>Ga0335082_10003541_pt1 | contig 17017 bp, 14 predicted proteins | sample Lox_Sample_41_FD_206718 | JGI IMG/M metagenome (GOLD analysis project Ga0335082, IMG submission 206718) | Soil microbial communities from Loxahatchee National Wildlife Refuge, Florida, United States - Lox_Sample_4.1 | ecosystem: Environmental > Terrestrial > Soil > Wetlands | place: USA... | reverse complement strand
CCCGAGAACTGGGGCAAGCACAACTGGATCCCGGCCTTCTCAGTCGGAGGCATGGGGAGATGGGGCGTCGAGAACGTCGGTGGTGCTCTCTACCACAAGAAAACGAGCAACGGCGACGTTTACGGCGTTGGCAGCAAGACCATCCTGCCGAAGTCTAAACTCCCTGTGATCCTTACCGGCGGTGTTCGGGGAACCAACGCCCAGCTTTGGGGAATGGGCGGCAATGCGCCGGACTGGAAAGCGTGCGCATTCGGCTCAGCGGCATTCGTTGTGAAACTGCCAAATAAGGCCACTATGGTCTTCGCCTCGGAAGTCGCGCAGCAGCCGAAACATCCGGAGGGATTCCCGAACCTCAATATTCCGACCACCCTGACCTATGCCGTCCGGCTCCTCCCGGCGCCGGAACATAAGCTTGCCGTCGATTTCGGCGTGGCTCAGATCGCTGGGCACGTTCAGCCCGGAGTGAATTTGCACGCGCGAAAGCAGTTGGGCATTCAGGTTACCTACGGCTTCTAGCCGGCTGTCAATCGGCGCGTGCCTGCTGAATCGGCATGTGCCACGGCAGATGCCGAAACTGAGGTGTCCGACGTGCTGACGCTTCGCCCAGACCAGTACCATCGGATGCCGAGCCTGGCAGTCTGGCCTGCAGCTTCTTCTCTGCGGAGGCGGTTACCGAGGCGACTTTAAAGCGCGCCGCTTCGATCTGAGCTGTAGAAATTAAAGGTTAACAGACCTTAATATCTGTTATCTTATAGGTGCGGAATAGACTTCGCGGTGCGTAGCTGGGGCAAGCCACGGGGCTGTGCGATCTGAACTTCGAGCAAGGCAACGGGATTGCAACGGTGGACCCGATGGCGCGTCAATAGGTCGGCGTGCAGATATCTTATGCGTCCTAAGTTGTTGGGTCTCGCCAGAGCCTGACAGCGGTGCGGGGTGAACGGTCGAGTCGGCACTGGTCGCAATGATGTCTTCGCGAACAATGTTCGAGGTTTGCTGGAAGCCGCTTGGCAGACGCCAGCATCCCGGAAAGGAATAGTTCATGGAGAGACGATTTCTGAACGTGAACGGCGTGGATCGTCCCGTCATCATTGATCCAGAGGGGAGCCTCGTAAAGGTCCTGCGCGAGCAGCTTCTCCTGACGGGTTGCAAAGCATGTTGCGCTGAAGGGCAATGCGGCACATGCACTGTCCTGATCAACGGTGAGCCGATCCGTGCTTGCATGGTGTTGATGGAAGATCTCGAGAAGGATGCGAAGATCACCACGATCGAAGGAATTGGCACCCCTGACAACCTGCACCCGCTGCAGGTGGCGTGGATGGCGCACGGCGCCGCGCAGTGCGGCATCTGCACGCCGGGCTTCCTGATGTCGGCAAAGGGGCTGCTCGATAAGAACAACAAACCGACTCGCGAAGAAGTTCGCGAATGGTTTCAGACCAACAAGAACGCGTGCCGCTGCACGGGCTACAAGCCGCTGGTCGATTCCGTCATGGACGCGGCTGCCGTTCTGCGCGGCGAGAAGAAGAAGGAAGATCTCCTCTTCAAGCAACCGCCCGACAACGGCTCGATTCTTGGTTCCACCTATCATCGTCCTTCGGCGCTCGCAAAGGTGACCGGCGCGTGGGATTTCGGCGCCGATGTCGCCTTGCACATGCCGCCGGACACGCTGCGTCTGGCATTGGTGCAGGCGGACGTTTCTCACGCCAACATCAAAGGCATCGACACCACCGAAGCCGAGAAGATGCCGGGGGTGGTGAAGGTCGTTACCTGGAAAGATGTAAAAGGCAAGAACGCGATCACCGGCCTGATCACCTTCCCGACCAACAAGGGCGACGGCTGGGACCGTCCGATTCTCTGCAAAGAGAAAGTCTTTCAGTATGGTGATGCCATCGCCATCGTCTGCGCCGATACGGAAGAGCATGCTCGCGCCGCGGCTGCCGAAGTTAAGGTCGACCTCGAGGTATTGCCGGCATATATGAGCGGCCCGGCGGCCATGGCGCCCGACGCTATCGAGATTCACCCTGGAACCCCGAATGTGTACTACGAGCAGGGTGTTGCGAAGGGTGAGGAAACCGCACCGATCATGGCGAAGGCCGCCTGGACGGTCGAGACGGAAACGTACTGCAGCCGTCAGCCGCACCTGCATCTGGAGCCCGACTGCGGCCAGGCATACATGGACGATGAGGGGCGCCTCACCATTCAGTCGAAGAGCATTGGCCTGCATCTGCACCATGCCATGATTTGCCCGGGCATAGGCGTGCCGCCCGAAAAACTGCGCCTCATCCAGAACGGCACCGGCGGAACCTTCGGTTACAAGTTCAGCCCGACAATGGAAGCTCTGTTGGGCGTGGCTTGCCTGGCAACAGGCCGTCCGGTTTCGCTCGACTACAACCAGTACCAGAACATCACCTACACCGGTAAGCGCTCTCCCGCGGAAATCAAGATCAAGCTGGCTGCCGACAAGAACGGCAAGCTGCTGGCGATGGAAACCGACTGGTGGCTCGATCATGGTCCGTACTCCGAGTTTGGCGACCTGGTGACCTCGCGCCAGGGTCAGTTCACTGGCGCGGGCTATGATATCCCAAATATTCGCGGCAAGGGCGTGACCGTGTGTACCAACCATGCATGGGGTTCCGCGTTCCGCGCCTTCGGGTCGCCGCAGTCTTTCCTGGCATCGGAAATCGCCATCGACATGTTGGCCGAGAAGATGGGCGTCGATCCGTTCGATCTTCGATACAAGAACATCTATCGTCCTGGCGCGACCACCCCCACGCAGCAAACGCCTGACGTCTACTGCCTGGAGCCGATGTTCGACAAGCTTCGTCCGAAGTACGAAGAAGCCAAGAAGCGCTGCAAGGCTCTTTCGACCGACAAGGTGAAACGTGGCGTAGGTTTGGCTCTCGGCCTCTATGGATGCGGCCTGGACGGTCCGGACAGTTCGGCCTCAGCAGTCGAGCTGACGCCGACTGGCGTGACAGTTCTGAACTCCTGGCAGGATCACGGGCAGGGTTCGGATCTGTCGTCGCTGACCATTGCGCATGAAGTACTGCGCGCGGCGGGCATCAGGCCGGAGCAGATCGCTCTCCAGATGAACGACACGCTGCTGCCGAACAGCGGCCCTTCGGGCGGAAGCCGCTCCAACGTCTTCACCGGGAACGCCACCAAGATTGCGGCTGAGATGCTGCTGAAAGCCATGCGGAAACCGGATGGGACTTATCGCACCTACGGCGAAATGGTGGCGGAGAACATTCCACTGCACTATGACGGAAAATGGGTGGCCAGCGACTGCACCGCTTGCGACCCGAATACCTGCAAAGGCAATCCATTCCCGATCTACATGTACGAGCTGTTCATGCCGGAAGTGGAAGTCAACGTGGAAACCGGCGAAGTGAAGGTGGTGAAGTTCACGACCGTGGCCGACGTGGGCACCATCATCAACCGCGCCACCGTCGAAGGGCAGATCTATGGCGGCTTGGCGCAGGGTATCGGGTTGGCACTCACCGAGGACTTCGAGGACCTCAAGTTCCATACGTCTCTGAAAAACTGCGGCCTGCCCTACATCCAGGACGTTCCGGATGATATTGAGATCATCTTCCAGGAGACCCCGCGTCCTCTGGGACCGTTCGGTGCGGCGGGCGTGGGCGAAGCACCGTTGACAGCGCCGCACCCGGCGATTCTCAACGCAATCCACAATGCCTGCGGCATCCGCATTACGCGCGTGCCGGCACTGCCCAAGGTGGTGAAAGCGGCAATCGAGGAGAAACACCAGGTACTCGCTTAGTCGTTAGAAGTGTCTGTGTTGCAAGAGCGGCGGGGCAGGTGAATCGGGGTCGTTTGTTTCACCTGCTCTGCTCTTGCAAGCACCAGCCGTTATAGCGATCAGCGCAGGATGGGTAGGGCTCTATGGACGGCGAGCGGGTCAGGCAGTGGGAAGCGCAATGCATTCAGGAACAGCTACCCGCGTGTAGCGCGGCCTGTCCCGTGCACGTCGACGCGCGAAAAATGGCCCAGAGCATTGCGAAGGGCGACTTTGCTACAGCCCTCAAGACTTTTCAACGCAGCATCACTCTGCCGCGAATCATCTCCCAAATCTGTGATCATCCTTGCCAGCAAGCGTGCAGGCGAAAGGAAGCGGGCGATCCGCTGAACCTCAGCGCCCTGGAACGTGCAGCCGTCGCGTTCGGGGGAAAAGTTGCGCCTCTCAGGAAATTCGGTACCCGTCCGCAGAGCGTTGCCATCGTCGGTGGGGGTATCAGCGGAGTTGCCGCGGCGCTCGACCTGGCGGTAAAGGGCTATACGGTCGAACTGTTCGAATCGGCGCCCAACTTTCTGCCCCGGCTGCAGAACGCCTCACAAAACGTGTTGCCGAAGTCAGCAGTCGATGCGGATCTGGCCTCGCTCGCTCATCTCGGGGTCCTTCTCCATTCGAACGTGAGCGTGACGCATGATGATGGCGAGAACGGCCTACGCACACTTCTTCAGCGGTTTAGCGCTGTCTATTTGGCTATCGGCGCTGAAGGCGAACTGACACGATCTCTTGAAATGCCACTCACGATCGATCCGGTGACATACACGACCAATGTTGCGAAGTTGTTCGCAGGCGGATCCATGCGCTACGGGTCTGGGCAGTATTCGCCCATCACCTCCTTTCAGGATGGCCGCTACGCAGCACTGTCGATCGATCGGCTCCTGCAAGGCGCCTCGTTAACTGCCAGCCGGGAACTGCAGGGATCCCAAGAATCGCGGCTTTACACTGACATTACACCGTTCGAACCGGTGCAGCAGGTGGCTCCGGCGGATACAATCATTGGGTACACGCGCGAAGAAGTTCAAAAAGAAGCGGATCGGTGCTTCCCGTGCTCCTGCATGGAGTGCGTTAAGGTCTGCGAATACCTGAAGGAGTATCGCGCCTACCCCAAGCGCTACGTGCGCGAGATCTATAACAACCTCTGCATTGTCATGGGCGTGCGCAACGCCAACCGGATGATCAACTCATGCTCGCTGTGCGGGCTATGTCAACAGGTGTGTCCGGAGAAGATGAGCATGGCAGAGGTTTGCCTGGACGCGCGGCAGACCATGGTGGAGACGAATAAAATGCCCGTCTCCGCTCATGAGTTTGCATTGCGCGACATGGCATTTAGTACCGGTGCGGCATTTGCAATGGCGAAGCATCAACCCGGCTTCCGAGAAAGCACGTGGCTCTTTTTTCCGGGCTGCCAGTTATCGGCATCTTCCCCGGAGCACGTTCAATCGTGCTATCAGTTTCTTTCCGAAAGCTGTGAAGGCGGTGTCGGCCTGATGCTCAATTGTTGCGGCGCGCCCGCACTTTGGGCCGGCCGGAAGAATCTGTTCGAAGAGAATTGCGCGTCGCTGAAGCAGATCTGGCTGCAGATGGGCCAGCCGAACGTGATCGTCGCGTGCTCGTCTTGCTTCCGAACTCTGAAGGACAATGTGCCTGAGATTCCGATTCAGTCTTTGTGGCCACACCTCAACAGCCAGGCGGCTGTCAAGCCCAACGCCCAGCTCAGCGGGCGAGCGTACGCGATTCATGATCCCTGCTCAACACGCGGCGTCGGCGAGGTTGAGGACTCCGTGCGCGAACTCTTGCAATGCATGGGAGTGGAAGGAAAAGAGCTGAACCCGCGCGGGGAAACCACGTGCTGCGGCTACGGCGGTCTAGCCCGGTTTGTCAATCCCGAACTCACGGACCGGACCGTCAAGCGGCGCGCCGAGCAGAGCGAAGCCGATTACATCACGTACTGCGCGATGTGTCGTGACAGCTTTGCCCGCCAGGGCAAGCGTGCCGTGCACGTCCTCGACCTGGTGTTTGACAGCCAGGGGAAAGACCCGGCCGCTCGGCCCGACCCCGGTTTTTCCCGCCGGCAGGACAACCGCGCGAGACTAAAGGCGCGCCTGCTCAAAGAGTTGTGGGGTGAAGAGAGGGGGGTATCGATGCCGGAGTTGATCCTTCAGATCTCCGAGCCGGTTCGCTTGGTGATGGAACACCGCATGATTTTGGAAAGCGACGTCCGCAAAACTCTCGAAGCGGCCGAGAACAGCGGACAAAAGCTCAAGCTCCCCAACGGGCACTTTCTCGCTACTCATTGTCCGGCGCATGTCACGTATTGGGTGGAATATGGCCCAGGGGCGCGGGGATCATTTGAGATCTATAACGCGTATTCACACAGGATGCAGGTGCGATGACGGCGCAAGACGACAACACGAATGAAGCCCCTCTCGTCTGCTGCAAGTGCGACAAGACTCTCGCAAAAACGAAAGTCACGGCGACCTATTTGGGAAATGAATTCCCGGTTGAGTTGTGGAAGTGTTCTGGATGCGGTCTGGTATATGTGCCGGAATCGCTGGCGACGGGCAGAATGCTGCGCGTGGAACAGGCGCTGGAGGACAAGTGAGACCCAGAGACGTTTCGGACGGCGGCGCATATGCGACCGGCGTTCTCTGCTCCAGCGGAGTCCGCATACCGCATCCGGGAGGAACCGGCCTTACTCTGCACGCTGTCGACGTAGCCGGTCTTCAACGCGAGTCGCTTATCCTCGACATCGGTTGCGGCGCGGGCGCAACCGTGATGCTCCTGCGTTCCCATGGGCTGAACGCTAAAGGAATCGACCCGTCCTTCACGCCCGCTTACGGCATCGCCGACCTCTACTGCCAGCGCGCGACTGCCGACAACCTGCCGTTTCCATCGCAGTCGTTCGAGGCCGTGCTCGCCGAATGCAGCCTCTCCGTGATGGAGGATCCGCTTCGCGTGTTGTGGGAGTGCGCGCGCGTTCTACGACGCGGCGGCAAAATCATTCTCTGCGATGTTTATGCGCGGAACCCCGAAGAGATCGGCGCTGTAAGGGCGTTGGGCTCGCACTGTATATCGGGCGTGCTGGTTCGAGGAGAGTTGGAAGGCTGGCTGCGCCACTGCGGCTTCCATGTGACTTGTTTCGAGGATCACTCGCAGGCGCTGCGCCAGGCTATGGCGCAATTCATTTTCGACCATGACTCGCCTGCTGAGCTGTGGGGGACCTGCGAGTCGCCCAATCAGGTCGATTGTATCGCTCTGGCGATGAAGCGGATACGCGCGGGGTATTTCTTTTTGACGGCGGTCCGCGTTTAGAGGCCGTATGGTAGGAGGCAGGCAAATGTCGGACGATACATTTCGAATCGCCGAATTGGAGATGCGGGGCTACGGATGCAGCCAGATTCTTGCGTTGATGGCTCTGGAGGCCCAGGGGAGGGAGAACCCCGAGTTGGTGCGGGCCATGTCCGGACTGCTCCTCGGAATGGGCTGCGGCAAGGTCTGCGGCGCGCTTACCGGGGGCTGCTGCGTTCTCGGCATCTACGCCGGAAAGGGCAGCGAGGACAGCAATGCGGATCCGCGTCTCCCGCTGATGCTCGGTCGATTTGTGGAGTGGTTTGAGACGGAATTCAAGGGTCGTTTTGGCAGCATCGATTGCTGCGGTATCGTGCAGGATGATGCGCGTCAGCGCATGGCCCGCTGCCCGTTGATCGTCACTGAGACCCTTGGGAAAATCCGCGAAATCCTCGCGGAGAACGACTTTCATTTTGATGAACCTCCGGCTTCCGCTTAGCGGCGTTTGAGGATAGGGTCCGGTCATGCAAACAAGTCAGGATCGCGACGCGACGACGAAGCGGCACTCGCGCGAACCGCAGAGCGGCGAAGTGCTGAGTTCCACCGAAAGTGTGTGCCCGATCTGCTTCCTGCTTGTAGGCGCGGTGCGAATCCGCGAAGGCGACAACATCTACCTTCACAAGACCTGCCCTGAGCACGGCGAATTCAGAATCATCCTTTGGCGCGGCTACGACCTTTACCGTGAATGGTCGCAACAGAGACTGCTCCCTTCGCAGCCTCCGGCCTGCTCCGGAGGCGTCAATCGCGGGTGTCCGTTCGATTGCGGACTTTGTACCGACCATCGGCAGCACACGTGCTGCGTGGTACTGGAAGTCACCGGGCGCTGCAATCTGAAATGTCCGATTTGTTTTGCGAGTGCCAACGGAACTTCGCAAGCCGATCCCGAGCTGAATGATGTCGAACTCTGGTGCCGCACGCTGCTCGATAGCGGAGGTCCGTACAACATTCAGATCTCCGGAGGTGAGCCCACTCTTCGTGACGATCTCCCGCAAATCATTGGCTTGATCCGCGCACTGGGCTTCCCCTTCCAACAGTTGAATACGAACGGCCTCCGCATTGCGCATGAGAAAGGCTACGCGGAACAGTTGAAAGACGCGGGACTTGGCTGCGTTTTTCTGCAATTCGACGGCGTGACCGGCGAAGTGTATCGCCATATCCGCGGACGCGATCTGCTCGACACGAAGCTGCAGGCGATCCGCAACTGCGCGGATGCCGAACTTGGCGTCGTGCTGGTGCCCACGCTCGTTCCCGGTGTGAACATGCGCCAAATTGGAGACATCCTCAGTCTTGCGGTGTCGCACGCACCCGCGGTTCGCGCCGTTCACTTCCAGCCCATCAGCTATTTCGGCCGATATCCGGGGCTGCCGCGGGATTGCGATCGCGTCACGCTGCCCGAAGTCATGCAGGCGATCGAAGTCCAGACGGGTGGACGCTTCCGCGTGCGTGACTTCTATCCCGCCGCGGGTGAGAACGCGTTCTGCGAATTTCACGGCAAGTTCTGGCTGCGTCCGACAGGCGCGATTGAGCCCGCTCCCAGGCCCAAGGCGGCGTGTTGCGCGCCCCCTATGGATACGGGCTTGGTACAACTCGGCTCGCCGAAACCCGCAGGCGATGGCGAAGGCGCGCGCGCGGCGCGCATGTTTGTCGCGCGGCACTGGTCGTTCCCGGCCGCCCAGCCGGTGCCCGTCGACGCCCCTTCACTTGATCTCCGCAGTCTGGACGAGTTCCTGGCACAAAAAGGCGAGTCGTTCTGCATCTCCGGTATGGCGTTTCAGGACGCGTGGAATCTCGACTTGGAGCGCCTGCGAGAGTGCTTCCTGCACGTGTTGGCGCCGGCACGCAATCTGATTCCGCTTTGTGCATACAACCTTTCTGCCGCCAACGGGCGCACGCTGTATCGAAACGCCGGTGAGGCCTTAGCCGGAGGGCGGACATGACGGCCGCCACTCGGACTGTGCCGCCCACGCCGCTCCATCCGTGGATCGCGAAGAAGATCGGCATTTCCAGCGAGGGGCTGAGCCGTGACGCGATTGCTCAGTACCAGTTGCAGGCCCTTCGCGAATCCATTCGGCGTGTCCGGGAACACAGCCCGTTTTATTCGAATCATCTCCGTGTGGTTGATCCGGCCCGCATCGAGTCGCTGGAAGATCTGCCATTAATACCGTTCACCACGCCACAGCACCTGGCGAGCCATGCGCCGCGCATGCTGTGCGTTTCACAGAACGACGTCAGCCGCGTCGTCACTCAGGTGACCAGCGGCACGAGCGGCGACCCCAAGCGGCTGTTCTTCAGTACCGCCGATCAGGAAAGCACGCTCGACTTCTTCGCCCATGGTGTCTCCACGGTTGCTTCGCCGGGCGACCGCATGTTCATCGCGCTTCCCGGCGAGCGCCCCGGCAGCGTGGGCCAGGTGCTCGCGCAGGGCATTGAGCGCTCCGGAGTGCAGCCTATTGGCTACGGGCTCATCCAGGATCCGCAACCTGCCTTGGAAGCGATTGTACGCGCCGATGCCACCAGCATTATCGGGTTTCCAGTGCAATTGATTCTGCTTACACGCCAGAAGGGCCCATTGGCCGACAGAGTCTTCTCACGCCTGAAGAGCATTGTTCTTTGCAGCGACTACGTTTCGCCATCTATCGTTGGCCGATTGGGCGAGCGGGCCGGTTGCGAGGTGTTTCAGCACTACGGCATGACCGAAACCGGCCTGGGTGGCGGCATCGACTGCCGCGCGCATGAAGGATATCATCTCCGCGAAGCCGACCTGCTCTTCGAAATCGTGGATCCGCGCACCGGCGAACCGGTTCCCGAGGGATCGAGCGGCGAAATCGTCTTCTCCACCCTCCTGCCCGGGGCAATGCCCCTCATCCGCTACCGCACCGGCGACATTTCCTCTTTCGCCGCGCATCCCTGCGGCTGCGGAAGTTGCCTGCGGGTGCTCCGCTATCTGCGCACAAGGATTGACGGTATCGTGCGGATCGGCAACTCCGGCGAGATCTGTTTGGCCGATCTGGAAGATGCTCTATTCGCTCTACCCGGCGTCATTGACCTTGCCTGCACGCTCACTCAAGGCGAACCGTCGGAGCTGGCAGTCGTGCTGCGAACCGCAAACAAACCGTACAGAGGCCTCATGGGGCGCGCCAGGAGGGAATTAGAGAAGATTCCTGCGGTCGAAGGCGGATGCACGGCCGGCACACTGAGGCTTCAGATTTCGGCCACGTGCGGAGCGCTTCTCTTTAGGGGCGCCAAGCGCCGCCTCGAGGTGCGCACGCCATGAACGCCGTCCATCTGTATCTCGTGCGCCACAGCGCCGTTATCGCCGGAAAAGGCAAAGGCTTCATCGGCCAGACTGAATCTCTGCTGAGCGACCACGGTGTGGAGCAAGCTTGGGCGGTGCGGGACTGGATCCAGCCGTATGACTTTACGCGTGTGTGGTGCAGTGATCTGACGCGTTCGCTGCGCACAGTCAAGATCATTCTAGGGTCCCGCACGGCCCCCATAGAAGTCCATCCGGAACTGCGCGAAATCAGCCTGGGCGCGTGGGACGGCTTCAGCTTCCACGAGATCGAGGCAAAATACCCGGAAGAATTCAGAGCGCGCGGCGCGGATATAGAGCACTGGAGACCTCCCGGCGGTGAGAGTTTTGCCGACTGCCGTCAGCGAGTGATCGGGTTTCTCGATCGTGAACTGCCCACGTGCGAGGGCAACGTCTTGCTCGTCGGTCACGCAGGGGTGAATCGGCTGATCCTCTGCGAGGCGCTTGGCCTTCCGATTCCGAACCTGATGCATATTGCGCAGGACTACGGGTGTGTAAATATCGTCGAGTTCGGACCCGAGCGTGCGCGTGTACGTTTGCTGAACTTCGTTCCGCCGACTTCCCCAAAGCCGGTTGACCCCGGAGGCGTCAAAGAGGCGAAGGACTTTCGCCCGCTAACGCACGCGGAGACCGTATGATCTATCTCGATAACAACGGCACTACACCGCTGCTTCCGGAAGTGCTGGAAGCGATGCTGCCTTACTTCATCGAGCGCTTTGGGAATGCCTCAGCCATGCATGCCGCTGGGCGTCGAGCGTTGGCGGCGCTGAAGCAGGCACGTAATTCGATCGCGAACTTTCTCGGCTGTCGCCCTGCGGAAATCACCTTTACGAGCGGTGGCACAGAGGGCGACAACCTCGCCCTGAAGGGGATGGTCTCCGCGGGCGATCACATCATTACTTCCGCCATTGAGCATAGTGCCATTTGGCAGAGTTGCCTTTACTTGAAGCACTTTGGCTGCGAGGTGACACGCGTCGGCGTGACCAAAGACGGCATCGTCGATCCCGAGGAGGTGCGCAAGGCACTTCGTCCAAACACGAAACAGATCTCCATCATGATGGCCAACAACGAAACCGGAGTTGTACAGCCGGTCGAGGAGATTGGACACATCGCTCGCGAAGCCGACGTCTGGTTCCACACCGACGCGGTGCAGGCTGCCGGCAAGGTCCCGATTAATGTGGATCGGATTGGGTGCGATCTACTCACCATAACTGCCCACAAGATCCATGGTCCGCAAGGTACCGGCGCCCTGTACGTCCGACGCGGTACCCCGATCCACCCGCAAATCCACGGTGGGCACCAGGAATCGGGCCGCCGTCCGGGAACGGAGAATATCGCAGGCATCGTGGGGTTCGCCAAAGCCTGCGAAATTGCCCAGCGCGGCCTTGAGGACGGCTCCGTCGAACGTCTTCGCCAGTGGCGCGAAAAACTGGAGGCCGCAGTGCTTGGACAAATACCGGAGACCGGGGTGAACGGCAGGCAGGCTCCGCGGGTCGCGAACACCTCCAACATCTACTTCGACCACGTTGGGGGCGACGCCTTGGTGCTTGCACTCGATGAGCGGGGAATCGCCGTGTCGCGCGGTGCTGCCTGTAACGCTGGAGAAGTGGAGCCGTCCAGCATCTTGATGGCTATGGGGCTCGGTGGTGACAGGTCGCGGTCCAGCGTGCGCTTCAGTCTCGGGAAGGCCAATACGGAGCAGGATATCGATGGGCTCATTGCGGTATTGCCCGATGTCGTTCGGCAGTTACGCCGAGGGTTCGGGTTCGCCCAAGCAGAGTAGGCGATGACAGCCGCTCTTAGGTGCGTATCTTTTTTGGGAGAGATGCCATGGATGTCTTTCAGGAAATCTGCAATTTGCAGCGCCAGGGGAGACGTTCGGCGCTGGCGACCATCGTCAACGTGCGCGGATCGATTCCTTCAGCCAAAGCCGCGAAGATGCTGGTCCGCGACGATGGCACCATTGTGGGAACCATTGGCGGCGGATGTGTAGAGAACGAGGTTCGCGAGGGGGCGGCGCAAGTCATGAACGACGAGAAGCCGAGAACGTACGAATTCAATCTCAATCAGCATCCGGACGATGACTCCGGTTTGATCTGCGGCGGCTCGTTGCAGGTCTTTGTGGAGCCCGTCATTCCTGCTCCGCTACTCTATATCTTCGGCGCCGGTCACCTCGGCCTGAACATCTACAAGGTCGCGCTCCTGGCGGGCTTCCAGCCGATCGTAATCGATGATCGCGACCTCTACGCCAATCGCGAGCGCTTCCCCGAAGCGCTGGACGTCCTGGCGGGAGACATCGACCAGATCCTGGCGCATCTGGATCCGCCCGGCACATCATACATCGCTATTGTGACCCGCGGGCACCAGCACGATCTGCGCGTTTTACGCTGGGCCGTTGAGACTCGAGCGCAATACATCGGCATGATCGGTTCCGGGCGCAAGGTACTGACTCTCTATGACCAACTGGAAAACGAGGGTATCAGCCGCGCGCTGCTCGACAAAGTCTATGCGCCGATTGGACTGCAAATCGGGTCGGTCACGCCGGAGGAGATTGCGGTTTCGGTTGTCGCCGAGCTGATCGGGATCCGCAGACACGCAGAGGTGCCGCTACCGCACTCGCGCAATCGCATCCGTAAGTCTGAAAGGGCCGGCGTCGGGCCGGCGTAGCGCGGTTCGACTAGCCCTTTTCGATCATAGCTTCGGTCGATTTGATCACGACTCGGACGGAGTCGCCCTCCTTGAGGCCGAGTTCCTCGGCGCTGGCTTTGGTGATCACGCTTTCCACCACGTTGTCACCGACCTTGACGACGATACGCGCCATGATCGTCCCCAAATGAACCTGTGTAACGACTCCAGGCAAACGGTTACGAGCTGATAACGGCATGAGCATTCACCTCATCTGGCATTGCGTTCCCATCGCCTCCACCCATTGGATTCGCAGGACCAAGTGATGATCTGGCCGCTTGGCATGTGCGCCGGCCGAAGCCATGGCCAGAACCACCAAAAGCATACCGACACGAGGGTCCGATAAGAACGGGATCAGACATGAGAATATCACTTCGCGGCCTTCATGAACGAGCGAAGTTCGAATAATCCTCGCTGGTGCGGACACACCTCGGCAATTCTCGGCGCAGCGCCCGTCGGGATTGCGTTAACCAGAACGATTGGATCAGGGAATTGGCCCCCGGCTTGCACGGTTGAGGCCGGTGCAAGCCACATCTCTATGCAGCGGGACCCGTCTTGTTGACCGGTACGGACGCGTTCACGATAGTCTTCGGATCAGCGTCACGGATCGGTGCAACATACGTTGCTTTTACTGCATGCCGGACATTCCTGAGAATCACCAGCCCCAAACGGACATCCTGACGTTCGGCGAAATCGAGCGGGTGGTCCGTCGAGCGGCGGCGGCGGGCGTTCGCAAACTGCGGTTCACGGGTGGCGAGCCGCTCGTTCGTAAGGACTTGTCGGTCCTTCTGAGCCGTGTCGCCAGTATTCCTGGAATCGACGAAGTCGCGCTCACGACCAACGGCGTCCTCCTGGCCGGCCAGGCCACAGAATTGTATGCCGCCGGGGTGCGGAGGATTAACCTCCACCTTGACACGCTCGATCCGATCCGTTACCTGACCATCACCCGCCGGGATGAGCTGGGCCGGGTGATGGCCGGCATTCACGCCGCACGAGGAGCAGGACTCTCCATAAAAATAAACGCCGTGATGATTAAGGGCTTTTCCGAGCCCGATCTCCCTGCCTTGGCGGGCTTCGGCAGAGAAAACGGTATTGAGGTCCGTTTTATCGAATTTATGCCTCTGGACGCCTGCGGTCTGTGGGAGAGCGGCAAGGTGCTTCCCATGAACGAGATGGTGCGGATTCTGAGCAACAATGTGGGCTTGCTCGCTCCCGTCCCTATGGCCGATCCGCACGCCCCGGCGGTCGAATACAAGTTCGCCGATGGAATTGGGACGGTCGGTTTCATTGCCTCCGTTACCAAGCCGTTTTGCGGTAATTGCAACCGGTTGCGGCTCACCGCTGACGGCAGACTCCGCTACTGCCTCTTCGCCAGCAAGGAAACAGATCTCCGGACGATTCTCCGGCAGGGCGGCGACGATTCGGACATCGATTCCGCCGTCCGCGGGACGGTGCGGTCGAAATGGGTAGGTCACCAGATTCAGACGGAAGCGTTCGTTCCGCCGCCGCGAGGAATGTGCGCCATTGGAGGTTGATCCGTCATTAAGGCACAGGGACACATCGCCTGAAATCCGACGTCCCCATGTGGAAGGCGGAAGAAGCCGCCGTTTCCGAAAACGGCGCCGTATGCTGGAACAGGCCAGGATCCAAATCGGCATATGCCGTTGGCGCGCTGACAGCACCTGCCAGCTTCGCGCATTGTGGCATTTGGGACCTACTTGTAATGCGTATTCTCTGGAGTCACTGCCGGCCCTGGAACACCCCGTCTTGAGGTGCGCGGACTCTTTCAACATCGTTATCCCTCACTTCCTGGTATATACTGGGACCCATGTGGAGGGGAACGAAGGGGTTCGTCTGTCTGCTGCTCTTGAACTTTGGGGCAACTGGAGGCTGGGCACAGGTTTCGATTCAGCCGCGTATGGCACCAATCTCGCGGCGCGCATCTCCGCCAAACCTGCAGGTAAATACCAGCCTGGTTTTGGTGCCGGTCAGTGTCACCGATGCATACAATCGTCCGGTCCTCGGGCTGGATAGGAGCAGCTTTAGGGTCTTTGACAACAATGTGGAGCAGCAGTTGACGAGCCTGGCTTTTGAAGACACTCCGGTCGCGATCGCGTTGGTGTTCGACATGAGTGGTAGCATGGGCCCAAAGATTCGCAAATCGCGTCTCGCCATTGCCAGGTTACTCGAAATGGCGAATCCGGAAGACGAGTTCTGCCTCATCGAGTTCAGCGACGGCGTACACCTGGCAAAGTCCTGGATACCGGATCCGTCCGAGATTACCAGCTCGCTTGCCACCACCGTGCCGCGGGGCCGCACGGCGCTGCTCGATGCCATTGCGCTCGGCTTGCGCGAAGTGAAGAAGTCGACGAGGCCGCGGAAGGCCCTTGTGATCATCTCGGACGGTGGGGACAATCGCAGCCGCCTGACCGAGACAGAACTCCGCGCAATGGCCCGGGAAAGCGACGCGCTGATTTACGCGATGGGCATTTTCGAAGGCATGGGACGTCAGCTCTCGGTGGAGGAACTTGCCGGGCCCGGGTTGTTGGAGGAGATTACAGAAGCGAGCGGCGGGCGTCTGTTTCCGGTCTCGGATGTGAATCATCTTCCCGAGATTGCCGCCCGGATTGGCATCGAGCTGCACAATAAGTACGTACTGGCATACTCGCCGAGCGGCATGCAGCTCGATGGCCGGCATCACCGGGTTCGGGTGCAAGTCGTGCCGCCGTCGGGAACTTCTGCACTGAATGTAGACTGGCGTGCCGGTTACCGCGCGCCAACCCATTAGCTTGCCTTTTTCGGTGCGGCTGGCCGTTCTATGCGGCGGGCTTCATAATTACAGGAGAGGCTTTCGGTCTGGGCCTGAACATCAGCACATTCCTAGTCTGATTTCTCCTTGCGGCACAAACCATGCAAACCAGCGAATCCAATGGCTCGATGTCCGCTTCCAAACTCTGCAACACGGAACGACTCGCGGCGAGCACTGCTTCCTTGTAAGGGCTATCTGGCCAGCCCTCCACACAGTGCAATCGATAGTGCTCGGTTTTCACCCATTGCCGAAGGCTCGCATCCCCGGGCCGCCGCGGCCGCGCGCACTCGGCCCGGACTTCGAACTGCGGAACCAGGTTTTCCATCACATCCTCCTTTTGCCACCCGCGGATCGCGCGCGCCTCAACCACGGCGCCTTCCTTTAGACCCCGCGCCGCGAACGTCCTGTGGAGCACTCGTTCCCGGATACCAAGGTCATTGTGAACCGGCTGCGACCGGTCGCCAACCCTATTTCGTCGTGTTCCAGGTTGATTCAATCGTGAGAGCGGTCTGTACCACTTTGGGGGTGCGCCGATGTCATCAATTCCATTCCGAACCATACGTGGGAATGCCGTCGCCCGAGTGCCACCCATTTCACCAGACGGGATCTCTCTCTCCGCTCGAACCCCGCCAAGCCGACGCGATTCGAAGGCGGCATTTTGCCGGCGCCTGTTAGTATGCCGAGCGCGATGACGCGGGCTATCCACACCTTTTCGTCATCAGCACCTCACTCCGCCTTCCCTCTCAATTCCTCCCATCTCAATTCCTCCCAGAGCGCCGCCATAAGGGCAATAAGTGATTGATCAGGCAAGGCTTATTCATTCTAGTGCGCACCTACTGCACACGGCCACTTCTGGGCGAAAATAAGGAGAAATAAATCCCCGTAAGTGTTTGAAAGGAATGGCGGGGACGACGGGGCTCGAACCCGCGACCTCCGACGTGACAGGTTTGAATTCTGGGGCTTTAATTTCAGTGATTTACCTGTGTTTTCAAGGGCTTGACGGCGTCATAGTTCGACAAGCATAGGCATAAAACGCCTCAAACCGATACATTTA
>Ga0335082_10003539_pt1 | contig 17029 bp, 8 predicted proteins | sample Lox_Sample_41_FD_206718 | JGI IMG/M metagenome (GOLD analysis project Ga0335082, IMG submission 206718) | Soil microbial communities from Loxahatchee National Wildlife Refuge, Florida, United States - Lox_Sample_4.1 | ecosystem: Environmental > Terrestrial > Soil > Wetlands | place: USA: Florida... | reverse complement strand
TGTCGCTGGGATGGGGCGTGTCCTTATTCAGCTTTGACGCGGCCTGGATGATGGCGAGCGCCTGGCTAACGTCGGGCTGCTGCATCCATTCGATTTCTTCAGGGGTGAGCCGGCGAGGAGCGCCGGCTGCGGTGGGGGTGCCTTCGCCGCGCTTGACGCGCTGCTCGACTTCGAAGCGCTTGATCTTGCGGGTCGATGTGCGAGGGAGATCGTCCTGCCAGATCTCGTAGCTGAGGATGCGTTTGGTCGAGGGCAGCTGGGCGGAGAGGCCTTCGATTTCGAAGCGCAACATGTCGCCGACATTGACGATTTTGGCGCGGCGGAGGGCGTCGAAGTCAGGGACGATGACGGCGTGCAGGCGCTCGGAGAAGGGTTCGCCCGGGGCGCTTTGCAGGCCGAGCACGCAGACCTCTTTGATGTTGGGCGATTGCTGGTAGTGGGCCTCGATTTCCTCGGGGTAAACGTTCTTGCCGTTGCTGAGGACGATGACGTCTTTTTTGCGTCCGGTGATGAAGAAGTTGCTGGCCGAGTCGCGGTAGCCGAGATCGCCGCTCATGAGCCATCCGTCGCGATACATGGCGGCGGTGGCTTCGGGGCGCCTGTAGTAGCCGGCCATGATGATGCCGCCGCGAAAGGCGATTTCGCCGACGTGTGCGCCGTTGTGCTCGGGAGAGGGTTGAGCATCGAATAGCGTCATTTCGTTGCCGGGGAGCGGCTTGCCGATGGAGCCGACGACGTTATCGTAGGGCGGCGTGACACTGGCGGCGCCGCAGGTTTCGGTCATGCCGTAGCCTTGCAGCATGGTGAAGCCGAGGGCCTCGAATTGGCGTCCGACGGCGGGATCGAAGCGCGAGCCGCCGGTGATGAGGTAGCGCATGCCTGCGCCGAGCATGTGATGGACGGGGCCGAAGAAGACCTTGCCGAGGTTGAGGCCGAATTTGCGGGTGAAGGTGTTGAGGGCGAGCATGGTGCGGAAAAGCATGCGGACCAGATCACCTTTTTGCGCGACCTCTTTCTGAATGCGCTCGAGGATGAGGTAGAAGAATTGCGGAACGCAGGCGAAGAAGGTAATGCCGCGCTCTTGCAGGGCGCGGAGGAGGTCGGCGGTGTTGAGGGATTCGAGGTAGACGACGCGCATGCCGCAGGAGAGTGGGAGCATGATGTTGGCCATCTGGGCGAGCGAGTGGAAGAGCGGGAGGATGCCGAGGATGGCGTCTTTGGGGCCGACGTCGAAGACTTCGAAGACTCCTTCGGCTTCGGCTTCGAGGTTGCCGTGCGAGAGCATGACGCCCTTGGGGTCGCCCGTGGTGCCCGAGCTGTAAAGGAGCATGGCGATGTCGTCGGCGGTGACGGGCTTGGGCTGGAAGTTGCCGGGGCCGGCGGAGAAGATGTCTTGCAGCAGGAGGGTGCCGTCTTCGGGATCGTGGGCGTCGATGAGGACGAGCTTGATGGGCAGGTCTTTGGTGGCCTCGCGAGCGAGCGGGAGGCGGTGGGTGTCGGTGAAAAGGAGAACGGAATCAGAGTCGAGGAGGAGCTTGCGAACCTGGTCGGCGTGGTAGGCGATGTCGAGCGGGACAGCGGTGTTACCGGAGGCGAGCACGCCAAGGTAGGCGGCGACCCAGAGCGGATGATTGGCGGCGAGGAAGGCGCACTTGGAGCCTTCCGTAATGTTGGACTGCAGGAGCCAGTGGCCGACGGATTCGGCCATGGTGCGGAGCTGCGAGAAGGTGTAACTCTCGACGGGAGCGGCGCCGGCGGCGATGGCGGATGCCTCGCGCTGGAGTTCGACGGCAATCAGGTCAGGGAAGCGGCGGACCGTCTCCGTGAAGCGGTCGTAGAACATGCGCGTATCTTACGCGGTGGGAGTCGAAAATCGAAGATCATTGATTACGGAGGGCACGAAGAGATTACCCCACCCCTTCGCAGATCAGGGGACGGGGTGGCGCGCCCACATTGCGGGCAGTGCGGACGAACAGCAAGTCACTTCGGCAGGCTGAGGGCAGGTTCTTCGAGGCCAGCGGCGCAAAGACGCGCCGCCTCTGCTCAGGATGACGACGCTGAGGGATCATGCGGCGTTGGCAAAGTGCGACCGGGTGCGGATGCGGACATCCAATATGTTAGCCTTTAACGTAGGGAAAGTGTGCGCCTGGGCGGCACCGAAGCCCATCCAATAAAGGCGAAAACGGAGTGTTTTCGCAGGGAAAAATTACATTGATTAACAAGTTAATGACCAAGGTGTTTGGCACCAGCCATGAGCGCGAGATGAAGCGCCTGGGGCCGCTGGTGGAGCGCATCAACGCGCTCGAGCCGGAGATGCAGAAGCTCACAGACGAGCAGCTTCGGGCCAAGACCGACGAATTCCGCAAACAAATTCATGAGCGCGTGGACTCGATCGAAGATGTCGATGAGAAGGCCGCCGCGCTGAAGGAAGTTCTCGACGAGATTCTGCCGGCAGCGTTTGCCGTGGCCCGCGAGGGCGGATGGCGTGTGCTGAAGATGCGGCACTTCGATGTGCAACTGATCGGCGGCGTCGTGCTGCATCAGGGCAAGATCGCCGAGATGAAGACCGGCGAAGGCAAAACGCTGGTGGCGACGCTGCCGGTTTATCTGAATGCGCTAGCCGGTAATGGCGTGCATGTGGTCACGGTGAACGACTACCTGGCCAAGCGCGACTCGGAGTGGATGGGCAAGCTGTACACGTTCCTCGGGCTGACAGTAGGCGTGATCGTACACGATCTCGACGACCGCGAGCGGCGCGAGGCGTATGCGGCCGACGTCACCTACGGCACCAACAACGAGTTTGGCTTCGACTACCTGCGCGACAACATGAAGTTCGACCTCGCCGATTGCGTGCAGCGCGGCCACAACTTCGGCATCGTGGACGAGGTGGACTCGATCCTGATCGACGAAGCCAGGACGCCGCTGATTATCAGCGGGGCGAGCGAGGAGTCCACCGACAAGTACTACAAGGTGAACCGCATCATTCCGCAACTGGAGCGGGGCGAGGAAATCCAGCAGAGCCTGGAGGACAAGATCCTCACCGGCGACTACGTGATCGACGAGAAGCACCGCACAACCACGGTAACCGACCAGGGCTGGGAGCGGGTGGAGAAGCTGCTGGGGATTGGGAACATCGCCGATCCGGAGAACTGGGACCTGAAGCACCATGTGGAGACGGCGGTGAAGGCGCACGCGCTGTATCGCCGCGACGTGGAATACGTGGTGAAGGACGGCGAGGTCATCATCGTCGATGAGTTTACGGGCCGCCTGATGCCGGGGCGGCGGTGGTCGGATGGCTTGCACCAGGCGGTTGAGGCCAAGGAAAACGTCAAGATCGAACGCGAGAACCAGACGCTGGCCACCATCACCTTCCAGAACTACTTCCGCATGTACAAGAAGCTGGCCGGCATGACCGGAACGGCGGAGACGGAAGCGGCCGAGTTCGACAAGATCTACAAGCTGGAAGTGGTCGTCATTCCGACCAACCGCGACTTAAGGCGGGTGGAGAATCCCGATGTTGTCTATCGCACCGAGAAAGAAAAATACTTCGCGGTGTCGGATGAAATTATGCAACTGGCGCAGAGCGGACAGCCCGTGTTGGTAGGAACGACATCGGTGGAGAAGTCGGAGCGGCTCTCCGACCTGCTGAAGAAGAAAGGCGTACGGCACGTGGTGCTGAACGCCAAGTATCACGAGAAAGAAGCCGAGATCGTGGCGCAGGCGGGCCGGAAGGGCGCCATCACCATCGCGACCAACATGGCAGGCCGCGGCACCGACATCCTGCTGGGCGGCAACCCTGAATTCATGGCCAAGCAGGAGTGCATCAAGAAGGGAATCGCGCAGCAGTTGAAGGCTGCGGCGGGCGAGGTCACGGCCAAACCCGACGATCCGAACCTTTCATACTTTTATTACGGCGGCAACGAATACCAGGTGCCGACGGCGCAGTGGCAGGAGCTGAACGCCAAGTACAAGGCGGAGACCGACAACGAGCATGAAGAAGTCATCGCCGCGGGCGGACTGTTCATCCTGGGCACGGAGCGGCACGAGGCGCGGCGCATCGACAACCAGTTGCGCGGCCGCGCGGGACGCCAGGGCGATCCCGGCGCATCGCGGTTCTATTTGTCGCTGGAAGACGACCTGATGCGCATCTTCGCCAAGGAGTGGGTGTCGAACCTGCTGCAGAAGCTGGGCATGGAAGAGGGCGTCCCCATCGAGTCGGGGCTGATTACGCGGCGCATCGAGGCAGCGCAGAAGGCGGTCGAAGCGCAGAATTTCGAGGCGCGAAAACACATCCTCGAGTATGACGATGTGATGAACAAGCAGCGCCAGGCGGTGTATGGGCTGCGGCGTCAACTGCTGGAGGGCCTCGACCAGAAGGAGCTGATCCTCGAAGATTACGTGCGCGACATCCTCGGTGGCTTGCTCGACAAGTATTGCGGCAAGGATGTGCATCCTGAGGATTGGGACATCAAGAACCTGAAGGCGCAGGTGTTCACGCGCTTTGGCGTGGATGTGGAAAAGGAGGGCGTCGAGGCGGAGAAGCTCAACCGCACGGAACTGGGCGATGCAATCTTCGAGAAGCTGACGCAGCGCTACGAGGCCAAAGAGCAACTGATTGGTCCGGAGGCGATGCGGCATCACGAGCGCATCATCATGTTGAGCGTGCTGGACCAGCAATGGAAAGACCATCTGCTCAACATGGACCACCTGCGCGAAGGTATCGGGCTGCGCGGGTATGGACAGCACGATCCGCTGGTGGAGTACAAGCGCGAGTCGTTCGACATGTTCGAAGCCATGATGGAGCGCTTCGAAGAGGAAACGGTCCGCTACCTGTACCTGATGCAGGTGATCGAAGCGCCCGCGCGGCCTGCTCCCCAGCCCGTCCGGGAGAGCGGCGGAAATGGCGATGCCATGGCGGCCGTCAGTGCCGCCAGGCGTCAGCGTATGGCCACGACCATCGATGATATGGAGGCGGAATTCCAGCGCCGCAAGCGCAGGGAACTCGATCAGGCTCGCATGGCGGGAGCCGGGGCTGCGGGGCCGGTGCAGCAAGTAGTGCGCGGCGAGAAGGTCGGGCGCAACGATCCTTGCCCCTGTGGCAGCGGAAAAAAGTACAAGAAATGCTGCGGGGCGTGAGGTAGGGTCAGCGGCTGGCAGTATCCCGTCGCCTGGGCGACGGGATATTCTTTTGAGCGGAATCTAAACTCGCGAATCAGCCGGAGGTTTTGAGTGTTACGCTGCCTGCAATGTGGCTGGCCGATGCCCACGGAGGCAAAGTATTGCCCGAGCTGCGGCGTCGCAGTTGCGGCCCACGGTGCGGACGCGGCTGCAGGTGCCGTTCCCGTAATGATTACTGGGGAGCCCAGTTCGGACGCCAGGCCAGTGGTTTCATCGGCGGCCGAGGGGGCAGGCGAACGATTGCCCATCGCGGAAAATGTTGCGGGAGTCATCGCCTACATCACCATCTTTCCGGCCATAGCTTTTCTGCTGCTGGAACCGTTCAAGCGAAACCGGTTTGTGCGGTTTCACTCGCTGCAGCACATTCTGCTCTGGGCTGTTGGCGTGGGCTTCGGCATGGCGGCAGGGCTGGCCGCAGCCATACTGCAGTTAATTCCCTTCATGCGCGTGCTGGTCTTTCCGCTCGCCGGGCTGGTGAGCCTGGCCTGGTTTTTCCTTTGGCTGTTGCTGGTGGTGAAGGCTTACAACCACGAGATGTTCAAGCTGCCGATTCTGGGCGACCTGGCTGAACAATGGATGTACCGGCAAGCGATGTAGCGCGAGCTTAGTCGGGATCAACAGCGTGACTTCACCACTTGACAGACCCTGCTGCAAAATGGCATTTCTATCTACTTTTCATTCGCGAAGAGCGTATTCTAATCAATTCTATTTCAAGGTGAATCGTCCGGCATTTCAGGAGCCGGAGGCAATGGAAAGGGTCTGTGAAGGTCAGGGTCTTTTACCACGATAAGTGCTTTGATGGGGCCTGTTCGGCTGCGTTGTTTACGCGCTTTTACCGCGAGCGCATCCGCGAGCACGCGGAATTTGAGTATGTCGGCCTGGTGCATCGCGCCGGGACTCTGTTCAACGAGGCCGACTTCACCGGGGACGAGAATGCAATCGTTGATTTCAAGTATTCTCCGTCGCCGCGCATTACGTGGTGGTTCGACCATCACCAGAGTGCGTTTCTCACGCCGGACGACGCGTCGCATTTCGAGCAGGATACCAGCAACACCAAGTTCTACGATCCCGATTACCGCTCGTGTACGAAGTTCATCGCCAAGGTGGCGAAGGAGCGCTTCGGCTTCAATCCCGAGCCGGTGGCGGAGATGGTGGAGTGGGCCGACATCATCGACGGGGCGCTGTATCCCGACCCGCAAACCGCGGTGGAGATGCGCGAGCCGGCGATGAAGTTGACGATGGTGATCGAATCGAACCAGGAGGCCGGCTTTATTCCCCGGCTGATTGAGAAGCTGGCCTATGAGCCGCTGGCCGAAATTGTCAGCCTCGCGGAAGTTGCGGGCCGACTTCCAGGCCTTATGGAGCGCCATCGCCGCTCCATCGAGATCATGCGAACGCGGGCTGAATGCAAGGACGGCACGGTGTTCTTCGATGTGACCGACCACGAGCTGGAAGGTTACAACAAGTTCATTCCATACTATCTGTATCCGGACTGCACCTACAGTGTGGGACTCAGCAAAAGTAGCTTCCGGACCAAGGTGTCGGTGGGGTCGAATCCGTGGGCGCCGGTGGAGCCCATCGAGAACCTGGCGAAGATCTGCGAGCGCTACGGCGGCGGAGGTCACGCTCGTGTGGGCGCGATTTCGTTTCCTCCGGGACAGTTCGAAGTGGCGCGGCAAGCGGCGAAGGATATTGTGGCGGAGTTGCGGGCGAGCTATGCAAAGCAGGTGGGGGCGTAAGGCGGGTTCACCACGGCGGCGCGGAGCGCACGGGGAAATTCAGAAGCACGAGCAGCGGCGGAATTGCGGGATGACGCGCGTGAGGCTATTGATTCCACCCTGTCCCAAAACAAGGGAAAGGGCGGGGCACCCAGGGTTGCACGAACGACGGAACACAAATCAACCGCAGATTTACAACGATGAACCGGATCAGATGAACGACACGACGTGAGTACGAGATCCAGCCGGATAAGCCTACGGCTTGATGATTTGCTGGCGGCCATCCTTGTTGGTCAGCGCCAACGAGGGGTCCCCGCCGTCAGCGCTTATAACGATGTAGGCAGGATCGACGCCTCCGCCGAGGCTGAGCCCGGAGCCCTCCTCCGAGGTTGTGAGCTTTACGGAGGGTCGGCCATCAGGCCGAATCAACCGAAAGAGTACGGTTTCGGGATAGATTTTTCCGTCCTTTGCGACCGAGCCGTCTGCCATGTGAGCCGGGCCGGCTGGCACGATTTGAATGGACGCCCGCACCTTCCCCTGGGCATCGACGATTTCGAGCGCGCTGCCGCGAAGCACCGGTGCGGGGCCACTCGCCTCAACCGGCCGGTTCTGGTGCAATAACAGCCCTAGCAGAATTCCGAGATTAACCAGTGTGAGCACAGTGAGTATGCGCTGGTTCTTCATAGCTTCCTCCTCGCGGCGCAAAGCCATGACGAGCTTGACCGCCATGGTGTCGTAGATTCTAGGACGGATGATGTCGTGAAATGGTGCGAACTTTTCAGATTTTTTGGTTTGCGGTCGACCAGCAGGTGCTTCGACTCGGACGCGCGCCGACTCTCGCGGTCCTCGGTCAGGATGACCGCGGAGTAGAGGGCGTATGATCCCACCCTTTCCCAAAGGAAGGGAACGGACGGGGCACCCACGCACCCGTGCCGGGGCTGAAGCCCCGATGACGCAGCGATTCCTATTCACCGGGCTGAAGCCCGGTGCTTCCACCGGAGTGTGACTCTATTTGTTCCGCTATGGCCGTGCGCTAGCTCTTTGGCGCCACGCGGACGACCTGACGCAACGTGACCGGCCAGCCGTGATGCAAACGGTTTGCGACTTTACTGCCGGTTTTGGCGGCGTGTTGCGCCAGCAACGAGCGCACCAGTTCCTGATCGCGCTCCTCGCAGGCGCCGAGCACTTCCACTCCCACAAAGTCAGGGTGGTAACGCTTCTCTTTCACAAAGCTGCCGGTGGGATCCCAGACAAAAGCCATGCCGCCCGTCATGCCCGCGCCGAAGTTGGTGCCGGTGGGGCCGAGGATGAGCACCGCGCCTCCGGTCATGTACTCGCAGGCGTGGTCGCCGACCCCTTCGACCACGGCGGTTGCGCCTGAGTTGCGAATGGCGAAGCGCTCACCGGCGCTGCCGACGGCGAAAAGTGAGCCGGCGGTCGCGCCATAGAGCGCGACATTGCCCACGATGACCTGCGCCGACTCGGCGCGCGCCAGCTTGCCACGGGTGCGGATGACGAGTTCGCCGCCGGAGAGCCCCTTGCCGACGAAGTCGTTGGCCTGACCTTCGAGTACCAGCTTCATGCCTTCGCCGGCGAAGGAGCCGAAGGATTGTCCGGCGGTGCCGCGCAGACGGAAGTGAATGTCGGGCTGAAGCTCAGGTTGCCGGGTGCGCAACAGCGCTAACTCGCCCGAGAGGCGCGCGCCCAGGCTACGGTCTTCGTTGCGCACGGTGGCGCTCAACTCGAACGGCTTGCCGGCGGCGACGGAGGAAAGCGCAGGCTTGATCCAGGCGTCATCTACGGGCACGCGCTCTTCGGGACGCATGTTGCGTTCGCCCTGCCAACTGAGCGGGCCTTCGCCCACTTGCGCCAGCATCGGTTTCAGATCGAGTTTGCCGTCGCAGCGCACCTGTTCCAGTAGATCGGTGCGGCCGATGGCGGCCGGCAACGTCGGCAGGCCGAGGTCGGCCAGCATGCGCTGCAGGTCTTCGGCGATGTTCATGAAGAAGCGCACTACGTTTTCGGGCTTGCCGCGGAACTTGGCGCGCAGCTCGGGCTTCTGGGTAGCGATGCCGGTGGGGCAGGTGTTGAGGTGGCATTGCCGCGCCATGTCGCACCCGAGTGCGACCAGTACGGCGGTGCCGAAGGAGAATTCATCCGCTCCCAGCAGCGCTGCAACGAGGACGTCACGGGCGGTAGAGAGGCCGCCATCGGTGCGCAGGCGCACGCGGCCGCGCAGGCCGTTGGCGCGCAGCACCTGTTGCGCTTCGCTCAGGCCGAGCTCCCAGGGATTGCCCGCATGTTTGATGCTGCTGAGCGGCGAGGCTCCGGTGCCTCCGCTGTGGCCGGAGACGACGATGTAGTCGGCGTAGGCCTTGGCCACACCAGCGGCGACGGTCCCCACGCCGAGCTGCGAGACCAGCTTGACGCCGACAGGTGCGCGGGGATTGACCCGCTTGAGGTCATAAATGAGCTGCGCCAGGTCTTCGATGCTGTAGATGTCGTGGTGCGGCGGCGGACTGATGAGCGAAACTCCTGGTTGGGCGTGGCGCAAGCGTGCAATCAGCTCGCTGACCTTGTGTCCGGGAAGTTGTCCGCCTTCGCCGGGCTTGGAGCCTTGGGCGATCTTGATCTCCAACTCTTCCGCGTGGATGAGGTATTGCGCCGTGACGCCGAAGCGGCCCGAGGCAACCTGCTTGATCTTGTTGTTGCGCAGCGACACGACGCCCGCGTTGTTGCCGTCAGGCTGGTAGGCCGCAGGATCTTCGCCGCCCTCGCCGGTGTTGGAGCGCGCGCCCAGCAGGTTCATCGCGGCGGTGATGGTCTGGTGCGCCTCGGGGCTGAGCGAGCCCAGCGACATGGCGCTGGCGATGAAGCGCTTCACCAGGCTTGACGGCGGCTCAACTTCCGACAACTCCAGCTTCGGGCCGGCGGCCCTGATTTGCAGCAGGTCGCGCAGCACGGTGGGGTCACCTTCATCGGAGGCCCGCGCGTAGGCTGACCACGCTTCCGCCGGAGCCAGCGCGACGGTGGCCTGGGTTTGGGCGCGGGCCGCTCCCACCGCCACCTGCAGATCGCGGGTGCGCTGAGGTTGCCATGCGTGGGGCTCCGAGCGCTCGGCCTTGCGGAAGCGCACCCAGCCGTAGTCGGGAAGTTCGTTGGCTTCGGACTCTCCCCGCCACGAGGAGCGAAGCGCCGCTTCAACGTCGGCAAAGTTCTGACCGCCCATGGGCGAAGCGGTTCCGGGGAAGCACAGGTCGGTGATCCCGGCGTCGAGGCCGAGCACGTCAAACAGTTGCGCGAAGCGGTAGCTGTCGAGGACGGAGATGCCCATCTTCGACATGATTTTGGCGATGCCGGCATCGAAGGCGCGGAGCAGCTTCGACTCGCCGTCCTCGCCCGCGAGCGAGCGCGCGGTTTGCAGCGCCAACCACGGACAGACGGAGCCGGCGCCGTATCCGATGAGCACGGCGGCGTGGTGCACGTCGCGGCAGTCGCCGGATTCCACGACGAGTCCGACCTTAGTACGCAGTCCCGCCTGAATGAGGGCGTGGTGGACCGCGCCGGTGGCCATCGCCATCGGCACCGGCAGCAGGTTTTCGCATGCGGTGCGGTCGGTCAGCAGCAGCACGCGTACGCCGCCGGTGACCAGCGCGACTGCGCGCTCCTGCAGGTCGAGCACGGCCTGGTGGAGTGTGCCGTCGTCAGCGAAGGTGCAGTTCAGGTGCGCCAGAGGAAGCTCGTCGCGCAGTGAGTAGGCGCCCTCATGCAGCGCGGCCACCTGTCCGAGCGTAAGAAATGGCGAGGGCAGGGTGAGGCCGGGCACGGGCGCGTGCTTGTCGAGCAGGTGCGGCCAGGGGCCAAGGCGCGTCCGCAACGACACCACGCATGCCTCGCGCAGCGAATCGATGGGCGGGTTGGTGACCTGCGCGAAACGCTGGCGGAAAAAGCCGTAAAGCGGCCGGGGCGCGCGGGCCAGCGGCGCAATAGGCGTATCGTCACCCATCGACCAGACCGCCTCCTTGCTTTCGAGCGCCATGGGGCCGACCACCATCTTGACTTCTTCCCTGGTGTAGCCGAAGCCGCGCTGCAGGCGGGTGAGCTCGTCCTTTTCCAGTGGAGTGAGGGGCGACGGAGAAGGGTCGAGCAGGACGTCGTCGATCTGCTCGGAAAAGGGCGCGAGGTCGTCGAAGTAGCGGTCGAGCTCTTCGCCCTCGATGAGGCGGCAGCGGTCGAGGTCGAGCAGGATCATCTGGCCGGGGCCGAGGCGTCCGCTGCGGATGATGGTGTCGGTGTCCACGTCGGCGAGGCCGACTTCGGAGCCGGCGACGATGAGGCCGCTGTCGGTGACGACGAAGCGGCAGGGACGCAGGCCGTTGCGGTCGAGGGCGGCGCCGATGAGCCGGCCGTCACTGAAGACCAGCGCCGAGGGGCCGTCCCAGGGCTCCATGATGTCGGCGTGATAGCGGTGGAAGGCGGACTCGCGAATGCCCACCGCCGGGGGGAGCATCATGCGCACCGCCTCCGCAACGTTGCGGTCGTAGTGGCAGAGAAGCTCGGCGACCTCGTCGAGGCTCATGGAGTCGGAGGCCTCGCGGGTGAAGAGCGGATCGCACTCGCGCGGCAGCAGGGAACTGCGGGCGTCCACGTGCGCCCGATTGCTCCACACCGTGTTGATCTCGCCGTTGTGGGCCACCATGCGCAGCGGCTGAGCGCGGTCCCAGGTGGGCAAAACGTTGGTCGCATAGCGCTGGTGGAACACTGCGAAGTGCGTGGTGTACTGCGGACTCTGCAGGTCGAGGTAGAAATCGCGCAGGGTGCGCCCGGTACAGAGCGCCTTGTACACCAGGGTGCGAGTGGAGAGCGAGCAGACGTAGGTGGTGGAGCCGCCACGCTCGAAGGCCTTGCGGGCCTTGAAAAGGCGGCACTCGAGTTCGTTGCAGTCGCCGGTGAAGTCTTCCTCCGTGGTCATCAACGCCATGCGGATGACGGGCATGCAGGCCAGAGCGATCTCGCCCAGCACTTCGCGCGCAACGGGAACATTCCGCCAGCCCAGCCACTCGAAGCCCTGCGCATAAATGCAGGCCTTGAAGCGCTGGGCGTCGTGCTGGGCCTGGTCTTCGTCCTGGGGAAAGAAGAGCATGCCCACCGCCAGCGGTTGGCCGGGACGAAGCGTGTAGCCGGTTTGTGCAAGAAGATAGTTGCGAGGGACGGCGGTCTGGATACCGACTCCATCGCTGCTTTTGCCGTCGGCGGCAATGGCGCCACGGTGGGCGAGGCGGCCGAGCGCGGTCAGGGTGAGACGCAGGATTTCGTGTTCGGAACGGCCGTGCAGGGTCGCAACGAAGCCGACACCGCAGGAGTCATGCTCGAAGCGGGGGTTTAGGAGGTTGTTTCCACCAGAAGAAAAGCTACTACAACCCATAGTCCACTATATATGGAAATTGCTGTGCAAATGAAGGGCGAAATTCGCGGCGCGAAAAAAGTTGCGGGGTCAATGACTTGCGGGCGCGGTGGTGTGGCACAGTAGTGTGCAATGGCCACCACGAGCAGCTTGCAGCGCCAATCGCTTGTTGCCTTTTCGTATCCGGACTTCGGCCTCTATCAGTTGGCGCGGCTGTTTACGGTCATGGCGACGGAGATGCAGTCGGTGGCGGTGGGCTGGCAGGTGTTCGACATCACCAAGCGTCCGCTGGACCTGGGCTATGTCGGGCTGGCGCAGTTCGCGCCGACGATTTTGCTGTTTCTTGTCGCTGGACACGCGGCTGACCGGTTCAACCGGCGGAACATCGTTACCTTGTGCTATCTGGGACTGGGGCTGGCGTCAACCATCCTGTTGGTTCTGTCGCTGAGCGGATCGCGGTCGGTACATGCGATTTACGGAGCGCTGGTACTGGTTGGGGTGGTGCGGTCGTTCAATGGAGCGGCGGGGCAGTCGATGGTGCCGCAGTTGGTGCCGGAGGAACACTTCCCCAACGCCGTGGCCTGGTCGCAGACGGTGTTCAATGCCGCAGTGATCGTGGGGCCGGCGCTGGGTGGATTCATCTACGCGATTTTCCACGGGCCAGCGGCAGTCTATGCCACCTCGACAATGGCAGCAGCGGTTTCTGTAGTGGCGGTGAGCCGAATCCGCCTGAATCCGGCGAAGCGTCCGCGGGAACCCGTGAGCTTGCAGACGCTGTTTGCGGGCTTTAGTTTCATCTGGCGGCAGAAGCTGATTCTCGGTTTGATTTCGCTCGACCTGTTTGCCGTGTTGCTGGGCGGAGCAGTGGCGCTGCTGCCGGTGTATGCGCGCGACATTCTGCACACCGGGCCGTGGGGACTGGGACTGTTGCGCAGCGCGCCCGCCGTGGGAGCAGCCCTGATGGCGGTGATGCTGGCGCATCGTCCGCTGCGACGCCATGCGGGAGTGACGATGCTGTGGTGCGTGGCGGGGTTTGGCGTGTTCACCGTCGTGTTTGGGCTATCGCGGAGCCTTGTCCTGTCGCTGCTGTCGCTGTTGCTGCTGGGCGCCTCCGATATGGTCAGCGTCATCATTCGCGGCACGCTGGTGCAGTTGTCCACGCCGGACAACATGCGCGGCCGGGTCAGCGCGGTGAACTCACTGTTTATCGGGACGTCGAACGAGTTCGGGCAGTTCGAGTCGGGCGTGACCGCGCACTGGTTTGGCACGGTGCCGGCGGTGGTGATCGGCGGGGTGGGAACGCTGGTGGTCATCGCGCTGTGGGCGTGGTTGTTTCCTGAGCTGCGCGGGGCGGACCGGCTGGCGAACCATCTCGAGATCGAGGAGCACGAGACGCCATGAGCGCCTTCAGCGCCTATTACGCCTCGCAGTTGCGGCTGGAGCTGGCCCTGCGCAACCGCGCCTTCGCGCTGCAGCGGCGATTGCCTCACGTTGAGAGTTACGGCGGCATGGCGGTGACGGTGTATCAGCCGCATCCCACGCGGCGCCGGCATGGCAATTTCTTCGATGCAAGTTACGCCGCGATGCTGGCCATTCCCGAGTGGCGCAAGCGCATGGAGAAGGTGCATACGCAGGCCAAGTCCGCGTTGCCGAGGAGCGGACACGGCTGGAAGGAACTGGACTCGTCGATGAGCTCAGACGCGCTGCTTATGAACATCTTTTGTTGCCCGCACGTGGCTGATGATCCGCGCGTGTTGGGGTTGCTGGGTATCGACACCGCTGAACCGCCGCAATTCGGATGGCGGGCGCATGTGCCGCTGAAGAACGGCCGCGCCGACCGCACGGAAGTCGATATGAAGTTAGGGGACATGCTGTTTGAGGCCAAGCTGACAGAATCTGACTTCCAGTCAGCGGAGGCGTCGGTGCTTCGCGCGTATCGGGATTTCGAAGCGGTGTTTGACGAGGATGAGCTGCCGCGGGAGGGCAGCAGGCTGGTGTCGTATCAGCTCATCCGCAACGTGCTGTCGGCAAACGCGAATAACTTTCGCGTTTGCCTGCTGGTCGATGCGCGGCGGCCGGACCTGATCGAGGCCTGGTACGGGGTACTGCGCTGCGTCCGGTCGGCGGACCTACGCGTCCACTGTAAAGTGCTGACCTGGCAAGAGTTAAGCCGAATCTTACCGGAACCGTTGGGGGAGTTTCTGGATGCCAAGTACGGCATAGTTCCGCCCGGACGGCAACCCGGTATCGTGTTCAACGGCAAGGAGTTGGAGGTTGAGGACTAAACGGGAGGTGGGAGAACTTGTGCCGGGAGGGATTACCCATTAGCGCCTCTTATGAACTCCGGTACATAATTAGTAACTCTAACCGGGCCTTGAAAATTTCTAATTTCTCTCGACGCGGACCATCTCGCTCCGGTATAAATCTCTACACAGTGATGGCCGTTCCAGCCCAAAACCGTATTGACAGAAACAACGGCGCGATCCTCGCGAACCCGCGGCTGGTACTGGCTCTAGACCTCGCCCTATCCCTGGTACTCCTGCTAGGAGTAGCGGGCACGCTGGGAGGTGCGGGGACGTAGGCTAGCGGCACAAAGAGATTTCACAAAGCCACTGACCCCGCAAGGCGGCAGTGGCTTTCGTTTTATTACCGGCAGCAACCCAATGCGGAGCGAAGAGGAGCAGATGTTAGATCAGAGCGGCAAGTCGCACAGCCGAGCTATCACCGACGGCCCCAACCGGGCCCCTGCGCGCGCGATGTTCAAGGCAATTGGCTTTAGCGACGAGGACCTGAGCAAACCAATCATCGGCATTGCCAATACCTGGACGGAAGTTGGACCGTGCAATTACCACCTGCGCGAAATTGCTGCCGCGGTGAAAGAAGGCGTGCGCGCGGCCGGCGGCACGCCGATGGAGTTCAATACCATCGCCATATCCGATGGGATCACCATGGGCTCGGAGGGCATGCGCGCTTCGCTGGTCAGCCGCGAAGTCATCGCCGACTCGATTGAACTGGTCGTGCGCGGCCACATGTTCGACGGCGTCGTCGCACTGTCGAGTTGCGACAAGACCATCCCGGGCACTGTGATGGCGCTGGCGAGGCTGGATATTCCCGCGCTGATGCTCTACGGCGGCTCGATCGCGCCCGGCCATTACCAGGGGCGCGACGTCAGCATCCAGGACGTCTTCGAGGCCGTGGGCAAGTACGCGCAGGGCAAGATGAACGACGCCGAACTGAAGGACATGGAGGACCATGCCTGTCCCGGGCCGGGCGCCTGCGGCGGACAATTTACGGCTAACACCATGTCCACCGCTTGCGAGTTCCTGGGCATCTCTCCTCTTGGCAGTAACGCAGTTCCCGCAACCAATCCCCTGAAAGCTGAAGTCGCGAAGAAGGCCGGGCAGTTGGTCATGGAACTGGTGCGGCGCGACGTTCGCCCCTCGCAAATCATCACCGATGCGGCGCTGAAGAACGCGATGACCTGCGTGGTGGCCTCAGGCGGCTCGACCAACGCGATTCTTCACCTACCCGCCATCGCCAACGAGTTAGGACTGAATTTTCCGCTCGACAAAATCAACCACATCTGCGGACGGACTCCACTGCTGTGCGACCTGAAGCCGGGCGGACGCTTCATGGCGACCGATTTCTTTCGCGCCGGGGGCACGAAGTTGCTGGGACACATCCTGGCTGAGGGCGAATTGCTGAACAAGGATTGCCTCACCGTCAGTGGCAAGACGATCGGCGAAGAAGTTGCCGAAGCTAGCGAGCAGCCGGGGCAGGAAGTGATTCGTCCCATCGAGCGCTCGCTGAGCCCGACGGGCGGGCTGGCGATTCTGCGCGGCAATCTCGCGCCGGAAGGTTGCGTGGTCAAGCTTGTCGGACACGGACGCCGTGAGCATCGGGGTCCGGCGCGCGTCTTCGAGAGCGAAGAGCAGGCCTTCGCGGCGGTGCAGAGTTCGCAGATCAACGCGGGCGACGTGATCGTGATTCGCAACGAGGGTCCGCGCGGCGGGCCTGGCATGCGCGAAATGCTGGCGGTAACGGCTGCGCTGGCCGCGACTCCGCTGAGCGAACACGTTGCTCTGCTGACGGACGGCCGTTTCTCCGGAGCAACCCACGGCTTCATGATCGCGCACATCGCTCCTGAAGCCGCGGTGGGCGGGCCAATCGCCGCGGTGCGCGAGGGCGACATCATCAGCATCGATGTGGCGCATGGCCGCTTGCAGTTTGAGGTTGCGGAAGCGGAGATTCGACGCCGAATGACCAATTGGGTCGCGCCGGCCCCCCGCTACAGGACCGGAGTGTTTGCCAAGTATGCGCTCAGCGTGTCGTCAGCGTCGTTTGGCGCGGTCACGACACCGGGCAGAGGACGCGAGGACGCGGAGGCGGGCGGGGCTTGGGTTTCCGATTTCGCCGCCGCTGCGGGAGCACGAGGGAGATGAGCAAGATGCGATTGACCGGTGCACAAATTGTTTGGAAGTGTCTGGAGCGTGAGGGCGTGGATACCGTCTTCGGCTACCCCGGCGGGTGCGTGTTGCCCATGTACGACGCCCTGCAGCACACCCCCAGCATTCATCACGTGCTGGTGCGGCACGAACAAGGCGCGGCCCACATGGCTGACGGCTACGCGCGCGCCACGGGGAAGGTTGGTGTGGCGCTGGCCACGTCGGGTCCGGGGGCGACGAACCTCGTCACCGGCATTGCGACCGCCATGCTCGATTCTTCGCCA
>Ga0335082_10003538_pt1 | contig 17032 bp, 15 predicted proteins | sample Lox_Sample_41_FD_206718 | JGI IMG/M metagenome (GOLD analysis project Ga0335082, IMG submission 206718) | Soil microbial communities from Loxahatchee National Wildlife Refuge, Florida, United States - Lox_Sample_4.1 | ecosystem: Environmental > Terrestrial > Soil > Wetlands | place: USA... | reverse complement strand
GTGCGGCCACACGCGCGGCTCCGCGATTTCGCGGCGGTAGACCGGGTGCTCGCGACGCAAGATCCGGTAGGCGGGATAGGGGTCGTCGAACCAGCGCGGGTCGAAGGGATCGAAGTCGAAAGGGGCGGGCACGAACTTCTCCTGCAATGCGCGGCCGCGTCAGCTTCGCGGAGTGGGCTCGAAGCGCAGGGGCAGCTCCTCGGGGCCGCGGATCAGGGCGCCGCGTCGCCAGGATGCCGGGCCGTCGGCGGCGAGCGCCGGCATGCGGCGCGCCAGCAGCGGTAGCGCCTCCTGGAGCTCCGCGCGCGCGAGCGACGCGCCGAGGCAATAGTGCACTCCGCCGCCGAAGGTGAGCATCGGCTGCAGGTGCACGCGCTCGATGTCGAAGCGATCCGGGTCCGCGTAGACCTCGGGGTCGCGGTTGGCGGCCGGGCCCGACGGCAACAGAACGCTGCCGGCCGGGATGGACAGGCCCTTGTGCTCCACGGCTTCGAGGGCGAGTCGCGGCGAACCCGAGCCGGCCGGCTCGTAGCGGAGCACCTCCTCGGCGGCTCCGGCCGCGAGCGCGGGGCTCTCGGCCAGCCGCTTCCACGCGTCCGGATGCGCCGCGAAGGTGGCCGCGGCGCAGGCGAGCTGACACTGAGTCGTGTCCTGACCGCCGAAGATCAGCACCGTCACCATGGCGCGGAGCTCGTCGGGGCTGAGGCGATCGCCCGCCTCTTCCACCGCGAGCAGCGCCGACACCAGGTCGTCGCGCGGCGCGCGGCGGCGCGCCGCCAGCAGGCCGTCGACGTAGTCGCATAGATTCCCGAGCGCCGCCTCGATGCGCGGGCGCTCCTCGGCGATGCGCGAGCCGAACGCGAGCGAGAGATCGCGCGACCACGCGTGGAAGCGCGCGAAGTCCTCCGGCGGCACTCCGAGCAGCGCCCCGATCACGCGCACGGGGTAGGGCGCTGCGAAGGCGGACACGAACTCGCAGGCGCCGTCGGCGCTGAAGCGGTCGAGGAACTCCTGCGCGGTGGCGCGCATCACCGGCCGCAGCCTCTCGACGCGGCGAGGCGTGAAGGCCTTCGAGACCAGCCCGCGCAGGCGCGTGTGCTCGGCGCCCTCCTTGTTGGAGAGGATCTGCCCGAACCACTCCCACAGCGGACCCTCGCGGATCCCCGCCTGGGCCAGCGCGTCCGCGCCGAGCTCGCGAAAGCGACGGTCGCGCAGCAGCCAGCTCACATCGTCGTAGCGCAGCACGAGCAGCCCGAACGGCGTGCGCGCATACCACGACCGAAGCCTCGCCGCGCGGTGCGCCGCGTGGATCTCGGCGTCGTAGGCGGCGCTCAAGGTGTCGACGAAGGGAGCTTCCACGAGGCCCTGAGCGTACTCTGGCGCGACAACCGGTGGAGGCCCCCATGCAGGAGCTCGAAGGACGCGCGGCGATCGTGACCGGAGCCGCGCGCGGCGCGGGCGCCGTGATCGCGCGGCGGCTCGCGGCGCGCGGCGCCTACGTGGTGCTCGGAGACGTGCGTCACGAGGCCGGCGAGAAGGTCGCGGCCGAGATCGGCGCCGCCGCCACCTACGTCCCCCACGACGTCACTCGCGAGGCCGACTGGCGGCGGATCGTCGAGCACACCCTGTCGCGCCACGGCCGCGTCGACGTGCTCGTCAACAACGCCGCGGTGCTGCACCTCGGTGCGATCGAGCGCACCGACGAGGCCACCTTCCGGCGCGTTTTCGAGATCAACACGCTCGGCCCGTTCCTCGGCGTGCGCGCCGTACACGAGCCGATGCGCCGCTCCAGGCGCGGCTCGATCGTCAACATCGGCTCGATCGACGCGCTCTCCGGCATGAACGGCCTCACCGCCTACTGTGCCTCGAAGTGGGGGCTGCGCGGCTTCACGAAGGCCGCGGCGATGGAGCTCGGGCGAGACGGCATCCGCGTGAACTGCGTCTGCCCGGCGGGCGGCAATCCCGAGATGTACGGCCCGTGGATGCAGCAGATCGCCGGCTTCCTCGACCAGACCCGCGCCTACACCGAGAATCGCGGCATCCCGGGTCCCGCGCCGCTCGAGGTGATCGCCGACGCCGTCGTCTTCTTCGCCAGCGACGCCAGCGCGAACTGCACCGGTGTCGATCTCCCCGTGGACGGCGGCGCGCACGCGGGGCGCTACATCCCGGGCTTCAGCACGCTCTGAGCGCGGGGGCGGCGCTACAGCGGGCGCGCGCTCGAGAGGTCGAAGAAGGCGCGCAGCTTCACCAGGCGCCCGCGCTCGTCGATCTCGGCGACGTCGATCACGTCGAGCTCGACGCGCCGGCCGCCGCGCGCGATGCGCGCACGCATCGCCACCGCGGCCTCGCGTCCCGCGACGCACGCGGGCCCGACGATCGCGACGTGCTCGGCGAGCTCGTTGCCCGTGTAGAAGGCACGGATCGCGTCGATGCCGCGGTGCACGGGGCCGCCCACCGGGATCTCGGCCGTGGCGTCGGGCGCGTAGAGCGAGAGGATGCCCTCGACGTCGCCAGCGCTGATGCAGGCGGCGTAACGCGTGAGCACCTCGAGCACGTCGGCCACGGCGCGTAGGGTAACCCGGCGCTGCCTCTGGCCACGGTGATACGATGCGCATCATGAACGCCGCCGACGAGGCCCTCGCCCACGCCGAGATCCAGTCGCTGCTTGCACGCTACTGCCAGGCGCTCGACGTCGGCGACTGGCACGCGCTGGAGACCGAGGTGATCGCGGAAGACGCGGTCTGGGAATTGATCCAGCGCTGCGGCGACGACGTGCACGAGGATCGCCTCGTGGGTCGCGCCGCCCTGCTCGCCTGGTTCCGGCGCATGATGGGCAGCGAGGTGACGATGAGCCGCGGCGCCGTGCGCCACTTCCTGAGCACGCACGTGATTCGCGTGGCGCAGGGCGGCCGCAGCGCGCGCTCGACCAGTCATCTCCAGGCCGTCGACGGACACGCGATGGCTGTCGTGGCCATGGGCTTCGTCGAGGCCGAGCACGTCTGCACGCCGCGCGGATGGCGGATCCGCCGCTACCGGGTCGACGAGCATCTCCGCGAAGCGGACATGAAGGCGCTGCGCGAAGCGTTCGGGGGCTAGCTCTGAACTCCGCTCGGCTACGCCTCGCTGCGCGTCGGCCGACTCTCGAGTCGTCCTCCTAGCCGAGCTCGAGGTTCGCGAAGCGGAGCACGAGCCTCTTCAGGCCCGCGTGCTCGAAGCGGACGTCGATCTTCTGCGACGGCCCGTTGCCGAGGACCTTGACGATCACGCCGTTTCCGAGGCGCGGGTGTCGCACGCGCAGCCCCGGCGCGACGATGCCCTCCGCGTGGGACTCCTGCGCGTAGGAGTAGTCGTACGCGCGCTCGCCCGGCGGCGCACTGCGCGTCCGCGCGGGCGGCGGCACGTGCGAGAAGCGCGGACGCACGCGCTCGACCACCGCGGGCGGGATCTCGTCCAGAAAGCGTGAAGGCATGCCGAACGTGCGCGAGCCGAAGCGCAGTCGCTGCTGCGCGAAGGAGATCGTCAGCTTCTCCATCGCGCGCGTCATGCCGACGTAGCAGAGGCGGCGCTCCTCCTCGAGACCGGCGTCGTCGCGCAGCGCTCCCGCGTGCGGGAAGACTCCCTCCTCCATGCCCGAGAGGTACACGACTGGGTACTCGAGCCCCTTCGCCGAGTGCGCGGTCATCAGCGACACGACCTCGTCGCGGCGGTCGTACTCGTCGAGGTCCGAGACGAGCGCCACCTGGTCGAGGAAGAGGTCGAGCAGCGAGCGCTCCTCGTCGCGGATCTCGGCGTTGGCGCGCTCGAAGTCCTGCGCCGCGGCGACGAGCTCGCGCAGGTTCTCGAGCCGCGCCTCGGCCTCGGGGCCGCCCTCGCGCTCGAGGTCGACGAGGTAGCCGGTCTGATCGAGCACGCGCGCGATCGCCTCCGACGGCGACGCGCTCCCGATCTCGCGCGTGAGCCGCTCGAGCAGCTCGACGAAGCGCGCGACCTTCGGGGCGACCCGCGCGCCGGCCTCGCTGTCGGCGAAGCGCTTCAAGCCCTCGAGCAGCGGGACGCCCTGCGACTCGGCCTCGCGCTCGGCCGCCTCGACGGTCGTCTTGCCGATGCCGCGCGCGGGCTTGTTGACGATGCGCCGCAGCGCGGCAGAGTCGGCGGGCTGGCGCAGCAGGCGTAGATACGCGAGCGCGTCCTTCACCTCGGCGCGGTCGTAGAAGCGCACGCCGCCGACGACGACGTAGGGCACGTCGTACTCGAGCAGCTGCTCCTCGAAGACCCGCGACTGCGCGTTGGTGCGGTAGAAGATCGCGAAGTCGCCGTAGCGGCGTCCCTGCTCGCGCACCGCCGAGACGATCTCGCGCACGACGAACTGCGCCTCCTCGCGGTCGTCCTGCGCCTCGAACAGGCGGATCGGCGCCCCACCCTCGCGCTCGGTGTAGAGCCCGCGCGCGCGCCGCGCGACGTTGTGCGCGACCACGCCCGACGCGCCTTCGAGGATCGGGCTCGTCGAGCGGTAGTTGCGCTCGAGCTTCACGACCGTTGCGTCGGGATAGTCGCGCTCGAAGTCGAGGATGTTGCGGATGTCGGCGCCGCGCCACGCGTAGATCGACTGGTCCGGATCGCCGACGACGCAGAGGTTGCGGTGCTCGCTGGCGAGCTGGTGGATCAGCCGGTACTGCACGCGGTTCGTGTCCTGGTACTCGTCGACCATCACGTACTGGAAGCGCCGCCGGTACCAGCCGAGCACGTCGGGGAAGCGCTCGAAGAGCTGCACGGTCAGGAGCAGCAGGTCGTTGAAGTCGAGCGCGCCCGCCTCGGCGAGCAGCTTCTGATAGGTCGCGTAGAGGGCTGCCGCGCGGCGCTCTTCGAAGTCGCCCGCGCTGGCCTCGGCCTGGTGCGGCAGCACGCCCGCGTTCTTCCACTGGTCGATGCGCCAGCGCAGGCGCCGCGGATCCTCGGCCTTCGGGTCGATGTCGTGGCGGCGCAGCGCCTCCTTCACGACGCCGAGGCTGTCGGCCTCGTCGTAGATCGAGAAGCCGCGCGCGTAGCCGAGGTGCGAGATGTCGCGGCGCAGGATGCGCACGCAGATCGAGTGGAAGGTCGCGAGCCAGACGCCGGCGGCCGCGTCGCCGCACATCTTCTCGACGCGCTCGCGCATCTCGCCCGCGGCCTTGTTGGTGAAGGTCACGGCCAGGATGCCCTCGGGCGCGATGCCGAGCGATCCGATCAGCCAGGCGATGCGCGTGGTCAGCACGCGCGTCTTGCCGGAGCCCGCGCCCGCGAGGACCAGCAGCGGTCCCTCGGTGTGGAGGACGGCCTCGCGCTGCTCGGGGTTCAGGCCCTCGAGGTCCTGCTCGGTCAACGCGCGCGCACTCCTCGGACCATGTGAGCGCGGAGGTTAGCGGCGTGTGCGACGTCTCGGGTGGCCGACGGCAGGCCGTCAGCGATCGCGCTTCCTCAGGTGTCGTTCGAGGAAGATGCGAGAGACCCAGCGTGTGGAGGGAATCACGAGCCGGTAGAGCGGTCGTACGATCCAATTCGGGAGACCGACCGCTCTCTCTTCGTGATCGACGCGCGCTCGCGGATGGTCGAGAAAGCCGGGCGCCGGATAGCGATAGTGGCGGGCGTCGCGCCAGAATTCGATCGCGCGCAGGTGTTTGACGTTCTTGTAGCCGTAGTGGCCGGGGGCCACGAGTCGCACGGGCGCTCCGTGGGCGATCGAGAGCGGTTGGCCGTCGAGGGTGTCGGCGAGCAGGACGTCGTCGGCGAGCACGTCTTCGAGCGGCAGGCTCGCGCGGTTTCCGTCCTGTCCCCGAAAGACGACGAGGCGGGCATCCGCTTCCGGCCGCACTTCGGGGACGATCAGTTGCTCGTAGAAATCCCGGAACCGGACCCCGCACCATTCGAGGCCACACTTCGACCACGTGGTCACGCAATGGAGATCGCTCACCTGCTTCGTGCGCGGTAGTTGGAGGAAGCGCTCCTCGACCCGGAGCGGCTTCTCGACGTCACCGCCGACCTCGAATGCGACGCGATCGATCTGGTCCGGAAAGCGATACTGGAACTGCTGGAGTCCGAAGCGGGGAAAGTCGTCGATCGCCCGCTGTCCTTTCGGAAGCGTGCCCATGGCGACAAGCTAACGAGCCGTGGCCGTCGAAGCCCGAGCGAAAGCGCTCGGCGTCCCCACACCGTCGCCCGTTGGGCGAGTGCTCGCGACTCCGCGGCGATTCGCCGTCATTGCTTCGGGCGCGTGTAGAATGCGACTAGAGTCCTCGTCGACAACTGGGAGCAGTACCAGAAGAAGATGAGTTGGGTCCCTTCTGGAGTGGGACCCCATGAGTGAGTCGTCGTCCAGGTCTCGGGAGCCTCGCCCGACGGGCGACGGTGGGGGGGCGCCCGAGCGGAAGTAGAGCGCAGCCGCGCTCTCCGCCCGCGATCCGGCTTCTGAGATCGTGCGCAGCGGCCATACATGGAGCGGCGGGCGCCACCCGAGGAGCCCGTCGGCCTCAGGACATCGCACGGCGCCTCGCTATTCGACCGTCACGCTCTTCGCGCGATTCCGCGGCTGGTGAGGTTCACGCCCTTTCACCTTCGCGACGTAGTACGCGAGGCGCTCAGGCTCGCCTGCTGATAGCCGATCAGCTATCACAAACCCATGCGTTCTACTCCCCTCCATGGAGGAGCTCTGCTGCGCGAGGCGCGCGCCAGAGCCGGGCTCACGCAGCGAGAGCTCGCTCGCCGCGCCCGCACCGCCCAGTCGGTCGTCGCGCGCATCGAGCGGGGACGAACCGATCCCTCGGCCGCGACCCTCGCACGGCTGCTCGCCGCGGCGGGCTTCGAGCTGCGCGCCGAGCTGTCGCCGCTTCCGGTCGCGGACACGCACATGCTCGACGACGTGGCGCGCATCCTCGCCATGACGCCCGAGCAGCGGCTGCTCGAGGTGCGCAAGGTGAGCCGCTTCGTCGCGGCGGCGCGCCGTGCCTGAGGTCGCGCCGCTCGATCCGGAACGGCTCCTGCGCGCGCTCGCGAAGCACGGGGTGCGCTTCGTGCTGATCGGCGCGCTCGCCGCCCGCCTGCAGGGGTTCCCGAGACTCACGGCCGATGCCGACATCACGCCGGAGAGGACGCCGGAGAATCTGGAGCGTCTGGCCGCGGCGCTGCGCGCGCTCGGCGCGCGGGTCTACACCGAGAGCGTTCCGGAAGGTCTCGTCTTCGATTGCAGCGCCGCCGCGCTCTCGCGTGCGCCACTCTGGAACCTCGTGACCGACGCGGGCCGCGTCGACGTCGTCTTCTCACCGGCGGGCACGGAGGGCTTCGCAGATCTCTCCCGCGCTGCCGTCCACTTCGAAGTGTTCGGCGTCGAGCTGCTCGCCGCGAGCCTGCCCGACATCGTCCGCTCGAAGCGGGCGTCGGACCGGCCCCAGGATCGCCAGGACGTCGCCGTGCTCGAACAGATGCTGCGGAGCGAGCGCCCTACTCGACGGTGACGCTCTTCGCGAGGTTCCGCGGCTGGTCGACGTCGGTGCCCTTCAGCATCGCGACGTGGTACGCGAGCAGCTGGAGCGGGATCGTCGCGAGCACCGCGGTCAGGAACTCGCCGAGGTCCGGCACGTAGACGACGTCGTTCGCCTTCTCGGCGATCGAGGTGTCACCCTCGCTCGCGATCGCGATCACCATGCCGTCGCGCGCGCGCACCTGCTCGAGATTCGAGACCACCTTGTCGTAGACGGGGCTCTTCGTCGCGAGGATCACGACGGGCATCTTCTCGTCGATCAGCGCGATCGGGCCGTGCTTCATCTCGCCGGCGGCGTAGGCCTCGGCGTGGATGTACGAGATCTCCTTCAGCTTCAGCGCGCCCTCGAAGGCGATCGGCACCATGATGCCGCGGCCGAGGAAGAGGAAGTCCTGCGCATGCATGTAGCGGTGCGCGATCTGGCGCACGTGCTCGTCGAGCGCGAGCGTGCGCTCGACCAGGCGCGGCAGCTTCAGCAGGTCCTGCACGCGGCGCGCCGCCTCGTCGCGGCCGAGGCGACCGCGCACGATGCCGAGCTTCACCGCCAGCAGGTAGAGCGCGACGATCTGCGTGGTGAAGGCCTTGGTCGAGGCCACGCCGATCTCGGGTCCTGCGTGCGTGTAGAGCACGTCGTGGCTCTCGCGCGCGATCGTCGCGTCGCGCACGTTGCAGACCGCGAGCACGCGCGCGCCCTTCGAGCGGCCCTCGCGCAGCGCGGCCAAGGTGTCGGCCGTCTCGCCGGACTGCGAGACGGGGATGACCAGCGAGGTCGGGTCGAGGATCGGGCCGCGGTAGCGGAACTCGCTGGCGAGATCGACCTCGCAGGGGATGCCGGCGAGCTGCTCGATCATGTACTTGCCGGTGAGGCACGCGTGCCAGGCCGTGCCGCAGGCGACCAAGGTCACGCGGCTGATCTTCTCGACGCGCTCGCGCGAGAGCTCGATGCCGTCGAGGTCGAGGTCGCAGAGGTCGTCGCGCACGCGCGTGCCGATCGTGTCGGTGATCGCGCGCGGCTGCTCGAAGATCTCCTTCTGCATGAAGCGCTCGTAGCCGCCCTTCTCCGCCGCGACCGGATCCCACTGGATCGCGCGGGGCTCGCGGTCGATCGGGTGCCCGTCGGTGTCGAGCACCTGCACGCCGTCGCGGCCGAGCACGGCGAACTCGCCATCGTTCAGGAACACCATCTGCCGCGTGTAGGGCAGGATCGCGGGGATGTCGCTCGCGAGGAAGCTCGCCTTGTCGCCGAGGCCGAGCACGATCGGACTGCCGCCGCTCTTGGCCGCGACGATGTGCTCGGGGTCGGTCTCGGAGAGCACGCCGAAGGCGTAGGAGCCGATCACGCGCGCGGTCGATTCGCGCACGGCGGTGACGAGGTCGCTGCCGGCCTCGAGCCGCTCATCGATCAGATGCGCGATCAGCTCGGTGTCGGTGTCGGAGCTGATCTGGCGCCCGCGCGCCTCGAGCTCGGCGCGCAGCTCGCGGTAGTTCTCCATGATGCCGTTGTGCACGACCACCACGCGACCGCCGCGGTGCGGGTGCGCGTTGCGCTCGCTGGGCTTCCCGTGCGTGGCCCAGCGCGTGTGACCGACGCCGACGCTGCCCTCGAGCGGCCGCTCGCGCAGCACCTGCTCGAGGTTCGAGAGCTTGCCCATCGCGCGGCGCACCGAGATGCGGCCGCTCGCGTCGAAGACGGCGACGCCCGCGGAGTCGTAGCCGCGGTACTCGAGTCGGCGCAGGCCGTCGACGATCAGGTCCTGCGCGCGCGGCTCGTTCCCGACGTACCCGACGATTCCGCACATGGGCTGCGCTCCTCGTTCGCTAGTCGCGGCGCTTGCCGCGGCGATCCACCCAGCCTTCGATGTTGCGCTGGCGCGCGCGCGCGACGGCGAGGGCGCCCTCGGGCACGCTCGTCGTGATGGTCGAGCCGGCGGCCACGTAGCTGTCGGCCTCGAGCTCGACGGGCGCGATCAGGTTCACGTTACAGCCGATGAAGACGCGCGGGCCGACGACCGTGCGGTGCTTGGCCTGGCCGTCGTAGTTCACGACGACCGAGCCGCAGCCGAAGCTCGCGCGCTCGCCGACGTCCGCGTCGCCGATGTAGGACAGGTGGTCGGCCTTCACGCCGCGGCCGAGCACGCTGTTCTTCACCTCGACGAAGTTGCCGATGCGCGAGCCGGCGCCGATGTCGCAGTTCGGCCGCAGGTGCGCGCAGGGCCCCATCTCGACGTCGTCGCCGATCCGGCTCGATTCGACGGTGCAGTGGGCCTTCAGGTGCACGCGCGCTCCGATGCGACTGTTTCCCTGGAGGACGCAGCCGGGCTCGATCAGCGTGTCGGGTCCGATCTCCACGTCCGCATCGATATAGGTGGCCGCCGGATCCACGATAGTGACACCCTGGTCCAGCCAGTGGTTCGCGATGCGTTTGCGCATCAGATCCATGGCCTGCACCAGCTCGGCGCGCGTGTTCACCCCGAGGGCCTCCTCGGGGCCGGGGAGCTGGACGGCCTCCACGCGCAGGCGATCGCGTACCGCGAGCTCGACGATGTCGGTGAGGTAGACCTCGCCCTGCGCGTTGTCGTCGCCCACCTGGGCCAGCAGCTTCCAGCAGAGCTCGGCGTCGAGCAGGTAGACGCCGGTGTTGCGCTCGCGGATCTCGCGCTGCTCGGGCGTCGCGTCGGGCACCTCGACGATGCGCGCGACGCGCCCCTGCGCGTCGCGCAGCACGATCCCCGGCACGTCGACCGGCGCCGAGAGCAGCACGAGATCGGCGTTCGCGTCGCGGCTCTCCTGCCGCATGCGTGCGAGGGTGCTTCCCCGCAAGAGCGGGGTATCACCGTAGAGGAGGAGCACGTCGCCCTGGAAGCCCTCCAGCAGCTCGCGACAGCGGAGCACGGCGTCGCCCGTGCCGCGCGCCTCCGGCTGCACGGCGAACTCGACGCGATCACCGAAGCGGCGCCGCACGTCGCCCGCGTCCGGGCCGACCACCACCACGAGGCGCGCCGGCGAGAGCGACTCAGCGGCCGCCACGGAATATCCGAGCAGCGGCCGGCCGCAGATCTCGTGCAACACCTTGGGGCGACTCGACCTGAGCCGGGTTCCCTTCCCGGCGGCCAGCACCAGCGCGGCAAGCGGACGATCGGCGTGGGACGTCATCGTGCACCTCTCTTCGGCGCGTCCGTCCGAGCAGCCAAGCGCGGCGCGTACGCCGACCTTACCCACGGCGACACGCGAGCGGAAGCTCGAGTCTACACCCCACGGGGAAGCCCTCGTGAGCGGCCGGTCATGCGCAGGGGCGGAAGGATCGGAGCTACCCTGCGCCGATCGCTCGAGAGAGGACGCGCCTTATCCCGATCCACGGCAATACCCAGGGCCTGAAGGCAAGCCAGCTCCGAAATCTCGAGCGACTGCTGCGCCGCCGCCTCCCGCCCGAACGCCTGGTCACGCAGGAGCTCGCGCGCGAGCTGTGCGCCTTCACGCACGAGACGGGGCGCCAGGTCGGCGTGCTCGTCGACCGCCGCGGCGAGGTGACGCACGCGATGGTCGGCGACGCCCGCAGCATCGAGATGCCGGACTGGGGACGCCTGCGCGCGGGCCGCGGCAGGCTGCGCGGCCTCCGCTGCCTGCACACACACCAGGGTGACGATCCCCTCGACCGCGACGACGAGACCGACCTGGCGCTGCTGCGACTCGACGCGATGGTGGTCCTCGGCACGCGCTCCGACGGCCTGCCCGGCCTCGCGCACGTTGCGGCCCTGCTGCCGTCCGGCGGTGACAACGGCATCGAGCACCTGCGGCCCCTGCCGCCGTCGGAGCTCGACCTCGACTTCCGCGACTGGATCCGCGCGCGCGAGGAGGAGCTCGCGCGCCAGGACCGCACGCGAACCGTCGGCGACGGCGGCGAACGGGCGATCCTGGTCTCGGTGACGTCGGGGCGGCGGGATCCGCACGCGGAGGCGCACGTCTCCGAGCTCGCCGAGCTCGCGCGCTCCGCCGGCGTCGAGGTGGTCGACGTGGTCACGCAGCATCGCCCGCAGCCGGACCCCCGATACCTGCTCGGGCCGGGCCGGCTCCAGGATCTGCTCGTGCGCGCGTTCCAGAAGGACGTCGACCTCGTGATCTTCGATCAGAACCTGTCGACCTTGCAGGCGCGGAACCTCGGCGAGCGCCTCGAGCTGCGGGTGATCGACCGCACCCAGCTGATCCTCGACATCTTCGCGCAGCGCGCGAGCACGCGGGACGGCAAGCTCCAGGTCGAGCTCGCGCAGCTGCGCTACCGCCTGCCGCGGCTCGCGCAGCGCGCGGACCTGACACTTTCGCGGCTCGCCGGCGGCATCGGCGGACGCGGGCCCGGCGAGACGAAGCTCGAGGTCGACCGCCGGCGCGTGCGCGAGCGCATCGCGCGGCTCGAGCGCGAGCTCGAGCGGTTGCGCAGTCAGCGCGACTCGCGGCGCAAGCGCCGCTCGCGGCGCGAGCTGCCGGTGCTCTCGATCGTCGGCTACACGAACGCGGGCAAGAGCACGCTGATCTCGGAGCTGACGCAAACCTCTGTGCACAGCGCGCCGCAGATGTTCGCGACGCTCGATCCGACCTCGCGCCGGCTGCGCTTTCCCGACGAGCGGGAGGTGATCGTCACCGACACGGTGGGTTTCATCCGCGACCTGCCACGCGATCTGGTGGCGGCCTTCCTGGCTACGCTGGAAGAGCTGCGCGACGCCGATCTGCTGCTCCACGTCGTCGACGCCGCGAGCCCCGAGCCCGAGCGCCGCATCGAGGCGGTGCGCGCGGTGCTCGACGAAGTCGGCGCCGGCGGGGCGCCCGAGCTCCTCGTCTTCAACCAGGTCGATCGCCTGCCGCGCGGCGTCGGCGAGGCGATCGCCGCAAGGCACGGCGGCGTGGCGATCTCGGCGCTCACGGGTCAGGGCCTCGCGGAGCTGGTGCGCCGCGCCGAGGCGATGCTGCGCGAGTCGGAGCGCAACCACAGAGAGCCGGTCGGCCTGCTGGCCGCTTCGGGGGGAGGGGTTTCCGCATGACCTTGCGTGCCCGCATCAGCGGAACGGGGATGTGCGTGCCGGATCGGGTCGTGCGCAACGACGACCTGACGAAGTGGATGGACACGAGCGACGAGTGGATCCGCCAGCGCTCGGGCATCTGCGAGCGGCGCTACGTCGAGCCCGGGCAGAAGCCGTCGGAGCTCGCGCACCAGGCGTCGCTGCGCGCCCTCGAGTCGGCGGGCCTCGATCCGGGCGACGTCGATTGCATCGTGCTCGCGACGCTCTCGGCGGAGGCGGACTTCCCGGGCACGTCGTTCTTCCTCCAGGATCGGCTCGGCGTCGGCGAGGTGCCGTGCTTCGACCTGCGCGCACAGTGCAGCGGCTTCGTGTTCGCGCTCTCCGTCGCGAACAGCTTCGTGCGCAGCGGCGCCTACCGTCGCGTGCTCGTGGTCGGCTGCGAGGTCCACTCGACCGGCATCGACCTCTCGACGGAGGGGCGCGACGTCGCGGTGCTCTTCGGCGATGGCGCAGGCGCGGTGATCGTCGAGGCGAGCCGCGACGCGGACGATCCCTCCGGCATCCTCGAGGTGCGGCTGCACGCCGAGGGCCGGCACGCCGACAAGCTCTGGATCGAGGCGCCCGGCTCCGGCTTCCAGCCGACGCGCATCACGCAAGAGCTGATCGAGCAGAAGCGCCACTTCCCGCGCATGCACGGTCGCTTCGTGTTCAAGCACGCCGTCACGCGCATGCCCGAGGTGTTGAAGGAGACGCTCGACGCGGCCAGCGTGAAGCTCGACGACGTCGACCACTTCCTGTTCCACCAGGCGAACCTGCGCATCAACGAGGCGGTCGCGCAGCAGCTCGGCATCCCCGCAGAGAAGTGCCCGCACAACATCGAGCGCTACGGCAACTGCTCGGCCGCGGCGATTCCGATGCTGCTCGACGAAGGCGTCCGCGCGGGCTCGATCCGCCGCGGCGATCTCGTCGCGATGGCAACCTTCGGCTCGGGCTTCTCGTGGAGCGCCGCGCTGCTCCGCTGGTAGCCGCGGATGCTGCGTCGCGTCGACCGGCCTCGCCACTGGGCTGGAATGGTAAATCTACGCTCGCGTTGACGCACTGCGCCCGCTCGTTATAATGCAGCGCGTCGAATCCGGGCGCCCCTGGATCTCGACTCCCACCCCCCTCGGCCGCGCTCGCGGCCCGCTCCATCCGGAGGTTTCGCCATGGCCGAAGCGGCCAGCATCGTGCAGGAAGGCGTGGACCGCGTCCGCGCCGCATTCGGTTCGCTCGAGGACGAGTTCGGGCGCGTGCAGCGCCGGGTTCGCGCGCGACGCCGCGATCTCGAGAAGTCGCTCCGCAGCGGTCGCAAGGACCTCGAGAAGCGCACGCGCAAGCTGCGCTCGGAGGTGCTCTCGAGCCCCACGCTGAAGCGGCTCGAGACGCTCCGCAAGGACGTGCAGCAGCAGGTCGCGGGCGCCGCGGACAACCTGCTCCGCCTGCTCCAGATCGCGTCGCGCAGCGACGTCGAGCGCATCGATCGCAAGCTGTCGCAGCTCTCGCGGAAGCTCCGGGAGATCGAGGAGGCGCGCGAGTCGCGCGCCGCTCGCACCCACGTGGAGTCGGCGAGCGCCTGAAGACCGTCTCTCCGTGAATCGGAGCCGGAAGGCCCGGCGGCGCGAGCCGTCGGGCCTTTTCATTTGATCTAGTCTACGCGCCTTCGGAGGCCCCATGCCGGAATTCCAGGGCGTCGACTTCCTGCGGCTCGACGAGCTCCTCTCCGACGAGGAGCGCATGGCGCGCGACGCAGTGCGCGAGTTCGTGAGCCGCGAGTTCCTGCCGCGGATCCAGCAGCACGTGCGCCAGGACGGATCGTTCCCGATGGAGCTCGTGCCGCGCATGGCCGAGCTCGGGCTCTTCGGCGCGAACCTCCACGGCTACGGCTGCGCGGGCATGAACAACGTGGCCTACGGGCTCGTCATGCAGGAGCTCGAGCGCGGCGACTCGGGTCTGCGCTCGTTCGCGTCGGTGCAGGGCTCGCTCGTGATGTACCCGATCCACAGCTACGGATCGGACGCGCAGAAGGAGCGCTGGCTCCCCGCGCTCGCGTCGGGCCGCGCGGTCGGCTGCTTCGGGCTGACCGAGCCCGACGCCGGCAGCCACGTCGCGGCGATGCGCACGAAGGCGGTGCGGCACGGAAGCGGCTGGCGCATCTCCGGCACCAAGCGCTGGATCACGAACGGCACCTTGGCCGACATCGCGGTCGTGTGGGCGACCACGGAGGACGGCGTGCGCGGCTTTCTCGTCGAGAAGGGACAGCGGGGCTACGAGTCGCGCGACATCAAGGGGAAGTTCTCGCTGCGCGCGTCGGTCACCTCCGAGCTCTTCCTCCAGGACGTCGAGGTCTCGGCGGAGAACCGCCTGCCGAAGGCTGCGGGACTGCGCGCGCCGCTCTCCTGCCTGACCCAGGCGCGCTACGGCATCTCCTGGGGCGCGATCGGCGCGGCGATGGCCTGCTACGACGAGGCGCTCCACTACGCGAAGGAGCGAGCCGTGCAGGGTGGCCCGCTCGCCGGCAAGCAGATCACGCAGGAGAAGCTCGTCTTCATGCTGACCGAGATCACGAAGGCTCAGCTTCTCGCGCTGCGACTCGGCCGCATCAAGGACGAGGGCAACCTCGATCCCGTGATGGTGTCGATGGCCAAGCGCAACAACGTCGACGTGGCGCTCCAGATCGCGCGGCTCGCGCGCGATCTGCTGGGGGCCAACGGCATCGTCGACGACTACCAGGCCATGCGGCACATGGTGAATCTCGAGACGGTGCGGACGTACGAGGGCACGCACGACGTGCACACGCTCGTGCTCGGCGAGCACATCACCGGAATGCGGGCGCTGTAGCTGCAACGCAAAGCTGTGACAATCCGTCTTAGCGTGTATGTCCGCGCCGCAGCGCGTCCTGCGCGCGGCGCGACGCCTCGGCGACGTCTCCGCCGCAGCTCGAGAGCAGCGACTCGGCCCGCGCGTGATCGAGGCGTCCGAGCTCCATCAGGATGCGCACGGCGCGGTCGCGCAGCTTCACCGACGACGGCCGCAGCTGCGACATCAGGTTCCCCGACACGCAGCCGAGTCGGACCATCACGGTCGTCGAGAGCAGATGGAGCACCATCTTCTGCGCCAGACCGCCCTTCATGCGCGTCGAGCCGGCGATCACCTCGGGTCCGACCTGCAGCGCGATCGCGATCTCGGCCGCCTCCGCGAGCGGCGAGTCCGGCGAGCAGGTGATCGCAATCGTGCGCGCGCCGACCTCGTGGGCGACCTCGAGCGCGCCGAGCGCGTAGGGCGTCGTGCCCGACGCGGAGAGCGCGACCACCGCGTCGCCGGCCGTGAGCCCGCGCTCGCGCAGCTCGAAGATCGCGCGCTCCGGATGGTCCTCCGCGCCCTCGATCGCGCGCATCAGCGCGCGCTCGCCGCCCGCGAGCACGGCCTGCACGCGATCGGGGGGCATGCCGAAGGTCGGCGGGACTTCGGCCGCGTCGATCGCGCCGAGCCGGCCGCTCGTGCCGGCGCCGACGTTGAACCAGCGCCCGCCTCCGGCGAGCACCACACCGAGGACCTCGGCCGCTTCGACGATGCGCGGCAGCGCCTCGCCGACCGCGTCGTACGCGCGGCGGTCCTCTTCGTGGATGGCGCGCACGATCTCCGCCGCGCTCCAGCGATCGATGTCGCGCGTCGCCTCGTGAACGGCCTCGGTCGGCGGTCTCTCGGGCATTCTCACGTTTCCGTTTCGGCTCCCCGGTCCGCGGCTGCACCGGATTCTACGCGGTGGCTCCGCGGGGCCTGATCTAGCATTCGCGGGTGCCCTTCCGCGTGGCGCAGAAGGCGCTCGAACGCCTCGAATGGTCGGCCCTTCTCGCGCGACTTGCGTCGCATCTGCGCACACCCGCTGCCCGGACGCGCCTCGCGGAGCCGGGCGGCCTGTTCGAGGCGACGCGCGCTGGCGTGCACGATCGCATGGCCGAGACGGCCGAGGCGCTCGCACTCCTGCGCGCGGGCGAAGCCCCGCCACTGGACGGGGTCGCCGACCTCGCGGAGCCGCTCGCGCGCGCGCGCAAGGGCGGCCTGCTCGAGCCGCGCGAGCTCTTCGCGGTCGGCGCCACGCTGCGCGCGCTCCGCACGATGCGAGACGCGCTCGCCCGCCGCGCCGCGACGTCGCCGCGGCTCGCGGATCTCGCCGCCAGCCTGCCCGAGGAGCGCGAGCTCGAGCGCGAGATCTTCCGCTGCATCGACGCGCCCGGCGAGGTCCGCGAGGACGCGTCCCCCGCGCTCGCGGCCGCGCGCCGCAGCGCGCGCGAGCTGGCCGGAGAGATCCAGCTCCGCATCGAGCGCGTCCTGCGAGATCCCGACGTCACCTTGCAGCTCTCGGACCGCTACTTCACGGTGCGCAACGACCGCTACGTGCTGCCGGTCCGCTCGGACGCGCGCGGGCGCGTGCGCGGCATCGTGCACGATGCCTCCGCCTCCGGCACGACGCTCT
>Ga0335082_10003534_pt1 | contig 17036 bp, 11 predicted proteins | sample Lox_Sample_41_FD_206718 | JGI IMG/M metagenome (GOLD analysis project Ga0335082, IMG submission 206718) | Soil microbial communities from Loxahatchee National Wildlife Refuge, Florida, United States - Lox_Sample_4.1 | ecosystem: Environmental > Terrestrial > Soil > Wetlands | place: USA... | reverse complement strand
TTCTCCGGGCTCACATGTGATCCACTTCGAAGGTGCATTTGTAACCGGACCGGGTGCAGGCGCATCCTTTAGCGTGACCTACCACCTCACCGTTCAATAACGAGCCGTGGCGTGAGGGGCTATTTACGCTTGTGTAGTTCGAAAGATAGTCTACATTCACAACAAAAAGGGGCACGGCATGCACCGTGCCCCCTCCTATTTGCAGTCTGTGGTCTGCTAGGCCGCAGTTCGACTGGCAACGCAGCACGGCAGATCGCCGTTCTTGCAGCAGGCTGCGCCCGTTCTGCAGCACGATACGACTTGTGCTGAATCGCAGCAGCCGCCATCGTTACCAGACGACTTCGCCGCCGACGGCGTTCCGCCCTTCTTCATCATCGGGCACTTACCGCCGCAGCAAGCGGCCTTCCCGTCCTTCTTCGACATCATGGGACACTTGTCGCCAGGCTTCATGTTGGCCATGTTGTGTCCGCAACAGGAAGCGCCGGCAGGCAGCTTGCCGTCTTTCATTAACGGACACTTGTCGTGATCACAGCCCGGGCACATCTGCGCCTTGTCGCCCGCTGCCGGGGCCGCAGGCGCCGCCTGGGTCGTCGTCTGCGCCATCATAGCCAGCGCAAACAGCATGGTGAACAGCACCATCATCAATTTCGTCTTCATGATTTCCTCATTCTTCCTGAGCAGTTTCGCGATCGCTGTAGACCTCCCGACCTTCGCTTTGAAGGGGCACGGCTTCAGCCGTGCCGAAAATCACCTTCCAGAAGCACCGGGCTTCAGCCCCTGAGGGACGTCGATCTACACCTTCTGTGAAGCTGCTTGAGTTGCGCGGACAGACGTTCGTCCGCTCCTTTAGTGATCCGGCGTCGTTACCCCTCCCGCCGCGCATACTCGGCGAGGCTCGCTCTAGATCCTGAAATCGCTCTTTAGCTCAAGGACGGGTTTCACGAAGCGAGGCGCGTCGGCGCTCCGCCACAAGGCGGAGGGTAGTGCGACTGGCGCCGCGATCTCCGCAGACACGGTGGCGACCACATCCAGCGTGGGCGCCTTGCCTTGCTGCGAGCTCACCACAAACGCCAGCGGACGCTCGGGCGAATTGCTGATCGAGCAACACGGCGGACGCTCTGGAGCGGTTGCCGGGGACTGCGCCTCATTGCCCGGGCAGCATGGCATATTGCCCATCCCCTGTATCTGGTGCATGGTCATGGAGCACTGCATCACTCGGTCGCCGTCCACCAGCGCCAGTCCGGCCTCGGCCCACAATGCAATGGCTAGCGCCAGCATGGCCGTCAGCAGCTTCCGAATTGTCTTGCTCGCGCACATTATGAAAGCTTATTGTCCGGTGGCTTCGACCCAGAGGTCTGTGATGTCGGTCACCGCTGATCCGTCCTTTGTTTCGACGCACCGCGGGCGAAAACGTACCGGCCCTGCCCCTGTGAGTTGCATTAGACTGGTACGGTAAAGGAATAGTCCATGAACCGAACCGCGCTGCTCGCCGCCGCTCTTCTAATTGCCACGGCCTCCATAGCCCAGGTGCCGAGCCCCGAGCCCCCGCATGAGGTGGGTGGCATCCTGGGACGGATTACGGCCGCCTCGGTGTGGCAGATGCCGTCCGGGTTTCTCGCCGCCGCTCACAAGGCATGCGACAACGCACCTCAGCCGCCGAGCTTCGCGGATTGCTTCATCAACCAGATGTCGAAGGCCGGAGCTTCTCCAGCCGCGGTCGCATTCACTCGTGAGCTTCAAAAGCAGAGCAATGGCGACGTTGGCATCATGACCGGATTCGACAAAGCCGGACCGGTGGTTGACGTTGCTTTCATCACTTATCCTCTGCGCGCCAACACCAACAACGGTCTGCTGTTCGTCAACGGCCAACCGAAGATCATCAACGCCGAAGACCTCAAACTTCTCAACCAGGCCGAAATGCAACAGAGCCCGCAATTCCAGAACACCAAGGCACAGTTCCCCAACGTCAGCCTCTGGCCCGGCGATCGCGATGGCACCACCTGGCCGAACTCCAACCCGAACTCTGAAGGCGGCATCTCATTTACGCTCGGCTATCCGCTCATCAACGGCTGCCACGCTTGCGCCCGCGCCGGCTTCGCCGAGTTCAACTGGAAATTCGACCCCACCGGAAAACTCCTCGGCACAACCTTCATGGGAATGACCCCGCCGCCGGTGCAGTAAACGTCGCGCGAAAAGGGTCCCCCTCCCCCCACCCCCCAAATTCCTTGTTTTCCTGGGGATAGCGGGAATTTGCGGGCAACTGTTGATAACAAAGGACTTAGAGGTCAAAGTCGTCATACATAAGGACTTAGGCGGCTGATTTGGGAGGGCGGAACGGTGGCGGGAAAGGAATCTGACGGCAAAACGGCAGCGATCAGGACCTGTCACAGGCCAAAGCTCACAGTTCAAAGGGGACAAGGGACGTGTCCAGTTTGTCTCTCGCGGACACAACTTTCCCTCGGCCATCCGTGAGGAAGTTTAGATAAGGCGACGATGGTTGGATAGGACGCAGGTCACGGGTGCGTGTGACAAAGGCAAAAGCCCCAATTGCCAAAGTCAGGCAATTGTGGGGCACCCGCCGGGATTACGCCAGTGGGGCCCGGACGTCGCCCAGACGGCTCAAGCTGTCAAAGAACATTTCCCCAGTTCACGCACTGGGCGGGAACTGGCGGACACACCTCTACCGTGGCCCACGAGTCAGTTGTAAAGGCGGGGATGGAGTGGTGCAAAGAGAATTCGAGGGGACGGGAAAACTTTAGTAACCAACGGCTCCCGGAACCGGAAGGAAACGGCTCCGCCCCGCTTTTGGCAACGGAAGGCAATTGTGGGCCACACGCCGGTTACCTGTTGGCGCGAGGGTGGACAAATTCCTGGGCACGACATTCATAAGTGTGACTCCCCACGCGCGCATTAAGCGACGCCAGCGCTGCGGTTGCCGGTGAGTGTAGTCGCCTGATTTCGCCAACCGCCTGCTCGTTGTACTCGCCCTGCAAGAGAGCCCTTGAATCCTGATCAGCTCCATTGCCTCCGCGATTGAGCACTAGAGTGCTCACTTGGCTTGCGATTCTTGCCTTGGGGAAAACTCCATCAGTTCAACTGGGGCGCCATGATCGAGGATCATGGCGACTCTGAGTCCCGCACTCGGACTGTTCGGTGGAATCAGAATCTCCTGCCCAATCAATGCAGTTGCAAGATCGTCCACCTCGAAAGCTACATGAGGAATGGTCTTGACCGCCTCGGGATACGGCGCATCGGGATCAAACCGCATCCATTGAACGCCGAATGGACTGGTTCGAAATCCCGCTACGTGAATATGGAGGTGCGGCACGTGAATCTCGTCAGGGCGCGGGACTTCAGTGGGAATTCCAATGTGGTGATATCGCCAGCCATTCTTCGCAATTGCAGCTGGGGGTTCGTCGTCCCGTCTTAGATACTGATTCAAACCCGGATCTCCCTTTGGTTCTAAAGCGGCATGATTGTACGCTAGCCTGCCCGTCCAGCGTATTTTGGGTTAAAGGCGGCTCGCTGCCAGAAGCGGGGCGTGACGTATTGTGAGCGCAATTCCCTGATTGTCCTCACCTGGCTTAAAATCCTCGCCATCAGCCTTAGGCGATTTCGCCAGCAGAGATCCAGTTATGTATGCCGCCGTTGTGCACAAGCTCGGGGAGCCTCCTCGATGCGGGCAATTTCCAGAGCCGGTCGCCGGCGATAACGAAGTCATCGTGCATGTGCACGCCGCTGCCATCAAGCCTGTCGATAGGCAGGTAGCCAGCGGCTCGCATTATGCCACTCCCGGCCAGCTCCCGTTTGTTTGTGGTATCGACGGAGTGGGACATCTCGGCGATGGACAACGAGTGTTCTTCGGTGGATGCCGGCCGCCACACGGTGCAATGGCGCAACGGACGGTCGTGCCGAAAGCCTTCACCTTTCCTCTACCCGCAACGCTGACCGACGAAGTCGCTGCCGCTCTGCCTAACCCCGGTTTGTCAGCCTGGCTCACTCTTAAGTACCGCGCGAAATTGGCCGCCGGCGAAAACGTCCTCATCCTGGGCGCCACCGGAGTCACGGGCAGGTTGGCCATACGAATTGCGAAGCTTTTGGGGGCAGGGCGCGTTGTTGCTGCCGGACGCAACCCGCAGGCTCTGCAGTCGTTGGGTCCACTCGGGGCCGATGCTACGGTCCGCCTGGACCTGCCGGAGCAAGAACTCCGCGAGGCATTTGTGCAAGAGGCGGGTGAGTCCGGTTTCCAGGTTGTCATCGATTACGTGTGGGGCCGGCCAACCGAGGTGTTCCTTTCCGCAATCACGACCAGGACTTTTGCGGCCATCGGAACCGAGACTCGCCTGGTTCAGGCAGGAGAAAGCGCAGGCCCGACGATTTCGCTGCCCGCTGCAGTACTGCGCAGCACTGCTTTGACAATCCTCGGTGCCGCCGGCATTCCGGGCCGCGATGTTCTCGCCGATGCCATGCAACAAGTCATTGGCTACGCCGCCAATGGAGAGCTTCAAATAGATACCGTGAGTGTTCCCCTGTCGGATATCGCAACAGCATGGGAGCGCACCCAATCGGGTCGCCGCGTCGTAGTGATCCCTTAGTTCGTGCCTAACCTGCGCCTGCCGCGGCACCGCTCGGGATTCGGTACAAAATCGGCATGATACTCATAGTCCCTTCACCTCGAACCGGTCTTTGATAGTCGAGGTTTGGTACGCCTTTTCCTCCTAATCCACAGCCATCCACAGGCTTGCACCAGAATCGGCGTTGTTTCCGCCATGCCACCGGACTACATTTCAGAGAGTCGGGTTGACCGCTTTCCCCGGATCCCGCGAAGTACTTCGGAGTCTTGAAGTTGGCCGTCGCCGTGCTGCACTGTTTACTTTTCAGGTTCCGGCAATTGGGCGTAAAATACAAGATGTTGGGTTAGTTACTTGACATCCACAACAGGTGGGCGTACTGTCCCAAATCACGCACTACTTCTTCGAAGCAGGCGTAACCAAGTTTGATCCTTTCCAAGTCCAGGCAAGACATTCGGCACGAAGGTCACGTGTCGTGCCCGATGTTCACGTTCTGTTCGGACGCAAGCGGCACTCGAATTGAGATAGCAAGTCCTGCGACGCATGCTCATGCGAGTTTTGAGCATGCGCGAGCAACATTGCGGTGAAAACAGGCACAGCCTGGCGGAAGGGTGTTTGATAAACGGATTCAGAACTTCGTAATCAATCGGGCAAAGGCACGAGCAGAATTCGATCAGGAGCAGGCAAATGGCCGAAATCACCGACAAAACGACCTCCGCGGCAGCGACAACCAGTGCCGCGGCACCCTCCACGACCAGCAAGAAGAGACCGGCGCCCGGGCTCAGCTTCAGGCGCTATTTCACCAAGCCCGGCGTCTCGCCCTACGACGAGGTCGAGTGGGAGCTCCGCCTCGCCCAGATCACCGACTCCCAGGGTGGCGTGATCTTCGAGCAGAAGGACGTCGAGGTCCCCAAGGACTGGTCGATGACGGCGACCAACATTGTCGCCAGCAAATACCTGCACGGCACGCTGGGAACGCCTGAGCGCGAAACCGGCGTCCGCCAGCTCGTCTCGCGCGTCGCCGAGACCATTCGCGACTGGGGCATCAAAGGCGGATACTTCAAGTCTGCCGACGACGCTGCCGTCTTCCACGACGAGCTCGCCCACCTGCTCCTGCAGCAGAAGGCCGCCTTCAACTCGCCAGTGTGGTTCAACGTCGGCTGCGACCGCATCGAGCCCAACTCCGATGCGCAGAACTGGCACTGGAATGCCGTCGAGCAGAAGGTCGAATACGGCGTGACCGGCTACAAGAACCCGCAGTGCTCGGCGTGCTTCATCAACTCGGTGCATGACTCGCTCGACAGCATCCTGACACTCGCCAAGACCGAGGGCATGCTCTTCAAGTGGGGCTCGGGCACCGGCACGAACCTCTCGCCGCTGCGCTCGTCCACCGAATCGCTTTCCGGCGGAGGAACCGCCAGCGGTCCGCTCAGCTTCATGAAGGGCTTCGACGCCTTCGCCGGCGTTATCAAATCCGGAGGCAAGACCCGCCGCGCCGCCAAGATGGTCATCCTCAACATCGATCATCCCGACATCGTTGACTTCATCGAGTGCAAGCAGAAAGAAGAAGCCAAGGCGTGGGCGCTGGTCGAGCACGGCTATGACGGCTCCGGCCCCGACTCCGAGGCCTATGCATCGGTGTTCTTCCAGAACGCCAACAACTCCGTGCGCGTCACCGACGACTTCATGTACTCCGTCGTGCGCGACGGCGACTTCAGCACCAAGTCGGTGAAAGACGGCCGACCGATCAACAGCTACAAGGCTCGTGACCTGCTGCGCAAGATTTCCGACGCCACCTGGCACTGCGGCGATCCCGGCATGCAGTACGACACCACCGTAAACCGTTGGCACACGTCGAAGAACACGGCGCGCATCAACGCCTCGAATCCTTGCAGTGAGTACATGTTCCTCGACGACTCAGCCTGCAATCTGGCGTCGCTGAACCTGCTGAAGTTCGCGCCGAACGGCACCTTCGACGTCGAAGCCTACCGCTACGCCTGCGCCATCGTCATCACCGCGCAGGAAATCCTGGTCGACAACAGCGGCTACCCTACCGAAGCGATCTCGCGCAACTCGCACGACTATCGTCCGCTAGGACTCGGCTATGCCAACCTGGGAGCGCTGCTCATGGCCTCCGGCCTGCCTTACGACTCCGACGCCGGACGCGACTACGCCGCCTGCGTCACCGCCATCATGTGCGGCGAAGCGTATCTGCAGTCGTCGAAGATCGCCGAGCTCTGCCCGTCGCTCGATCCGGCCACGCCGCTTACGCACACCGTCGAAATCACCGGCGGCGCGTGTCCGGGCTGGTACGTCAACCGCGAGCCGTTCCTCGACGTCATCCGCATGCATCGCGCATCGGTGAACAACATCAACGCCAAGAATGTGCCCGCCGCGCTCTACGAAGCCAGCAAGGCCACCTGGGACGAAGCCCTCGCCCACGGCGAAAAGTTCGGCTACCGCAACTCGCAGGTCACCGTGCTCGCGCCCACCGGCACCATCGGCTTCATGATGGACTGCGACACCACCGGCATCGAGCCCGACCTCGCGCTGGTGAAGTACAAGAAGCTGGTCGGCGGCGGCATGATCAAGATCGTGAACAACACCGTGCCGTCGGCGCTGTTCAAGCTCGGCTACAGCAGCGACCAGACCAACGCCATCGTCAGCTACATCGACGCCACCGGCACCATCGAAGGCGCGCCCGCGGTCAAAGACGAGCACCTGGCGGTCTTCGACTGCTCGTTCAAGCCGACCAAGGGCACGCGCACCATTCACTACACCGGACACCTGCGCATGATGGCCGCGACCCAGCCGTTCATCTCGGGCGCAATTTCGAAGACCATCAACATGCCCGAAGACGCCACGGTTGATGACATCATGGAAGCCTACATCTCGGCCTGGAAGCTCGGCCTCAAGGCAGTCGCGATTTACCGCGATGGCTCGAAGAAGGCGCAGCCGCTCAGCTCGATGGGCTCGGCGACGCATAAGTCGGGAAAACCTGGAGAAGTGGGTGCCCCATCCTTTGCGTCCGGTGTTGACGCAAGGGGTGGGATCGAGGAACCGGTGGACGAATCCGCCGAGCCGCCGCGCGCCGTGCGGCATCGTCTGCCCGACGAGCGCCTCTCCATCACCCACAAATTCAAGGTGGGCGGACACGAAGGCTACCTCACTGTCGGCCTCTACAAGAACGGAATGCCGGGTGAGTTGTTCATCACCATGGCCAAGGAAGGCTCGACCGTCAGCGGCCTGATGGACAGCTTCGCCTGCGCCGTCTCCATCGCCTTGCAGCACGGCGTTCCGTTGAAGCTGCTGTGCGAAAAGTTCGCGCACACCCGCTTCGAGCCCAGCGGCTGGAGCACCAATCCCGACATCGGCTTCGCCAAGTCGATCATGGACTACATCTTCCGCTGGCTGCAGTTGCGCTTCCTCACCGGACAGCAGCAGGCGCTGTTCGACGGCCTGCGTCCCAAGTACATGGGCGGCGTCGCCCCCGTCACCGCGCCTGATGACCCGAACTACGTTGCACCCTCTTCGAGTGTCATCCTGAGCGGAGGCGCGCCCGCTTCTGGCGCGCCGGAGTCGAAGGACCCCTTTGTAACCCATGAACCCACTTTGTTCAGCGGCGTCCACGGCAAGGTACCCGGCGGAGCGGTGACCGGACACCACCACGCCGCCGACGCCCTGAAAGAGCTGATCGACATGGGCGACGCGCCCACTTGCTCCGTCTGCGGCTCCATCATGACCCGCAACGGAAGCTGTTACCGCTGCATGAGCTGCGGGAGTACCAGCGGGTGCTCGTAGTCAGGTAGAGCGGGCCTTCAGGCCCGCTGTGGGTGGACCCATGAGATGAGAATGGGACCCCATAAGGTGAGAATGAGGACCTCATGAGATGAGAATAGGACCCCATAAGGTGAGAATGGGACATGATGAAAATGGGGTCCTGAGTATAGTTCGTTGCGTATCACGAACTTTGACTGCGTGAAAGCGTAGCTTCAAACTGTTTGGAAAACTGGGAGAACAATTGAAGTCCGTGATTGCCGTCTCCTAAGAACCTAGTTAGACGGCGGTCGGGAATGGAGCTCGAATCAGGCGCTCATCTGAGCGCGCACGGAAGTTTACCACCCGTTGTGGCGACAGCCCTCCTGAGACAGGACCGATCCCCTTGGTAAGCCCCCGCCAGTCTCATTGGTAGATGTGTTGTCATGCTGGTTCTTTTCGTCGCGCGTCGCTTTCAACCGCAGGTTGACCAATCATTGAAAGTACTGCCGCACGGCTACGCCCCGAGCCCCCGAACTGCTGAGCAAAATCGCTTTGACTGCATTGGATGGCCGCAGCTGTACCTGGCAGTATTTCACCTGCTTAATGCATGCGGAGCCTCCAAAACCAGCATGACCTCGAGTCTTTACGCGGATGGCAAAAGGTATGAGTGCGCTTAGACACTTGTATGGCGAGGTCATGTCTATCCAGGATCTGGCCAACGTTTCGTCCGATTGCCGGGTGCTGCGAATAGCTTTCTCATCTCCAGAGCAAGTCCGCTCTCGGCGCGTGGTGACGCGTTCGCGCTTTCGCCCAACCGGAAAATATCCCAGCTGGAAGATGGAGAGGATGCTGCAGTGGGAATCGATGAATGAGCTCCATGCATTCCGCCTGCTGGATTGTGATCCGAGGGTCACGGCCTTCACCGAGCAACCTTGCGAGATCGTTTATGTCGATGGGCGCGAAACCAGACGCCACTATCCAGACATTTACGCCGAAGTAGACGGTAACCGGGAGCTTTGGGAGGTGAAAGCGGAGTGCGAGGCTGCGCAAAGTGAAGTCGCAACCCGGACCGAACTGTTGACAAGCGGCCTACAACGTTACGGCTTCACCTATCGAGTCGTGCTGGACCACGAACTGGCTAGGCAGCCCAGACTCGACAACGCGAATACCCTTCTGCGTTACGGCCGACGTACGGCAAGTGATAACGAACGTGAATACGTACGCCTGGCTTTGAAGAGTAGGGGCCACCTCAGCTGGTCCGAGGTCTGCCGAGGCGTCTTCGGCACTCACAGCCGGGAGATCGTTTGCCATCTCGTGCTCGGGGGTGTGCTGAGCTTCGATGTGGATTCGCCTTTAGGCTCGAGTACACAGTTTTTTGAAGGGAGGAACCACTGATATGGGAACCGCAGCTTTCGATCGAGACGCCGTCGTCGAAATCGATGGTGAGAAATACCGCATGCTACGAAAAGTGTCAAACACGTGCTGGCAACTTGAGCACAGCAGAACAGCTCGCATCTCTGAGTTGGAACAGGAGGAACTGCTCAGAATGTACGCCGATCGCAAGCTAAGATTCGCGAACGGTGTTGGGGGAACAGTGTGCCGAAAAGCTCACCTCGAAATATCGGAAACGGCGAAATTGCGCCGTCTGTACGTCCTCGCTGCCCTGAAAATGGATACCCTCACCGATCTCAAGGAAGCCATCTCGAAGGTGTGGCGTAAGACAAACAGGCCCGACCAACCACCCGGGACCAAGAGTGTGTATCGCTGGAAGAAGCGGTTCCAGGAGTCAGGTTGGGACATTCGGGCGCTTGAGGACGTGCAGCGGACCGGGAACAGGACCAAGCGTTTCCCCTCCGAGGTGCTGGAGATGTGCGAGCAGTCGATCGACACGGTGTACATGAGGAGAGAACGGAAGCACCTGCAGGACGTGCTCGACCAGGCCATTGTCAAAGTCCGCGAAGAAAACCGAATGCGTCCCGCAGATATGGCACTGCCGCTTCCGACACGACGACTGGTAAAGCGGCTCGTGGAAGACATTCCGGCATTCGACCGGCACACCGCCCGTTACGGGCATGATGCCGCGCTGCGACGCTTCCGCTCGGTGGAAGGGCACCGGGTCACCCACGAACCCTTGGAGCGAGCGGAAATCGATCACACCAATCTCGACCTCTTTGCCATTGACGATGAGACCCTACTACCCCTCGGGCGGCCTTGGTTCTCGGCCTGTGAAGACGACTACACACGTTGCATTCTGGGCATGTTCGTGGGCTTCATCCCGCCGAGCTTTCTCACAGTTTCGCTTTGCCTGAAAGATGCCTTCCGCCCAAAGACCTGGCTGAAACAAGCTTATCCCGATGTCCGGTCGGATTGGCCCGCTCATGGAGTCATGCGGGAACTCGTGCTGGATAACGGTCCCGAGTTTCATAGCGACAGCCTGGAACAGGTATGCCTTTTTAACGGCATCGAGATGCATTACGCCCCGCGCAAAACTCCTTGGTTCAAGGGAAAGATCGAGCGCTTCTTTGGGACCCTGAATGAAGGTGTGGCCCATGGCACGCCGGGAACTTCGTTCAACAACATCTTCGAGAAGGGCGACTACGATCCGGCGAAGCACGCGATTGTGACGCTCTCCACCTTGAAGAGGGTCGTTCGCAAGTGGCTGGCGGACGTTTACCACCAGAAACCTCATCGCGCTTTGGGAATTTCGCCCGTCGAAATGTGGAACTCCAGCATCAAGCCAGAGGACATTCGAGTTCCCGAGGATCCGGCAGTTCTGGATGTAGTTATGGGCCGCCGGTACCAGCGAGCGCTGACCCACAAAGGCGTCGAGTTTCAGGGACTCTACTACAACTCGCCCGACCTGCATGAACTGCGCTGCCGGAAAGGCAATGAACTGCCGGTAGAGATCCGGGTGGACGAGAGCGACTTGGGGCACATTTTCGTCCTATCACCGAAGGACAAGGAAGTTTTTGCGGTACCCGCCCTGCGACGCGACTATGCGACAGGGATTGGCCTATTCCAGCACAGGGTGATTCGCCGCTACCAGAAACGACACGCAAGTCTGGAACCAGGTCCCGACGGATGGCTGCAGGCCAAAGAAGAGATCGTCGAGATTATCGAGAGTGAAACGCGGCTGAAGCGGAAGCGATCGAACAAGCGGGTTGCCCGTTGGGGAGATTCCAAGTCGCGTGGCGTTCAGACAGAGTGGGACGGCAGCTCAGTTCCAAGCCAAACTCTGCCAGCTTCTGTCGCCACCGGCACAGAGTGCCTAAGGGAAGCCCTCGAGGAACGCGCCTCGAAGGTGAGAGTCCTCCCGGTCACGATCCAGGATAGGTGATGTATGAACAGTCTCGCCAGCATAGTCGACCGCACCCTGGTTTCCCATGCGCCTTTTCAAGCGGCAGTTCGGGAAATCGAAACCTGTTTTGAATTTGCACGGGAAGCATCGGAGCCGATATGCGTTGCACTCATCGGACCATCGCGCACGGGAAAATCACGGGTGCTGGACGTTTGCGAGCGGCAGCATCCCAAGGTCCGTCGTGAGGATGGAATGTACGTTCCCATCCTGCGCGTGACCACCCCATCGAAGCCGACCGTAAAAGGTCTTGCCGAAGTCTTGTTGGAGGGAATGGGAGCGGCAGACGCGACCCGCGGCACCGAGAACGAAAGAACCCGGCGGGTGAAGTACCTGATGCGCAACACGGGAACCCGAATGCTGATGATCGATGAGTTTCAGCATTTCTTCGACAAGGGAACGAAACTGATCATGCACCACGTCGCCGACTGGCTCAAGATTCTGGTGGACGAAACCCGGTGTGCGCTGGTGGTCGCCGGGCTCCCATCCTGCCAGACCGTCATCGATTCCAACGAGCAATTGGCAGGACGGTTTCACGCACCCATCCTGATGCCGCGATTCTCGTGGCAGGACGTGGAACAACGGGACGAGTTTATCGGGATTTTGCAGGCCTTCCACCAGGTCCTGAGTCAGCACTTTCAGACGCCCGAGTTCCAGCGGGAGGCTATGGCGTTCAGGTTCTACTGCGCCACCGGAGGGCTAATTGGATACCTGACGAAGATCTTGCGGCGATCGGTGTGGCACGCGGTTGCGTCGGAGAGAAAGGAGATCACGCTTGAAGACCTGTGCGATGCCCACGAGAAGGCCGTGTGGTGTGGACGGCTCCCACAGCGCCTTCCAAGACCCTTCGCACGCGACTTCAAACTCATACCGACCGTTGACCTGTTGACAGAGGTGAGCCTCATTGGAACCGTCCACGTACCTGCGGACGAGTCCGATATTCCTCCGGCGAAGCCGGCGAGATCCGACCGCCGAAAGCCTGGAGGCGAGTCGGCGGCTGCATGGCTGGTGGCGCGATGACCTCTCCGCTCCTGGTGCGCCACCCTGCTCCTTTCCCAACAGAAAGCCTGTTCGGCTACGTCCTGCGACTCAGCGAAAAGAATGGCTATACGACACCATGGAGTCTGTTTCTGCTTGCACAGATCAGACAGCACGAGGCACGGTCCACCGGCATGAAGGTGGCGAAGCTTGCGCAAATATGCAACCGGCCCCAGAACGAACTGCAGTCCATTTCCTACCGATGGCCGGGCGATCGCTCGAGGTCCTGTCGTTTGCTTGGGCATCTGCTCACACCATGGGAGTTGGTTGTAACCCGGCCCAAACTGTGTTCGGAATGCGTCGCGGAGAAGGGGTTCATCGAAGCTCACTTTGACCTGGCGCTCATGACTGGATGCCCTGTACACAGCAGGGAACTGCTCTCCCACTGCCCCGAGTGCATGAATCCATTGCGCTGGTTCCGGCCAGGGTTGCTCGAATGCCACTGTGGCGCGAGTCTACGAAACGCCGATTTGCCCGCGATCTCCGGAGCCCAAGCCGATCTGCTAGACATCATGCGACGAAAAGCGCTCGGCCTCTCCGCCGGCCGGGACTATGCTTCGGGACTCCCTGGTTCCTATCTCGAAGTCATGAGTCTCCAGCCATTGCTGTCATTGGTCGGGATGCTGGGAAGGCGCCGCATGGTAATCGACAACGATTCCGACCGAAGAAACTCGCAACGTATCGTTTTCGCAGCCGCTAGCGTCCTGGGTGACTGGCCGACTAACTTCTTCCGGCTCCTTCGCGAAATCACAGAAGAAATGCCGACGGACTCTTCGGCAGGAGTGGCACGCGGCAGGCTTAGTGGAATCTATCGTTCACTGTTTAGCCTTAGAGGGATCTTGCCGGCAGCGGAGGGCGACTTTCTGAGGACTGCGTTCCTTGGTTTCGTCAGGGATGACTGGAAACCTGCCTTTATTGACCAGAAACTGATGCGGCGCTTAGGAACAGACCAATCCGAACGGTTCATATCCAGAGCCGCGTTTGCTCGACGGTACGGCATCGACACGAGAGCGGCGGCTCGTTTTGTGGAAGACCAAGGAGTCCCGTCCAGGACGTTCCGATGGGGGAAGTCGGAACGCAAGTTAATTGACAGCGTGGCAGCAAGGCCCTCCCCCACAGTCCCGGGCAGGATCTATAGGCTGCGACAGGCGGCTGCAATGATCGGGATCTCCGTCGGCTTGCTAAAACGCCTGAAATCGAATGGCGATTTTGAAGTCAACCACCAGTTCAGAACGAAACCGGGGTTTCATGAGTTAGACATCGAGGCATTCATTCAGAAGCTGAAAAGGCTAGCACCTCCTATAAACCCAGAGGATCTGCCGTCGCCCAACTATGTCCGTTTCGCAATCGTCGCGAGAGGATGGTACGGTTCCGTCGAGGCCAAGGCAAACATCGTCCGAGCCGTGTTGTCAAGAGAGTTGCCCATCGTTGGCAACGCCGACGGAACGGTTGCAGGAATGCTGGTGTCGTATGAGGGATTCCAGCGTTTGGCGCACGACGAACGGGCGCGTGCGAATGGAGATACGAGGACCATAGCCGAGGCCGCTCGCCAGCTGGAATGTAATACCAGGTCCGTCCGGCGATTGGTTGAATTGGACTGGCTAAGAGCCAGCCAAGCTTCAAAAGCCTTCCGGGTAACGGAGGAGTCGATCGCTGAATTCAAGAAGCGGTATGTCTCTCTTGTATCAATCGCAAGAACGACCAACAGTGCTTCGTGGGCGCTCCAGAACATCTGCAAGAGATGCAACCTCCCAATGCTAGTTGCAAGGCAGTCGGGTAAGAAGAGCAGCCAGGCGTTCATTCGCGCAGAGCATAGGCAGGCGCTGCTCTGCTTGCGATCGGGCAGAAGTCAAGTCGCGATCAGCTGAGGGAGTGCTGTGAGCAACAGACCCACCGTCGCAAGCGGTTGGAGCGAACTGTCTTTTTCGCGGACCCTCCTTGCACGGGTTTTTGCACAGAAGAAACTTGTGGACGATTGGGCGGCGGTTCGTCCAGAATCGGCAAATCGGACGCACGCCGGTAATCGCTGGGAGGACGCTCTTCATGACGAATGATATGCATCAAGCTCCTAGGTTTGTTCTTCACAAGCATATGAGCGAGTTCTGGTCTGGCGACTTGGGCCTCACGCTCATAACTATCTCCCTAGTCATTCTCATCTTCGTAATCACGCCTCTTCGCGAGGCGGGGCTGCGCGGCCGACTTTTCTTCGAGCCCGTTGTGGTCGGGCTGATGGTTTTAGGCGCACTGAGCGTAAAGGAGAGCTACCTCGCCAAGGCCTTTGTGGTCGCCGTCGTCCTCGCTTGTGCGACGGTTTTGGTGGCCGGTCGCATCCATCCGACGCCGTTTCTTCAACAGCTGGGAAGCGCCTTCGTCACCGGCACGCTACTCCTCTATGTCCGCGTAGTGTTGCTCGTAATGTTCCGTGTAGGCCCGGTGACCTGGAGCCGCATCCAGGGCGGAATATGCGCTTATCTTCTTCTTGGCTTGGCTTGGGCTTCCGCCTTTCAGTTGGTTGAGCAGATCCTCCCGGGCTCCTTCGCCTTCGTTACGGTACCGGCGGATATGGACCAACTCACGTCGAAGCTTACCTATTTCAGTTTTGCCACGCTCACCACGGTCGGCAGCACGATCGCCCCAGTGCATCCGATCGCTCGCTTTCTCACCATCGCTGAAGCCATCGTCGGCCAGCTTTTTCCCGCGACCCTCATCGGCGCTCTCGTGGCCATGGCCATGCAATCCCGCCGCAACCCCTGAGCCCGGGCTTTCGTCTTAGTGCGTGTGAGTTCTTCGCCGAATCCCGACATTGTTTATGAAACGCAAGTGTGAGGGGGAACACACGGTTGACAGATTGAATCCGTCAGCCCCTCGCCTGACAATTGAAGCCAGGAGCTGAACATTGCTGTGATCGCCGTCAGCGTCACTGGCAGTTGTACTCTACCCAGACTGCAAGCTGCTCGGCAGTGCGAGAGAGCGCCATAAAATCGTGGATGTGCGGCGAGGATTTCACCTCCGGTAGCTTCGCTGTTTCTTCCAGCTTTGCCAGAGCCTCAGGCAGACGGTTGCCGCGCGGATTCGGTACCCCCGCCATTCGTTCCGCAATATCGTCGAGCGTTTCCGCAAGCTCGTGATCGAACTCCGCCTGCGCCGGCAGCATCTCCTTGGGAAGTTCGAATCCGGGAGACTCGAGCCTGTAGCGCAGCATGGCTCCCCGAACCAAGAACAGGGCACGCAGTTTCGATTGCCACTGGTTGATGCGGGTGCGAAGGCTGAGGTCCTCGGCGCGCGATGGTCCGAACTCAAACAACACGCCATCGCCAAGGCTCTTTACCTGATCAAAGTTGGCGTTAATGGTCTGGCCCAGGGCGTAGGCACGGCGCACCGCTTCCGCGCGATCGCCGAGTTCGGGTGCGCGTGCGAGTTGCGCAAGCAGGTGAACATTTGCGATGAAGGTCTTCTTCATCGCGACAACGGCGGGGCTACCCCATAGCTGGTCAAAGATCAGCCACATGGCGAACAGACCCAGCAGCACGCCAACGACGCGATCGCGGGCAATGCTTAGCGAGGTCTCGAAACGGTAGGCCTGCAGGTGGACCAGGCAAAAGGCCAGTGCCATCTGCACCCCGAGGTAGGAAAGACGGGGGCTAGCGGTCATAATCCAGGCGGAGATGGCAATCACGACGATGTAGATGATGGTGAAGCCGAAGATGGTATCGATGTTTGGAAAAAGAAAGACCTGCGCGCCCATGGCGAAGACGAATCCGCCGATGACGGCGCCGAGGAAACGTAGCACCTGCTTTTGGCGCGACGCTCCGACGGTGGTGAGCGCGGTGAAAATGCAGGTGATCACCGAGGTGCTGATGCCGGGCCATGCGATTGCGGTGTAAAGCACGTAACAGAGAGTCGAGGCCAGAGTGCCTTTGAGCGCAAACTGCAGATGGGCGGGGTTGGTGAAAGCGTCCTGCGCGAGCAGCGGCGCCGGAGGCGGCGGTCCAGTGGGGGAGTCGTCGTGCGCCGTGGGAGGCGCGGCAAACACGTCGGGGATCAGCGCTACCGTTTCCTCCAGTTCGCGCAGTAGCGGCAGGCCGGGCGCTTCTTTGCCGAGGTCGGCGAAATGGATGGGCGCAGGAGTCTGACGCGCCAGGAATTCCGTACGCAGGCGCGCGACGTTATCGGCGAGTTCGCGTGCGCGTCGTCGCTCGTCGTCGCTGGGCCGCACAGCCAGTTCGGTTAGTCCGGCGGTGGTGTCGACAAGCGTGCCGACCAGCGAGATCACGCCTCCGGTACGCGCAACGTAAGGCAGGTTATATCCCGAG
>Ga0335082_10003533_pt1 | contig 17037 bp, 15 predicted proteins | sample Lox_Sample_41_FD_206718 | JGI IMG/M metagenome (GOLD analysis project Ga0335082, IMG submission 206718) | Soil microbial communities from Loxahatchee National Wildlife Refuge, Florida, United States - Lox_Sample_4.1 | ecosystem: Environmental > Terrestrial > Soil > Wetlands | place: USA... | reverse complement strand
CACCCACACGACGTTCGCCCCTGGACACGTGCTCGCGTATCCCGGGCTCGAGTCGCATCTGTGGCCGTCGATCGTGGTGTCGGAGGGGCGTTCGCACGAGGGCCTCGATCGATGGCCGCTGTTCGATGGGCCGCATCTCGCACGGCGACGGGAGGTGATCCAGGTCGAGGGTGGGTGGGTCGTGCTCGAGGACGTGGGGACGGCGACGTCGCTAGCGATGTTCCCGCGCGTCTTTCCGCTCGGCATGGCGTGGGCGCTCGGTGCCGCGATCGCGGGGGCGCTCGCGGAGGTGCACGCCGAGGGTTTCGTGATCGGCGGGCTCACGCCCTCGTGTTCCTCGACGAGCGTCGTTTCGTGATCTTCGCGCCGCGCGTCCTCGCGTTTCGTCCCACGGCCGAGCGTACGACCACGCGCGAGGCGGACGTGTGGGCGCTCGTCCGGATGCTTGGCGAGCGCCTCGCGCCGAGCGACTATGAAGCGTTCGACGCCGCCACGCGCGGCGCTTCGAGCGCGGAAGACCTCGACGAGCGTTTTCGAGATCGCGACTGGAAAACGCGCGACGCGCTCGCCGCGTGGATGGACGTCGCGCGGACATCGCTCTCGCGGCGAATCGACTGGGTGCTCGGCATCGCCGACGTTCCGGAAACCACCGCGATCTCCGCGTTCGACGAGATCGCGGCGAGGCTCGGCTCGTCGCATCGTGTCGTCATCAAGCCCCCCGAGCGCGATGATCCGAGCTTCATGTTGGACAGCGAGATGGATTGGGAGATGCAGCGCCTCGCCGGTCGCGGGGCGCCGTCCCCGTGGGATCCATTTCCTTCGGCGTTGAGCACCCTCCTTTACGAGCTCGAGAAGCTCGACAACGACGGGCTCGAGTGGGCGTGCAAGACGATCCTGCTCAACCGACTCGTGGGGATCCGCAGAGCGGAAAACGAACAGGAAAAGCATCGACCCAAACGCGTCGCACCACCGCCACCGCCAGCGCCAGCGCCAGCGCCACCGCTGTCACCAGTGCTCGTCGCGACGAGCGCGAAATACCAATGCCCGAAATGCGGCTCCAGCGACATCGCCTACGAAGAGCTCGAAGAGTTCACCACGCTGAAGTGCGGCGGGTGCGGGCACGACGCCATCGTCGACCTCATCGAGCTCGCCGAATGGCGATGACGCGTCACTTCTTCGGCGGTGCGACCGTTTGCATCCGCTTGGTCTCGCTGATCTCGTTCCACTCGCGATTGTCGCGCGCGAGGAGCGCCGTCGCCTCGGCAGGTCCCCAAGAGCCCGCCGAGTACGTCGGCACCTTCGCGCTCGGTTTGTTCCACACTTCCTGAATCGGTTCGATGATCGCCCAGCCGGCTTCGACCATGTCGGCGCGCTGGAACAGCGTCGCGTCGCCGAGCATGCAGTCGTACATGAGGCGCTCGTACCCGGTCGAGCGCTGCTTGTGGAAGTAGTCTTCGTACTCGAAGCTCATCTTCACGGTGCCGATGTTCATGATCGTGCCCGGCACCTTCGCGCCGAAGCGGAGCGAGAGGCCCTCGTCGGGCTGGATGTTGAGCACGAGCTGATTCGGAAGGAGGTTGTCGATGCGCGTCTTCCGGAACAAGAGAAACGGCGGCTTCTTGAACTGGATGACGATCTGCGTGACGCGCTCCTTGAGGCGTTTTCCGGTGCGGAGGTAGAACGGCACGCCCGCCCAGCGCCAGTTGTCGAGCGCGAGCTTCAGCGCGACGAACGTCTCGGTGGACGAGTTCTTCGGGACCTGCGGCTCGTCGCGGTACGCGGGGAGAAACTGCCCGTGCGCGCCGCCGGCGCCGTACTGTCCGCGCACGGCGCGGTGCGCGACCTGGTCGGCGGGGATCGGCGCGATCGCGCGGAGGATCTTCACCTGCTCGTCGCGGATCTCGTCGGGCGCGAACGAGATGGGCGGCTCCATCGCGATGAGCGAGAGGAGCTGCATCATGTGGTTCGGCACCATGTCGCGGAGCGCGCCGGCCGTGTCGTAGTAGCCGCCGCGGTGCTCGACGCCGACCGTCTCCGCCACGGTGATCTGCACGTGGTCGATGAAGTTCGAGTTCCAGATCGGCTCGAAGATGGCGTTCGCGAAGCGAAGCACCATGATGTTCTGCACGGTCTCTTTGCCGAGGTAGTGGTCGATTCGGTAGATCTGATCTTCGCGGAGCGTCTTGCGGAGCTCGGCGTTGAGCGAGCGCGCGCTCGCGAGGTCGTAGCCGAAGGGCTTCTCGATGATGACGCGCCGGAAGCAGCCATTTTCTTGGGTGAGGCCCGCTTCGCCGAGGCGGTCGGTGACCTTGGAGAAGAAGGACGGCGCGGTCGCGAGGTAGAAGAACGCGTTGCGCTTGCACTGGTGCTTGGCGTCGACCTCCTCCATCTTCGCCTTGAGCGCGGCGTACGTCTTCGGGTCCGCGAAGTCGCCCGACACGTAGTAGATGCGCTTCTTGAACCACTTCCAGTTGTCGAAGTTGAGGACGTCCGGGTCGAGCTCGGCGAGGTCGGTCTCGATCTTCTTCCGGAACTCGTCGTCGCTCATCGGTTGGATCGCGACGCCGATGACGGCGAACTGCGCGTCGAGGAGGCCGTCCTTCGCGAGGTTCATGAGCGACGGGACGAGCTTTCGCTTCGTGAGGTCGCCCGTCGCTCCGAAGAGCACCATCGTGCACGACGGCGCGCCCACGTCGGGCGTGGGGTCGACGTAGTCGGGCATGATCGATTCTGTGTGGTCGCTCACGCGTTCCTCCTGATCTGGTCCTTGGCCGCCTGCGCGACCTTCTCCGGCGTGAAGCCGAACTTCACCTGCAGGTCCTTGAGCGGCGCCGACGCGCCGAAGCCGAGCATGCCGATCATCGCGCCCGTGCGGCCGGCGTAGCGCTCCCAGCCGAAGCGCGAGGCCTGCTCGACGGTGACGCGCGCGCGGATCGCGTCGGGCAAGACCGACTCTTTGTACTCGTCCGATTGCGCCTCGAAGAGCTCCCAGCTCGGCATCGAGACGACGCGCGCCTTCACGCCTTCTTTGGCGAGGAGCTCGTAGGCGTCGATGCACAGCGACACCTCGCTGCCGGTGCCGATGAGGATCACCTGCGGGGGGCCGTTCTCGATCAGCGTGTAGGCGCCCTTTCGCACGTTCGACGCGGGCGCGTGCTTCGTGCGGTCGAGGGTCGGCAGGTTCTGGCGCGAGAGGACGAGCACCGCGGGCGTGTGCTTCTGCTCCATGATCCAGCGCCACGACTCGGCCACTTCGTTCGCGTCGCCCGGGCGCAGCGTGACGAGGCCGGGGATGGAGCGGAGCGAGGCGAGCTGCTCGATGGGCTGGTGCGTCGGGCCGTCCTCGCCGACGCCGATCGAGTCGTGCGTGAAGATGAACACGACCGGGAGCTCCATGATCGCGCTCAGACGAATCGGCGCGCGCATGTAGTCGCTGAAGATGAGGAAGCCCGACCCGAACGGGCGCACCTTGCTGAGCGACATGCCGTTGAGGACGGCGCCCATCGCGTGCTCGCGGATGCCGAAGTGCATGTTGCGGCCGCCGGGCGTGTCGCGCTCGAAGTCGCCCGCGCCCTCGAAGCCGAGGCGCGTCTTCGTCGACGGCGCGAGGTCGGCGGCGCCGCCGATCATCCACGGGATGTTCTTGGCGATGGCGTTCTCGACCTTGCCCGACGAGTCGCGGCTCGCGAGGCCCTTCGGGTCCGCGGGGAACGTCGGGATGTCCTTGTCCCAACCCGCGGGGAGCTCGCGCTTCTGCATGCGAACGAGCTGGTCGGCGAGGTCGGGGAACTTCGCCTTGTACTGCTCGAGCCGCCCGAGCCACTCGGTGCGGAGCGCCTTGCCGCGCGCGCCGATGCCTTTTTCGAAGTGCTCGTAGACGCCGTCGGGCACGAGGAACTGCGCGTCCTCGGGCCAGCCGTAGTTCTTCTTCGTCGCCTTGATCTCGTCCTCGCCGAGCGGCTCGCCGTGGGCGGCGCTCGTGTCCTGCTTGTTCGGCGCGCCGTAGGCGATGTGGCTGTCGACGATGATGAGCGTCGGCCGATCGTGGGTCGCCTTGAACGTCTTGAACGCGCGCGCGAGGAGGTCGAGGTCGTTCGCGTCGCCGACGCGGAGCACGTTCCAGCCGTAGCCGAGGAAGCGCGAGGCGACGTCCTCGCTGAAGGCGAGCGCCGTGTTGCCTTCGATCGTGATGTGGTTGTTGTCGTAGATCCAGCAGAGGTTCGAGAGGCCGAGGTGGCCCGCGAGCGACGCGGCCTCGCCGGAGAGGCCCTCCATCATGCAGCCGTCTCCCGCGAGCGCGTAGACGTCGTAGTCGATCATCGAGAAGCCGGGCTTGTCGAAGTACGACTTCATCCAGCGCTCGGCGATCGCCATGCCGACGCTCGTCGCGACGCCCTGCCCGAGCGGGCCGGTCGTCGTCTCGACGCCGCTCGTCCAGCGGTACTCGGGGTGGCCCGGGCACTTGCTGTCGAGCTGTCGGAAGCGCTTCAAGTCGTCGAGCGAGACCGTCGGAGCTCCGAGCGTCTCGTACGCCGGGTTCACCGCGCGCGTCTTCGTGAGGTGGAGCATCGCGTAGAGCAGCGTCGAGGCGTGGCCCGCGGAGAGCACGAAGCGATCGCGGTTCGGCCAGATGGGGTCGGCGGGATCGAACCGGAGGAATTTCTGCCAGAGCGCGTACGCGACGGGCGCCATGGCCATGGGCGTTCCGGGATGACCGGACTTCGCCTGCTGGACGGCGTCCATCGCCAGGGTGCGGATCGTGTTGATGCAGAGCGTGTCGTCGGTCACGTTGCCTCCGCGAGATGAGCAGTGAGGGGAAGGAGCCCAGCCTAGAGCGCATTCGGCGGGGCCGGCAATGCACAACGTCGGCGGCCCGCGGTGGTAGCCTCCGTGCGATGAGACGGCTCGGAATCCTGCTCGTGACGAGCGCGTGCGGCGTCTTCGGCGGCGGCGCCACGGCGCCTCACGCCCCGTCGGTCGCGTTTCGCGGCGACGAGTGCCGCGGGCTGCCGCAGGCGCTCGAGGCGAGCGAGAAGCTCGAGAAGCAGGCGCTCGAAGCGATCTGCGCCGATTCGCTGAGCAAGGAAGACACGGTAGCGCGCTACCTCCACACCGACGATCGCCGCTTCGATCCCGTCGCGAGCGCGCTGCTCGTCGACGAGTGCGTCGAGAGCGGCAAGTGCGACGGCGACGGCGACCCGATGCTCGCCGGCTTGGTGGGGTGGTACGCGGGCAAGCTCGAGCTCGTGAAGCTCTCCGCCGCCGTGCAGAAGCTCGATCTCTCGCAGAACGCGCGTGACGCGTTCGTCGATCGCTCGCTCTCGAACGCGAAGCGGCTCGCCGCGGCGCTCGCGAAGCTTCCGCCGGCGGAGCAGGCGTACGCCGTGGACCTGCCGAAGCGCGTCCACGACGCGCGCGACGCCTACTACCAGTCGAACGCCGACGAGTACGCGACGCTCGATCGCGTCGTCGACCGGCTCGACGGCGCGTCAGCGAGCTTGCTCTCGCTTCGCTCGGAGGTGGCGCCGCGGTGCGGCGACGCGAGGAAGTGCCTGAGCGATCCGCTCTACCGCGAGGTGTCGCGCTGGCTCGCGAAGTCGTACGCGCTCTCGAAGATGCCGCTCGAGGCCGCCGCGGTCGCCGCCGCGCTCGATCGCCAGCACGCGCGGCGAGGCACCGCCCAAGCGCAGGTCTGGGCCGCGCAGATGGCGTACCGCAAGCTCCACCCCGACGTGAAACCGCCGATCGCGATCACGGAGGAGGACGCCGCGCCCGACGACGGCGCCGAGATCGCGCGCGGCGAGATCGCGTCGATCGCGCCGCCCGCGCACGGAGCCGCCAAGGTGACGTTCAAGGATCCGGCGCCGCGGAAGCAGTGCACCGACGGCGACATCGACGGCTTCGACGGCGCGCTCGAGCAAACACGTGTACTCTACAAGCAAAACTGCGCCGAGGCGCCCGCGGGCGCGAGGCCCGAGCCGTTCGCGGCGCTGCCGAGCGAGGTCGCGGGGCTGAAGCCGGGGATGAACGTCGTCGCCGCCGTGAGCGGGACGGGGCCGTCGCGGCGCGGCGTCGTCGCGCGCGTGATGGCGGGCGACCAGATCATCCAGCTCGGGCCCGACCGGTTCGTGAGCGCGACGGGCGATCCGCTGTCGGGCAAGCTCTGACGATCACGTGCGGTCCGAGAGGATGATGCGCGCGCTCCGTTGATACGTGAGGTACGCGTACGCCCACTCGAGCAGCACGGCGACGCGGTTGCGGAAGCCGACGAGCGCCATCACGTGGACGAAGAGCCACGCGCACCACGCGACGAAGCCGGTGAGTCGCACGCGCCCGATCTCCGCGATGGCGCGGCTCCGGCCGATCGTCGCCATCGACCCCTTGTCGTGGTAGCGAAACTCCTTGCGCGCCTCGCCGGCGATCGTGAGCGCGATGTTCTCGGCGGCGTGACGGCCCATCTGGAGCGCCACCTGGGCGACGCCGGGGAGAGGCTCGCCGTCCTGCTCGAGGTGGGCGAGATCGCCGATCACGTAGACCGAGTCGAGGCCCTTCACGGTGAGGTCGCGCTCCACCGGCACACGGCCCATCTTGTCGAGCGCGACGCCGAGCGTCCGCGCGACCGGCGCGCCGCCGACGCCCGCCGCCCAGAGCACCGTGCGCGCCTCGATTCGCTCGCCGCCCTTCGGGACGACGCCGTCGGAATCGATGCATTCTGCAAACGTCTTCAGCCGCACCTCGACGCCGAGCGACTTCAGATCCTCGAGCACGTGCTCCGAGAGCTCCGGCGCGAACGCGGCGAGGAGGCGGTCGCCGCCCTCGAGCAGCACGACGCGCGCCTTGCTCGGATCGAAATGACGGAAGTTCTTCGTCATGGTGCGCTTGGCGATCTCGGTGAGCGCGCCGGCGAGCTCCACGCCCGTGGCCCCGCCGCCCACGACCACGAACGTGAGGTACGGCGCGCGCTCGTCGTCCGGAACGCGCTCGGCGTTCTCGAACGCCACGAGCACGCGGCGGCGGATGTCGAGCGCCTCCTCCAGCGATTTCAGACCCGGCGCGCTCGCTTGCCAGTCGGCGTGGCCGAAGTAGCGGTTCGTCGCGCCCGCGGCGAGCACGAGGTAGTCGTACGCGATGGCGTCGCCCGCGCGCGTGTGCACGCGCTTCTCCTTCGGCTCGATGCGGTCGACCTCGGCGAGGAGCACGGTGCAGTTCTCGCAGCGGTTCAGCACCTTGCGGATGGGCGCGGCGATGTCGGTCGCGCTGAGCGCGGCGGTCGCGACCTGGTAGAGGAGCGGCTGGAAGAGGTGATGGTTGCGCTTGTCCACCACGACCACGTCCGCGTCCACGCGCCGGAGCGCCTTGGCCGTCTCGAGCCCGCCGAACCCCGCCCCGACGATCACGACGCGCGGGCGCCGGTCCGTTCCCATGAAAAGGAGATAAGGTCGTTTCGGTGATCGAGCACCGTTTTTTCGACACGGGCGAAGTTCGGCTCCACGTCGCCGAGGAGGGGCGCGGCAAGCCGGTCGTGCTGCTCCACGGGTTTCCCGAGGGGTGGATGTCGTGGCGCGCGCAGATGGCCGCGCTCGCCGGCGCCGGCTTTCGCGCGATCGCGCCGGATCTCCGCGGCTACGGTCAATCGGACAAGCCGCGCGACAAGTCGCGGTACCGATCGTCGCTCATCGCGGACGACGTGGCCGCGCTGATCCGCAGCCTCGACGCCGGCCCCACGCCGATCGTCGGCCACGACTGGGGCGGCCCGATCACCTACCGCGTGGCGATGGACCACGCCGAGCTCGTCTCGCGCCTCATCGTGATGAACGGACCGCACCCGCTCCAGTTCGCGCGCTTGCTCCGCACGAGCCGCGCCCAGCGGCGGCGCTCGCGCTACATCTTCTTTTTCCAGCTCCCGTTTTTCCCCGAGCGCATGCTCCGCCGCAAGGGCACGCTCGCGCGGATCTTCCGCGGGGCGGTGACGGGCGAGGCGCTCGCCGAGTACGAGCGCGCGTTCGCGGAGCCGGGCGCGGCCAAGGCCGCGATCGACTGGTACCGCGCGGCGCGCCTGCGCGACCGGCCCGTGCGCTCGCGCGTGTTCGACAAGGACGCGCTCGTCGTCTGGGGCATGCGCGACTTCGCGCTCGGGCCCGAGTGCCTCGACGGCCTCGAGACGTGGCTTCCGCGCGTGCGCATCGAGCGACTCCCCAACGTGGGGCACTTCGTGCAGCAAGAGGCCCCGGACGAGGTGAACGCAATCCTCTTGCGCGAGCTCGCGCGATGAGGCAACCCTCCCGCGCGTGGAAAGCTTCGACGTCGTCATCGTAGGGGGAGGGCCGGGTGGCTCGGTGTGCGCGGCGAAGCTCGCCGAGCGCGGCAGAAACGTGCTCGTGCTCGAGCGCGAGAAGTTTCCGCGCTTCCACCTCGGCGAGTCGCTGCTCCCCGGCTCGATGCCGACGCTCGAGTCGCTCGGCGTGATGCCCGAGCTCGAGGAGCGATTCATCCTCAAGTACGGCGCGCGCTTTCACCTCGACTCGAACGGGCAGCGCGAGCGCTACGAGTTCGCGAACGCCTTCGACGCGAAGTTCGACCACGCCTTCCAGGTCCCGCGCGACGAGTTCGACGACGTGCTCCTGCGCGCGGCCGCGCGCAAGGGCGCGACCGTCCGTCACGAGTGGACCGCGAAGCAGATCCGCTTCGACGGGGCGCGCGCGGCGGGCGTCGTCGCGGTGGACCCGGCGGGCGAGCGCCACGAGATCGACGCGCGCTTCGTCGTCGACGCGACCGGTCGCGACGCGCTGCTCGCCGGCCACCGGCGCGACAAGAGCCGCATCGACCGCCTCGACAAGAGTGCATTCTACACGCATTTCCGCGGCGCCCGCCGGCAAGAGGGACGGCAAGAAGGCGACATCGACATCGTCGTCTTCGATCGCGGCTGGTTCTGGTTCATCCCGTTCAAGGACGGGCGGACGAGCGTCGGCGCCGTCGTGTCGAGCGCGTGGGTCAAGGAGGCGCAGGCCGACGGACACGGCGACGCCGAGGCGCTCCTCGCGCGCGCGGTCGCGGCGTCGCCGGCGGCGCAGTGGCTGCTCGAGGGCGCCGAGCCCGTCTGGCCGAAGGCGCGCGCGGCCGCCGACTACAGCTACCGCGTCACCGAGAGCTTCGGCGACGGGTTCGTGATGATCGGCGACGCAGGCGGCTTCGTCGACCCGCTCTTCTCGAGCGGCGCGCACATCGCGATGCGCGGCGCGGCGTCGGCGGCCGAGCGCATCGACGAAGCGCTCCGCGCCGGCGACGTCTCGGCGCCGCGCTTCGCCGAGTGGGCCGCGGAGGTGAAGCTCGGCACCGACACGTTCGTCGACGCGGTGCAGGCGTTCTACGCGGGCGGGCTCGTGCGCTATCTTTTCGCCGAGAAGAAGCACACGTTCTTGCGGCGATCGATCACGTCGCTCCTCGCGGGCGACGTGTACTCGCGCGACGCCCGCTGGATCAAAGACGTTCGCGCCCGCCTCGCCGACATGGCGTCGCCCAGTTGGAAGCCGGACGCCGTGCTCGGCGTCGGCTGAGGTGCTACGCTCGAGACATGCAGAAGGAGACCGCGAAGCTGTTTCGGGTGCTCGTCCTCGGCGGGCTCTCGCTGGCGATTCCGGCTTGTTCGGGTGACGACTCGACGAGCGGCGGCGACGGCGGCACGGCCGACGCGGCGAAGGACCAGTCGTCGCAGCCGAGCGACGCGGCGTCGAAACCGGACGAGGGCACGCTGATGTGCAAGACCTGTCCGAGCTGCCAGGGCAGCGGCGTCTGCGGGTGGTGACCGAGTCGCCCGCGCGGCTCGCGGGCAAAGCCTGGGCGTTTCGGCACGCGGTCGAGCGCGACGCGACGATGCGTTTCGGCCGCCTCGCGCGGCGCCTCGAGCGGATCGGCACGCCCGCGCCGCTCGTGAAGATGGCCGAGCAGGCGTCGAAGGACGAGTCGAAGCACATGGGCTACTGCGGCGAGCTCGCCGAAAAATACGGCGCGCCACTGCTCGAAGAGCCGCTCGTCCCCAGCGAGATCGCGCCGTCCGAGCTCCGTCCGCGCCAGCGCGTGCTCTACGAGCTCGCCGCGACGTGCGTCGCCGAGACCGAGAGCACGCACATGCTCCTGACGCTCCTCGGCGGCGCGAAGAAGGGCGCGATGCGCGCGCTGCTGCGCGAGTTCTCGCGCGACGAGGTCACGCACGCGCGCATGGGCTGGGCCGTGCTCGCGAGCCACAAGTCGAGCGACGACCTGTCGTTCCTCGCGACGTGGATCCCTTACATGCTGGCCACCACGGCGGGCGACTCGTTCGCCCCACACCAGCGCGGCAGCGAGGACCCGAGCCTCTTCGACCACGGCGTCTTGCCGTTTTCGGTGCGCAAGCAGGTGTTCGTCCAGGCGCTCGAGGACGTGATCTTCCCCGGCCTCGAGGCGCTCGGCGTCGATTCGGCGCCCTCGCGCGCGTGGCTCACGAAGGCGCTCGGCGGTTGACCGTCGGCGCGGTCAGCCCGGGCCGACGTGCTGCGTGAAGACCATGTCGGTCGACGGCGAGACCGCACCGTCGTCCTTCTCGGTCGTGACCTGCAGGTCGAAGTTGATCTCCGGGACCGTCCCTTCGAAGCTGCCCTCGCGCGAGCTGGCGTCGTACTTCAGGTTGCCGACGCGTTCCCACTGGGCGTCGTTTCCCTTGCGCGTCCAGATGATGAAGATGCGCGTGCCGTTGGTGACGCGCTCGGGCGGCGCGAGGTGCATCGCCGCGATGCTGAGGTGCGTGAGGTGCTGATCCTTGGAAATGTCGGCCTTGATGGTCGCGTCCGCGCCAGGCGCTTTCTGCGACGATGCGATTTTGTACGTGAGCGCTCCCCCACATCCGGTAACCACGAGCAAAAGCGCGAGACATACGCTGCGCATGAAGGGTCTCCTTTCGACGCTTGCGAGGATACACGAATCGCGCACAATCCGACGCATGACGTTCGAGCATTTCGTCAGCGGCCGTTCGATGCGGGAGCCCTTTCCGGAAGGCACGAAGCTCGCGATGTTCGGGCTCGGTTGCTTCTGGGGCGCCGAGAAGAAATTCTGGCAACGCGACGGCGTCTTCGTGACCGCGGTCGGCTACGCGGGCGGCACCACCGAGAACCCGACGTACCGCGAGGTGTGCAGCGGCCGCACGAACCACGCCGAGGTCGTGCGCGTCGTCTACGATTCGAAGGTCGTCTCCTACGACGAGCTCCTCGCGCTCTTCTTCGAGAGCCACGACCCGACCCAAGGAAACCGCCAGGGCGCCGACGTGGGGACGCAGTATCGCTCGGCGATCTTCACGTACGACGACGATCAGAAGAAGCGCGCCCACGCCGCGCTCGAGGCCTACCAAGCAAAGCTCCGCGACGCGGGTTACGGCCGCATCACGACCGAGATCCGCGACGCGCCCGCGTTCCACTACGCCGAGGACTATCACCAGCAGTACCTCGCGAAGAACCCGGACGGTTACTGCGGTCTCGGCGGCACGGGCGTCGCGTGCCCGGTGGGCGTGCGGGTCTGAACGCGGGCCGTCAGTGCTTGCGGAGCTTCCGCAGCGCGACGAGGAGACCGAGCCACGGCCCGCCGACCACCGTCGCCGCGACGACGGCGCCCGATCCCGGCGCGGCCTTCGCGCGCACGTTCGCGAGGTGCGCGTCGACGAAGCGCGCCTCGCTCGCGAGCGACTGCTCGACGCGGTCCCAGCGCGCGTTCTCTTGGACCCCCGCCGCGCTCGGCGCGACGTGCCCGCTCGCGCGCTCGTGGACGTAGTCGAGCACCATCGCGAGCTCGCCCGCGTCGAGCCAGATCCCGTGCGCGGGGCAGACGTCGATGACGAGCTCGGCGCGCTGATCGAAGCGCGCGCGGTCCATCTCGCGCGGGCAGTGCGGGCAGCGCACGAGCGCGAGCACGGCCTGCCGCGGGAGCTCGCCGGTCCGCGGGAGCTCGAGGGTCTGTCCGGCCTCTTCGCGCTCGACGAGCTCGCCGAAGTCCGCCGTGTGCACGAAGCACCCCAGGCAGCGCGCGCATTGCTCGACGCGCGCGGCGCCGAGCGCGGCGGGCTCGAGGCGCCCGGTGCAGCGCGGGCAGCGGAGCTCGTGCGCGACCGCGTCCGTCCACGCGAGGCACGGCGCACCGCACGCCGGGCATCGATCGAGCGGCGAGGGGACGCGCTGCCCGCACCCGCGACACGCGACGGTCTGCGCCTCGGCCCCGCAGCCGAGGCACGTGCCGTTCGGGGCGCGATGCGCTCCGCAGTAGGGGCATCGGACGTCGCTCACACGCGCGAGCATACTCGCAGGATCGTCGAGGTGGCGACGCTCAAGCCGCGATGACGCGATTGCCGCCCGCGACCTTCGCTCGGTAGCAGGCTTCGTCCGCGCGGTACGCGAGCGAGGCCACCGAGTCCTCGGCGGTGGCTACGGCGATGCCCGTGCTCGCCGTCACCGGGTGCGCCGGCTCGAACCGGCGTCCGACCTCGGCGATCGCGTCGGTCACGCGCTGCGCCACGCCTTCCGCGGCCGCGGCGTCGGCGTCGGGCAGGAGCAGGAAGAACTCGTCGCCGCCGTAGCGCCCGACGACGTCGCGCTCGCGCGTCGCCTTCCGCATCGCGTCGGCGATCTCGACGAGCAAGAGATCGCCGCGGAGGTGACCTTGCGTGTCGTTGATGCGCTTGAAGCCGTCGAGGTCGAGCATCACGACCGCGAGCCGTCCGCCCGCGTCGAGCAGCCGCTCGAGCGCGTCGAACGCGTGGCGGCGATTCGCGAGGCCGGTCAGCGGGTCGCGCTGGCTGAGCTCCTCGAGGCGCGTGTTCGCCGAGGTGAGATCGCGCTCGCGCCGGTCGAGCGCGCGAACGAGCGCGCCGACGACCGCGACGCTCGCGCCGAGGGTCACCGCGACGATGAACGACGCGATGACGCACGAATGAAACGGCGGGCGCCCGAGCGCCGCGAGCTCGGGGATGTCCGGCGCGAACGGCAGGTCCCGGCGGAACTCGAGCCACACGACGGCGTTGAACATGAGCGTGTACGCGCCCGCGAGGAACCACGCGACGCGGCGCCCGATGACGAGCGTGTTGAGCACCGCCGCGAGGACGTAGAGCGCGCACATCGCGCCCGCAGTGCTCCCGAGGCGGTGCACGAAGTAAGTGACGATGGCGCCGTCGACGAGCCCCGCGACGATCGAGCGCGCCCGGCCGCCCACGTCGAAGCGGATGAGCACTTGCTCGACCGTCGCGTACGCGAGGTAACCGAAGAGCGGCCACGTCCCGCGGCGCGTCTCTTCGCCGAGCAGCGCGAGCAAGAGGAGCGCCACGCCGCCGACTGCGAAGCGACTGAGCGCGGCGTAGAAGACGAGCCTTCCTTTGCGCACCTTCTTGGCGGCAGAGTAGCACTCCGTCATGTGCCTGGTGCTGCTGGCTCACCGCGTCGTCCCGGAGTTTCCCCTCGTGCTCGCGGCGAACCGCGACGAGTACTTCGCGCGACCGTCGGCGCCGGCGAGCTGGTGGGACCACGCGGGCGCGTCCATTTTCGGCGGGCGCGACCTCGACAAGGGCGGAACGTGGCTCGGCGTGACGCGCTCGCGCCGCTTCGCGGTCGTGACGAACGTTCGAGATGCAACCAAGCCGATCGCGCCCGAGCTCCTCTCGCGCGGATTCCTCGTCCGCGACGCGCTCGCGAGCCCCGCGATTCCGCCGGTGGTCGCCCGGGAGCGCTTTCCGACGTTCAACCTGATCGTCGGCGAAGGGGACGACGTCTTCTACCTCGCCGACGACCGCGACGCGGAGCGAGTCGCGCCCGGCGTGCACGGCCTCAGCAACCACAGGTTGGACAGCCACTGGCCGAAGGTGGACCGCGCGCTCGCGGCCTTTCGCGCGCTCGAGCGCGTCGACGCGGCGTCGCTCTTCCACATCCTCGCCGACGACGCCGCCGCGCCCGACGACGAGCTCCCGCGGACCGGCGTCCCCCTCGAGGTCGAGCGCGCCCTCTCGCCGGCCTTCGTGCGCATGCCCGCGGTCGCGTACGGCACGCGCTGCTCCACGGTCGTGCTGGTCGATCGCGCGGGCGCGGTCTTCTTCGAAGAACGGACGTTCGACGCGCGCGGCTCCGTCACCGGCACCGTTCGCGAGCGCGTTGTCTGATACGCTCGTCCGCGCATGCCCGAGGACGACGCGCCGCCGCCTTCGCTCCGGAGCATCCCCGCGTCGTCCGAGCGACTCCTCGGGACCATGGTCGACGGCCGCTACGTGCTCACGCGCGAAATCGGGCGCGGCGGCATCTGCGCGGTGTGGGCCGCCGAGCACCGCTACACGCGCCGCACGTACGCGCTCAAGGCGCTCTTGCCCGAGTACCGCAAGCACCAGGAAGCGCGGGCGCGCATGCTCACCGAGGCGCGGCTCCTCGGCGCGGTGCAGCACCCGTACGTCGTCGAGGTGATCGACGCGGGCATGGACGACGGCTCGCCGTTCGTCGTGATGGAGCGCCTCCGCGCCAAATCGGTCGAAGCCCTGCTCCTCGCGCGCGGCAAGCTCACGGTGCACGACGCGCTCGTCATCGGACGCTTCGCGGCGCAGGCGCTCGGCGCGACGCACCGCGCGCGCGTGATCCATCGCGACATCAAGCCGGGCAACCTCCTCGTCGTGCGGACCACGACGGGCAAGGGCGTCAAGCTCATCGACTTCGGCGTCGCGACCGCGTGGGAGGAGCGCGCGCCCGAGGACGACGGTCCGCCGAGCGCCGTCGTCGGCACGCCCTACTACATGGCGCCCGAGCACCTCGGCGGCCAGCGCGTGACGCCCGCGGCCGACGTGTACTCGTTCGGCGCGACGCTCTTCGAGTGCCTCACCGGGCACGTACCGTTCACGGGCACGTTCGAGCAGGTCTACGCGCGCGCGATGACGCAGCCGCGGCCGGACGTGCGCAAGCTGCGCCCGGACGCACCCGGTGCGCTCGCCGCGCTCGTCGCGTGCTGCCTCGCGGCCGACCCGCGCGATCGCTTTCCGACCGGCATCGAGCTCGCGGCGGCGCTCGACACGATTCAGCTCGAAGGCGACAAGACCACGTCGCAGCCGCGCATCGAGACCTCGCGTCGCGGCCACGTGCGCGTCGCCTATCGCGCGCCGATCGAGATGAAGCTCCCCGACGGGCTCGTCGTCGAGGGCGCGATCCAGGACATCTCGGTGAGCGGCTTGCTCGTCACCGCGAACAAGCCCATCGCGCAGCACACGGCCGTCACGCTGCGCTTCCCGCTTCCGTCCGGCGTCATCGTCGCGAGCTCGGCCGTGGTTCGCTGGCAGCGCGCCGCCCCGCTCGACGACTCTCGCGTGGCCCTCGGCGTCGAGCTCGTCGATCTCGAGGCGCCCTACAAACAAGCCATCGCCGAGTACGTCCGCACGGCCGACGGCTGAAGCCGGCACGGCTCTTGCGGCCTCACGACCGCGCCTTACGTTCCCCTCAGCCATGCGGCCGGAAAAACTCACCACGAAGAGCCAAGAAGCGCTTCGCGACGGCATCGATCAAGCCTCGCGTCGCGGTAACCCCGAGCTCGTCCCCGAGCACGTCCTTCTCGCGGCGCTCGCCCAAGAAGGCGGCGTCGCTCATCCTCTCCTGCAAAAGGCCGGCGTCGATCTCGCCGGGCTCGAGCGCAGGCTGACCGACAAGGTCGAGAGCCTGCCGCGCGTGACGGGCGGCGCGGAGCCGGGCCTCTCGCGCCGCGCGCACGACATGATGCGCAAGGCCGAGGACGAAGCGAAGGCGCTCAAGGACGACTACGTCTCGGTCGAGCACTTCATCCTCGCGCTCGCCAAGAGCGATCGCGACGTGCAGGCCGCGCTCGAGGCGTCGGGCGGCGTGAAGTACGATCGCTTGCTCGCGGCCCTCGCGTCCGTGCGCGGAAATCAGCGCGTCACCGACAAGGACCCCGAAGGGAAGTTCCAGGCCCTCGAGAAGTACTGCCGCGATCTCACGGACGCCGCGCGCAAGGGCAAGAGCGATCCGGTCATCGGGCGCGACGAAGAAATCCGCCGGGTCCTCCAGGTGCTTTCGCGCCGCACGAAAAACAACCCCGTGCTCATCGGCGAGCCCGGCGTCGGCAAGACGGCGATCGTCGAGGGCATCGCGCAGCGCATCGTGCGCGGCGACGTGCCCGAGTCGCTGAAGAACAAGCGCGTCGTCGCGCTCGACATGGGCGCGCTCGTCGCCGGCGCGAAGTACCGCGGCGAGTTCGAAGATCGATTGAAGGCGGTGCTGAAAGAGGTCGAGGGCGCGAGCGGGCAGATCATCCTCTTCATCGACGAGATCCACACCATCGTCGGCGCGGGCGCGGCCGAGGGCGCGATGGACGCGGCGAACCTGCTCAAGCCGGCGCTCGCGCGCGGCGAGCTCCGCTGCATCGGCGCGACGACGCTCGACGAGTACCAGAAGCGCATCGAAAAGGACGCGGCCCTCGAGCGCCGCTTCCAGCCGGTCTACGTCACGGAGCCGAGCGTCGAGGACACCATCGCGATCCTGCGCGGCCTCAAGGAGCGCTACGAGCTCCACCACGGCATCCGCATTCAAGACTCGGCGCTCGTCGCCGCCGCGACGCTCAGCGATCGCTACCTCACCGAGCGCTTCCTGCCGGACAAGGCGATCGACCTCGTCGACGAGGCCGCCGCCAAGATCAAGATGGAGGCCGACAGCATGCCCGCCGAGCTCGACGCGGCGATGCGCAAGCTCACGCACTTCCAGATCGAGGAGCAGGCGCTCAAGAAGGAGCGCGACGCGGCGAGCAAGGCGCGCCTCCAGCAGGTGCAAAAAGAAATCGCCGAGATCCGCGAGCAGGCCGACGCGATCCGCGCGCAGTGGTCGAAGGAGAAAGAGGTCCTCGACCAGATCCGCGCGACGCAGCCGAAGGCCGAGGAGCTCCGCGCGCAAGCCGACGAGCTTCAGCGCCGCGGCGACCTCGGCAAGGTCGCCGAGATCCGCTACGGCAAGCTCCCCGAGCTCGAGAAGAAGTCCGAAGAGCTCCGCAAGCAGC
>Ga0335082_10003532_pt1 | contig 17038 bp, 25 predicted proteins | sample Lox_Sample_41_FD_206718 | JGI IMG/M metagenome (GOLD analysis project Ga0335082, IMG submission 206718) | Soil microbial communities from Loxahatchee National Wildlife Refuge, Florida, United States - Lox_Sample_4.1 | ecosystem: Environmental > Terrestrial > Soil > Wetlands | place: USA... | reverse complement strand
TGATGGTTGCGTCCCGTGAGGCACGTGGAACGTGTCGGCGAACAGAGAGCCGTCGTATGCCACTGCGAGTACATCAGGCCACGGTCGGCCAGCTTTTGCAGCGTGGGCATGTTGATGCGGCCGCCAAACGGCGACCATGCTGCCAGGCCGGTGTCGTCATACAGCACAAACAGAATATTTGGGGCTCCCTCGGGAGCTCTGGTTGGTGTGAACGGTTCCCAATCGGGAATCGAGTCGCGGACGTCGAGTTTGATCGTGCCCTTAAACGGTTTCTTGGCCATGGTTGTTCATCTCCCTCACTTATGTTTTTCGAATTGTGTTCAAGGTCCTGAGCGCGTTCGGTCGTTATTCTTGTCAGACTTGGAATGTTTGTGTGCCAGTCCCGATCGTGTTTCATCGAGGCGTGTCGCATGTTGTTGTCACCGTGGTCGCCCAGGCGTTCTGCAGTACGGACCAGCAGGACGATCAGGGTTATCAAGTCACGCGCGAGCGCAATTACCGCAGGCGTCCGCACGCGCGGAAAAGAGGTCGAGAAACCGTCTATCGAAGCACTTCGCATATTCACCTTCCCACCTTCGCTACCCCGGACAAGAACACTTCCCTTTCCCCGGCCGAAATCTGCATGATCTCGTCGGCAAACCGGCCACGGCGCACTAGGCCGGCCATGATCTTCATCGGCTCGTCAATGTGGGTGAAGAACGCCTTATAAGCGGCACACAAGTAGTTCAATCCATCCTCCCCATCGGGCGTTTGGATAAAGCGGTTCTTGGGACATTCGCCGTGACAGGCAAAACGCACTTCGCACTCTCGACAGTAACGAGGTAGAGTATTTTTCTTGTCTTGACCAAATTTGATCTGTTCCGGCGAGGAAAGCAGTTGGATCAAATGAGTTCCGTGAATATTTCCCAGCTTGTATGCGGGCTCCACAAAATGATCACAGCTGTACAGATCGCCGTTATGCTCCAGGGCCAGCGCTTGTCCGCAGGTTTCCGCAAAAATACAGACCGCACCGGGCACTCCCACCCAGTTGGCTAGGGCAGAGTCGAAATGCTGAACATAAACCTTCCCGACATCCGTCTTAACCCACTCATCAAAAATTGAGATTAGGAACTCGCCATATGCTTGTGCATCCACCGAGCGTTCGGTGACCTGGTTGCCTTCAATCGTGTAGAGCGGGCGGTCCCCACCAGAGCGTTCACTCCACCCCTCGTTGGCGATCGACAGCAACTCCGCGCTGACGCGCTCGATGATCGGAATAAACTGGATGAATTGAACTCCCAATTCATCGCGAAAAAATCGGTACACATCCAGAGGATGATGTTGATTTGCAGCGTGCACCGTGCAGAGGATGTTGACGTCGACGTTGTTCTTCTTCAGAAATTCGAAGCCTCGCATGACCTGGTTGAAAGAGCCGGCGCCGCCCTTATTAACTCGATAAACATCATGGAGACCTTTCGGGCCATCCACACTTAGGCCAACAAGAAAATTGTTCTTCTTGAAGAAAGCACACCATTCGTCGTCGAGTAGAGTGCCGTTGGTCTGGATCGTGTATTGGATTTGCTGCCCGGAACGCTTTAGCTTGCTTACCAACTCGACGGACTTCTGGAAGAAATCCAACCCCATCAAGGTCGGCTCGCCACCCTGCCAGGCGACATCCACTTGTGGCGCTCGATGACTTTCGAGCAGTTGCTTGAGATAAGTTTCCAGAAGGTCTTCGGCCATCTGGAAACGGCTCCCGGGATACAACATCTCTTTCGACAGGAAAAAACAGTATTTGCAATCGAGATTGCAAATGGCGCCTGTCGGCTTGATCAACACATGGAATGTGGGCGGTGCATTTCCTGGGAAAGTAAGGCCGCCTGGGCGAACTGTAGTCTGGGTAGTCATTGTTTATTCAAAGGCGTTTCGAGTCGCTTGATTGGGCCGCACAACCCAAAAAAATCTCTTTGTGAATCAAGATCGTGAAGAACAAAAACGCTCCCAGCAGTACCGACCGGATTCCTGCCGCGAGCACATAGCTCCGGGCAACGGGCCGCTCGCATGATTCAGTAGCTTGTCGCGCCGTGTGTAATCGAGAAGTCCGAAGATCATGGACAACGTACCCAGGCCGATCAGGAAAATGCCAAACCGGTGCGGGCCTTGCGGTTGAAGGACGTTCGCCGAAAGACTCTCCCTCACGTACAGCAGGAACTTGTAAATGGTGAAGCCAAACAACAGCATGGAGAGGCGCGTGCGTGTCCATGCCATCAAAGTTCGGTCGGCTCCCATGAGCGTTCGCTCTTCCGCCAACTCAAGTGAAGTTGGCGGTTCTGCCACGGCCATAAACTCTCCAGATAACGCCGCGCTGCTCTTCGCAGTTAGGCAAGATGCAAGTCACGCGCCACACGCGAGAGACCTCTGACTCGTCCTAAGACATTGAGAACAAGCCTATTGTGTGAAGGCTTCGATCTTGGTGAACCGGCGAGGAGCCCGACATTTCGGAGCAACTCCGAAATGCCGGAGGAGGCGGCCAGCGCCGGCGAGGCGGCCGCCTCGAGAGACTGGACATAGCCCGCACGACCATAAAAGTTCCCACTTCGGACTGAAGGTTTTAACAGTTCTCGAACTGCCTCGGAGTGCGTAGGCTGGCCCATAGCCCCGTGGCGTTAGGTTGCGTATCCGTCGAGGACCTGAATCAACGGGAATCCGTCACACGAGCAAATGAGCCTGATTACGATCATCTGGTCCATGAGCGCGTCGGCGTGCCTCACGCTGGCAGCATTTCACTTCCTGGTCTAGTGCGGGAATCGCAAGGCTTGGGCCAATCTCTTCTCTTCTCTGCCGGCGATAGGGACGTCGGCTTGGACGTTTTGTGAATTGTGGATGATGCGAACTGGAACTCCCGCCGAGTTTGCGACTGTGTTGAAGTGGGGCACGTGGCCGTGTGGCTGTTGATCCTAACCCTCGTCGGGTTCGTGCGGCTCTTTTTGAAGCCTGGGCGACAAAGGCTTGCATGGACGTACGTATCGCGGCGATGCCTGCAAAGTGCGAACAGTTGCTCAGAGCTATTGTCGCCTAGTGCGGCCCTACCGCCGTAGAGTCCGGCTGTCTGAGCTGCAGAATCCTTCAGGGAAATAGTGCTCCGCTGGCTTTTTGCTACCGGGCGCAATGGAAGACGCAAGACGACTTGTTACGTCATATTCGCACGGAGCATTACAAGCGACTGCTCGCTCTAAATGGGATTAGGCACTGCCCCACTACTCGTCGAGTTTCACACCTACGTCGATTATCTGAACAGATTGAACAATCATTCCGACTGGTACAACGAAGTGACAAAAAACCGTACAACCACGATCAACAGACAGCTTGCTGCTGACGCTCACGGCACACTGGATGAGTTGCTGTACGGCCGGGGGAGACGAGTCACTGGCGGACTTCCATTCCCAGAGTTAAAGCGACGTGAGCATATTAACGCCGCGGGTCGAGCGGCGGATGCGTCCCCTGATTTTTCCTCGTCAATTCGAGCCGGGCGCCTCGGATTTTGAGCGGTACAGCGAATGACCACCTGGATCAAGTCCCCCGAGCGGAAGGATAGAGCCGCGAACAGCCGAACGAATGTTTTCTTGAGATGGACATCCGTCGTTGCTCGGCCGCAAAGTAATAAAAGCGAACGGTACAAGCCTTTCAGGGGCCTGCACTAAGTCAGCAATCGCGTTTTGATCCTAGGCAACCATGAGGGACTCGGGAGCACGCAAAGTGACCCGGCCGCGCTGTTTCGAGAGCCTTCCATCTCGTTCCCACTTGGTGAGGAGTCGACTCGCGGTGAAGGGGCTGATATCGGAAAGGGAACTGAGGTGTTCGTTTGTGATGTCGATTTCCACTCCCGATGGCCGCACCTTCCCCCCTTTTGTGGCGAGGTGGAATAGCACTTCGGCGAGCCTCGATTCCGCACTCTTGGTGACGATGCCGACGTGGCGGTTCATGTACATCTCGACGTAGTGTAGCGCCAACCGCAAACCGTTCTCGGCAAGCTGCTGGTGGGCCTTTGCCCTGCAGATGGCGGCATGATCCCAGACCAGGAATTCGCATTCGGAAACAGTTCTCGAGCTTGCCATGTAGGCCGGAGGGTCTGCCAGCAACGATACCAATCCTATGACGTCCCCTGGAACCATCCATAACAGGAGGACCTCGGAGCCAGATTCCGTCGGCGTGTAAAGCCGGGCCCGTCCCGCTTGCAGGAGGAATAGATGGTCTGGTCGTCCCCCGCTGACGGTGACGTCTCTCTTGGGCGCGATGCGGCGGACTTGTGCTGCGTCCAGAACCTGCCGGAGCGCGGCATCATCCAAACCTGCGAGGAATTTTGATTTCACCGACGGAGTCGAACTGAGCGCGAAGTGAGTCATGGTCCTGGAATCCTAAAGAATCCGTTCCGGTGAATAGGAAAAAACGAACTTTTACAGCCACATCAGACAGCCCGAAGTGCAGCCCGCTCCGTCGCTCAGTTGCTACGCTTTGCGATTTGGCTGTTGAGCACAGCAACCAGGGACTCCCCCTTCCGCCGACAGCTTGACATCGGTTCCGCGCACGATATCGGTTACTGTCAGCGTCTTGACGTAGAAACGGTAGTTGGCGTCATTGTCTGCTTCCACCGTTGCGCCGCCCAGCGATGCGCCAAAGAACACTCCCTTCGCCAACCACCCTTGCAAGGCGACGAGGCAGCGCAGGCGACCGCCTCCGTTTTGGGAAAGAACGCGCCGTTAGTTACCGCCCGCGTTCACGATCCCCTTGTTCACCAGCAACTTGACTTCGACTCTGCGATTTTCGCTCCGCCCGGAAGAAGTCTCGTTGGAGGCTGCGGGGTTGGTCTCTCCCATTGCACCAGGGGCGACAATGCGTCCAACTGGAACGTTACACTCCTGAAGGAGATAAGCGACCACTGCCTGAGCGCGTTCCTTGCTCAGCACTTGATTGCTGGAAGCGGCGCCCACCGAGTCGGCAAACCCAGCCACTTGGATTACGAACCCCTTTTGGTAGGCGAGGGCGTTCTTTGCCAAATCCGCCAGTGCATTTTTGTCTGCTCCCGAAATGCTGTAGTCGCCGGTGGCAAAGTACACTGTATGTTCGCCCTTCACGACAAAGTCACCCAACTCCGAAAATCGTTTCTGGGTGGATTGCGCAACTTCGTCAATGCTCGCCTGGTTGGCTGCGATGGCTTACCTGGCTTCTGCGATAGCTGCTTGGTTGGCCGCAATTTCTGCATCGGTGGCTTCCTTATTCGCCTGGTAGACCTCCATGTTCCTGGCTTGTCGTTGAGCAGTGGGGTTCAAACCGGCCTGGATCACTTTGGCTAGGCTCAGATCATCTTGATCGAAGGTTATCGTTTCCGCCGCTACTTGGGTTTGATCGCCGGTGCCCTCGAACTTTAGCTTGAGTCCCGGTATCAGTACCTCTCGACCCACTTGCTTTTTCCGAGCACCCAGACCTATCGGGTGTTGAACTTTCGTATCCGCGGTGACTGTGACCGTTGTAGTTCCCTCGTCAGTTTCCACGGTCAGGGTGTCTCCGGAGCGTAGGGTGATCACTCCTTTGCCTTTTACCTTGTCAGAGGCAAGGGCCGATCCCAAGCTCAAGAGGCACACTGCTAGGAGGCTCAGCGAAATACTAATTCTGCTACTGGTCATAAATCCTTCTTCCATTCTCGCGCGTTCAGCGCGTGCTAGAGACGGTTCGAATGCGTTTCAGTTTATTGATAGTGTGTGCGGTCGACACTTGGTCCGTTAGTCTCTCTCGACGACCCATCCCAGCTCACCGGCAGGAATGAATGCAAACCACGCGCCATTGCGCAGGACGCCTCGGATGCGTGCAGTGCGCAGAAAACAAGCCTATTACGCGAGGCTCCGATCTTGATGAACTGGGGAGGCGTCCGACATATCGGGAGTTTCCCCGAAATGTCGTAGAAGGAACGTCGCCGGGAGATTTAGTTGAATAACAGCATACGGCTGAACTGGATCGCGAACAGTTCTCAGAGCGATGTTCGCGACGAGCCTTTGGTAGGGGTCGACGTGGACAGCGAGGGCCTCACTCTCCTCCCAGAAGGCGGCACGGCTCGCCGCGATTGTGTCGCCATGTGAACAATACGCGACTTCGTCCTGCCCCTGCCCTTGTAGGCTGGTGGAAAGCGACGGCAGGATGGCGGCACCGATCATGATGTTAACAGCAACTCAAATGTCAGTTGTGTGGCCGTAGTGCCGGCTGTTGGCGTCTTTCCTCTTCCAGGCTGCGGCGATGCAGCGCCGATCGTGCGCGCATCAAGTTGGGTACTCTGGCCTTCACCTCTTGGAACGCACTGGTATCCAAGATGTATTCAGCCTTGTCTGGCAGGAAAGAGGAGATCTCCTTTTGCCCGCGACGAATACGGTCTTCTGTCAGGGGATGAGTAGCGAAGGCTTTTTCTACAAGATTTTGTTTCGGTTTCTCTTTGGCGTGCACTTCTCGAAAAACTGAACGAAACCCTGGGGATCGTAGCCGGCGGCGTACTAGTATTCCAGCCCACGCAGATCTGCCTCCCGCTCCGCATCGCGGCCACACTTCGTGAACAATATCGGCGTGACTACTCGCGAGAGACCCCCAAACAGCAGGGGAATAGAGGCATACCGCCAGATCTCCTTGCGAGTTTCCGCGCGGGTCGCATGACGCGCCGCCACGTGTGCAACTTCGTGAGCTATTACGCTCGCCGGTTCCGCCTCGTTGTTAGTCGTGAGAATCATTCCCCTGTCCATGCAGAGTATCCCCCGGGCAAACTGAATGCATTGATTTCATCAGATTCGATCACGTGGATCGTGAAGGGAATCCGGCTCGGCCTCTCGCGACACAAATAGTCTCCGACATTTCGGAGACTCCCCGACATTTCGGACCATCGGGCCAGCATTTCGGCTCTCTCTCCACCGCGCTTTCACTGCAACACGCTGCTCGCCAAAGCGTTAACTCTACGCGCTCTTCTCGCACTGTTCGGTCGTCTTCTTGCTATGTAAGCTAGTTGGGAAGCTGCACTTGGAGTCGCTGGCACAACTTCCAGAGATGCTTCCAGCTCCCGGAGGTGCATCAAGTTGATTATCGAGAGCATACGAATCGCGGCGACACCTGCAAAGCGCGGAGAATTGGTCAGGGCACTTGGCGCGTGGGCCGGTCCGACCGCCGTAGAGTCCGGCTGTTTGAGTTGCAGGATTTTTCAGGAAACCACTGACCCACAAACCTTTTGCTACCTAGCCCAGTGGAAGACGCAAGACGACCTGTTGCGTCATATTCGCACGGAGCATTACAAGCGACTTCTCGCCCTCATGGAACTAGGCACTGCCCCACCACTCATCGAATTTCACACCGTGACGGAAACCAGAGGCTTGGATTTGATTGAACGCACGCGCAAGGTTTAGCGAAAGGGTTGCCGATACAAAACTCCGGTGCAAGAAGCAGTTTTTCTTAGCTCGCCGATCTAGCGCTTCAGGATCTCGTCACGGTCGATGGGCCAACGAACAATGAGGGGAGCGTGTGGCAACGTAAGTCACAATCCACCGCGACTGGCTACGATGCCGGGGGAGTAAAGGTCCAAAACCATGTCACCGCGAACGCTGGAAAAGGCGCCGCAATCAGTTGGTTTCGGGATTGTTTGGGTGTTTTTCATGGTGCTCGCGGCATGGGGACAGTCATCGCCTGTGGATCAGGAATCGCTGCACATCCAGCAACCGGCGTCCTCGTCGGGCCTTCAAGTGGTCGTGCTGTTGGATATAAGTCCCCATCAAAAAAAGGTAATTCCTGTGGAACTCGCCCTGGCCGAAGGGATCATTCAGAAACTAGACCAGCCAGAGAATACGTTCTCCGTGATCACATTTGGTTCCCAAACGCCGACGCTGCTTAAGCTTGGCGTAACCGCTGTTGAAGCCATCGCGGCAATCCGAGGGGTGGCGGTTGAAGAAACGAAAGATAAGTACTTTTCAATTCGTTTTTATGACGCTCTCAGTCTCGCAATCGGTCAGTTCACCGACGATAGTCCTTCCAAATCGCTCGTTATCATTTCAGAGGGCAACGACTATTTTCCCCACAAGGCTTTCAAAAGCACGGTCGCCAGAGCGCGCCAACTGCAAGTCGCGTGCAATGTGGCGATGGTCGCAGATCACAGTTTGTACGGCACGAAGGGAATACAAAGATACGGATTCGATCTGCGCAGACTTGCAGCGAAGACTCACGGCCAGTACCTTGAGGTTGGGGAAAAGCAAAAGAAGGTTCCACGTTCTGTAGAGAGACTTTCCGAGAGCATTCTGAATCAGTGATGGCATGGACGTCATCCGTCAGAAGGGTCAGAAGGTTTGCCGAATCCAAGTGTCTTGCTCCATTTGTACCGCTTTGGCACCAGCCCCGAAGACCGGTAAGGCGGATTTCGAGCCCCTCCTCTCCGCCAGACTTTTTCCTCTAAGTCCATGTTTGGACCGATCGCTCCGCCCACGACATTTCGGAGCTTCTCCGAAATGTCGGGCACCCGTTAGTTCGTTGAGACAATGAATCTTGCGCAATTGGCTTGTTCTCATTGCATTACGGCAGGTCAGAGGCCTCTTGGCATTGGCAGGGGGCTTGCACCTCGCTAGAGAATCACGATGGGAGCAGAGAATCCAACTTCGCCTTTGTCACCTTGGCCCGCGCCCGTCGGTTCCCGTGCCTACCATGCGATGATCAAACCCGTGGGCACAATCTTTAATCTCGACTGGACCTACTGTTATTACCTGCACAAGGAAGACCTGCGGGGCAGTCCCAGCAAGTTTCAGATTTCCGACGAAATCCCCGAAACTCATATCAAGCAATACATCAAAGGACAGGATCGCGAGAAAGTGGTGTTTTCCTGGCAGGGAGGGGAACCGACTCTGCTTGGGCTGGAGTTCTTCCAGAAGGTCGTCCAGTTCGGAACAGAAGTACAAGAAGCCGAACCAGCGCATCGAGAACGATCTCCAGACCTACGGCACGCTGTTCGGAGGAACTGAATCCCCGGAAGTACACCTTAGGCATGGAGTTCACACGCTCTGCTGGCCCGAACCACGAATCGCTGGGCACGCTGAACCTCTACAACAATGACAAGGTGGTCGCGGAAGGTCCGATGAAGACGCAAGCCGGCCAAGTTCACCCCGTCCGGTGGCGACCTGTGCGTCGGCTATGACCACGGGGATGCCGTCAGCGTTGAGTACAAGACGCCCGGCACGTTCCATGGCGGAACGATCCAGTTCCTCGGTGCCACGTCGAAAAGGCGTCGTACGACGCGCTCGAACTGGAAACACAGAGGGCGATGGCGAAAGATTGACGACCGAGACGTCTCAACCCGGGAGGGCGGCTTGGAAGAGCCGCCCCTCCATCACATCGGCGGAGGAGCTATGTGCCTTGACGAAAACACCTTGCGATTTCTGAGCAGGTATCTGCAGGTGTTCTTCTCGGTGTTACCGCTGCTTCTAACTCAACCCCTGTTTGCGCAAACGCCGGTGGAGCGCTCCTGGACTGTATTGCGGGCTGGGTTGTCCGAAAAGAACACCGAAAACCGAACCGCGGCCGTACGTGTGCTCGGGCTGCTGCTCAACGATCCAGCAGCCCCCGAGTTGGCGGCCAACGCCCTGGCCGACGAAAAGCCCGAAGTCCGGGCGGCGGCCGCGGATGCGCTCGGTCAAATGAATGCCAGGTCGGCCGCGCCCAAGCTGGCAGCCACCATTCTCGGCGGCGAGAAGGACGTGGGAGTCGTTCTCTCGTGCGCTCGTGCCATGGTTGCGCTGGGCGATCACCGAGGCTATAGCGTTTACTACGCCGTGCTCACCGGCGAGAGAAAAACTGGCGGCTCCCTCCTCGATGAACAGAAGAAAATGCTGACCGACCCGAAGAAGATGGCGGAATTCGGGTTCGAGCAAGGCATCGGATATATCCCATTTGCCGGCATCGGCTATGGCGGTTTCAAGATGCTGACGAAGGACGATGTTTCGCCGGTGCGCGCCGCCGCGGCCCGGGTGCTCAGCAAGGACCACGATCCAAAAAGCGAGCAAGCACTGGTGAAGGCTGCCTCCGACAAGAGCTGGATCGTCCGCATCGCTGCGCTGGAATCTCTTGCCATGCGGGGGGATCCAAAGGTGACTCCGGAGATCGTGGCAAGACTGGACAACGATAAAGAGGTGGTCCGCTATACGGCAGCGGGCGCGATCATTCGCCTCAGCGAAATCAAGACTCAGCCGGTATCGACCAACAAGCACCCGAAGTGATCAAAACGAAGCCTACGAAAACCAATTTTTCTGGAGGATGCGCTATGACAAATCCGAAACGAATACCGTGGCTGACACATAGCGAAGGAGCGAACACCTGCATCAGGCGGCGATCCACATGGGAGTTGCGTTGGTAACTGTCGGGCTTGTCGCCACCATAGTGGCAGCACTCTCCCATTGGAGAGCGCTGCGCAGCTTGCGTCATGGAGAGGAACTCTCCTTAACGCCGCGGCCTTTGACCATTACTATCGCCGTTCTCGTTGTGATTCTCGGACTCTACGGGCTTTGGTCCGTCCTTGCTTGATGGGGCGATGGAGCGGGTGGGAAACCCACCCTTCTAAGGCGTCGGAGCTTTGGTTGTACGAAGAATACTCGCCTTTGCCTCTTTGCCGTTCGGTAGCTTCATGTACAACGCTTTACCTTTGATCCTGACATCCACATCCTTGCCCTGTTTCCAGGTGAGGTCTTGCTCGCTAGTGTAGTGCGTCATGCAGATTGACGTTTATTTAGGGTGCGCCGAGCGCGCTTGACCTTTTCCAGGATATCGGAAGCGCGAGCCGTCCAGATGAACGGCTTGGGATTTTCATTGTGCCGGTCGATGTAGTCTCCGATGGCCATAATAAGTTCTTCGAGATCGCGAAACACTCCGCGGCGCAATCGGTTCTGGGTTAGATCGCGAAAGAAGCGCTCCACCATGTTGAGCCACGAGGCGCTGGTGGGCGTGAAGTGCATGTGAACCCGGGGATGACGCTGGAACCAGCGCTGCACCTTGGGATGTTTGTGGGTGGCGTAGTTGTCAGCAATGAGGTGTAAGTCCAGATGCGCCGGCATGGCTTGATCGAGCAAGCGCAGAAACTTGAGCCATTCCTGATGACGATGTCGCTCCTGACAAAAGCCATAGACCTCACCGTTAGCCGCATTGAGAGCGGCGAACAGGGTCGCCGTGCCGTTGCGCTTGTAATCATGCGTCATGGTTTGGCTGCGACCACGCTTGAGCGGCAGTCCCGGCTGGGTGCGATCCAGAGCTTGAATCTGGCTTTTCTCGTCCACGCACAGCACCAGAGCGTGTTCGGGCGGATTCAGATACAGACCGACGATGTCCTGCAGTTTTTCCGCGAACTCGGGATCGTTGCTGATCTTGAAACTCTCCACCCGATGCGGCTTCAGGCCATGACTGCGCCAGATGCGCCGCACACTGGCTTCGCTGACGCCCACCGCAGCCGCCATCGCGCGGGTGCTCCAGTGCGTAGCGTTGGGCGGCTTCTGCCGCGTCGTCAGATTCACCACTCGACGCGCAAAACTGGCGGTGATCTTGGGCGTTCGGCCGGGCCGAGAGGCATCGCGTTCCAACCCTGCCAGACCCAAAGTGAGGAATCGCTTGCGCCAGCGCGACGCCTTCTTTTCGGTGATCTTCAACGTGATCGCGATTTCCTTGTCCTGTCGGCCTTGGGCAGCCAACAGCACGATGCGCGCTCGTTCGACGACACGTGCTGGGAGCGAACGACTGCGCGCCCACAGTTCCAAGGTGGTTTGCTGGTCCGAACTCAGGGTAATGGCTGGGGCGATCCGCATCCGCCGGTCTCCTTCTCATTAGACGGGAACGGATCAATAACATTTATTATTTATGACGCACTACACTAGATGCAGCGTAGCGACAGACGTAGACCTTGTCGGCCACCTGGACCGAGATCTCATATCTATCGACTTGGGACGCCACCGGTGCATCCGTTCCCCCAGAGGTCGCCGCCCCCTGCTTCGCGACTTTCTCCACCGATACGACCTTTCCTTTCACGTACTGAGTGCCACTTGATTGGGCAAGAACGGAAAGACACACCAACTGGACCACGATGAGCCCGAGCCAAACGTGTTTCATGCTTCCTCCGAGCGGTTTTTGTGAACCGCGTATATATTACGCGCCCCAAAGATTAAAGGACTGTGAATTCACGGGGCGGCGACCACTACGAGTACCCCAGTTGGTGAGCGTGCCGAGCTGTGTTTAGAGAGGCCGTGAGAAAGCAGACATCAAGCCTCGCGTATATTTCGGACTTCGAAACAATCGAGGCTGCGAATGGCATCGACGTCCAGGACATTGCGCAGCTCGATTTCGGCGTCGACGCTCGTCCAGTCCGGGAAAACCTTTGCTTCGGGCAGCGCAGACAGTGTGAAGCCGCGTTCGTCATTGGTCGACTTGTTGAGTATCTTGACCACCGCATCGCGCAGTTCCTCGGAGGCAGGGTTCGATGAGTCGAGGATCAAGTCGAAGTAGATTTCCGCGCGGACTGATACCCGATGTTGATAACGATTGCCCATAGATCCCCCCTCGTGTCGTACAAACAGCCAGAGTGGCGCGCGCTGACGGGAGCAACGATATTGAAATCAGGTCTGGGGGCCAAGGTGCTGCGATCACGCCCGCTGGGTTCGATCCCACCCGCGCTTCTTCCTGCATCTGGCCGGAGAACTCGCACCGCTCGCCCCTCCCAAGTTCTTCGCGGCCTGGCTGCGTCCGCTCTTCCGCAAAGACTGGATCGTCTACTCCAAACCACCTTTCGGCGGCCCCGAGTACGTCCTGCAGGATCTCGGCCGCTATACTCCACCGGGTCGCCATCTCCAACCATCGCTTGGTCGCATAGGCGGATAGCCAGGTTACCTTTCGCTGGCGCGACTCGGCTCACAACAATAAGCAAAAGCTGATGACGCTATCGCTCGATGAGTTCTTGCGCCGCTTCCTGCTGCATCTGCTCCCCAAGGGCTTCGTCCGCATCCGCCACTTTGGCTTCCTCGCCAATCGAAGGCGTGCCGACCTCCTGCCACGGTACTTCGCCCTCTCCATGCCACTCCACCGAAAGACGAATCGGGAACCCCGACCACGACGACCTTGCACCCGCTGTGGCGCTGTCCCAAGTGCGGCGGACCGATGGCCGTCGTCGAACGCTTCACAGCCGCACAACTCCAACTCCGCTCTCCATCGCTCCTGGCCACGGCTGCATGAAATCACTCGCCCACACACCACGCTGTCGACACGCTTCCGAGCGTCTCGCCGAAAATGTGTCTCCGTTGCAGAATTCCGCAAAAAAGTCGCTCAAGGCGATCATTGCTTGACAAACGTGCTGAAAGGCAGTCTACATTCGTGAAAGGCGAACAGCGTGACCTGGACGCAGTTGCTGGCAAATAACGAAGTCCAGCGACACAAAACGGTAAAGTAGGAACTGGACAAGCTACGGGCCGTCATCCGTTGTGATCTGGCTGATGCAGCGCTGGACGAAGCGTCGGCAGACAGAGGCTTCGCCACTGCCTACGATGCGGCGCTCCAGGCTGAAAAATGGCGATTGCATGTGCCAGCTATCGCGCGGCCGGCGCTGGGCACCACAGGATTTCTTTCGACGTGGTTAAGCTCGCGATTGCCAAAGCTGCGGATCCGTTCAGTGCCTACTTCGACCGATGCCGGCGGAAGCGGAATGTTGTCGACTATGACGATGCTTTTGTTGCTACCGAAACGGAGGCCACGGAAATTCTGACGAAAGCCAAAGAATTCGCCGAACTCGTCGAGCGGTGGATCACTAATCATCACCCATCCCTGAAAGCGTAGGCCCTTCCTTGCTGACACAGAACGTCGAGCAGAAACGGGGGACTATTTGGGGACTGGGGACTAAATTGGGGACTGCGATGCGTTTCCTACAGGAACTTACAGCCGCTTAGGTGTCATCCGTGCGCGTGTAAGTTGTTTTGTATCAGTTTCCCGTTGAACTCATAACCCAAAGGTCGGTGGTTCAAATCCACCCCCCGCAACCAAACTCTCCATTTGGTTTCAGTGGGTTGCCAATATTCACAGCTCACCCGGTGACTCTCAGCCCCGAAATCCAACCCAATCTGCGCGAGTTTGCGCGGGGACACCCGCTTCCAACATGCGCGCTGCGGAGCAAGGGCAAGCAATCCGCATGTTTGACTGTAAGTGGCGTCGCGGCACGACCGCAGCTCGATTTACCTCTCGCCGTCGTCGCGAGTAAACGGACTCGAAGGTCGTCAATCGCGGTCAAAACCAGAACGCATCCGATCGCGCCCGCACGGGGAGAGACACAAATCCAGGAAATCTCGCCGTGCCTAGTGCTTGAATATGTTGCCGGAGTGTCGGTCTTTGTGTGAGACCCTTTAGATCCATAGTGCACAATTTGAGATGAAGCAAACATGAGCGATTTGGCGCCCCATCGTGGAACAGGCGCAGATCACACGGTGACAGGGCCACCTGACTCGTACGAGAGAGGAATGCGTATGCAAAAACTCAAAAGCCAGAGATTCTGGCGTTCCCTCATTCGGGTCGTCCCCGGCACGGTTCTTGTGGCCCTGGCTACGTTCACATGCTATGGACTAGGACTGAATTTCACGGTAACTGGCTTCCTGTATCTGATCATTGTGGTATTCCAATCGCTTTTGGGAGACTTCGTGGCTTCTGCCGTTGTTTCCATTATCGCGGATCTTTGCTTGAATTTCTTCTTTGTTCCGCCGATCTTCTCGTTCAGGGTAAGCGATTCCTCAGACATTTGGGCGTTGATCGCTTTCTTGATCACAGGGTTGGTCATCACTCGACTCGTGACTCAATTGCGCCAGGAGGTCGAGACGTCGGAGCTTCAAGGTCACGAAGTGAAATTGCTGTACGAATTGACCCAACGCTTGCTCGCGCTGAGTCCGGACGACGTGTTGATGCCGAAGACGGTTGCACTGATTCGCGACGTCTTCCATGTCCAGGTGGTCTGCCTATACGACGGGGTTAATACGGCACTCTACAGCGATGGAGAATCTCGAAGCGGTGTCGCGGAGCGGACTCGAGCAGCATATATTTCGCGCCAAGACGCCGATGATTATGCGTCCGGGGTTGTCATCCGGTGTCTGCGGGCCTCCGGACAGACCATCGGTGCGATTGGATTCGATGGCTTGCATGATGCCCAACTGACGGCTGGCCCGCTGACCGCGCTAGCGCTCGCCATGCTGGAAAGGGCGCGCATCTTTCGCGATGTAAGCCACGCCGATGCAGCCGCTCAAGCAGAGGTTGTCCGGGGAGCGATCCTCGATGCACTGGCGCACGAGTTCAAGACTCCTTTGGCCACGATCGTCACTGCCGCAGGCGGTCTCCGTGAAACGAGCGGGTTGCGTCCCGAACAGTTGGAACTGGCTGAGACGGCGGAAAAGGAGGCTTCAAGGCTGGGCCGGCTAACCTCGCGACTACTCCGAATCGCCCGGCTGGACAGAGAAGAGGTCACGCCACAGCTGGAACTCATGGACATGGTCGAACTGGCTGCACATCTAGTCGATGAATACACCGAACGATGGACCGACCGAAACCTGTCCCTTACCAGAGGCGTAAGCTCCGCCGGGGTCTTCGCAGACGCTGAGTTGCTGCGGCTGGCTCTGCTTCAATTGCTGGACAACGCCTGCAAGTATTCTCGTTCGGGCTCTGCCATCAAGATCGGTATCGCATTGCAGCGGGAATTCGTTGCTGTTCGAGTATGGAATAGCGGAAGCTCGATTGCACCGAAGGAACGGGCCAGGATTTTCGAGCGTTTTTATCGTGGCACTGAGGCGCACGACGTGGCGCCGGGGTCGGGTCTCGGTCTCTATGTTGCACGAAAAATAGCCCAGGCCCATGGCGGAAATCTAGAGCTTGAGGCCGCGGACGCTGTTGATCATGACGGAACCTCTTTCTGCCTCACCATTCCACTCGCAAAAGACGATTCCGATCCCTTCGGCAGGAGTGTCTAACACCCAAGGGTGTTGACAGGCACGGGTCGCCGGGGCACTCGCGCCGATGCGTATCAATCCCCCCAATCTTTTTAGGAACTCTTTATGAGATTTTCACGTTCGCCGCTCTATCGTCATCGGAGGAATGAATACGGAACCGCGTCTACCGAATGTTCTGGTTGTCGATGACGAACCGGCCCTGCGCAAGGTGTTACGGACGTCGCTGGCTGCCAGCGGTTTCGCGATTGAGGAGGCACGGAGCGGAGAAGAAGCCGTTGACATCCTTCTCCAACGTACGTTTGATCTGGTGCTACTCGACATCAACATGCCGGGGATCAGCGGAGTGGACGCCTGCCGTGAGATTCGCGCCCTCGTACCTAAAATTGGGATCGTGATCGTCACCGTGCGAGATGCGGAGAATGACATGGTACGGGCGCTAGAGGCAGGTGCCGACGACTACGTGACCAAACCGGTTCGTTTTCGCGAACTCGTGGCCCGAATGCGGGCCGTACTTCGCAGGCTCGAAGTGGACGGTCCAACTCAACCGGTAGTGATTCGAATAGCTGCCCTGGAGATGGATGTTCAAGGCCATTGTTTGCGGAAAGATGGTGACCTCATTCACCTGACACCGACAGAATTCGAGTTGTTGGCCATATTGATGCGCAACCAAGGCGTTCCTGTGACCCACGCCAAATTGTTGCGTGCAATTTGGGGGCCGGAGTATGGCACAGAACTTGAGTACTTGCGGTCCTACGTCAGAACTCTGCGCAAGAAAATCGAAGACGATGCTGCCCGACCGCAGTACCTGCTTACAGAACCTTGGGTTGGTTATCGATTTTGCGATCCCTCCGCTGCAGATTCACCTCCCCCGGGGAGTGAGGCCTCCTGAACGATCGATCCTGAGCCAGTGCAGGATCAGCTTCCCATGAAGCGAGCAACAAAAATTCTTATGCAATCCAGTCAAACTTTTGATGAGGATTTTTCACGAACTTTTCACACGCGGCGCTCTACCGTTCAGGCCATTGAAGGTGAGCGGGAGTTGGTGGAGTCAG
>Ga0335082_10003530_pt1 | contig 17040 bp, 16 predicted proteins | sample Lox_Sample_41_FD_206718 | JGI IMG/M metagenome (GOLD analysis project Ga0335082, IMG submission 206718) | Soil microbial communities from Loxahatchee National Wildlife Refuge, Florida, United States - Lox_Sample_4.1 | ecosystem: Environmental > Terrestrial > Soil > Wetlands | place: USA... | reverse complement strand
CTGGCTGGTCGCGCGGGCGAGCGGGGTGCGCCGGCTCACGGCGACGGCGGCCAAGACGAGCGAGCTGGAAGCGCGGTTGGAGGAACGCTCGCAGCGCGTGGCGGCGCTCGACGACGAGCTGCGACAGGCTCGGGAGGAGCTCGCCCGTCTGGGTGCGGCGCAGGCGAGCCTGAAGACGCTGGCCGACGCCGAGCGCGCTGCCGCGGAGCAGAAGCTCGCCTTGCTCGAGTCGGCCGATCGCGCACTGCGCGAGGCCTTCGCGGCGCTCTCCGCCGAGGCGCTGCGGCACAACAGCCAGTCGTTCCTGGAGCTGGCCAAGGCGTCCCTGGGCGAGTTCCAGAAGGGGGCGACCAGCGACCTCGACAGTCGCCAGCAGGCCATCGCCGCGCTCGTCCAGCCGATCCGCGACTCGCTGCTGCAGGTCGACGCCAAGCTGCAGCAGGTCGAGAAGGAGCGCGTCGGCGCCTACGCGAGCCTGTCGGAGCAGATGCGCACCCTGGTCCAGACGCAGGTGCAGCTGCAAAACGAGACCGGCAACCTGGTCAAAGCGCTGCGCGCCCCCGCGGTACGTGGCCGCTGGGGAGAGATCCAGCTGCGGCGCGTCGTCGAGATCGCCGGCATGCTGGCGTACTGCGATTTCCACGAGCAGCACACCGCAGCGACCGAAGACGGTCGCCTGCGGCCCGATCTCGTGGTTCGCCTGCCCGGCGGGAAGAACGTGGTGGTCGACGCCAAGGTGCCGCTGGCCGCGTATCTCGATTCGCTCGACGCGCCCAACGACGCGGACCGCGATGCGCGGCTGCGCGACCACGCCCGCCAGGTGCGCGACCACATGCAAAAGCTCGGCGCCAAGGGGTATCAGAACCAGCTCGATCCGACGCCGGAGTTCGTCGTCATGTTCCTGCCCGGCGAGACGTTTTTCAGCGCCGCGCTCCAACACGACCCGTCGCTGATCGAATACGGCGTCGACCAGCGCGTCATCCTCGCCAGCCCGACCACCCTGATCGCCCTGCTGCGCGCGGTCGCCTACGGCTGGCGGCAGGAGCAGCTCGCCGAGAGCGCGCAGGAGATCAGCGTCCTCGGGCGCGACCTGCACGATCGTTTGCGCGTCTTCGCCGAGCACTTCGAAGGGCTCCGGCGCGGCCTCGACGGCGCGATCGAGGCGTACAATCGCGCCGTCGGTTCACTCGAAGCTCGCGTCCTGCCGCAAGCGCGCAAATTCAAGGACCTCGGCGCCGCCTCGGAGCAGGACATCCCCAACCTCGAGATGCTCGACCGCGCGCCGCGCCAGCTCAGCCTGCCCGTCGCCGCGAGCGAAGAGGACGGCGCGAGCGACGCGCCGGCGGCGGATCCGCTCCCCTTCCCCGCCCGATCCAAGTCCGCGTAGCGGCGGTCCGCGCGGCACCGCGGTCCGGCTCGGAGACCCGGCGCTAGGACAGCGCCGCCACCAGCACCAGCACCAGCAGCTGCACGGCCTCGCCGGTCGCCAGCACGGCGGTCTCGTTCACGCCGTCGATCCACCGGTGCCACGCCACGCGGGCGGCCAGCGCGAAGGTCGCCGTGGCCACGACCAGCACCAAGCCGAGGAACTCAGAGGTGATCGACACCGCCGCGAAGGTGGCCGCGCTGGCGATGCCGAACTCGCGGAAGGTCACCTCGGGCGCGAACTTGAGCCGCCGCCCGTCGGCGCGCGCCGCGCGCGAGCCGACGGCGAGGACGACCAGGCTGCAGCACCCGAGCACGGGCGCGAACCCCAGTCCCAGCAAACGCAGCCGGCCGAGGGCGTCGACGGCGGCGAGCTCGGCCGCCACCACGACCGCCGTGCACGCACCGACGACCATGCCGGCACCGGACTCCAAGACCGTCAACCGGCGGGCGCGCGGGCTCAGCATCGCCGCCAGCGTGCGACCGAGCGCGCGCAGAGGCCGCATCCGCGTCGCGGCGGCGGCGACCAACACCACCGCGACGCTCGCTCCGGTGCGGCCCGCCAACGCGCTCACCGCCCGGTCCGTCGCCATCCACAGAGCCCCGAGCACGAGCCCGACCAGCGGGTAGTACACCGCCGCCGCGTCGATCGGCCCAGCGGCCCGCCCGGCGCCCAGGATGGTCAAGCTGCGGAACGCCGCACCGATCGCCACCACGCCCGACGCGCGCGCAGCCGGACGCGATTCGGGCTCGGGGAGGGCATCGGACATCCGGGTCCGCTTACCCGCCGGATCCGCGCGCGGCAAGCGTTACCTGCTATAGATCGCCCATGCGGGGCTTCATCCTCACGCCGACCTATCGCATCCGCGACGGCGTCCCCGAGGTGCATCTCTACGGGGTGCTCGAAGGCGGCGAGCCCTGCCTGATCATCGACGACCGCGCCCGGCCGTATTTCTTCATTCGGTCGGCAGACCAGGCGGCGGCCGAGCGCAGCGCCCCCGGGCTGCGTGTGGCGCCCACCCAGCTGGAGACCTTCGCCGCGGAACCGGTCGCGCGCGTGACCGTCGACCTTCCCGGAGAAGTGCCGGCGCTGCGCAACCGACTCGAAGCCGCCGGCGTGGCCTGCCTCGAAGCCGACGTCCGCTTCGCGTACCGCTACCTGATCGACCGGCAGATCCGCGGTGCCTTCGTCGTCCACGGCCACGCCGAGCGCCACGCGCGCCTCGGCCTCGTCCTGCGCAACCCGACGCTCGAGCCCTGCCAGTGGGCGCCGACGCTCAAGGTGCTGTCGATCGACATCGAGACCGACCCGAAAAGCGAGCACGTCTACTCGATCGCCCTCCATACGCCGACGTTGAGCCGGGTCCTGATCGTCGGCCATCACGTGCTCCCCCACGCCGAGCCGGTGCATTCCGAACGCGAGCTCCTGCACCGCTTCCTCGCCTACCTCGAGGAGCTCGACCCCGACATCGTCACCGGGTGGAACGTGGTCGACTTCGACTTCGCGGTCCTCGCCCGCCAGGCACGCCGGTACGGGATCGCCTTCACCGTCGGCCGCAGCGACGACCCGTTCGACCTGCGCAAGGAGCAGTCGTACACGCGCGAATCGCGCGCGATCACCTACGGCCGCCTGGTACTCGATACCTTGTCGCTGGTGCGCGGCGCGTTCATCCGCCTGCAGGACTACAAGCTGGAGACCGCGGCGCGCGCGTTGCTGGGACGCGGCAAGCTCATCGCCGGCGACGACCGGCACGAGGCCATCGAGCGCCTCTATCGCACCGACCCGCAGCGCTTCGTCGCTTACAACCTCGAAGACGCGCGGCTGGTGACCGAGATCCTCCAGCGCACCGGGCTGATCGACCTCGCCGTCGAGCGCAGCCTGCTCACCGGCATGCCGCTCGACCGCGTCAGCGCCGCGATCGCGTCGGTCGATTCGCTCTATCTCGGCGACCTACGCACACGCGGCCGCGTCGCGCCGTCGGTCGGCCGCGCTCCGCCCACCACGCCGCTCACCGGCGGCTACGTGCTCGACTCGGTGCCGGGCCTGTACCGCAACGTCCTGGTCTTCGATTTCAAGAGCCTGTACCCGAGCATCATCCGCACATTCAACCTCGACCCGCTCTCGTTGCTCGCCGACGGCACGGTGGACGACGGCGCGCTCGTGGCGCCGAACGGCGCGCGGTTCCGCCGCGACCAGCGCGGCATCCTGCCCAGCCTGGTCGAGCACCTCGCCGGCGAGCGCCAGCAGGCCAGGCTGGCCGGCCGCCCGGTGAAGGCGAACGCGATCAAGATCCTGATGAACTCGCTCTACGGCGTGCTCGGCGCCGAAGCGTCGCGCCTGTTCTGCCCCCCGGTCGCCAATGCCATCACCCACTTCGGCCAGCTGCTCATCCGCACGGCGGCCGACTTCGCCACCGCCCAGGGCTATCGGGTGATCTACGGCGACACGGACTCCCTCTTCGTCGACGCCGGCGAGGCCGATGCGGACCTGGCGCTGGCGCGCGCCGAAGCGCTGCGCGACGCCATCGGCGAGGCGGTCGCGACGACGGTGCGCGACCGCTTCGGGTGCACGAGCGTCCTCGAGCTGGAGTTCGAGAAGCTCTACCTGCGCTTCTTCCTGCCCGAGGTGCGCAGCGGCAAGACCGGCAGCAAGAAGCGCTATGCCGGACTGCTGCGCGACGCTGCCGGCCAAGAGCGCATCGAGTTCGTCGGGCTCGAGGCGGTCCGGCGCGATTGGAGCGCGCTGAGCAAACGTTTCCAGCACGGCTTGCTCGACCGCGTGTTCCACGATGCACCGGTGGAACAGTTCGTGCGCGACTTCCTCGCCGACCTGCGCGCCGGCCGCTTCGACGCCGAGCTCGCCTACCGCAAGGCGGTGCGCAAGGATCTGGACGCCTACACCAAGACCACCCCGCCGCACGTCCGCGCCGCGCGCAAACAGGCTCGACAGCCGGGTCGCATCGTCGCGTACACGATGACCCTCAACGGCCCCGAGCCGGTCGGCGAAGAGACCGCGGCGCCCGACTACCCCCACTACATCGAGCATCAGCTGCAACCGGTGGCCGACGCCGTGCTCCGGTTTCTCGGCACCGACTTCGCCACCGTCACGGGCGCGCAACGGCAGCTGGCCCTGTTCTGACGCGCCGCGCGTGGTATAGACGCCGCGTGCGTCGGCCGTACGCCATCGCCCTGCTTCTGCTCACGGCGGGTTGTTCGCCGCACCCGGAACGGGCGTTGCTGCTGCCGGAGCCGCCGCGGGCGCTGCCGGTCACCGCGGCGGTCGCCGACGCGCCGCTGGCCGCCGGCGAGAACGTCCGCGCGCGCGAGCTCGGCCGCGGAGAGAACGGCAGCGTCAGCCTCATTCAGATCCGCGACCGCGAGCTACCGCACGTGCATACACGGTACGACCTCACGGTGACGCTCGCCCGGGGATCGGGCACGCTGTGGCTGAACGGAGCGCCGCTGCCGATGCACGCGGGCGATGTGGCGTTCATCCCCAAGGGAACACCGCACTACTTCGTCAACGCCGGGTCCGAGCCGGCCGCGGCGCTGGTGGCGTTCGCACCGGCGTTCAGCGGCCCCGATCAGCAGCCCGTGACCGCGCCCACCGCACCGCGACGTTGAGCCCTCCCTCGCCGGCCCCGCGGTAGCATCGAAGGGCCGGCGTGCTAGACTCGGCGGACCCGCATGGCCATTCGGATCACGCGAGTGTACACCCGCACGGGCGACGACGGCACCACGGCGCTCGTCGGCGGCGCGCGGGTGCCGAAGGACTCGCCCCGGGTCGCGTGCTACGGCGTGATCGACGAGCTCAACGCGATCCTCGGCCTGGCGCGCAGCTTCAACGCCAGCGGCTCGGCGCATCCCGCGCGGGACCGGCTCGAGGCCATCCTGCAGCGGCTGCAGAACGAGCTCTTCGATCTCGGCAGCGAGTTGGCGACCCCACCCGACGCCGAGTACGAGGGCATGTTCAAGGTGAGCGGCGACGACGTGCGCGCGCTCGAGCAGCTGATGGACGAGTGTCAGAAGGACCTCGCGCCCCTGAAGTCGTTCATCCTCCCCGGCGGGGGGACGGTCAGCGCGTTCCTCCACCAAGCGCGCACCGTGTGCCGCCGCGCCGAGCGCGAGGTGCTGCACCTGTCGCGCGAAGAGGCCGTGGGCGAGCAGGTGCTGCCGTACATCAACCGCCTGAGCGATCTGCTGTTCGTCCTGTCGCGCTGGATCGGCAAGCAGCGCGGCGAGCACGAGTATCTCTGGGAGCGCGGCCTGCGCAATCAGGCGCGGCCCGCGGCGGCGCGGCGCAAGGCAAGGAGTCGAGGGTGAGCACGCTGTACCTGAAGCAACTGCTGGTCGGGCCGATGCAGAACTTCGTCTACCTGGTCGGCGATCGCGACACCCGCCAGGCGGTCGCGATCGATCCGGCGTGGGACATCGACGGCATCCTCGACGTCCTCGCCGCCGACGACATGACCCTGACCGGGGCGCTGATCACGCATTTCCATCCCGACCACATCGGCGGCGACCTGATGGGCCAGCACATCCAAGGGCCGACCGAGCTGCTGGCACGCGGGCAGAAGATCAAGGTCTACGTCCACAAGCAGGAAGCCGACTGGGTGCCGCACGTGTGTGGGCTCTCGCGATCGGACCTGACGCTGTGCGAGAGCGGCGACGAGGTCGCCATCGGCCACCAGCGGATCCGTCTGCTCCACACCCCCGGGCATACGCCGGGCTCGCAATGCTTCCTGGCCGGGGACAACCTGATCTCCGGCGACACGCTCTTCATCGGCGGCTGTGGGCGCGTCGACCTCCCGGGCAGCGACCCGGCGCAGATGTACGACAGCCTGGTGAACAAGCTCCGCGCGCTGCCCGACCGCACCATCCTCTACCCCGGCCACGACTACGCCGACCGGCCGACCTCGACGATCGGCGAGGAGAAGCAGCGCAACCTGTACATGCGCTTCAACCGCCTCGAGGACTTCCTCGGCATGATGGGCTACGCGTAGCCCGGTGCTGCTCTTCGCCTACGGGACGCTGAAGGATCCCATTCAGCTGGCCGCGGTGATCGGCGCCGCCGCGCCCTGGCGGATCCTCGGCGCCGGCGCGGTGCGCGGCGTGCTCTACGACGCCGGCGCGTATCCTGCGTTGCAGCGGAGCGATTCACCGACGGACGTCGTCGCCGGCGTGCTGCTCGAGATCGACGACGACGCGGCGCTGGCGCGGCTCGACGCGTACGAGGGCGTCGACAGTGGCCTCTACGTGCGCGAGCCGGCCGAGGTGCGGATGGACGACGGGCGTCGCCAGACCGCCTGGCTCTACGTGTACAACCGGTCTGCCGTGGCGCTGCCGCGCATCGCGGCATGGCCGCCCACCCGCGGTTGACTGGTGGGGACGCCTCACCTAGCGTCCGCGCGACGCGAGAGGAGCACCGCATGGTGGAGAAGAGCATCGAGCTGACCGGCACGTCGGCCAACAGCATCGAGGATGCGGTCGGCCTGGCGGTATCGCGCGCGGCGGTGACGATCGAGGGTATCCGCCGGGTGGAGGTCGCGGGCGTGACGGCAACCGTCGAGAACGGTTCGGTCGCGAGCTGGCATGTGCGGGTCAAGCTGACGTTCAGCATCCAGGACCGCTTGCACGAGTAGCTGGAGGCGCCCACGCACCCACCGGCAACCGACGCCAAGGTACGCGAGGTCGCCCCGGGGATCTTCCTGGTGCACCTCCCGCTGCCGATGAAGCCGACCATCGTCAACGTCTACCTGCTGGACGGCGGCGACGAGTGGGCGCTCATCGACACCGGCATGAACAGCGGCGACAGCATCGCCGCGTTCCAGGCCGCGCTCGCGCAGGTCGGCTGCCCGCCGGAGCGGCTGCGCAAGATCCTCTGCACCCACCACCACCCCGACCACTTCGGAACGTCGAAGGCCTACAAGGAGCTCACCGGCGCGACGCTCTACCTGCACCGGGCCGAGTACGAGCGCTCGCAGACCTTCCTGCCCAGCGACCGGCCGGTGGAAGCCGTCCAGTTCTTCCTCGCCCACGGCATTCCGTTGCAGCGCTTCGTCAATGTTCCGCGGCCGAGCGACATCTGGGGCAGTTTGTACGTGACGGCCCCACCCGACGTGTACATCGACGACGGCGACACCATCGAGGTCGGCCGCTTCCGCGTCGACGTCATCTGGACCCCTGGGCACGCGCCCGGCCACTGCGTCATGTACCTGAAGGCGCAGCGCATCATGATCGTCGGCGATCACCTGCTACCGAAGATCACGCCGCACGTCGGCTTCGCACCGGGATCGACGGGCAACCCCCTCGCCGACTTTCTCGACTCGCAGCGCAAGGTGCAGCAGTTCGACGTCGATTTGGTGCTGCCGGCGCACGGCGGCGTGTTCCCCGACCACCGCCACCGCGCCAATCAGATCATCCAGCACCACCGGGTCCGCCTCGAGGACATCCTCGACATCGCGCGGCGCCAGGCGCACACCACCTACGACATCGCGCGGCGGGCCTTCAGCTTCGACAGCGACAGCCCGCTCTCCTACCAGTTCCCCGCCACGTTCGAGACGCTGGCCCACCTCGAGTACCTGCGCCACGCCGGGAACGTCGCCAGCGACGAACGCGACGGACAGATCTACTGGCGCGCGGTGTGACGGGCGGCGGCGCGCCGCGCAGCCGTCAGCGCGGATAGTGGTAGCCGAGGTCGACCGGCGAGACGTCGGCGCTCCCATCGGCCGTGGTGGAGCCCTGCTGGAGCGCGTCGAGCAACGCGGGGTCGATGCTGTCGGTCCCGGCGTTCAAAGCCGGGCTGTTCGGCTCGAGGTGGAAGTCACCGTTGTCGGCATCGACGAACTGGGCGTCTTCGTTGATGTCGTCGGCGCCGCGAATCCCGGCCGGACTGTAGCTGGCGCTCTGGTCGCCGGCGCCGGGCTCGAAAACCAGGTTGAAGTCCCCGACGTAGCCGCCGAGCGCGCTCGGCGGGCCTTGATCGATGTTGATCGCGAGCCGGTTGGCGCTCGCCTGGAAGATGTTGTTGTTCACGGTCGTCCCGCTCGGGGCCACCCCGCCCTTCTGCTTCACGGCGATTCCGGTGCGCTGGTTGTTGGCAATCGTGTTGTTGATCACCTGAACGTTCGCGCTCGCACCGCTGATCGCGATGCCGCGGTCGTTCTCGACCAGCAGGTTGTTGAAGATGAGCACGTCGTTCGAGCTGTCGACGCGGATTCCGTCCGCCGGCCCGCTGTTGCGGACGACGCAGTTGCGGATGGTCACGTGCGTCGAGGCGCTGCGGACCTGCACGCCGGTCGCCGAGACCTTTGCCGGCATGGTCTGCGGCATGGCGCCGATCATGATGAACCCGTCGAGGGTGACGTAAGGGGCCTTCGTGATGAGGACCGTCACCGTGTCTCCGGCGGCGTCGAGCACCACATCGCCGGGGGGGTCGCCCGTATTCACCCCGGTGGTATCGGCGATGAACAGTACGGGCGCCGCCGCCGTGGGGGTGATGCCGGAAATCTGTGTACGGCCCATGTAGTGACCTGGGCCGACGTAGACGGTCGACCCGGGAGTGACCAGGTGAACGGCGCGGTTGATCGTCTGCACCGCCGTGTCCGGTGACGTCCCGGACTTCTTGTCGTCTCCCGTCGCGCGGACGTACAACGCCTTGGCCTGGCCCTGTCCCGGCGTTCTGGTGGTGGTCGGTGTGCGGGTCGGTCCGCCGGGCGTGTCGGTCGGGCCAGGGGTTGGCCCGCCGCCACCACCGCCGCTTCCACAGGCCGCGAGGACAGCGGTGGAGACCAGGAGCGCGCCGAGCAGTAGTCGCATGGCCAGGGCCGAAGCTGGTATCCCGAAACGCTACGCGCCGCTGCGGCGAATTGCCAGGCGATTCGGGGACCGCGTAGCAGGGTCAGTCCAGCCGCAGCTCGAGCTGACCGGCGCGGCGGAAGGCCGCCGCGTTTAGGGCCGGCAGCGGCCGATCGAGGCCGCGCCGGCGCGCGGCCAGGTCGAACAGGTGCCGAATCTGATCGGCGTACTCTCCGAGGCCGCGCTGGCGGATGCGGAAGCGAGTGTCGTTGAGCTTGCCGCCGCGACAATCGCGGATGCGTCCGAGCACGCGCCCGGCGCGGTCCGGAAAGTGCTTCTCGAGCCAATCGGCGAAGAGCTGATCGAGCGGCGAGGCGAGGCGCAGCATCACCCAGCTGGCGCTGCGCGCGCCGGCGGCCGCGGCGCGTTCCAGGATGGCGGGAATCTCGTGGTCGTTCAGGCCGGGAATCACCGGCGCGACCATCACTCCGACCGGGACTCCCGCCGCGGTGAGGGCGGCGAGCGCCTGCAGGCGGCGCTCCGGGCTGGCGGCGCGCGGCTCCATGCGCCGCGCCAGGTCGGCGTCGAGCGAGGTGATGGAGAGGAACGCGTGTGCCGCGCCGTGCGCGGCGAGGGCGCCGAGCAGGTCGGCGTCGCGCGTCACCAGCGCCGACTTGGTGATCACGCTCACCGGATTGCGGAACTCGGCCAGCACCTCGAGGCAGGCACGCGTCAGGCCGAGCCGGCGCTCGATCGGCTGGTAGCAGTCGGTGTTGCCGGACAGCGCGATCACCTCCGGCCGCCAGCGCGGCGAGGCCAGCGTCGCGCGCAGCAGCGCCGCGGCGTCGGGCTTCACCATCAGCTTGCGCTCGAAGTCGAGCCCGGCGCTGAACCCGAGGTACTCGTGCGACGGACGCGCGTAGCAGTAAACACAGCCGTGCTCGCAGCCGCGGTACGGATTGAGGCTGAAGCGGAAGCCGAGATCGGGGCTGTCGTTCTGCGCCAAGATGCTGCGGCTGGCGTCGCGGTAGAGCTCGGTCGGCGCCGGCGGCGCCGCGCCGTCGCTGGGCTCGTCCGTGTCGCTGAGATCCACGTGGAGGCGCTCGAAGCGGTTGGCGGGGTTGAGCCGCGTGCCGCGGCCGTCGAGGTCGGCGCTGCTCATGGGTGTTTTCGCCGTTTGTTCTCCCACAATCGCGCCCGGCTGACAATCCCCACGCCCGGACCACGCCGGCGGCCAAACCGGCGCGTCGACGCGCGACCCCTACGGCTCCTGCACGACGAGGCGCTGGTCGGCCGCGACGGCGGTGAGGGTCGACTCGACGCCGCTCGGCCAGCGGATGTGGATCTCGTCGACCGTCGTCGCCGGGCCGAGGCCCACGTGCTGGATGAGCGACGAGCCGGATTGGTAGCCCGACCCGGCGTGGACCTCGCGGATCTGCCGGACGCCGTTGCTGGTGAGGACGATGCGTGCGCCGACGGCGTCGCGGTTGCTGCGCGTGCCGATCAGCTTCAGCTCGAGCCAATGGCCGTCGGCGCCGATGTTGTGCAGCAGCTGGGCGGGCTGCCTGTAGTTGCGCAACGCGATGTCGGGGCGGCCGTCCTGGTCGTAGTCGAACACCACGACACCGCGCCCGTCCTCGACGCGGTCGGCGTTGTTGACGTAGGCGACGTCGGTGAAGGTACCGTCGCCGTTGTTGCGGAACAGGCAGTCGCGCTCGTTGCCGTTCAGGCTGTTGCTGCCGAGCGTGAAGAGCGTGCCCTCGGTCTGATCGCGGCGTCGACCGACACCGTCAAACATGTCCAGTCAGACGTCGTCCAGGATCGGGCCGGTGATCATCCCGTTGCTGTCGTAGATGTCGAGGCGGCCATCGTTGTTGTAGTCGACGAACTCGGCGCCCCAGCCCCATTGGGCGTCGCGGATCCCGGCCGCGTCGCTGACGTCGGTAAAGGTCCCGTCGCCGTTGTTGTGTAGCAGCGTGCTGCCGCGGCTGAGCTCGTCGATGACCGCGTCGACGCGTCCGCGCGGCGCCCAGCGCATGTACCACGGCACCGGCACCGGCCACTCGGGGTGGAAGAGGGCCCAGCGCGAGTTGGCGTACATGTTGGAAACGAACAGATCGAGGTTGCCGTCGTTGTCGTAGTCGCCCCAGGCCACGCCCATGGCCGAGCTGCGATCGTGGGCGTTCGCCGTCACGCTGACGTCGCGGAAGGTGCCGTCGCCCTGGTTGTGGTAGAGCGCGCCGGTGCCGAACTCGTTGCCGACGTAGAGGTCCGGCCACCCGTCGTTGTCGTAGTCGCCCCAGGCGGCAGCGAACCCCCAGCCGTGATCGTCGATGCCCGCGGCCGCGGTGACGTCCGAGAACGTCCCGTCGCCGTTGTTGTGATAGAGCGTGTCGGGCACGCCGTTGTGCGCGTCCCAGTTGGGGGTCGGGGCGGTGTGCTCGTGGTCGCCCATGCGCACGACGTAGACGTCGAGGAAGCCGTCGCGGTCGTAGTCGGCGACGACCGGCATGCTCGCCCAGCGGCCGGGAACGATCCGCGCCTGCTCGGTGACGTCGGTGAAGCCGCGGCAGCCGTCGTTGCGGAACAGGCGCTGGCCACGGATGCCCGAAATCCACAGATCGGGGTCGCCGTCGTTGTCGAAATCGAAGAACACCAGCCCGGTGCCGGCGATGTCGATCTGCGCCGGGAGGCCCATCGCCGCGGTCACGTCGGTGAAGGTGCCGTCGGCGGCGTTGCGGTAGAGGCGGAGTCGCGAGCTGCTCAGCAGGGCGATGTCCTCGAACCCGTCGCAGTCGAAGTCGGCGACCGCCAGGCCCGAGCTGGTGCCCATGTCGCCGAGCAATCGGAACGGCGGCGATCCGTCGATGTCGTGCACGTCGTGCAGCCCGGCGGTATCGGTGGCGACGTCGAAGGCCGGAGATTGGGTCGTGACCAGCTCGCGGGCGGTGATCTCCTCGCCGGTCAGGACCCAGCGGCCGTCGCGCTGGTCGAGCCACACGCTCGCGTGCTGGTCGAGCATGCGGCGGGAGCCGTCCGGGCCGCGGCCGCGCACCAGCAGGCGCACATCGGCCGGGTAACCATCGGGGCCGGGTTCATCCCAGTGCACGCGATGGATGCGCACCTCGGCGCGCTCGACGGTGTCGAAGGTCGCAAAGATGTGCTCGTAGCGAACGCGCAGCGGCTCGCTGCCGGTGGGCCCGGTCCACCGCGCTCGCTGCTCGGCGAAGCCGGCCGAGACGTCGATCGGATCGTTCCAGATCAGGCCCGTGCCGGTCTCGACGCTGTAGGCGCTGAGCACCGCGTCCATGTCCTTCGCCGTGATGTCGCGCGGCAGGTGGCGGTGCACGGCGCCGTTGATCGGTTCGATCACCGTCTGCCGCACCTCGTCCCAGTGCGTGCCGGCGTAGCGCCAGCAGCCCGGGAGCAGTGCGGCGACCCCGGTGAGCAGCGCAGTGACGCGGCGGCTGTGGGGCGCGAGGGGCACGTCAGCGCGGCGCGCCGCGGCGGATCGGCGCCGTCTCGGCGCTCGGCCGCGGCACCGGATCGGCCGGTGGGGCGATCTGCCCCTTCGCGGCGGCGGGCCGCTCGGCCCAGAACGGCGCGAACTGGAACCACTGGCTGGGAAACTTGCGAATGACGGCCTCGAACTCGCCGATCACGGCCCGCATGGCCCGATCCAGCGAGTAGGCGTCGCGTGCGTCGCGCGACAGCCGGTGGCTCGTCCCCAGGCGGACCGCGTAATGGCGAGTGCCGATGCGCGGGATGAATACCGGAATGAGCGGCGCACCGGCCAGCCGCGCCAGAACGAACGGGCCGGAAGGAAAGAGCGCCGGCGCGCCGAAGAACGGCACCGCCCGGGCGCCGCCGAGGCGGATCATGCGGTCGAGCTGGATGGCCACGATCTCGTTCTGGCGCAGGGCGCGAATCATGTTGAGCGCCGAGAACACGGACGTGTCCGAATAGATCACCCGCACGCCGGCGCGCTCGCGCATCTCGCGCACGTAGTCCTGGGTGGTGCTGTTCGCCTCCCGCGCCATGACCAGGTTGATCGGCTGCTCGTACTCGCGCAGCGTCTTGGCGGCGATGTCCCAGTTGCCGATGTGTCCGGTGACCAGTACCGCACCGTGTCCGTCGCGCAAGGCGTCGCGGATCAGGTCGTGCTGTGGCAGATCGAGCCGGACCGGCGCCGGGCGCGGGCCGTAGTACTCCATCGTCTCGGTGACGCAATGGGCGAACTGGGCGTACATGCGCAGCGCCGCCCGCACGGCGCGCCGGCGGTCGCCGTCGCCGAGGATGCGCTGCATGTTCTCGATCGCGCCGCGGCGGTTGCTGCCGACCAGCCCGAACAGGATCGCGGCGATCACCGGCGGCGAGCCCTGCTTCCACCATTCGGGCCCGTAGACGCAGCCGAGGTAGGCGAACTTCCGCCACCACAGCCCGTCGAAGCGCAGCGCCGCAACCGTCCGCGCCGTGGTCGCCCTGAGCATTCCCATCCGACTCAGGTATCACAGCGCCGAAGAGAGCGGCAACGAATCGGCGCGGCGGCTCGACCGGCGGTCCGCACGCGCGCGGCCGTGGAATTGCCGGCGGCCGCCGCGCGCGCCATAAACGCCACCGACCGCCGCACCCGCATGGCCACCGTCGCTGTCCTGATCCCCGCCTACGACTGCGCGGCGACCATCGCCGACGTCGTCACCGAGGCACGCCGCTGCGTCGAACGCGTGCTGGTCGTCGACGACGGCTCCACCGACGCGACCGCGGAGCGCGCCGCCGCCGCCGGTGCCGAAGTGCTCCGGCAACCGCGCAACACCGGCAAGGGCGCGGCTCTGCGCGCCGGCTTCGAGCGGCTGGCGGCGAGCGGGGTCGAGCGGGTGGTGAGCATGGACGGCGACGGCCAACACCTGGCCGATCAGATCCCCGTGCTGCTCGCCGCCGCGGCGCGCGACCCCTACGCGCTGATCATCGGCGCGCGCCAGATCGATCCTGCCCGGGTCACGCCGATCCGGGGGTTCGGCAACCGCTTTGCCAACCGCTGGGTGGAGATCGCCTGCGGCGTCGCGCTCCCCGACACCCAATCGGGATTCCGCGTCTACCCGATGCCCGAGACGCTGGCGCTCGGCGCGACGGCGGGCCACTTCGCCTACGAAACCGAGATCCTCATCCGCGCCGCGCGCGGCGGGCTGCTGATCCGCTCCGTGCCGGTGCAGGCCTACAACCCCCCGGCCGAAACGCGCGTCAGCCATTTTCGCCCGTTCGTCGACACGGTGCGGATCATCGGCGTCGTCCTGCGCCTGATCCTGCTCGGCTGCTGAGGCAGCGCGCTTCACTCCCGGGTCCACTCGGCCTGGGCGCCGATCGTGCAATCAGCGAGCGGGCAGGCACCGGCGAACGCGATGGCGAACGTGTAGGCCGCGGTCGTCGGGCTGCTGGCGGCGGGGATCGCCACCGAGGTCGTCAGGGTCACAGTACAGCCGTCGGTCGTGTCGCTGGCGGGCGGGTAGGCGAAATGCAGGGTGCCGTCGCGGTCGAGCGTGCCGGCCACCTGCGTGCCGGTACAGTCGATCAGCACGGCCGTGCTGTCGCTGGGCGCCTCGACCATCTGCTCGCAGGGGGCCCGCGCCGCCAGCTCGGCCGCGAACTCCTGTGTCAGCAGGTCCGCGCAGCTCGACGTGGTGACGGCGAGCGGATCCTCACGCCAGCGACCGGCGACGTTCGGCACGGTGGGCGTGGCGGTGTCGACCGCGGTGGGCGGCGGGCTGGGGGTCACGGTCGGCGAGGGCGTCGCCGGACAGCCGTCGAGCGCCGCCCCGGCGGCGGCCACCAGCTCGTCGATGCGCAGCTCACCGTCGGGCGTGGTCTCGAACGCGGGACAGGCCGACAGCGGCAGCTCTGCCAAGATGATGCGGACGCCGTCGACGAGCTCCGCCACGCTCACCACGCCGTCGCCATTGCAGTCGCCGACGCAGGCGCGGGCGGCGCTGGCACCGCCGAGCGCGACGCCTGCCACCAGCAGCCAGCCGCCAACCCGCCGAATCATGTTCCGTCCCCCAGGTTGCCGGATGGGTGGCGAATGAGCAATGCATCAGGATCGAGATGGGCCACGGGCCCAGGACGATATCGAATCGCCACCGCAGGAGGCTTGCCATGCTCGACCCCGCCCAGATCCAGGCCCACGTCGATAAGATCGAGCGCGACGGCTACTCGATCGTCGAGCGCGCGATCGAGCCCGATTTCGTCGACGCGCTGGTCGCCGACCTCCAGCGCCTCGAGCACGAGCTCGACATCCGACCGGCGCCGAACCGCTTCGAAGGGGTGCGGACGGTGCGCATCTACAATCTGCTCATTTATGGCAAGCTCTACGAGCGCATCCCGGTGCATGCGCACGTGCTGCCGATCGTCGAGCGGGTGCTCGACCCGGGCTGCCTGGTGTCGTCCCTGTCATCGATCGCGATCGGGCCGGACGAGACCCCGCAACCGATTCACGCCGACGATCAGCTCATCCCGCTCACCAAGCCGCACGTGCCGATCGTCTGCAATTCGATGTGGGCGCTGACCGACTTCACCGACGAGAACGGCGCCACCCGCATCATCCCCGGCTCGCACCGGCGCGACCATTCGCCGGATTTCTTCGGTCGCTACGACTCGCTGCCAGCCGAGATGCCGAAGGGCAGCGTGATGATCTACAACGGCAGCCTGTGGCACGGCGGCGGCGCCAACCGGACCGCCCAACGCCGCATCGGCGTGGCCATGAACTACTGCGCCGGCTACATCCGCCAGCAGGAGAATCAGCAGCTCGGCATCCCGCGCGAGATCGCGGCGCAGTTCTCGCCGCGCCTACAGGAGCTGGTCGGCTACAGCCTCTACAACGGCCTGATCGGCCACATCGACAAGCACCACCCCTTGACGCTGCTCGGCCGCACACCGGAGGCGAAGATGGTGTGGGACGTCACCGGGTAGTGCCGATGCTCAGCCGCGACGCCGGTATCGACCGCGCTGTCTTCGACCGCTTCTACGCCGCTGAGTTCTCCTACTTCTCCGCCAAGGTGCGGCCGGCGCTGCGCTACAAGCGCGTTCCGTACGTCGAGATCCTGCCCACCCCGGCGGTGTACCGCCAGGTCATCGTGCCGCGCACCGGGCTCTCCTTCATTCCGGTGCTGGTGACCGCCGAGGACGAGACCCTGCAGGACAGCAGCGAGATCCTCGATGCGCTCGAGCGGCGCTTCCCGGCGCCGCCGCTCTATCCGCGCGCTGCCGTCCTGCGGGCCGTCGCGTATCTGATCGAGCTCTACGCCGACGAATTCCTCATTCTCCCCGGCCTGCACTACCGCTGGAGCTTCCCGGAGAGCGTCACCAAAGCCCGTGCCGACTTCGCGGCCATCACCGGTAACGTGGAGGCGTCGCGCGCCTTTGCCGACCGCATCTCCGGTATGCTGCCGTTCGTGGGCGTCGTCCCCGCGTCGATCCCGGCCATCGAGGCCCACACGCACGATCTGCTCGACCGCCTCTCCGCCCACTTCAGCCGCCATCTCTACGTGCTCGGCCAGCGTCCGTCACTCGCCGACTGTGCCCTCATGGGGCCCCTGCACGCCCACCTCTACCTCGACGCCGTGCCGGCGCGGCTGATGCGCGAGCGGGCTCCGCTGGTCTGTCATTGGATCCAGCGCATGAGCAATCCCGACCCGGATGGGTTCGGAGAGTGGGCGGCCCCCGCCGAGCTGGCGCCGACGCTGACCCCGCTGCTCGCGCTGATCGGCGCGGACGCCGTCCCGCTGTTGCTCGACAACCTGCGCGCCTTCGACGAGTGGGCGGACAGCC
>Ga0335082_10003526_pt1 | contig 17049 bp, 14 predicted proteins | sample Lox_Sample_41_FD_206718 | JGI IMG/M metagenome (GOLD analysis project Ga0335082, IMG submission 206718) | Soil microbial communities from Loxahatchee National Wildlife Refuge, Florida, United States - Lox_Sample_4.1 | ecosystem: Environmental > Terrestrial > Soil > Wetlands | place: USA... | reverse complement strand
GTTCTGATTCGTCACCTCGGTGCGGTCGAGGTAGTACCCCGGGAGGGTGACGGCATGCGCCGGCCCCTCGTCTTCAAACCAGGGCTTGGTCAGACCCAGATCGATGCTCCGTCCCTGGACATCTTTTTCGTCGCTTCCCATCGTGAAGGGGCCGGAAGGGATCCAGATCATCCCGGAAGGCGGCCACGAGCAGGAAAACGAGCCGATCGACACTCCGATGAAACAAAGGATCCGGAAAACGTATTTGGGATGGGTTGAATGTCGAGACGATTTCATCATGACGGGCGTATAGGATCATAGCAATTCCCACGGGATTAAATCAATGCGGGCCCGCCCCGACTATCGGGGCGACTAGGGCATCAGGCCAAACGCAAGGATCGATGGCGTGGATACTTTCATGTTCAATGGCCGCGGCCCCTCGCAGCGATGACGCGTAAACGAAGAGAATTATATATCAGGATCGGAAAAACGGGAATCGCTGAGGACGGAAGGGAACCGACTCAGGGGTGCTGACGGGGCGACGGGTGTGAGTGGTCTTCACCGGTTGCATCGGATCCCGGTCCCGATCCTCCCAGCGAAAGGAAGAGCTGCACCGTGTCCAAGTAACGCTGCGCCTGGGCGCGCACATAGCCGAGGCGGGCCTGCTGATACAGCCGCTCGGCGTCGAGAACCTGCAGTACGCCCACGTTGCCTTCGCTGTAGCTCTCGCGCGTCAGATCCAGATTCTCGCGCGCGGCATCCTGGGCGTGGGCCTGGGCATTGAGCTGTTCGGCGTCGTGGTCGAGCGCCTGCAACGAGTCGGCCACCTGACCGAACGCCGCCAGAACCGTTTGTTCGTAATTCGCCGCGCTGGCATGCATGGCGTCCATCGCGGCTCTCCGTTCCGCGCGCCGCGTGCCGCCGTCGAAAAGCGGCGCGAGAAGCCCCCCGGTATAACTCCACACGTTGCTCCCGCGATCGAACAAATGGTCGAAGTCGACCGCCTGTTGGCCGGTCGATGCGGTGAGATCGATGCGAGGATAAAGATTGGCGGTGGCCACGCCCACGGCCGCCGTGGCCGCGTGCAACTGGGCCTCGGCCGCCAGGATGTCGGGCCGCCGGTGCGCGAGTTCCGACGGCAGGCTTACCGGAAGCTCCCGAGGCAAGGTCAGGTGCGACAGGTCGAATTCGGGCAGGGCAACGCCGGCCGGAGGCCGCCCCAGGATGATCGCCAGGGCGTGCTGCGCCAGATCCAGTTCCTGGCGCAGAGGCGGCAACAGAGTCGTGTCGCTGGCGAGCTGGCTGTCCGCGGTCACGATATCCAGATGGGATACGGACCCCGCGTCAAAGGCGACCTGCACAAGGTTCAGGTTTTCCCGGTCCTCATCCAGGATGGCCTCAACGGTGGCGATCTGAGCCCGGAGCTCGGCGATCTTCAGCGCCTGCAGGACCGCGTGGCCGGAAACGGCGAGATAGGCCGCGTCGAGCTGGTTTCGCTGGTAGTCGGCGATCGCATATTGCTGTTCGACCGAGCGCTCGAAACCTCCCGTATAGTCGAGCGCGTAACTGACCGTCGCTCCGACCGCGAAATAGGTAAACGGCGGCGGTTTGGGCAAGGGACCGAGGAACTCGGCGCCGTATTTCTGCCTGCCGGCTCCGGCGGTGAGACCGACCCGGGGAGCCAGGGTCCCCCCTTGCGCGGCAGCCAGTTCCTGGGCCTGCGCGAGCGTGGCCGCCGCCGCGACGAGCGTGCGATTGCCCTCCAGAGCCCGCTTGACGACATCATCGAGCGCGTCCGACTGGAACAGACGCCACCAATCGCGGCGGAGTTGTTCTCCCGGCACCACGCGCTGCGCGGAATCGTCTTCGGGCTTCGCGGCCTCGCCGGCCAGCGGCTGCGGCGTGTAGCGATCGGCCCGCGGGGGCGCGGGTCGCGCGAAATCAGGGCCCACGGCGCACCCGGCGAGCGTCGCCGCGGCGACGGCCGAGGCCAGCATCCTGCCGAATCCCCCCCGCGTCATTCGATCACTCCCGGCTCGGGATTTTTTTCCGGCCCCCCGCTGCGAAGCAGCACGACCAGCGGAATGGCGCAAAGCGTGAGCACCAGCATCAATTTGAAGTCATTGTTGTAGGCGATCATCGCGGCCTGACGGCTGACGCCTTCGTTGAGCATAGCCAGGTCGGGGGGTGTCGACCATGCCATCGGCGACGGCGCGATCCGCACGCCGCCGAAAGGCGTGATCTGTTCGGCGAGCCGCGAATGCATCATTTGCGTATTTCGCGTCAGAAGGGTTTCCACGCCAGAAATACCGATGCTGCTGCCGAGATTACGGATGAGACTGAACAACGCCGTCCCTTCGTTGCGAAATTTCGGCGGCAGCGTTGCAAAGGTGATCGCCGAAAGCGGCACGAAGACGAGTCCGGTGCCGAGCCCCTGCGTGAAGCCCGACCATGCCACCAGCGAACGATCCATCTGCAGGTAGAAATCCGTCATCTGCCACAGCGAAAACGCGGTGAGACCGAAGCCCGCGGCGATGAGGAGCCGTGTGTCGACCTTTCCCATCATCCGGCCCACCAGGACCATGGCCACAAGAGTGCCGATGCCCCGCGGCGCGGTGACCAGACCGGTCAGGACGACCGGATAATTCAAAAGGTCCTGCAGCAAGGGCGGCAGCAGCGCCAGCGTCGCAAACAGCACGGCGCCCACCATGAAAATGAACACGTTGCCCGTCAGAAAATTGCGGTCTTTGAAGAGGGCCGGGCTCACGAACCGGGGCTTGTCCGTCGTAATCATGTGCACGACGAACAGATAAACCGAGACGCCGGCCACGATGGCCTCGATCCATATCTCGGGGGAATTGAACCAGTCCTGGATCTGGCCGCGGTCGAGCATGAGCTGAAACGCGCCGATGGCCAGACTCAGCACGGCAAAACCGAAGAAATCGAACCGGGATTTCCGATTCGGAGTCTCCGGCATAAACCCCAGAATACCGAGGAAGGAAAGAATGCCGAACGGCAGGTTGATGTAAAACACCCAGCGCCAGTTGTAGTTCTCGGTCAGCCAGCCGCCGAGCGCCGGGCCGAGGATGGGTCCGATGGTGATGCCCATGACCCAGATCGCCATCGCCTTGCCGTGTTGCTCGGGCGGATTGATGTCGAGCAGCACGGCTTGCGACATCGGGATCAGCGCCGCTCCGAAGAGCCCCTGAAACACCCGGGCGAGTATGATCTCGGGCAGCGACTGAGCCAATCCGCACAAGGCGGATGCGACGGTGAAACCCACCACCGAAATCAGGAAGACTCGCCTGCGCCCGACCTGTCCCGCCAACCATCCGCTCAACGGGGTCATAATGGCGGCGGCGATGATGTAGGAGGTCAACACCCACGCCATTTGATCCTGCGTCGCCGACAGCGTGCCCTGGATGCGCGGCAGCGCCACATTGGCAATGGTATTGTCGAGGGCCTGCAGGATCGAGGCCAACATCACGGACAGCGTGATGAGCATCCGGTGCGGCGCCCGGACGGGTTCGCCTCCTATGGCCGCAGATGTATTCACTTGACTCCGGTAGAAGCGCTGGCCGGAGTCGCCTCGGCCGGCCCGAAAAGATGGCGCCGATACCCGGTATCGACGCTGACATTGGCGCTCAGTCCGCCCTGCAGCGGATAGGACGAATCGGGATGTTCAAGTTCTACGCGCACGGGCAATCTTTGGACCACCTTGACCCAGTTCCCCGTCGCGTTTTCGGGTGGCAATACCGAGAACTGCGAACCGGTCCCCGGACTGACGCTGGCCACCCGACCCTCGAAGGTTTTGCCGGGATAGCTGTCGATTTTGACGCGGGCCGCCTGGCCGGCCCGCACGTGGGTCAGTTGGTCTTCCTTAAAATTCGCCTCGATCCAGACGTCTCCGGTTGACACCAGCGCAAACGCCGGCGCAGAGGCGTTGATATAACTGCCCACCTGCAGTTGCTCGACGCGCGTGACGACGCCGTCGCCGGGCGCCGTGACGATGGTGTAGGATAGGTTGAGCCTGGCTCGGTCGAGCAGGGCCTGTGCCTGCTGCACCATGGGATGCCGGTCCGGGGCGATGTCCGGGTTCCCGCCCAGGCTGGCGGCCACGGCGTTGACCTGTTGCTGCGCGCCCGCAACCTGGGTGCGGGCTTCGTCAAGCGCGTGCTGCGCACGGTCGACCTGTAACTGCGACGCGATGCCGGAAGCGAGCAAGCGCCGCTGCCGTTCGTATTCATGCTGCTGGAACGCCAGTGTATCCTGCGCCGATGTGAGTTCGGACCGGCGTTGCCGGTAGGTCGCCTTCAACGACTCGATCTGAAGCCGGGCCGCGGCCAACTGCGCACGGGCCTCCTCGACCGCGATGCGGAACGGTGCGTCGTCGAGGCGAAACAGCACGTCGCCCTTGCGCACGGACTGGTTGTCGCGCACGGCAATCTCCCGCACCCGTCCGGCGATGTTGGCGCTGATGGCCACACGCGCGGTCTGTACGTAGGCGTCGTCGGTGGCCTCAAATCTTCCTCCGGTAAGATAGAAGAAGCCGGCGAGGGCGGCGAGGACGGTCGGTCCGAACACCATCAACGGAAGGCGCAGACGCTGTAGCCGGTCCGGCGATGGCGGCTGCGGCGGGGCGCCGATTTCCTCGTCCTTTACGTTCGTTGCATCCATGGTCACTTTCTCCTTTGGGTTTTGCGGGAACGGCCCGACCCCTTGGCGGAGGCCGGTTTCGTTTGCATGTCCGCGACCGTCTCCGGGGACGTGATGGGCCGGTCCTCGAGCGCGCAAACATTGCGGTGCATCCGTTCCAGCAGACCCATGAAAGCCTCCCGGTCCTCTCGATTGATGCCGGAGAAGGTCTCGGCGCGAGTCAGCTCGGCCAGGCGCCAGATCTTGTCGAGGAGTGTCCGGCCCTTCCCGGTCAGGTAGAGGCGGCGCGCTCGACGGTCCGCCGGATCCGATCGCCGTTCGATCAGGCCGTCGGCCTCCATGCGATCGAGGATGCGGACCATCGTCATCTGTTCGACATCGGCGAGTTCAGCGAGCTTCGCCTGACTGACACCCTCGTTGTTCTCAAGACGGACCAGCGCCTTGCACTGCGGAAGGGTCAGAGAAATCCCGCGCGCCCGCTGCTCGAAGCGAAGCACATACCTATGGCTTACGTCCTTGAGAAGAAAACCGAAGTTGCGTAGTCGATTCATCGATGGCCCCTGATCCCCGTTTGATATCATTATTTATAATATCATTTGTTATTATTCCACGCCCTACCTTATTTGTCAAGCCGGCTTCCGGCGGGGACGCGGCTTTAAGAAATTTTGGCCGCCCCTCTGCGTTGAACGGCCAGCGTTGCAAATTCATGGGCGATGTGCCATCCTATTTGAAAAACTCCGGCCTTCCAGCCGGGGATTGCGCCCGCCACACGGATTCATCATGGACTTATTTGACGCCAAAGAACCCACAGGCCCTCCGCCTCCTCTCGCGGAGCGGATGCGGCCGAACAATTTAAACGAGTTCGTCGGACAGGAGCATCTGGTCGGCCCGGGCCATTTTCTATCCACCGTGCTTCAATCCGACCATCCCCCCTCGATCATCTTCTGGGGCCCGCCCGGCTCCGGCAAGACGACCCTCGCGCGGATCATCGCGCAGGCCACGAAATGCCACTTCGTATTTTTCTCGGCCGTCCTGGCCGGCGTGAAAGAAGTGCGGGAGATCGTGGCCGAGGCGAAGGCCCGGAAAAAATCTGAAGGCAAGCGGACGATCCTTTTTGTAGACGAGATCCACCGTTTCAACCGGAGCCAGCAGGACGCCTTCCTTCCGCACGTCGAGGACGGGACGATCATCCTCATGGGCGCCACGACCGAGAATCCCAGCTTCGAGGTCAACGCGCCGCTGCTATCCCGCTGCCGCGTGCTGGTGCTGAAACCCCTCGACCCGGACCATATCGTCCGCGTCCTCAAACAGGCCCTCACCGATACGGAGCGCGGACTGGGTAAGATGGCGATCGATGTGACGCCGGAACTCTTAAACGAGATGGCCGACTGGGCCGAGGGGGACGCGCGGCGCGCGCTCAATCTCCTCGAAGCGGCCGTCTCGCTCTGCCCCGAAAAAAACGGGAAGCGGCATCTGACCGAGAAAGAGGTCCGGGAGGCGGCCCAGAACCGCCTGCTCCTTTTCGACAAGGACCGCGAGGAGCATTACAACGTCGTCTCGGCCTTCATCAAGAGCATGAGGGGCAGCGATCCGGACGCCGCGGTCTACTATCTGGCCCGGATGCTCGAGGCCGGGGAGGACCCCCTCTTCATCGCGCGCCGGATGGTGATCTTCGCGTCGGAGGACGTCGGAAACGCCGATCCCCGGGCGCTGCCGATCGCGGTCGCCGCGCTGCAGGCCTTTCACGCCGTCGGCCTTCCGGAGGGGTGGATCCCCTTGAGCCAGGCCGCCACCTACCTTGCTTCGGCGCCGAAGAGCAACGCGAGCTACATGGCGTACAAGAAAGCGGCCAAGGCCTCAAAGGAGCACGGAAGCCTTCCCGTCCCGCTTCACCTGCGCAACGCCCCGACCCGCCTGATGGAAACACTCGGATACGGGAAGGGCTATCAATATCCGCACGATTTTCCGGATCAGGTTGCGGGACAGGACTACCTTCCCGATCGGCTATTAAAAGATCGGTATTACGAGCCCAAGGAGGTCGGACACGAAAAAGAAATCAAAAAACGGCTCGACGAAATCCGCGAGAAAAAGAAAAAAATCCGCAAAGAACAATGACGACGCCGACCGCTGGCTCGAGATCGGCGTCGAGTGCGATCCGGCCGCCGGCGATGGCGTCGCCGAGCAACTTGGACCTTACGGCGAAGGCGGGGCCGTGGTCGAGTTGCGGCCGGAGGGAGCGGCCCGGCTTTCAGATAACCCGGTTGCTTCTTCGGTTTGGGTCAAGATTTATCTTCCCGCCGCCGTTTGGGACCGGAAACGTTCCCGCGTCGAGCGAGCGCTGCGGGATCTTCGGAAGGAATATCCGATTTCGGAAACCCGGACGCGCACGTTGGGCCGGGAGGACTGGACGGAGCAATGGAAGAAGGGTTATCAAATCCGGAAGGTCGGGCGACGGATCGTAATCGTGCCTTCCTGGAAAAAGTACATCCCCAAGGAGAGCGAGATCGCGGTAACGATGGACCCCGGCATGGCCTTCGGGACCGGGCTTCATCCCACGACGCGGCTCTGCCTGAGGGCGCTTGAAAAATATCTTAAGACCGGCCAGCGTGTGCTGGACGTCGGGACGGGCTCCGGGATTCTCGCCATCGCGGCCGTGAAACTCGGCGCGGAATCCGTCGAGGCGCTCGACATCGAGGCCGCCGCGATCGACGCGGCCAGGCGGAATGCGGCCGAAAACGGGGTCGCCGGTCGCGTCAAGCTTCATCTTGGAACGCTGAAAGAGCTCGGCGCGAAGATCCCTCCCGCGGATCTGGTCCTGGTCAATATCCTCGCTTACACCATCATCCGGATGCTCCCCGAATTGAAGTCAAAGCTCCGCCCCGGCGGCCGTCTCGTCACGGGCGGGATCCTGGCCGAGTTCCGTCCCGACGTCGAGGCCGCGTTAAGGCAGGAAGGCTTCGAGGTCATCGAAGCGCTCCAGGAAGAAGACTGGGTCTCCCTCGTCGCGTGCGTTGGGGCTTCCTGACACTAGCAGGGTGTTGAAAAACGCGTTTAGCGGGCAGGCCGGTCAAAAAGTTCCAGATGCAAGGCCGCAGGCTCCGAGGGAACCGGAGCGTACTGAGGTGGTGCGTGAGGATTCCCGAGGGACCGAGAACGCCGCAGATGGACTTTTTCAACGGCCTGCTAGCGGGTGACGGCTTCCTGCCACCAGACCGGAGAGGCCCCGCGCACTTCCCCGGACCGGTAGAGCGCGTTGGCCGTCTCGAGCGCCTCCAGTCCCGGCCCGGTCTTCAAGACGTAAACATTCGGCCCGATCTCCAGCTTTTGTACGATTTCCAAACGATGCGAGTCCGCCCAGCTCTTGACGGCCGTCTGATCCCAGGCCGGGTTCAGGTAGACGATGACGCCGCCGGGCAGGGCCCGCTTCCGCCCCGAATCGATCGGCGAATCGTGCAGCACCGGAGAGTAGCGGCCGCCCGGATGGAGAATCTTCATCCGCTTGGCGGCCTCCTTCGAGTCGACGCCGCCGTGCAGTCTCCAGAGACGCACCCCCGCCTGTCGGCTCTCGAGCTCCTCCGCGTCGGGATAGGCCTTCTTGAAGGGACCGGCCGCGGACCGGTCGGGAACGAACTCGGCGGTCAGATCCGGACTTAACCAAACCTTTCTTTCGATATTCCCGTCGTACCACACGAAGGATTGCCGGAGCGGGGCGGAACCCCCTGCGGGCTTTTTGAGCTCCATCGCCGATACGGCATGAAGGTCGGACCCAAGGAGACCGAGAACCGTCACCAGGGAAAAAACAATGATCCTGATCTTCATCGCTCCCTCATCGCGTCTAACTTCCATAAAATTTCAGCATCCAGGATTTAAAGTGTCCTTTGTCTCCCCCTGCAAGATCCTTGACCGTCAAGGTCCAGTTCCCGTCCGCCGCCTCGCCCAGATGCCGCGCGCTGCCGAATACCCATCGGTTATACGAAGGCGTGCACTGAACAATGTTTTGTTGGCTGTCCAAACAGATGTGCCTCTCGGCCAGTATGCTCTGGGTGCCGGTGTCTACGTGAGTGAGCGTGACCTGGAGATCGCCGAAATAGGTATGGTCGTTCGCGCTGAACGTGATTTCGACAAACTCGATGCTGTTGATGCCGCTCCCGTTGACCGTGATGGTGTTGCTGACACCCGTCGTGGTGCCCGGATTGCAGCTCTGCGTCGGACAATCCGGAATCGCGAGGTTGGGCGATGACAGCGCCGTCGCAAAGGTCACCTCCGGACCCACATTCGTCCAAGTCTGAGCGGCGGTGACGGCCGCCTGAGCGTCGACCACCCCGAACCCAAAGTTGTGGTTGATGTTGTACCCCGCGCCGTTCGTCGTCCAGTCGGAATCAGCGGGATCGTTTTTGCGCGCGGTCTGCGCCAGGATCAGCCGGACGTCCCTCCAACCCAGATTGGGATTGGCCTGAAGCATCAACGCAATCGTTCCGGAGACGAGCGGGGTGGCGGCGGAGGTTCCATTGAAACACTTGGTGTAATTGCCGTCCGGGTAATCCACGTTGCCGAATTCGATATTATTTCCGTTGTCATTGAATCCCGCGGACCCGCTCCGGTCGGTGGTGGTGATCGCATGCGTGTCGCAAAACTCGCCGCCGGGCGCGCTGACCCACAGATTGGCCCCGCGCTCCGAGTAAGACGATTTGACCCCTTGATCGTTGACGGCCCCCACCGCGATCACCCCGCGGGAATTGGCCTGCCCGTCGTAGTTGGAATTGTCCACGCAACCGACGGAGGGACATGCTCCCGTGTCCCCGTTGCCGGCCGCCCAGGTATAGATAGCGCCCAGCCCTCCGCGACCCGCGGCGAGCCCGGTTTCGACGGCGTTCCGCCACGTGGCGTTGGACGGGTAGAGGAAACCGGTATAGTCCGGCGCGCCCCAGCTGTTGCTGAAGATCGCGACCGACGAGATGTACCGTATCATGGCGTCGGCCTCATTTTGCGTCGTCAAATTCTGAAGGACATTGTAGCCGACCAGATAGGCATGGGGGGCCGCCCCGCGAACGCCGAGATCGTTCAGATCGCGCGCGGCCGCCAGACCGGCAACGGACGTGCCGTGCGAGTAATCGCCGGAATCCGGGTTCGCGTCCCGGTCGATGTAATCGTAACTGCATCCGTCTACGACGTTGTCTGCCAGATCTTCATGGGCAATCTCAAGACCGTCGTCCACGACGGCGATGCGCAGGCCGTCGCCCTTATAGTTGGCCCAGACCGGCTCCACATTGATATCTTCTCCCGGCGTACCGCCCGCCTGGCCGGTATTCTTTAGATGCCATTGATCGGCATAAAGAGGATCGCTTATCGAGTCCGGTCCCGGATTCGGCAACGTTCCGATGCAGGTTGAAGGCGGCGCGACAAAGGCCGCCACTCCCCCTCCGCTCCCCCCTCCTCCGCCACCGCCGCCGCAGGAGAGAAGAACGGTCAGCAAAAAGAAACTGGAGATTCGATGAAATCGAAATGGAATCCGGGAGGTCATATCCTTCTTCTCAGGGCGTCTCGGTCACCTGGGTCCGCCGCTCCTTCCCCCCGCCGCCGTAGACCATGAAGACCTTTTTCCCCTGCCGGACGTGGTAGACCGCCCAGGCGGGCGATTTTCCGTCGTAGGAGGCGTCGGGATCCTCGCCGGAGGCTTTAAGATGATCGGGATAGGTGATCCCCGCGTCGATCACCTCGGCCAGCAGGCATTCGGTCGCGAAGCCTTTTCCGGTCAAGGCGATCTTCATCAGGAGTTGATTGATCTTTTCCGGATCGTTCATTTCGATCGGTTCGGGCATTGATCCTCACAATGGGGAATTTTCAATTTCCATAGGAGCAGGAAGGGCTCCCGCCGAACCATGGCGGCGGTGATCACCGAACATCGGAACATGCTCACATGATCTTCTTCAGCTCGGCCTCGATCACGGAGACCCATTGCTCGATCGGCGCCCCGGCGTCCACGATGATCTCGTATTTCCCGTTCGGCAGCTTCCGGACCTTTCCCGGCGACTCCGGGCCGAGCGGGATCTCGATCCATTCGCGGTTGATCCCCAAACGGTCCGTTACCTCGAAGATGGCATTGATCTCCTTCATTCCGACGACTTTGAGCATTATTTTGTCCTTGCACATGTAGGGGCAACCCCCTGTGGTTGCCCATTCTCAGGGCAGGCACGGGGACCTGCCCCTACCTTCAATCATTAACCTGTTCGTAGGGGCGAGGCATGCCTCGCCCCTACCGTAACGACAACGCAGAGCCATCACGATATCATCCCCGGACGCGGGTTGTCAAAGAATGGGATGCGACTGGCCAATTTGGGATAATCGCGGGGACGGCCGGAACCGGCCGCCCCCGCAGGTCATTACAGGTTGGGCTGAGGCGTGGTCCGAAGGTAGGGCTTGACGACCTTGTACCCTTTCGGAAACTTGGCCGGGATCTCCTCGTCCTTGACGGACGTGGCGATGATGCAGTCCTGCCCCGGCTTCCAGTCGGCCGGCGTCGCAACGCTGAACTTCGCCGTCAGCTGCAACGATTCGACCACCCGGAAGATCTCGTCGAAGTTCCGTCCCGTCGCGGCCGGGTAGGTCAGGGTCAGCTTGAGTTTCTTGTCCGGCCCGATGATGAAGACCGATCGGACGGTCATGTTGTCGATCGCGTTGGGATGGATCATGTCATACAGCACGGCGACTTTCCGCTCGGGATCGCCGATGATCGGATAGTCGACGACGCAGTGCTGGGTTTCCTCGATGTCCTTGATCCATTTCTCGTGGTCCACCACGTTGTCGACGCTCAGTGCGACGACCTTGACGCCCTTCTGGGCGAATTTGTTTTTCAGCTTGGCCACCGCCCCCAGTTCGGTGGTGCAGACCGGCGTAAAATCTTTCGGGTGGGAAAAGAAAATCACCCAGTTGTCCCCGATGAACTCATGAAACCGGATCGTTCCCTGCGTGGATTCCGCCGTGAAATCCGGAACGATATCTCCCAATCGTACTGCCATGGCGCCCTCCTTTGATTGTCATCCTCCGTGAATTCCGGGTTTTTAATACATCAAGAGTAGACTTTTATTTATAATCCCATTCCTTGTCCTGGTCAAGAACAAATTGACCGATGAAAGATTCCCAGGGATATCCCGAACCCTCATCCGTTTTTGGCCCGTTTGAAATTGTCGGGTTTGAGGTGGGGAAAGATCCAGATCACCGCCGCAATCGTCAGGACGATCCACATCCATTGGCCCCAGCCGTGGAAGAACCGGACGATGCCCTCCCCGATGAAAAATCCGAGCGACTCCACGACCGCGGCCCAGACCGTGCAGTTCAGGGCCTCATAAAAAAGGAAGCGGCCCAGGGAGAGGCGGGTCAGGCCGAAGGCGATCGCCCCGATGATGCGCGCCCCGTAAAGATACTGGAGGATTAGAATGGCCGTTCCGGGGTGGCGCCGGATCACCTGATCCGCCTGGTCCACCCGTTCCTGCAAGGGTTTGAATCGCGGGAACAGGTACCGGGTGCCGAACCGCCGCCCGACCCAGAACCAGAAGAGGTGGCCCGTCCAGGCCCCGAGTGCGGCGCTGGCCCATACGCTGACGGGATGGAGCAGCCCGCTTTCGGCCAGGATCCCCGCCCCCAACAGGACCCCCTCGCCCTCGAGGAAGGTCCCGATGAACACGGCGAGGAGGCCGTACTTCGGAAGCAGGTTCGTGAGGATCGGGGTCATCGTCGCGCCTCGACCCGCCCTATTCCGTTCCCTGACGGGCGTGCCCTTTCAGATAATCCGAGATCTCGTTCCTCTCCGTGTCGTTGATAGCCGGTTTTCCCATCACCTTCATGTTCCGCCGCATCCGCTCCACCACCGCGGGCCATTCCATGGCCGTGTGAAGACCCGGGTCCGGAAGGGCGTGGCACCTCACGCAGACTGTCTTGAAGCGTTCGGCGCCGGGTGATCCCGGGTCCGGAACGGAGGGACCGGAGAAGGTTCGCAGCGCGTGCTGCTGAAGGTATTGGAACAGCGCCTCCCGTTCCTCCGCGGTCGGCCGGCGGATTTTCATCATCCCGTGAGGGCGCGTATGTCCGGACATGTACCCGTCCATCCGGTTGACCACCTCGCGCCACTCCTCCGCGCTGTGGGTCGCCGGACTGGGAAGGTTGTGGCACTGCGCGCAGTAGCGGACCGTCAGGTCGGCCCCTTCGCTTTTGGGATCCGGGAGCTGCTCCGGAAGCAACTCGGGAAGTTGGGCCCCGCCGCCGCGCATCATTCCCCCCATGCCGCCCTGTGCCGCCGCGTCCGTTGCGATCATGGCCAGCAGAAACCCCCCGGACAATAAGATGACCCTTCTCATACGCGATCCCCCCCTTTTTTCGGCCCAACCTTATCACCCCCGAACGCGGATTGTCAAAGCGGCTCGCCCGGGACCGAGCTACGCCTTCGCCGAGGCCCGAGGGCCGCTCATCATCCCGAATACCGATAAAATGAATAGATAAAAACCAACCGACTCTGATAAAATGGAAAAATCATGGACATCTCCAGACTCAAACAGATTCCCTCCCAGCGCATCCTGGTGATCGACGGCGCGATGGGGACGCAGATCCAGAACCGGAATCTCGCGGCCAAGGATTTCGGCGGGCCGCTTCTCGAAGGCTGCAACGAGAATCTGAACCTCACCCGCCCCGACGTGATCCAGTCGATACACGAGGCCTACCTCGCGGCGGGCGCGGACATCGTCGAGACGAACACCTTCGGCGGGACGTCGATCGTGCTGGCCGAATACGGACTACAGGACAAAGTGCTCGAGATCAACCGCGCCGGGGCCCGCCTGGCCCGCGTGGCCGCGGATCGCTTCTCGACCCCCGACCGTCCACGGCTCGTGGCCGGCGCGATGGGGCCGACGACCAAGACGCTGCTCGTGACCGGCGGCGTCACGTTCGACCAGCTGACCGACGCGTTCTATCTTCAGGCAAAAGGTCTAATCGAGGGCGGCGCGGACCTGCTTTTGCTCGAGACGGCGCAGGACACCTTGAACCTCAAGGCCGCCGCGATCGGGGTCTTGAAAGCCTTAAAGGAATCCGGACGCGAAATTCCCCTCATGATCTCGGCCACCATCGAGCGGACCGGTACGATGCTGGCCGGCCAGGCCGTGGAAGCGCTCTATACATCCCTCGAGCATCTGCCGATCTATTCGATCGGCCTCAACTGCGCCACCGGACCGGAATTCATGACGGACCATATCCGCTCGCTCGCGGCGCTGGCCACCTGTTATGTCAGCGTCTATCCGAACGCGGGACTGCCGGACGAAGAGGGAAAATATTCCGAAACGCCCGAGTCGCTCTCATCGAAGCTTTCCCGTTTCGCGGAGGAGGGCTGGCTGAACCTGGTCGGCGGTTGCTGCGGCACGACCCCGGCCCATATCCGCGCGATCGCCGGGATGGTCAAGGGCAAGAAGCCGCGCGTTCCGCAGAGGACGATCCGGCCCGCGGTATCGGGAATCGATTATTTGCCGATCGAGGAGGACAACCGTCCGATCGTCGTCGGCGAGCGGACGAACGTGATCGGCAGCCGCAAGTTCAAGGACCTGATCGTCAACGAGAAGATCGAGGAGGCGGCCGAGATCGGACGCGCGCAGGTCAAGACCGGGGCGCAGGTCTTGGACGTCTGCATGGCCAACCCGGACCGGAACGAGCTTTCGGACATGGACCGCTTCATCCAGATCGTCAACAAGAAGGTCAAGGCCCCGATCATGATCGACTCGACCGACGCCGCCGTGACCGAGGCCGCGCTCAAGCATTGCCAGGGGAAATGCGTCATCAACTCGATCAACCTGGAGGACGGTGAGGAGCGCTTCGAGAAGATCGTGCCTCTGATCAAGAAGTACGGCGGCGCGGTGGTCGTCGGCTGCATCGACGAGGACAAAGTCCAGGGCATGGCGGTCACCCGCGCGCGCAAGGTGGCGATCGCGAAGCGGTCGCACGATCTTCTCGTGAACAAGTACGGCCTGCCGGGCCGGGACATCATCTTTGACGCGCTGGTCTTTCCGGTCGGAACAGGCGACGCCAACTACATCGGCTCGGCCCCGGAAACGATCGAGGGCATCCGTTTGATCAAGGAGGCGCTTCCGGGGGTCAAGACGATCCTTGGGATCAGCAACGTCTCCTTCGGTCTCCCGCCCGCCGGGCGCGAGGTCTTGAACGCCGTCTTCCTGTATCACTGCGTCAAGGCCGGGCTGGACTACGCGATCGTGAATTCCGAGAAGCTCGAACGCTATCCGTCGATCCCGGAGGAAGAACGGCGGCTCGCGGAAGATTTGATTTACTGGCGGGGAAGCGATCCCGTGGCGGCCTTCGCCGAATATTTCCGGGCCAAGAAACCGGCCGCGAAAAAGCCCAAGACCTCCCTTTCGCTGGACGAGCGCCTGGCCCGATACATCATCGAAGGCTCGAAGGATGGTCTGATCGAAGACCTCGACGAGGCACGAAAAGCCCGCAGCCCTCTTGAGATCATCAACGGCCCGCTGATGGCCGGGATGGACGAGGTCGGCCGTCTGTTCAACAATAACGAGTTAATCGTGGCCGAAGTGCTTCAGTCGGCCGAGGCGATGAAGGCCGCGGTGCGTCATCTCGAGCAGTTCATGGAAAAGGCCGACACGGCGTCCCGGGGCAAGATCATACTGGCCACGGTCAAGGGCGACGTCCACGACATCGGAAAGAATCTGGTCGAGATCATCCTCGGCAACAACGGCTATAAGATCGTCAACCTCGGGATCAAGGTCCCGCCGGAAGAGCTGATCGCGGCCTATCAACGCGAGCGGCCGGACGCGATCGGTCTGTCCGGCCTTCTGGTCAAGTCGGCGCAGCAGATGGTCGTGACGGCACAGGATTTAAAATCGGCGGGGATCGATGCGCCGATTCTGGTCGGCGGCGCCGCGCTGACGAAAAAATTCACGGACACGAAAATCGCGGCGGAGTATGCCGGCCCGGTGATCTATGCCAAGGACGCGATGAACGGACTCGATATTGCGAACCGCTTGCTGAACGAGGAGTCGCGCGAGGCCTTTCTTCAAGGGGTGAAGGAGGATCAAAAACATATGGTGCGTGTCGCGGAGGACCGGGCTCAACGGCCCGCCGCCGTCGCTTCGCCGGCGTTGGCGCGATCGGCCGTGCGCAGGGATGTTCCTTTGCCGTCGCCGCCGGATTTCGACCTGCATGTGATCGAAAAGGGTCCCGTCGAGGATATCTTCGGCTACATCAACCCGGTCATGCTGTACGGAAAACATTTGGGACTGAAGGGAAACCTTGAAAAACTTCTGGCCGAGAAGGACGAGACGGCCGAGAAGCTTTACAAGACGGTGGAGGCGTTTAAGAAAGAGGCCGTCGGGAAAAAATATATGACGGCGCAGGGCGTCTACCGGTTTTTCCCTTGCCGGTCGCGCGGGGACGATCTATTAATCTACGATCCGTCCGATCTATCGCGAGTCATCGAGACTTTTACTTTCCCTCGGCAGCCCTCCGGCGAGCGGCTTTGCCTGTCGGATTACTGCCGGGACGTCGAATCCAAAGAGATCGACAGCGTTGCGTTTTTCGCCGTCACCACCGGACGCGGCGTGCGGGAACTCTCAACGCAATGGAAGGAGGCCGGGGATTATCTGCGATCGCACATGCTACAGGCCGTTGCGGTCGAGGGGGCGGAGGGGTTTTCGGAATGGCTGCACAAGAAGATCCGAGCGGACTGGGGCTTCCCCGATCCGCCCTCGCTCGCGTTACCGGATCTATTCCACAAAAAATATCGCGGCGTGCGCGTCTCCTTCGGCTATCCGGCCTGCCCGAACCTCGCCGATCAGCATAAACTCTTCAGGCTGCTCGACGTCGCCGCGAAAATCGGCGTCCAGTTGACCGACGGCGACATGATGGACCCCGAAGCCTCCGTCTCGGCCCTGGTCTTCCATCATCCGGAGGCGAAATATTTCAGGACGGATACGGCATAGGTTTCGTGGGGGCATGATGAGAGTATTGGCGCTCCTGATCATTGCCGGAATGCTTGTGGGGTGCCAGACCGCTCCTCGGCCGCTGCCCCCGGATGAATTGAATCGCATCCAAACTCGCACGTTCAACGAGCCCTTCGATCGCGTCTTCTCCGCCGTTCTGGAAACGCTCCGGGACGCCCGCTACCCCATCGCCAAGGCCGATCCCCAGTCGGGACTCATCATGACCGACGACGTGCTCCCGGAGGGACATCCGATCGCCGAAACCGAGGCCGGCGTCCGCTCCAAGTGGAGCGTCACGGTCACTCGGACCGGGGATCATCAGACCGCAGTCCGGGCTCGGTGGTTCTATGCCATCCGGGGCGCTATCCTCCTTCGCTTTCGCGAGGCCGACCAGCCGGAATCCGAGGAGGCTCACTATAAGCCATTT
>Ga0335082_10003525_pt1 | contig 17049 bp, 12 predicted proteins | sample Lox_Sample_41_FD_206718 | JGI IMG/M metagenome (GOLD analysis project Ga0335082, IMG submission 206718) | Soil microbial communities from Loxahatchee National Wildlife Refuge, Florida, United States - Lox_Sample_4.1 | ecosystem: Environmental > Terrestrial > Soil > Wetlands | place: USA... | reverse complement strand
TCGCTTTTGTTTATACCTCTGCATTCTGTTTTCCGGCGGCATGATCCAGATGTTCGTGTGGAATCGGATGGCCCGACAAGTTAACGAGCACTTGCCTGCGAACGAGCAATATTCATTGTCGATCTGGTCTTTTTGGAGGTCGGCTTGGGGTGAGATTAATCAATTCAGGATATGGCGAGCTTACCGGCAGTTTTTCCCAAGTAGCTATCTACCGTTGTTGTACGTAGGCGCACTGGTTATGACGGTGTTTTGGATGCTCTTCGGCTTGAGCATTTTGAGCGCGTAAGCCCCCACCCGAGCGCCTCATATCTTTTGAAAGACCCCACCCGCCGCGCCAACTGTTGAAATATCCCCATTACGCTCAAAATGCCCCACGCCGGGGTTTTGCCTGTTTTCGTCAGTTACCAACGTGACCGCCGCAGCCAGACCTTTCCGGTGTCTAATACCAGATGGGAATTCCGTTAGGAATCCCCGGGCCATTGGAGCCATCATGCTCGATGCGAGCCATCCTGCGCCTATCTGGTTGATCTGGCCGAACCTGTCATGGTTGGAGAGGTTCTCTTTTCTTTCATTGTGCATACTGGCGCTCTACTCGGTCTGCTTCGCCGTGACAATTGTGCGTTCTCGGAACACCGCTCCGATTCAAGAAAACCTCGTGCGAATTCGCAAGCGCGTCAGAAATCTGCAACAAGCCACGGTGGCAGCCTTCTACTTTTTTGGGTTCGTGCTCTTCGCGGGCTTTCAATTCGCGTACTTCACGATTGAGCACAGCTCCACTCCTGTTGGCTTCATCGTGATTAGGAACTTTCAGATCCATTTCGCCTTTGCTGGCAATGTATTTGTCATTCTTCTGATTGTTCACTTCGTCCAGTGGTTTATTGCGAACCGTGTGGGTGCTCTGGGTTCGCAGTCGAAGCTGACGTAACATCTCGATTACGCTCAAAACCCCGATTCGGCACAAAACTACACCAAGAAAAGTCTGGGAGTTTTGCGTTGCCAGATGTGTTGTCAGATAAGAGCCGTTTGACCCATTTCTCCCCGTCTGAGCGACGCGAATCCGACTCGCAAGTTGTTGATCCGCTTTGGATGGAGTGGAAAGCCCCTATTTCCTAAACCGTTGGTCGGCAGTTCGACTCTGCCCGGGGCCCCCAGCAGTTCTCAGTTGCCAGTTCTCAGTAATACCGGACTCGGAGGCTTCGCACTGACAGCTGCTCCCGTTCGGAATTCGTAACAATCTCTCAAGCTCGGTTTCCTTGTGGAGGAAGCCCGACTAAAATCCCCGTGCCTGCCACTTCGAGGACAAAGAATATGAATTCCCTTTGTTTTCGACCCTCTGTTGTGTGCGTTGCCTCGCTGCTCTTTCTGCTACTGCCTGCCGCTGCTCAGCATGGGAACGATGCGGCGAAGCGGACGCCTGCTCAGCCTTTTGCGACCTTGAGAACCGGGCATGTGAAAATCAGCCCGAATACAGCCGGAGTGGAGAAAGCGCCTCCGATTAGTTCCGATGAATTGGACGATGAGGAACAGGCGCCGGACATTCCTGTCGGGCCGGATCGCCCGTCAAAGCCCGTGCCGGCCGAGACGCCGGTCGAGCCCGCTCCGGATCCGGGCGTCGATCCCGATGGATTCGAGATCTTGCGCAGCTGTGTGGTGGGGAACGCGAGTGGCCCGATTCACGGCTCAAAGACGAATGAGCCCAGCGGTGCAGTGTCAGATTCCGGGGAAACAGGCGCTCCCAACTGCAAGGACAAGAAGGGAACTCGCACGGTTTTCGTCACGGCCAACAAGTATGCGGCATTTTCGGCGGACAACGGTGCGACATTCACGCAGATCGACCTGAGCAAGATCCCGAACTTCCACGGATCGCTGTGCTGCGATCAGGTCGCGGCATTCATCCCCAAGATCAATCGGGTGGTCTGGGTCATGCTGGTGCGATTGACTCCAAAGCCCGGAGCGGTGCAGATCATGGCTGCTTCGCCGGAAAAGATTGTCAGTTCCCATGGAGAGGATTGGTCGGCATGGTCGATCCACCCGGCGCAACTCGGACTGCCGGCATCGAGCCACTTCGATTTTCCTGGAATCGCCGTGGGTGACAATTCCCTGTATGTCAATTTCGACAGTGTTGGCGGCGAAGATGGGATGATCGTAAGCCGCATCCCGCTGGACGAGATCAAGGCCGGTGGAGCGCTGGATGTGGATTTCACCCATTCCACGGATAGTCCGCGGGCAGTCCTTGGGCACATCACCGAGGATCCGGGCGATGAGGTGTTCTGGGCCCAGCACAACGACAACAGTCATATGCGGGTGTTCTCGTGGCGGGAGAATTCGGATTCGGTCGAGGCGCGTGACATTCGGATTGATGCGTGGCCCGACGATCGCAACAAGATGACGTCGCTGACCCCGGACTGCCAGGACTGGCTGGCCGCGACAACGCCTGGAAGAATCCGCGGGGCAGCGCGCTTCAAGGGAAAGGGTGCCGACGACATCTGGTTCGCTTGGACTGCTTCGGCAGGGGAAGGATTCGGGCAAGCGCACGTGGAGTGGGTCAAGTTTGACCACAGGGATAATTTCAATCCCAGCCGGGGAGCGATCCATGACGGAGTCATCGCGTATGGCTATCCCGCGCTGGCCACGAACTCAGACGGCGATCTGGGCCTTTCACTCGAGGCGGGCGGCGGAGCGGTGACACACGATGGCGGGAAGAAGTGTGAAGGAGGCAAGTTCGAAAACTATGTCGTGGGATTCCTGCATGAGGGGAAATTCCATCGAATCTCCGACAGCCAAGCAGGCCTTACCCGCTTTGGAGACTACGTGACCATTCATCGCGATTCACAGGACAAGTCACGTTTCGATGCCTTCGGTTATGGAATGGATCCCGCCGGGAGTGGGATGGACCCGGTACCCACAACGCACTACGTGATTTTCGGAAGGCCGCCGAGCACGCCAGTCTGCACTCCGTGCCGCTGCCTGGATGGATTCCAACCTCCTGGTTCTCTCTGCTTTGGAACGGCTTCGTGTCAAAACGCGTGTGTGAATCACGCTCCGGATACTCGCTGCATTTGCGAAAGCGGTTTCGAGGGGGGGCCTGAGTCGCGTGCGGGAACCGAAGCGTGCCTCCACATTTGCGAGGCACACAAGTCAAAACCGAAGCCGCCACCGCCCACGCAGTAACTTCTGTGCCACATCCAAACGGCCACGATGTCGCGGTCATGCGCCTGTCCTGACCCGCACTCGGGAAACCGCTCTAACCCGCACATAGTGCAAGTATTTGCATCTTGACTCTGTGGGGCGGTAAGGCAATAATCACTGCGCTTTTCAGGGAGCTCGTCCCGCGTTGTGGCGCGAGTCTCACCAGCTCCCCTTCCCCATTTGCACTTGCTGTCGGGCCCGTCCCGGTTGAATTCAGTGTGGTCCGAGGCTTTTCAGTCTTGTGTTAAGTACGGACTTGTGTCCACATCAGTGCAGGGATGTGGCAAACAATTCAGAAACACGGAGCCTTATGATCGGACTGGCAGTGTCTCGCGCGGCGCGCCTGGTATGTTTTGCGGCTTTGAGTGTTCTCCCGGCTTTTTGCCAGAGCGTCAGGGTTAGCCCTACCTCGGTATCGTTCGGCAACCAGGTTCAAGGTACGTCCAGTCCTGTTCACACTGTAACTCTGAAGAACGGGCAGAGTACGCCGATCAGCGTTACCAGCATTGCTGCGAACTTGTCCGACTACACAACCACGAATAACTGCCCGGTGAGCCCTGCGACACTCGCATCGCTGGCCAGTTGCACCATCTCGATTACGTTCACGCCGAGCGCGCAGGGCAGCCGATCCGCCACGCTTACAGTCTCCGATACCGGTACCTCCAGTCCGCAACTGGTAACGCTCTCCGGAACCGGCACCGCGCCCACACTGATATCGATTGCCGTTAGCCCGAGCCCGGCTTCGGTGGCCGCCGGCAGCACGCTACAATTTTCTGCGACTGGAACTTATAGCGATAGCTCAACGCGCGATCTGACGGCGACGGCCACTTGGACGTCGTCGAGCACTTCGATCGCGAGCATCGGAGTTCACACCGCTCTTGCCAAGGGAATCAAAGCGGGAACCTCCACGATCACGGCAGCCTCGGGAAAGATCAGCGGCTCCGCCTCATTGACGGTGACTGCAGCGGTGCTAACTGCCATTACGGTTTCTCCCGGGACTTCATCGATCGCCGTGGGCAGTTCGCAGCAATTCACAGCCACTGGAACGTACAGCAACAGCACGAAGCGGGATCTGACTAACTTGGTCACATGGAGTTCGTCGTCGACGACCGTGGCCACCGTTTCCGCTGGAGGATTGGCACTGGGTGTGAGCACAGGTGGCGCAACGATCACGGCGACATCAGGCTCGATCACTGGCTCGGCCACGCTGAGCGTCGGGCAACCTACCTTGGTTTCGCTGGCGGTTACGCCGGCTAATCCTTCGTTGGCTCTGGGTACGACGCTGCCACTGGTCGCAACCGGGACATACAGCGACGGCAGCACGCTGGTTCTGACGACGTCGGTGACATGGACAACCGCTAATGCCAGCATCGCTACGGTCAGCAATCTGGGGATTGCCTCCGGCTCAGCGGTGGGAAGCACCTCGGTGACTGCCACGTCGGGAACGGTGAGCGGCTCGACCAATCTGACGGTAAGTCCCGCGACATTGGTCTCGATTGCGGTAACACCCGCGCTGCCTTCAATCGCGACGGGAATAACACAGCAGTTCACCGCTACAGGAACGTACACGGATAACAGCGCGCAGAACATCACCGGGACAGTTCAGTGGAGTTCCGACACGCCGGCGGTGGCCACGATCAGCAGCGTCCCGCCGACTGCGGGTTTGGCTACCGGCGTAGCCCAAGGCACGGCTACCATCACGGCGGCGTCCGGTTCCGTGACGGGATCGACGAAGCTGACTGTCACTGCCGTCACGCTAGTGTCGTTGGCCGTAACCCCCACGACGCCATCGATTGCGGTGGGCACCAGCCAGCAGTTCACCGCGACCGGCACATTCACGGATAGCAGCAAACAGGACCTGACTGGCACGGCCACCTGGTCGTCTGACACGGTTTCGATCGCGACGATTAGTGCGACCGGATTGGCGCAAGGAGTAAGTGTTGGCTCGGCTAACATCAGCGCGACTTCCGGGACGGCAACCGGTTCCACCCAGTTGACCGTAACGGCGGCGACACTAGTATCGATCGCGATCAATCCGCAAACAGCCACTGTCGGTTTGGGCGCGACGCAGCAGTTCACGGCTACGGGGACGTATACAGACGGAACGACGCAGGATCTGACGCAGAGCGGACAGTGGAGTTCAAGCGTTCCTGCGGTGGCAACGATCAGCGTGACTCCAGGGACGGCGGGATTAGCCACCACACTGGGACTTGGCACAACGATCATCGGTGTCAGTTCGGGCTCGGTGAGTGCGACGGCCACGTTGGTGGTGAATCCAGCAACGTTGGCCTCAATCGCGATCAATCCAAAGAATCCCACGATTCCCTTGGGCACGACGCAGCAGTTCACAGCCACGGGGACGTATACGGACGGCAGCACGCAGGACCTGACGGGCGCGGTGAGCTGGAGTTCATCCTCGACGGCTGTGGCGACGATCGCGCCGGGAGGATTGGTGACAGCGCTAGCCCCAGGAACGACGACCATCTCGGCAACGTCGGGTTCGATTACTGCCTCGGCCACAGTCACGGTTGGATCATCGAGCCCGATGGGGCAATGGTCAGCGCCGGTTTACTTCTGTACCAGTGCTCCGTGTGTCGTGGGCGGTGAAGCTGCCTTGCTGAATAACGGTAAGGTGTTGCTCTATTACTATCCACCGTACCCAGATACTGGATCTCAAGCGGTCGTGCTTGATCCGATTACGGGGAGCATCACCTCGGTCAATTTGACCGTGGCGCAGGACATTTTCTGTTCGGGCTTGTCGATCCTTCCCAACGGCCAGGTTTTCGTGACTGGCGGGGTTGTGGAAGGTTCTCACACTGGCGCGGTGAACAATCGAGGAACCACCACCACGATGCTGTTTGATCCGGGCACGTCGACTTGGACGGTGGGGCAAAATATGGCCTACGCCCGCTGGTATCCCAGCAGCGTGGAACTTGCCGACGGGACGATGCTGGAGCTATCCGGGTCTGACGAAACCGGAAAGATTATTCAGTCCACCCTGGAGTCCTATAACTACACGACGGGCAACTGGACGATTCTTCCGGCGTCCGCGAATATTCCCAGCGATGCCTTGCAGGTCTATCCCCGCATGACTCTGCTGCCGAGCGGGAAAGTGTTCCTTTCGGCACCGGCAGCGAACACCTACTTGTTTGATCCCCCGACCAACACCTGGACGTTCGTGGCCACGTCGAACTTTGGCTTCCGATATTTCGCTCCCCACGTCTTGTTGCCGGGGCAGGGAATGCAGAAGATCATGGTGGCGGGCGGTTCGTTGACTCATGACAATGGCGGGGCGGATGCGACCGCAACGGCCGAGATCATCGATATGTCCGCAGCCAATCCTGCCTGGGTGAATACCACTCCCATGAACTACCCGCGGTACAACGAAAACCTGGTCCTGCTGCCCGATGGCACGGTGTTGGCGGTCGGTGGCGGCGGGGGTGGAGGCCAATACACCAACCCGGTATTCGCGCCGGAATTGTACGATCCGAAGACCGCCCAGTGGACTGTGATGGCGTCGCAGACAGTTCAGCGAGCTTATCATTCCACCGCCGTGCTGCTGCCCGATGGCCGGGTGCTTTCGTCAGGTTCGGACAACGGCGCCACGACGCAACGCACCTACGAGATTTTCAGCCCTCCCTATCTATTCAATGGTCCGCGGCCGGCGATCCAGTCGGCGCCGGCTTCGCTCAGCTACGGGGCCAACTTCACTATTACGACGTCCGACGCGTCTACTATCAGCCGGGTGGCGCTGATCCGGCCGGGAGCGACGACGCATGCCGACAACTTTGATCAGCGCTATGTCGATCTGACCTTCACGATCGGCTCGGGGACGATTCAGGCTACGGCTCCGGCGAACGGCAATCTGGCGCCTCCCGGGTACTACATGTTAGTCATCGTGAACTCGAATGGCGTGCCGTCGGTCATGCCGTTCCTGCTATTAGATTAGGTCGCTGATTCGAAAAACAGGTCGGGTCCGGATTCAGGAGGAGTGGACCATCGCACTACTCGGCATTGGGCAGAATTCGACTCCGCGCGGTGGCCTTCGCTCCCAAAACGGAACGTCTCTCGCAACTCCTTAATTGCGCACCGTCTTACCGGGGTGATTGATGTCACCGCTCTCTGTGCTTTCGCTAACAGTGTGTTCCCGTTGAGAATCGCTACATTGAAAAGGGCGCGAGTACATCGCTTGGAGGAGTGTCAATGGCCACATCCTCGCCAGGAACAAATCCCACCGACGAGCAAGTCTTTCTCGACAAACTGATCCTCAGCCGCATCGGACGGCCCGGCGCGTTGCTGGGCATTCTCGAGGCGGCGCAGGAACGAAATCGCTACAAGTATCTCCCGCTCGAGACGCTGCGCTACATCGCCGGGCGGATGGAGATGCCTCTCTCCCGGATTTACAGCGTGGCGACTTTTTATGCGCTGTTCAATCTGCAGCCCCAGGGCGAGAACACGATCTGCATCTGCCGCGGCACGGCGTGCCACACGCGCGGTTCGCGCAACCTGCTGCAGGGCGCGCGGCTCGAACTCGGACTCGGCCTGGAGAATGGCGAGACCGATGGCAACGAAGCTGACAAGCTCCTGCTGACCACCGCCGACCGCGAATTCACGGTGCGCACCGTGGCCTGCTTCGGACAGTGCGCCATGGCGCCGGTTGTAGAAGTGAACCATCGCATCTGCGGGCACGCCACCGAGCGCACCTTACAGCGTGAAATCGAAACCATCCGCGCGGGAGAGTAAGCATGCCACGAATTCTGGATATTGGAGCCTTCAATGCAGTGCGCGAGGCTGGGATGGCCAAACTCGTCCCGGGTATCCCGCGTGTGGCAGTCGGCATGGGCACTTGCGGCCGTGGCAATGGGGCTGAGGGCCTGTATCACGCGTTCGCTCAGGCGCTCCAAAGCAGTGGTGACGATATGGTCCTCGCGCCGGTGGGATGTTTTGGCGCCTGCTTCCAGGAGCCTTTGGTGAGCGTCCGGCTGCCCGGGAATCCGCTGGTCATGCTACGCAAAGTGCAGGCCAACGATGCGGCGCGCCTGCTACATGACATTGCCAAAGGCAACCTCACTCCCGACCTTATCTATTGCAAGATCGAAGAATGGGACCACATCACCGGACACTTGCGCTATGGCCAGGGCTATCCCGAGGTGCCGTCGTGGAATGAAGTCACATTCTTCAAGGGGCAGAAGAAGATCGTCCTGCGGAATTGCGGCATCATCAATCCCGACGATATCGAAGAGTACATTGCGATTGGCGGTTATCAGGCGCTGTACAAAGTGCTGATCGACGCCAACCCCGCCAACGTTATTGAGCAGATCAAGGCTTCGAAGCTGCGCGGACGTGGCGGCGCCGGGTATTCCACCGGCAACAAGTGGGAGTTTCTCGCCAAGGCGAAGACCGAACCCAAGTACATCATCTGCAATGCGGACGAAGGCGATCCCGGCGCGTACATGAACCGCAACGAGATCGAAAGCGATCCGCACTCGCTGCTCGAGGGAATGATCATCGGCGGCTATGTGATGGGCGCGACCGAAGGCATCATCTATGTGCGTGCCGAATATCCGCTCGCCGTGCATCGCCTGAATCATGCCATCGAGCAGGCACGGGAGTACGGACTACTTGGAGAGAACATTCTCGGCCGGGGATTCAAGTTCGATATCCAACTGGTGGAGGGCGCTGGAGCGTTCGTCTGCGGCGAGGAGACTGCACTGATCGCTTCGCTCGAAGGCGAGGCGGGCAGACCGCGTCCGCGACCGCCGTTCCCGGCACAAAAGGGTCTGTGGGGCAAGCCGACCAACATCAACAATGTCGAGACCTGGTACAACATCGCGCCGATCGTCATGCGCGGTCCGGCATGGTTCACCGAGACGGGAAGCGCGAAGAGCTCGGGGACGAAAGTCTTCTCGCTCGTAGGCAAAGTAAAGAACACAGGGCTGATTGAGATGCCGCTGGGCACGCCTCTCAAGACCTTTATTTACGACATCGGGGAAGGTGACGCCGCAGGGCGTCAGGTCAAGGCCGTGCAAACCGGCGGCCCCTCCGGCGGCTGCATTCCGCAGGACATGTTCGATACCGCCGTCGACTACGAGAACCTGGCACAGCTCGGATCGATCATGGGATCGGGCGGCATGGTCGTGATGGACGAAGACAATTGCATGGTCGATGTCGCCCGTTACTTCATCGAGTTCACCCACTCGGAGTCTTGCGGGAAGTGCATCCCCTGCCGCGTGGGGCTGAATAAGTGCCTGCGCATTTTGAACCGCGTCACCGAAGGTGCGGGCACCGCGCATCATCTCGAGATTCTCGACGAACTCAGCCGCTACATCCGCGACTGCTCGCTCTGCGGACTGGGCCAGACGGCTCCCAATCCTGTGCTAACGACGTTGCGTCACTTCCGCAATGAGTTCGAGGATCACATTCTTGCCCATCGTTGTTCGGCTGGAGTCTGCGAAGAGCTGGCACTGTCCCCATGTGAGAACAGCTGCCCGTTGCACATGAACATCCCGCGTTTCCTCCAACTCTACAAAGAGAACCGGCTGGAAGAAGCATTCTTGTCAGTGATTCTGGACAATCCGCTGCCGGCTTCCACCGGGCGCGTCTGCCAGCATCCTTGCGACAGCCGCTGCCGCCGGCAAACGCTCGATCAAGCGGTGAACATGCGGGAAGTGCACCGCTTCATCGCCGATGCGATTTTCTCGTCCGAGAAGTTCGATTCGATCATCCGCGAGATTATCTCCCGCAAACTCGAAGCCACCGGGCGCAAGATCGCCGTAGTTGGGGCGGGTCCGGCAGGTCTGACCGCAGCCTTCTACCTCGCGATGCTCGGGCACGAAGTGATGGTTTTCGACAGCAAGTCCGAAGCCGGGGGCATGCTCCGCTTCGCGCTGCCGGAATACCGGTTGCCGAAAGCCATTCTTGGCCGCGAGATCGAGTTAATCGAGCGCCTCGGAGTGAAGTTCACCTTCAATACGCGGGTTGGCGCCGATCTTGCCCTGAACGACCTTGATGACCACTTCGACATGATCTTCCTCTCGATCGGCACGTGGAAGGAATCGTGGGTCTACCAGTCGGGCACGGAGCTGAAAGGTGTATACCCGGCGCTGAACTTCTTAGAGGCCGTCGCCGCCGGCCAGGAGGTGAACCTGGGACGCCGCGTTGCCATCATTGGGGGGGGGAACGCTGCCATCGATTCGGCGCGAACCTCGTTGCGCAAAGGCTGCGAAGTCACGGTGTTCTACCGGCGCGAACGTAAAGACATGCCGGCGATCGAAGAGGAAACCCGCGCCGCCAAAGAAGAGGGAGCCAAGTTTGTTTTTCTGGCTGCGCCCCATCGCGTGATTGGCGACGCCAAGGGAAACGTGCGGGCGATAGAAATCGTCAAGACTCGCCTTGGCGAATATGACTCGTCCGGTCGCCGAAAGCCGGTGCCGACCGACGAGATCCAGCGCTTCGACTGCGATTCCGTCATTTTCGCCATCGGCGAGACCGTGGACCTCGATTTCTGCCGAGCTTCCGGCCTTGTCCTCAAAGAGAGCGGAACCATTGATGTGAATCGCTTCACGCTGGAAACCAGCCGTCCGCGTTTCTACGCAGGCGGCGACCTCGTCACAGGAGCGTCCAACGTGTCGAATGCCATGGCCTATGGCAAGCAAGCCGCCCGTAGCATCGACTTGCAGTTGATGGAGGCGGACCGCTGGCAGACCCTCACTCCGCAGTTCGAATACGAGCAGACACCGCCGGAAGAGCCCAGCCCGAATCGACGGCATTCGGGACAGCCTCTGCCCGCGGCAGCCCGCGTCCGCTCGCAAGAGGAAGTCGTCTCCGGACTCAACCACGAAGAGGCTCTCGATGAAACCTGTCGATGCCTGCGCTGCGATGTGAAAGCCGTGAACGTGAGCTAACAGTGCGCTGAAAGGAGCAAGCCTTGCCACAGAAGAAACTATCGATCCGCATCGACGGAGAACTCGTCAGCGCTCTCGAGGGGCAAACCATTCTGCAAGCCGCCCGGGCCAGCAATAAGTACATCCCGACGCTGTGCGACCTGGATGGGCTGACCTCAGTCGGCGCCTGCCGGATTTGCCTGGTGGAAGTATCTGGGTCGGAGCGCCTGTTTCCAGCCTGCACGACGCCGATTCAAGAGGGAATGTCGGTCACCACCAACTCTCCCAAGCTGACCCGCTACAGGCGGATCTCGCTGGAACTGTTGCTGGTCGAGAGAAATCACGTCTGCGCGGTGTGCGTTTCGAACGGTCATTGCGAACTTCAGACGATGGCCAGCACACTCGGCATCAGTACCGTTGGACTGGCCTACAACTTTCCCAAGCTGTCGATCGACCTGTCGCACCCGCGATTCGTGCTCGATCACAACCGCTGCATCCTGTGTACGCGCTGCGTCCGGGTATGCGCCGAGCTTGAGGGCGCCCATGTATGGGAACTCACCTCGCGCGGCATTCACGCGCGCATCGTCAGCGAGATGAACGAGCCCTGGGGCAAGGCCACCAGCTGCACCAGTTGCGGCAAATGCGTGCATGCGTGTCCCACGGGCGCGCTGGCAGAGAAAGGATGGGCCGTGGAAGAGATGGTCAAGAAGATCGATGCCGTCACCTCCCTGGTACACCGGAGAGGAGTGCAGGTATGAAGAAAGTCAAAGTCGCGACCGTCTGGCTCGATGGCTGCTCCGGTTGCCACATGTCCCTGCTTGACATGGACGCGGCCATCATTTCGCTCGGCCGCAAGATCGACATTGTCTACGGGCCGCTCGTCGACGCCCAGGAATTTCCCGAGGACGTCGACGTTACGCTGGTGGAAGGGGCGGTCAGTTCGCAGGACGACCTGAACAAGCTCCAGAAGATCCGCCAGCGCACGAACATCTTGATCTCGATGGGCGACTGCGCCGTGACCGGGAACGTCCCGGCGATGCGCAATTCGATCCCAGTGCAGAAGTTGCTGCAGCGCGTATACGTGGACGGCGCCGATGAGAGGAAGATCATTCCCACGGACAGAGTCCCTGCGCTGCTCAAGCAGGCGAGACCGCTGCGCGAATTCGTGAAAGTGGACGTCTGCCTGCCCGGCTGCCCGCCGCCGTCGAAAACCATTCTCGGCGTGATCAACGATTTGCTCGAAGGCAAGAAACCGAACGGAAACCTGAAAGTGAAATTCGGATAAGGAGCGTGGCATGAAGCGCATCACCATCGAACCCGTGAGCCGCATCGAGGGGCACGCCAAGATCACCATCCAGCTCAACGATCAGGGCAAAGTCGCCGGCACGGAGTTTCACGTCACGCAGGTCCGCGGATTTGAGAAGTTCACCGAGGGCCATCCGTTCTACGAGATGCCCGGCATCACGGCGCGCATCTGCGGCATCTGCCCGGTCAGCCACCTGCTGGCATCGTCGAAGGCGTGCGACGCGATTATGGCGGTGCGCATCCCGCCAGCGGCGAAGCGTCTGCGGGAGTTGGTGCACTTCGCCCAGATCGTGCAGTCGCACGCGTTGAGCTTCTTCTATCTTTCGTCGCCTGATTTTCTTCTCGGCATGGAGTCTGATCCCGCTTCGCGGAATGTTATGGGAGTGATTGCCGGACATCCGGAACTGGCTCGCGACGGCATCGAACTGCGCAAGTTTGGCCTGGTCATCGTGGAGGGACTGGCGCAGGAGCGCGTGCACCCGGCATGGATTGTCCCCGGCGGAGTGGCCGCCCCTCTGGCTGGCACGGTGCGAGACCGCATCCTCGCCGAGTTGCCGATGGCGAAAGACATTGCGGACCGGACCATCAAGTTCTTTAAGGGAGCACTGGACAACTACAAGGAAGAGATCGAGTTTTTCGGTTCTTTCCCAACGATGTACGCCGGCCTGGTTGACGCGCGGGGAAATCTGGAACTCTATGATGGCGGTCTGCGCTTCCGCAGTGCGACCGGCGAGGTCGTCGAAGACTTCATGCCTTCCGAGGATTATTCCAATTGGATCGGGGAGGCCAGCTTACGCGAATCGTACCTGAAGGCTCCGTACTTCAAGCCGCTGGGATTCCCGTCCGGCGTTTACCGCGTAGGACCGCTCGGGCGCCTCAACGCCGCGGACCGGTGCGGCACGCCGAACGCCGACAGGGAATTCAAAGAATTCCACCAGCGCTTCGGTTCTCCGGCCCACAGCGCGTTCCTGTTCCACTACGCGCGGTTGATCGAAATCGTCTATGCGCTCGAGAAGATCGAAACGCTACTTGCCGACTCCCGCATCCTCGACACACACGTCCGCGCGACCGCCGGAGTGAATTCTCTGGAGGGCGTGGGCATGATCGAGGCTCCGCGTGGGACCCTGATTCATCACTACAAGGTGAACGAAGAAGGCGCGATCACCTGGGCGAACCTGATCGTCGCAACTGGACACAACAATCTCGCCATCGGACGCAGCGTGCAGCAGGTCAGCGAGCATTTTATCGACGGCAGCAGGTTGAATGAAGGAATGCTGAACCGCGTATCTGCGGTCGTGCGCGCTTACGATCCGTGCCTGAGTTGCTCGACCCACGCATGGGGCCAACCGGCTGTGAGGCTCATCCTGAAAGACGCAGCCGGAACGGTGCTCGACGAGCTAGCCACTTAAGCTTCGTAACGCGTCAAAGCAATCAACGGATCAATTCGGCTGCGGCGGCGCACTGGCCGGAGGTGCAGTCGGTTCTTTCCGCTTCTCGTCGGCGTCCACGGAGAACAGCATGTAATGGTCGAAGCTGTGTTTCCGGTAGTACCGATGCCGACGGAAGTCGAGATAGATCTCCGCACTCTGCGGCAGCCACAACTGCACATTTCGTTTGGCGAAGGGAACCGGACCGTATTCCACGACCTGGTGCTCTCCCGCGAGCCGAATCTGTGGTGCCGGATTGACGAGTTCTGACTCGATGCGCACGATCTGGAATTTGTCGGCGCTGATCCAGGCGCGTCCCTTCAGTTTCAAGGCGACGATCTGGCTGCCAACCTTGTAGTCATGAATCCGTGCTGGACGGTCGTCGCGCTGCCGGAAGTGAACCAGCCACGTGGCCTGTCCGCGCCATTGTCCAAGCCCTTCACAGACCATCTCGAAGTTGTCGCGCAAGGTCGGGTGAAACACGAGCGCCAGAGTCGCAAAGCCGCTGCTGGCGATCTGATCGGGAAAGTCCGCGATGCCGAGGTTCTCCTGGCGATATTCGTCGACCGCCACGAACCCCGGAGTCGATTCCGTAAGCGACGCAACGTAGTTGAATTGGCGCGTGTCTTTCGTAAGCGGATTGCCCATCTCGTCAAGTTGGGAATGCAGAAGATGTTCAATCGCTGAAATTCGAGACACATCAGTTACCAGTTGCTGTACCGCAAGCCCGGAGCCATGAATGACTTTGTCGGAAGGACACGCTACGTCGGTTGCCACCAACGGCTTCACATCGTCAACCCCCGGCGGTTGCCACGGCTTCACGGAAAAAGTCGGCTCCGGCGAAGCGAGCAGGGCATCCACTCCGGTGATGGTGGCCACCGTGACTGGTGTTGCAGTGGGAGTGTTCGCGGGCACGGAACTGCGCGACTCCACCTCGGAAATCAAGGTGCGAACCTGCGGTACGATCGGGTTCTTCGGAGACTCTTCCACATAACTCTTCAGGGCCGCAATGCCCTCTTTGTCCTGGCCGAGATTTACCAAGGCTTGACCCAGGATCAGCTTTGCCGGATTGGCTTTGATCTTTCCGTTACCGATGGCAAGCACCGCTTGCTCTCGGGCCTTCTCGTAGTCTCGCTGGTTTAGATATGCGTCCGCGAGGAAGTGATGAGCCATCCAGTACTCGGAGTCCGCTTCCACCGCTTTCCGCAGCGCGTTCGAGGCCGCCACGTAGTTCCCCTGCTGCAGACCCAACCTTCCCAACAGAGTGAGGGCCTGGGCGTCGTGAGGATTCAGTTCGGTGGCGCTTCCGAGAAAGGCTTGAGCGTGGGTGTAATCCCTCTTCTGGTAGAACACATAACCCAGCAGGAAATTCAGGTCAGCATTGGAGGGTACCGTCTTGTAGGCCGCATCGAGCCATTTCTCCGCATCGTTCAGGTTGCCCGACTTCAGCGCGTTGACTCCGCGCTTGGTGCTCTTGCGCGCTTTCGAAGGCATGGCCGCGTCGGGATCCTTGAAATTGATTGCCTCGGGATCGGGCTCCAATGTGATGATTTCGTGGTACGCACTGTTTTGTGTGGACAGCTGGAATTCCTTACGTGCCGTCAGGTACCCCACAGCGCTTACTTCGACTACATAATGTCCAAACTGCAGACCCACAATAGCGGCTTCGGAGTTTTCGTTGGTGGTCTGCGTGGTTTCATAGTGCGTGCTCTCATTTGAGACTTTGATGATGGCTTGCCGATCCAGGTTATGTTCCTTACCGGTCACCACCTTGACGATGAGAGGAGTCCCGCCAGCGGAGATGTAGCCTGGTGTGAGCGTTGTCGTAGGCATCACTCCGGTGGGGCTCATGTCATTGAACGGGTCTCCCCTCTGGGCCGCGGTGTACGAGAGAGACACGAGTATGAAGAAGAGACTGACGAGGACAGAACGGATCTGGTAAGACGACGAGTGTGCGCTATAAGACGACGAGTGTGCGCTCATGCAAACCATCCTGAATGCTCCAGAGAAGTCTCTCACGCCCGTCGGGGCGGGTCAATTTGCAGTTTGTAAAAACTCTCCCCAGTGCCCTGATTGATAAGGAAATACCCCTGCCGCCGGGCCCAGGACAGGCCCGGCGGCTGGATCTAACCCGAGGTTTGCTCTACTGTCCCTTGCCGCTCAGACCCAACGACTGCGGGCTGCCTACACTGTTGTCGAACACCTTGTAAGTGGCACTTTCGTTAGTCGTCGTGCTGGGCGTGAAGAATACCGTCAGCGTGCAGGTGGCCCCCGGCTTCATCGGATTGGCTGAGGTTAACCCGCACGGTGCCCCGTCGCCATAGTTGTCGCTGAAGTCCGCACTGTTTGTGCCTGAGAATTCAGCCCCGGTGAAGAACACGTTCGTGGTTCCGACGTTGGTGATGGTCACGGTCGTCGAAACCTGCTGTCCCTTCGTCACGGTGCCAAAGTTAACCGAGGTCGGCGAGAACGACACCGCAGTTCCATACCCTTGCAGTGCCGCCGACTGAGGACTGGTTACGTCGCTGTCATTCACGGCGACCGATCCAGATGCGTACCCCACTGCCTTCGGCTTGAAGTTGACCTTGATGGTGCACGTTGCCGCCTTGGCGACCACCAATCCATCCGTGCAGGTCGAACTGCTCGACTTGCCAAACGGCCCGGTGAGGGCTAAAGCAGGCGTGCTCAGCGTGAGCGATGCCCCGGTGTTATTCGTCAATGTGATGGTCGTATTAGCGCTGGTCGCGCCCACGGCCGTGGTAGCAAACGTCACGGACGTCTGGCTCAGCGATACGTTGCTGGTTCCCGCTCCGCTCAGCCCGATCAACTGCGGAGTAGTCGGATCGGTGTCATTGATCACGACCGATCCGCGTTTAGAGCCCGTCGACGCCGGAGTGAACGTCACACTGATTGTGCAACTCGATCCACTGCTCAGGTTCTTGCCGCTGGCCGGGCAGGTGTTGTTGGAGATCGCATAGTCGGTGGTATCCGTCAATGTGATCCCGTTCATGGTGATGGCGCTGGTTCCCGTGTTCTTTACGGTGACGCTCTGGGCCGCGCTCGTCGTCTTCACCAACTGATTGCCGAAGTTCAGCGGCGCCCCCGTCAGAGAGATTGCTGTTCCTGGGCCAGTCAAGTTCACGGTATTGGTCGGGCTGAAGTACCCGTTCGAGTTGATGGTGACGCTGCCATTCAGAGTCCCTGAGGCCGTCGGCACAAAGTACACGTACATGGTGCAGTTTGTG
>Ga0335082_10003523_pt1 | contig 17055 bp, 11 predicted proteins | sample Lox_Sample_41_FD_206718 | JGI IMG/M metagenome (GOLD analysis project Ga0335082, IMG submission 206718) | Soil microbial communities from Loxahatchee National Wildlife Refuge, Florida, United States - Lox_Sample_4.1 | ecosystem: Environmental > Terrestrial > Soil > Wetlands | place: USA... | reverse complement strand
AGCGATGAGCACCGAGCCGATCCGGGAGGGCGAGACGGTCGAGGTGACCGGCGTCGAGGGACTGAAGCTGCATATCAAACGGTCAAAAAAATAATTCGGGAGGATCAAACATGATTCAGCTACTCGTCAGTCTTCCGGGTCTTATCATTATCGTCTTTTTGTTCCTGTTCATCTCCCTCAAGATCCTCAAGGAATACGAACGCGGCGTGATTTTTTTCCTGGGCCGGTTCCAGAAGGTGAAAGGGCCCGGCCTGATCATCGTCATCCCCGGAATCCAGAGCATGGCGAAGGTAAGCCTCCGGACGATCGTGATGGACGTTCCGCCCCAGGACGTGATCACGCGGGACAACGTCTCGGTCAAGGTCAACGCCATCATTTATTTTCGGGTGATCGACACCCAAAAGGCGATTATTCAGGTCGAGGATTATCTCTATGCGACCTCCCAAATCTCGCAGACGACACTCCGGAGCATCCTGGGGCAGGGTCAGTTGGACGATCTGCTGTCCAAGCGGGAGGAGATCAATTCGAAACTCCAGCAGGTGATCGATCAGCAGACCGAGCCGTGGGGCGTCAAGGTCTCGGCCGTCGAGGTCAAGAACCTCGACCTTCCGCAAGAGATGATTCGTGCGATCGCAAAGCAAGCCGAGGCCGAACGGACCCGGCGGGCGAAGGTGATCCATGCCGAGGGCGAGTTCCAAGCCGCGCAGAAACTGGCCGAGGCCGCGACGGTCTTGAGCCAAAACCCCGCCGCGATCCAGCTCCGGTATCTTCAAACATTGACCGAGATCGCGGGGGACAAGAGTTCCACGACGATCTTCCCGGTCCCGATCGACTTGCTCGAACCGTTCGTCCGGCGGCGGGAACCCGGAAAGTAAATAATAATGTAGATCTCCAGCTCGCAAGGCGAGCGGGAGGGGGAGGACTTCGGCGAGCTCAGTCGAGCCGCTCCGCCTGGCTTCGCCAGCGGAGGGTGCGACGCGAGCCCCTACAAGAGGAGAATCCGCTTTGCTTTTTCCTGAAATGGGTGTAAAATAACCGCCGGGGTTATTCGCAATGGACAAACCGCGTCACCAGAGTCACCATCCAGCCGAGCAGCACCTCAAGGCCGGCCCTAAGCCGATGGTTCCGCAGGGCATCCCTCCAGCCGCGACCAACAACCCATATGAAAAAATCGATATTCTAAATACGATCTCGGCCACGATCAGTCAGTCGCCGCATCTCACGGCCGCGTTGGATGCCACGCTGGAACGTCTCCTCGAGTTGACGGAGGCCGACATCGGCTCGATTCACCTCCTGGACCCCGCCAGCCAGGACTTGATCCTGTACGCAAGCCGCGGCGTGACCCAGTCCTTCATTTACACCGAGCACCGGATCCCCATGGGGGCCTGCCTCTGCGGTCTCGCCGTCCGGCTGGGAGAGGTCGTGGTCTCGGAAGACCTCTCCAAGGACGAACGGTTGAGCCGGTCGGCCTGCCGCGACGAACGGTTCGGCTCGATGATCAGCCTTCCGCTTCGTGCACGTGAAAAGACGCCGGGGATCCTGACCCTTTATTCAAGGCGGACCCATGCCTTCAGTCCTGCAGACCGGCCGCTCCTGATCACGATTAGCCATCATATCGGCGTGGCGGTCGAGAATTCGCAGCTCGCCTCCAAGACCATAGAATCGGCCCTTCGGGAAGAACGATGGTTGATCGCTCAGGAGCTTCACGACAACATCGCGCAATCGCTCGCCTACTTGAATATGCAGACAAAGCTTCTTGAAGACCGCTTTCCGTCGGATTTGAAGACGCCGATCCTCGACGAATTCCACCAAATCCGAAGCGTCATCCAGGATACCTATCAAGACGTTCGGAGCATGCTGATCGACTTTCGAATTCCGATGAAAGAAGGCGAGACGCTGGAGGTCGCGCTTCGAAGGTATTGCCGGGAGTTCAGCTCGCGGACAGGAATTCAAACCGAATTCCTCAGCGATGCCGATCTGCCCCGTTTCGAGCCTTCCGTCCTGACCCAGATCTTCCGGATCACCCAGGAATCCCTGTCCAATGTCCGCAAGCATGCCCGCGCAAAAAAAGTGAGCGTCGCGGTCCGGACCGCCGGCTCCGATCTTCAGATCACGGTCCAAGATGACGGCGACGGATTTGATCCCAACACCGTCGAAGATCCCGCCCGGCAACGGATGGGCCTCAAGATCATGAAAGAACGCGCCGCCTGCCTCCGCGGCACGGTGCGGATCTCCACCGTCGCCGGTCAGGGAACCTCGGTCCGGATCGAAATCCCCATCACCCGCCCCCACGGATCGTAATGGAAGCGAAAGCCGTAGCGCCCGTCAAGGTACTCGTCGTGGACGATCATACCCTTTTCCGCAAGGGAATCATCAATTTGCTTCAAGAGCGACCGGGGATCGAAGTGGTGGGGGAGGCTAAAGACGGCCGGGAGGGCATCGCGCTGGCCAAGCAATTGCATCCCGACGTCATTCTGATGGACGTCCAGATGCCCGAATGCAACGGCATCGAGGCGACCGAGGCGATCCGCCAGGAGCTCCCGGACGCCCGGATCATGATGCTCACCGTTTCGGAACAGGACGAAGACCTCTTTGCGGCGATCAAGGCCGGCGCGCGGGGCTACCTTTTGAAAAGCGTCGAGCCGGACCATCTGCTGAAGGCGATCGATCTCTTAATGAAGGGAGAGGCCGTCATTCCGCACAACATGGCCTCGAAATTACTCGCCGAATTTTCGGTGATCGCCAATAAACCGGTCTCCAAGGCGGAGGCCTCCGGCGATTACCAGCTCCTCACAAACCGCGAAAAAGAAATCCTCCAGACGCTGGCCGGCGGAGCCAGCAACAAGGAGATCGCCAACGCGCTGAATATTTCCGAACATACCGTCAAGATCCATCTCAAAAATATTTTAAGAAAGTTGCACGTGAACAACCGCATCCAGGCCGCGGTCTACTACCACCGGCAAGGTCTCGTCAACGCCCCCCCCAAGGGCCGCACCAAATAGCGCCGCCGAGCGGGTTTTCAGCGCATCTTGAAGGATCGGAAGATGCGCACCTTGAGAAAATCCGCCCCGATCAAAAATCCGGCCACCAGCGCAAGCAAGCCCGCAACCAAGGCGGGCGGGATCGGAGCCATAAGAATGCCGCGCGTGGCGAAGAAAGCGACCAGGATCATGTCGAGAAACGTGCTCAGCAACAGCCAGGATCCGGGCATCGAATTCCAGAAGTGGCGGCGCTCGCGCACCAAATACACCATGCCCTGACCGGTAAACACCAGCATGACGAAGATCAGGGTTTGCAGCTGCGGCAATGGTAGATGGAGCCAATCGCGCGCCGCGAAGAAGACGGCAAAAGAAAGGATCAGAACCGGCACGGCCAGCGTCCCGGCCGTGAGCATCAAGGTGGAAATGTCCCAGCGGTCCGGTCCGGGGGAAAAGGAGACACGATCGGCAGCGATGGCCATGGTCACGAAGTCGTTGGTGAAGAGCAGCAGGACCATGAGCAACGGCGAGATGACCAGAACGCCGGTGAACATCACGCCCAGACTCAGGAAAATCGCGAATTCCAGCGTCTTGACGATCTTGTTCAATGTATAGGTCAGCATCCGTTGGTAGATACGCCGGCTGGTCTCCACCGCAGCCACCACTTCGGTAAGGCCGGGCTGGGTGAGCACCAGCCCGGCGGCCGACTTGGCCACATCCGTGGCCTCCACGACGGCCACACCCACCTCGGACTGCTTGAGAGCGGGCGCATCGTTGACCCCGTCCCCGGTCATGCCCGTTACATGGCCTGCCTTCTGCAAAGCCCGCACCAGACGGAACTTGTCCTCCGGAAAGACACGCGCAAACACATCGTAATCCAGCACCCGCACGTCGTGGTTGGTGCGCAGGGCTTCCGCCGGGCAGGCGCGATCGCCGATTCCGACCCTCGAAGCCACGGCACGGGCCGTAGCCAGATTGTCGCCGGTTACCATCAGAACACGCACCCCCAATTCCCGCAGGCGTTGGACAAGCGATGCGGAGTCCTCGCGCAAAGGGTCCTCCAACGCCAACAAACCTGCGAACCGGAGGGTGCCATCGACGCCGGCGGCCACGGCCATAACGCGATAGCCCTCCCCCGCCAGTCGCTCCACTTCCGAATTTATTTCGGGCGGTTCTTGAACCTGCTCGGCGACCGCGCGCGGGGCCCCCTTGAGAATTCGAAGCCTTTGTCCGTCTCGTTCGAAGACGGCTTCCGTGCGCCGTGTTTCCGGATCAAAGGGGAGAAATTCCGCCCGTCGTCCCGCTGAAAAAAGCAGACCGCGCTCACGGGCGGCGCCGAGGATCGCGAGATCGATCGGATCCTGGCCCGCGTCGTCGCTGGCCATCGAAGCCAGGCGCAGGAGTTCCTCCTCGGTATGCGGCGGATACGGGCGCAGCGCCGCAAGGCGCAGCCGGTTCCGGGTCAGGGTCCCGGTCTTGTCGCTGCAGAGAATGTCCATCGCGGCGGCCTCCTCGATCGCCGAAAGGCGCGTCACCAGCACGCCGCGCGTAATCAATTCCTGTGCGCCCAGGGCGGTGGCCAGCGTAAACGTGGCCGGCAGCGCAACCGGAACAGAAGCGACCAGGAGGATCAAGGCAAAGGGAACCACATCCGAGAGGGGCATCCCCGTCGCCACGGAATAGATCAGCAACGCGACCACCAGGACCGAGTCCAAAGCGATCAGGTATTTGACAATGGTAAAGATCCGGTTTTCGAGATGGCTGACGGTTCTCGCGGCACGAACAAGTTCGGCGGTCTTGCCGAAATAGGTATGAGATCCGGTGGCTACGACCTTGCCGGTCGCCTCTCCCCGTTTAATCACCGCTCCCGCATACGCCGTGACATCGGGACCGGCCTCAACCGGGAGCGACTCCCCCGTCAGCGCCGATTGATCGAGCAGCAGAGCGCCCTCAAACAAACGGACGTCCGCCGGCACCAAATCACCCAGGCGCAGACGCACCACGTCCTCCGGCACCAGTTCTTTGGAGGGAATCCGTTGCCAACGGTCGTCACGCCGCACCCGCGCCTGGACGGCGAGGCGGTTGCGCAATAGGGCCAGCGCCTTATTGGCACGGTTTTCGTGGATGAAACTGAGCGCGGCGTTGAAGACCAAGAGGAGGGCGATGATGATCGCTTCATCGGCCTTGTCCAGATAGAGCTGCAGTGCGATGGCCGCTTCCAGCATCCACGGCACCGGCGCCCAGAACTTGCTTAGGAAGGTAAGCCACGGACGATGACGGGTCTCCGTCACCTCGTTCGGACCGTATCGCCGCAGTGCTTCCTCCGCCTGCGCGCTCGTCAGACCCGTCTCCATCAAAAATTTCTCCCGGTCACTTCAGGCGCGACACGCCGGCTACCCCGGCAATCTCCGGAACTGCAGCTTGCTCATGGAAAAGATCGCGACGGCGAGGACAGCCAGCGGGACGTCATCGTTGTCCCTCTGCGCCTCCGTGCTCCGAGAGGACCTGCCGCCCCAGGGCGCGATCCAGTCGGGCCTTGGCCGACTGGAAATCATAGACCGCGTTGGTCAGGTTGGCCTGAGCCGAGATCAGCAGACTTTCGGCGTCGAGGACTTCGGTATTGGTCGTGACCCCCGCCTTGAACCGTTCCTCGGTGATCCGGTAATTCTCCTTCGCCTGTTCGACCGCCGTCCGGGCCACCGCGATCTTCTCTCTCGCTTCGACCGCGCCGAGGTACTGCTGGCGAACCTCCAAAACGATTTGATCTTCAAGCGATTGAAGATTCATCTCGCTTTGACGAAGCCGTATCCGGGCGCGCTCAACCTCTTGCCCGGTCTTTCCCCATTCCCAAAAGGTCCAGCGCAGAACACCCAGGACCTCCCAGTTCTCCGGGATAACGTTCGAGGTCTCTTTGGCCCGGTCGTAACTGGCCACCGCGCTCAAGGTCGGGTAATAACCGCTTTGGGCCCGTCGCCGTCGGATGTCCATCGTTTGGACTTCGGTCCGGCCGGCCGCGAGCTCCGGACGGAGCTGCCCCGCGATTTTCACGGCCTCCTCATAGGCGATCAGGTCGGAGGCCTTCGGCTCCTCCTCTCCGGAGCCCAGTTCCAAAGGCGTTGTGAGTTCCTGGCGAAGCAGGTTGTTCATCGACATCTTGGCCAAATCGGCGTTGTTCCTCGCCGTCAGACGCCGCTGTTCGGCCTCGGCTTCGTTGACGGTCGTCTTCAAGACTTCGTTGAACGGAACGCTTCCGGCGTCATACGAAGCCTTCACCACGCGCAGATGCTCCGTCAGATCCCGCACCTGCTGTTCGGCCACCTGAAGCAACCGTTCCGTCTTCAAAATGTCCCAATAGGCCAATTCCACACGGAGGAGAAGATCCTGAAGATTCCCCTGATGCTGCAAGTCGGCCAGGGCCGATCCCAATTTCGCATCTTGATATCCATAGTACACGGCGCCGCCGGTAAACAAGGGCTGCTCCAGCGCAAGGTGCAAACCGTAATTGGTCAAATCACCCAGGATCAAATCGGATTGCGTCGGCGGAAGCGGGGGCGAGGCATTGAAGCTCCCGGCCGGAATCTGGACGCGCTGGAGGTGCTCATCGCGGCTGTATCGGGCCTCGGCCGATAGCTTCGGGAAAAAATCGGCGTACCGGCCCCGTGCCTCGGCCCGCGCGCTCAACACATCGGCCTCGGAGGATTTCAACCCGAGGTTCCGCTCCAGCGCCAGCCGTTTCAGATCCTCCAGCGTCTGGGTCGGCGGCGCGGCGGGGTTCTGAGACTGAGCCAACGCCGCAGTCAAAAACAAAAACGAAAAAGACAGGAAGACAAATCCCGTTCGTAGGGGTGTATTGCAATACGCCCCTACCCCATTCCGTTGAACCCCGGTTGCCGTTGCATGCATCCTCACGGGATCACCACCCTTTCTCCCTCCTTTAATCCCTGAAGGATTTCGGCATCCCACCGGTCCATCGCTCCCAAAACCACCCGCCGAATCTCGGGACGACTTTCGCCCCGATCGTCCTTCACGACCTTCACGTAAGAACCGTTCTCGTCCTGCTGAAGCACCCGGCGCGGGATTTTCAAGACGTGATCGCGCCGGACGACGTCGATCCGGACGTCCACCGTCATGCCGATCTTCAAATCGGATTTCATCTCCACGGGCAGTTCGATCTTGGCCTCCAGGACCTTGGTGTCCGAGATCTTGGAGGGGTCCTCCAGCTTGATCGACCGCTTGCCGACCCGTTCCCCGATCTCGATCACTTTCCCGGTGAAGACACGGCCGGGATAGGCATCCGACGTGATCGAGGCTTCCTGGCCGAGGGCCAAACCTCCGACGTCGTCTTCGTCGATCTCGGCCCGGACCCGGATGGCCGAGAGATCCGCAATCGTGAGAATGGGCAACCCGGCCTTGACCGACTCGCCCGCCTCCCGGTATTTCGCGATCACCTTGCCCGATACGGGCGAGGCGATATGCATATCCTTCAACAGCGCCTCGGCCATTTCGAGATGGGCGCGGGCCAGGTCCCGTTTCGCGTCGGCGTCATCAAACTGGGCCTCCGAGGCGGCCTTGGACTGAAGGAGGCGACGGCTGCGCGAATAGTTGAGCTCCGCGTCCTTCACCTCGGCCCGGCCCTGGTCGACGGCGGCCCTGGCGTACTCATCGTCCATGGTGATGATCACCTGATCCTTCGCGACCTCCTCGCCTTCTTTGGCCGCGATGGATTGGATCCGTCCGTCGACCTTTCCGGCCAGGTCCACGGTCGTCTTGGCTTCGACCTTGCCGCGGGACGCGATGCGGTCCAGGATATCGCCGTAGACCACCGTCACCGTTTGACCGGTGTCGGCCGGACCGCGGAGCATTCGAACGCCGATGACGCCCAGACCCACAATGAGGATCAATAAGATAATCCAAAAAGCGCGCTTCATGAAACCAACACTCCGTCTTCCAGACGATAGACCCGATGAACCAGATCGATCATGCGCGTGTCGTGCGTCACGACCACGACGGATCGGCGTTCCTTCACCACGAGATCCCGCAACAGCTCGATGATGGCATGGCCGGTTTTGGAGTCGAGGTTGCCGGTCGGCTCATCCGCCAGGATCAACGGCGGACGGTTCACCAGCGCCCGGGCGATCGAGACGCGCTGCTTCTGTCCGCCGCTCAGATCGCGCGGGAGAAAATCCATGCGGTCGCCGAGGCCCACGGCCTCCATCATCTCCCGCGCCCGCCGCCTCGACTCCGGCCCCGGCTTCCCCCGAAGGTCCAGGGCCACCTCGACATTTTCCAGCGCGGTCAATGCCGAAAACAGGTTGAAGCTCTGAAACACAAACCCGATCGATTCCAGACGAACCCGTGACAGATCGTCCTCCTCCCACCGCACCGGACGGCCGTCGATGATCACCTCGCCCCGGGTCGGCCGGAGGATGCAGCCGATCATCGAGAGCAACGTCGTCTTGCCGGACCCGGACGGTCCCATGATCGCGACGCTTTCGCCCGGTTTGACCTGAAGCGACACGTCGCGCACCGCCTCCACGGTCACCGGCCCTTCTTCGTAGACTTTGCGAAGCCCTTTGGCTTCCAATACATAATCGCTCATTGCAAACTCATTTTTAACACCAGAAGCGGCTGGCATGACTCCTCTCGGCTTTGCGGCGCTGCCTTGAAGATACTCAAATCAACCGCTCGCAAATCTGCGGGCGGGTGGCCGCAGGCGGGGCGCCCCATCCGACCCCAACGAAAAGGCCGGGGAGTTTTTCGTGTGGTTCCCCTGCAACCATTCGGAGGACGCTGAGTGAGGACGGATGGGGCTGCCGATGGACAGGACCCGCCCGCCTTAGGCTTCCTTCTCACACCCTAAACACCATCACGGGATCGAGCGTCCGCACCTTCCGGATCGAGACGATCGAGGCCGAAAGGCACATCGCCAGCGTCAGCACCGAGACGGCCCCCATCAACGGCGGAGGAATCAGCATGGCGATCCCCAGCGCGTCATAGCCCTTCTTGATCAACAGCACCAGCCCCAGACCGACGATAAAACCGATGACGGCATTGATGGCGGCCTGCTCCAGAATAATTTTGTAGATCATCCAGTTCGTCGCCCCGATGGCCTTGAGCGTCCCGAATTCGCGGATGTGCTCGATCGTGGAGGAATAGATCGTCTGGCTGACGACCACCATGCCGACCACGAACCCCACAAAGGCCGTCAGCAGAAACCCCATCCCCATCCCGGTCGCGACGGTCCAGTACCAACGGGTTTTGGCGCTCAACCCGGCCTGCGTGTAGACATCCACGTTCTGAACGTGCTCACGGATGCGTTGCGCGACCGCTTCTACCGATTCACCGGAGGCCGTCCTGACAAGGATGAATACCGGCTCGCGGAAGTAAGGATTAAAGAGCGCGGCCGTGTCGTAGGAGGTAAGGACATAGGGCGCGGTCGTGATCGACTTGAGCCCTCGGGTCAACCCGACCACCTTGACCCGGTAATCGTTGATCTCTCGGACATCCCCCACTTTGAGCCGGCCCAGCCGTTTGACCGAGGATTGATCCACGATCACGAACTCGCCCCCCTTCACGTCCGTCGGGCGACCCTCCGCCAGGTGCCAGGGAAAGCCGAACGGTCCTTCGGGGTCCAGTCCGAGGATCTCGACCTGCTCCGTCCCCCCGCTGAACAGCTTCATCACCCCCCAGGAGTGGATCATTTTTTGGACCTCGGCGACGCCTTTCACCTCTTTGACCTGCTCCAGCTTGCGCTCCGAAACCGGCCAGGCGAAATTAAAGTTCTGGAGATTTTTCGAGGTGACCCAAATATCGGCCGGGATCGACTCCACGATAAACGAGGCGTCCTGCATGAAACCGAGATACACCCCGATCGTGGTGAAGATCAGGACGACCGAGAAGGTGATGCCGATCAGGGTGATGGCGAACCGTGTCCGGTCGTGAAATAGATTTTTTCGCGCGATGGAAGGCATTGTGATCAATCCCCGTTTTCTGTAGGGGCGCACGGCCGTGCGCCCCTACTATGCTCGCTTCACAAAAAACCCATCCGCAAACAATTTCATCAGGGTCTCTTTCGCCTCTTCCAGCGTATAGGATTTCTCTTTTTTGAAAAGATCCGGATGGGTCTTGCGCAAGAGCCAACCGAGAACGGTGTTCTCGACCGCTCCGAAAAGCAGGCCGCGCGCGATCTTCGTGTTGACGTCGCTTCGAATTACCCCCCGGTCGATTCCCTCTTTTAAGACGGCCTCGAGGAGGTCGAGAAATTCAAGAATGACGGACATCGGCTGGTTGGAAAAACATTTTCCGCTCTGGCGGAGCTCGACCAGGAACACCTCGGCCAGCATGGGGTCGGCCTCAAAGAGATCCAGGACCGTCATCAGCACCACGGCCAACTTCTGGATCGGGTCCCCCATCGGGTCGAGTTTCGTTCGCAAGGTTTGGAGGAGATCGCGCCAGGTCTGCTCAAAAATGGTGAGGATCAGATCGTCTTTGCTCTTGAAGTAGTTGTAGATCGTGCCCTCGGCCACGCGGGCCTCGCGCGCGATCGCGGCGGTCCGGGCGCGGGCGAAGCCGTAGCGGGCGAAGACCTTGATCGCGGCCTTGAGAATGAGATCCCTGCGGTTAAGCGAGCGTCTGGCTCTGCCAGCGCGAGCGCGGGGGGCGGGGGCATCGGAGGACCATGCCTTTTTATTTTCCGCACGGGCCCCCACATATAAATTGATTCCGGACCGGGGCATGGGAATGGGCTCCTATTATGAGTGAGCAGTCACTCATAATATTACCGGCAATGTTTGGACGATGTCAAGGCCGGGGGCTAAGCGAATTATCGGTCTTTAATAATATTAAGAGTTAATGGGTGGTTGGGTTTAAACCCCAGGGCGACTCGCTCAACCAGCGGGTGAGTTCCGCTTGGGGAAGCGGAGGGGCTATCAAATAGCCCTGGGCTGCGTCGCAGTCCAAGGCGGCAAGCCGGTTTAATGTTTCATGGCTCTCCACACCCTCGGCGATCACCTTGAGACCGAGGTTGTGGGCCAGGGTGATGATCGAGAGCACGAGCAGGGCATCATTCTCATCCGCCACCATGCCCGTGACAAAGGGTTTGGCGATCGTGATCTCGTTTATCGGAAGTTCCTTGATACGGTTCAACGATGAATATCCGGTTCCGAAATTGTCGATCGAAAGCCGGATGCCCATTCCTTGGAGTTTCATTAAAACATCCAAGGCCTGCGTCGGGTCCCCCATCATCACGTTCTCGGTGATCTCCAGTTCCAGCCAGCCGGGTGTCACACCGCAGGTCTGAAGCAGCCTGTCAATCTGATCCGGGAACTCCGGATCTTGCAGAATCGGCGCCGACAGGTTCATGGAGACACTGATCTCTTTGCCCGCCTGATGCCAGCCTCGGCATTGCCGCAATACCGCGGTGAGGACCCATTGAGTGAGCGGCTTGATCAATCCGCCCCGCTCAGCCAGCGGAATGAACTGGTCCGGCGTGATTAGACCCCCGAGCGGGTGTTTCCAGCGCACCAGCCCTTCCACGCCGATGACGCGTTTGGTTCGGAGATCGATCTTGGGTTGATAATGGACAAGAAGTTCGTCACGCTCGATCGCGTAGCGCAACTCGCGCATCAAGGCGAGGTGGCGGGGCTTCTGTTGGTGCTGCTCGGGGCTGTAGAACGCATACCCATGGCCGACATGCTTGGCCACATACATCGCCACGTCGCCATGGCGCATGAGTGTGGCGACATCCTCGCCGTGCTCAGGGAATAAAGCAATGCCGATGCTCACCTGGATATCGAGGCTCGCTCCCTCCAGCGTATAAGGTCCCTGCAGCAATTCCAGGGTTTTCTGAGCGGTCGAGATCACGCCCTCGTAGTTGATATTCGACAATAGGATCGCGAATTCGTCTCCGCCCAGGCGCGCAATGGTGTCGGACTCCCTCAGCGACTCCCGCAGCCGGGACCCTACCTGCTTTAATAGCAGATCGCCGATATGGTGCCCCATCGTGTCGTTAACCTCTTTGAAACGGTCCATGTCGAGGATAAGAAGGGCCAGCGTCTTATTCTCACGATTGGCCGTTAGGATCGCCTGTTGCAGTCGATCGTAGAGCAGGGTACGGTTGGGCAGTTGGGTCAGGGCGTCGTGATACGCAAGAAACCGGATTTTTTCCTGGGACTGTTGGTGTTCAATCGCCACCGCCAGCGTATTGGCAACCGCCTGAAGGAAGTTGATATCGTCCTGGGTGAAAATCCGTCGTGTGGTCGCGTGTGCACCCAAGACCCCAAACGGCCGGTCTTGGCCCGGAATAATGACGCTCATCCCGCTCACCACCCCGTGGTCGTGCAGCAGCGGCCCGCTGAATCGTGTCTCGGTCTGGAGGTCTTCGACAATCACCGGTCCCTTGGTGAGAAGGGCATAACCCGCCTCCGATTCTTCCGTACCCACTCTCACCTGCCCCACAAGTCCTTCCTTCCAGCCCACGCCCGCCCGTAATAGCAGGGAATGGCCGTCCGGAAGGCGCTCAAATATCTTGCAGTATTCTATCTCGAGATTTTGGGCAACGAGGGTGACGGCTTCGTTCATTAATACAGAGCTGTCCGTGCCGGTAAGCGCATGCTGCCCCAGTTCGGCAATAACGGCCTGCTGGCGCGCGCGGACTTTCAGCAGCTGATCCTTTTGCTTAAGCTCACGGCGCACCTCCGCCTCATGCAGTTCACGCTCGACGGCCGGGATCAGTCGCTGCAGACTGCCTTTTATGATGTAGTCATGGGCGCCGGCCTCCATGGAGGCGACCGCGGTCGCTTCACCAAGACCATCGCTCACGATAATAAACGGCAGATCGAGCCCGCTTTCCTTGAGCAGCGTCAGGGCGGCGAACTTCCTGAAACCCGGCATGGTGTAATCGGTTAAGACGATGTCCCAGGTCTTCCGATTCAGCGCGGCCGTCATCGCATCAGGGGTGTCCACGCGCTCGTACACGGGCTCATAACTGCCGCGCCTCAATTCTCGCAGCAGCATTTCTGTATCGTCTTCTGAGTCCCCAACGATTAATACTCTAAGGGGTCTGCTCATCCGGATAGTCCCCCACCCGATTGCAGCGCATTCTTCTGTATCCCATTGATGGCCGGCCGGAATTTTTCTAGAACGGGGTAGAGGGTTGTTCCCAAGGCTGGGATGACGGGGATAAAGACGAGAAGCCATTGCCCGACACAGTGACCCGAAAAAATAACTCGTGCCATTGTTCCACCCATACTTTTACGGGCTGATAAGAACTTGTTGCTGACCCTTTCTGTGACAATAGAATTAAATGAAAGTCACTCAGCAGCAATCATCTATTTGGAATGGGCTTTCGATGCATTCGACTATATCTCTTGTATGGATGGACTGTCAAGGGGTTTCCTTTAAATTGCGAGTTCGCGGCACCGTTCCCGGCGATCGACCCGCCCCCTTTCGGCCGTGTTCACGACGATTCGTGAACTTTTTGTTTCAGCCCCCACGGCGATTCCTGCAACCACCGCGCGAGGTCGTCGGCAGGCATCGGTTTGCACATATAATAGCCCTGGGCGATATCACAGCCCAAGGCTTCCAGGCGGTCCCAAAGATCCTTGTTCTCCACGCCCTCCGCAACCGTTCGGAGACCCAGGTTATGCGCGAGGTCGATCGTGGAACGAACAATCACGGTATTATTCGAATTCCGGTCCATGTTGACGATGAAGGATTTGTCGATCTTGATCGTGTCCACCGGAAGCTTTTGAAGATATTCCAGCGAAGAGTAGCCGACTCCAAAGTCGTCGATCGAAAAATGAATGCCCATCCCGTGAAGCTTCATCAGCACCTCCAGCGCATGGGCGGGATCCGCCATGATGGCGCTCTCCGTGATCTCGAACCTCATCCAGTCGGGATTCACCCCCGTCGATTTAAGTTGCTCGGCCACTTGAGACGGCAGCTTCGGATCCAGAAGATTTCGGGCCGATAGATTGATCGAAACCGTGAATTCCATTCCGGCCTCACGCCAGGCTTTGCACTGGCGCATCCCGGCGGCGATGACCCACCGGGTGAGGGGGTGGATCAAACCGGTCTGCTCCGCCGGCAGAATGAACTGGTCCGGCGGGATCATGCCTCGGCTCGGATGTCTCCAACGCACCAAGGCCTCCACCCCGACAATGTGTCGGGTCTTCAGGCTGATCTTGGGCTGATAGACCAGAAGAAGCTCGTTATGCTCGATGGCGAGATGCAATTCTCCCATCAGGCCGAGACGCTGCGGACTGTGTTTGTCCTGGGCGGGATCGTAGACGACGTAAGAAGCACCGGTCTTCTTGGAAAGATGCATCGCAACGTCCGCACGCCGGAATAAGACCTCGGCCGACTCCCCGTGATCGGGATAAAGCGCGACCCCGATGCTCGCCTCGATCCGAACCGGAAGATTATCAATCAGAAACGGTTGGCCCAGCACGTTCAGGATCTTTTGGACCGCCCGGTCGATATCTTTCGCGTCCGCAAGATCGACCAACAGAATCGAAAATTCATCTCCACCCGGGCGCGCCACGATGTCGCGGTCGAACATCGCCGCTCGAAACCCCTCCCCGACCCTTTTTATGATCTCGTCGCCCCGGTCGTGTCCCAATGTATCATTGATCTCTCTAAAACGATTCAGGTCCACGACCAAAAGGGCCGTCCGTCTGTTTCCTTCGGCATGGGTCCGGATCGTGGCCACCAAGCGGTCGTAGAGCATGCTGCGGTTTGGAAGACCGGTCAGCGTGTCGTAGTACGCCACCCGCTGGACCATTTCCTCCACCTCCCGGCGCTCGGTGATGTCCTCGGCGATTCCCGTGAGGCGGTGAACCTGACCGGAGGCATCCCGGACCGGAAACGCGCGATCCCGGATCCAGCGGATCGTGCCGTCGGGTCGCATGATACGATATTCCTCGTCATACGTCCCTTGTAACTGTTTTTCGGTGGCGGTTTTCAAGACCCGCCCGCGATCCTCGGGATGGATCGCCTCCAGCCAGGATTGCGGCTGTTCGTACAGGTCCTCGCAGCTTCTCCCCCAGATCTTTTCATAAGCCGGACTGATATAGAGCATCTGGTTTTTCTTGGGGTCGGTCATCCAGAAGACTTCCCGGATACTCTCGGCGATCTGCCGGAAACGCTCTTCGCTTTGTCGAAAGCGTTCTTCGGCTCGCTTGCGCTCCCTTCGAATTTTGGCCTCCCTCAACTCCCGCTCAACGGCCGGGTTCAGTCTCGCCAGATTACCCTTCGTGATGAAATCATGGGCTCCGGCTTTCATGGCTTCTACAGCGGTTTCCTCGCCGGTTTTTCCCGACACAATGATGAACGGGAGGTCGAGTCTCTTTTCCTGAAGAAGCTCCAAAGCGGCAAAGCCGCTGAATTTCGGCATCATGAAGTCAGAAATGACGATATCCCAGGTGTCCTCAGCGAGCGCCGCGTTCATGGCTTCGGGGGTATCGACCCGTTTAAAAACCGGCATGTAGCCGCCGAGCTGAAGTCGTCGGACAATCAATTCCGCGTCGTTGATCAAATCTTCTACGATTAACACGCGAATGGAATTACTCATGGACGGTCCCCTCTTTCACGACGGCTCTCGGACGTCCCTTTTCAGACCCCACGGGGATTCATTCAACCACCGGTTCAATTCATCGGCCGGGATCGGTCTGCACATGTAATAACCCTGCGCGGCATCACAGCCCAGGGCCGCCAGTTGATCCCAAACCGCTTTGTTCTCTATGCCCTCTGCGATCACCTTCAGGCCCAGATTGTGGGCCAGGTCGATCGTGGACCGAACGATGACCGCATCGTTCTGATTTTCGATCATGTTGATGACGAACGATTTGTCGATCTTGATCGCGTCCACCGGCAACCGTTTGAGGTAGGCCAGGGAGGAATACCCGATTCCGAAATCGTCGATCGCAAACCGGATCCCCGTCGTCCGGAGCCTCGTGATCGCCTCCAAGGCCCGGGCCGGATCGGCCATGATGGCGCTTTCGGTGATCTCCAGTTCCAACCGGTCGGGCTTCCCGCCCGCGATCTCAAGGATCTCGGAGATCTGGTCGGGAAAGCGCGGATCATGAAGGTTGCGAGTCGATAAATTCACCGACATCAAGAAGTTTATCCCCGCACGCTCCCACGCCGACTGCTGGCGTTTCGCTGTATTGAAGATCCACAGCGTCAGCGGCTTGATCAGCCCGGTCTGCTCGGCCGGTTCGATGAATTGATCCGGCGGGACGAATCCGTATTCCGGATGCTTCCAGCGCACCAACGCTTCCACTCCGATGACCCGGCGGGTCTTCAGGTCGATCTTTGGCTGGTAATGCAGAAAGAGTTGGTTCCGCTCGATAGCCTGGCGCAATTCACCGATGAGCGCCAGGCGACGGGGACTGTGCCGGTCATACTGAGTATTATAAACAACGTAGCCGCTGCCGGTCTGCTTCGCCGCATACATCGCCACGTCCGCCCGCTGCACCAGGCTGTCCGGATTCGCTCCGTGCTCCGGATAGAGTGCGATGCCGATGCTGGCCTCAACCGCAACAGGCAGCCCCTCGATCATGAAGGGCGGTTCCAGCGCTTTCATGACTTTCTGCGCCACCAACACGGCATCGCCCGATCCGGACAACGGAAGCATCACGGCGAATTCATCCCCCCCCAGACGCGCCACGACGTCGGACGGCCTCAGGGCACCCTGCAGGCGAGAACCGACCTGCTGCAGCAAGAGATCGCCGCGATGGTGTCCCAGGGTGTCGTTGATCTCCTTGAATTGGTCCAGATCCATCAGCAGCAGCGCAAACGATTTGCCCGCACCGGCATCGGTCCGAATGGTGTTGAGTAACCGGTCATAAAGCCTATTACGGTTCGGAAGCGCGGTCAGTGTATCGTAATAGGCCATGTATTGAATCATCTCTTCCGCTTGTTTATGAGCCTTGCGCATCTCGGCCTCGCGCAATTCTCGATCAACCGCCGGCAGCAGGCGCTTCAAATTGCCTTTGATCACGTAGTCGTTTGCGCCGGCCTTCATCGAGGCCACCGCGGTATCTTCGCCAATGGTTCCGGATACAAATATGAAGGG
>Ga0335082_10003522_pt1 | contig 17057 bp, 12 predicted proteins | sample Lox_Sample_41_FD_206718 | JGI IMG/M metagenome (GOLD analysis project Ga0335082, IMG submission 206718) | Soil microbial communities from Loxahatchee National Wildlife Refuge, Florida, United States - Lox_Sample_4.1 | ecosystem: Environmental > Terrestrial > Soil > Wetlands | place: USA... | reverse complement strand
ATCCGCCCCGGAAACACCCTGGCCTCGTCCAACTGCGCGATATAGGCATTCGCAATCCGCTTTTGATCGTCATTGACGTAGAAAATCGCAGAACGATACGACGTCCCCACGTCGGGTCCCTGCCGGTTGAGTTGCGTTGGATCATGGGCTACGGAGAAGAAGATACGCAACAACTGCCCGTACGTGATTTTCGAGGGATCATAAACAACTTCGACCGACTCCGCATGCCCAGTGGTTTCCGTCGTCACCTGGGCGTAGGTTGCAGTTTCGGCTGAGCCGCCGGCATATCCCGCCGTGGTATGGAGCACGCCTTTTACCCTCTGAAAAACCGCCTGGGTGCCCCAAAAGCAGCCGCCTGCAAATACTGCGGTCTGCTTACCAGGGGTTGAAGCAAGCGGCAAATCGAGCTTCGCAGCCGGAATCGGCACTTTTGTGGCGGCACTCGCTCTGCGGCCGACAACAACCATCCCGACAACCACGCATCCCACGATCACTGCACCTACTAACCAACGCATCAGCATAAGAGGACACCAACCTTGAATGAAGTATTAACTCTTAGAAGTCTCTAACCCGGACGTTCTTACCGGCGGGGCCTTTTGTATACTGAGTCGCGGAACTATCCACACCACGATCCTATAGCTCAGCAGTATTCCCACCACCACCGCATATTGCAGCGGCTTGTGAATGTCCGCTTTCACCAGCCACCAATAGTGGATGACTCCGGCGAGAGCGGCGAAGTAGATTAATTGATGCAGCCTCTGCCACCGTCTTCCGCCCAGCCGGCGGATCCAGCCCGCGGTCGAAGTCATAGCTAGCGGAATCAGCAGCAGGAATCCGGTAAAACCCACGGTGATGAACTTGCGCTTGGCGATGTCCGCGAGCATTTCGTGCACATCGAAAAATTTATCCAGCCAGATGTACGTCAGGAAGTGGAGCACAACATAGAAAAAGGCAAACAGCCCAAACATGCGGCGGAAGCGGATCAGCCAGAGCTGCCCGGTCAGTTTCCGCAAGGGGGTGACCGCCAGCGTGATGCACAGAAAGATCAGCGTCCAATCGCCGGTCGAGTGCGTGATGACCTCGATCGGATTTGCGCCCAGAGCGTTGCTGTAGGCTTTCCACCCGAGCCGTGCCAGGGGCCCTAGGCAAGCCAGGAAAACTACGGGTTTGAACCAGCGAATCATAATGAGAACAGAGAACTGATAACCGGGAACTGCTTTCAAAAATTCCTCTTCAAATCCATTCCGGCGTACAAGCTCGCGACCTGGTCGTAGCCGTTGAACATCAGCGTGGGCCGTTTAGTAAATTCACCCAATCGGCGTTCTCTGGCCTGGCTCCAGCGGGGATGGTCCACGTTGGGGTTGACGTTGGAATAGAACCCATACTCGTTCGGTGCCATCTTGTTCCAGGTCGTCAACGGTTGCGTGTCAGTGAAGCGGATGCGCACAATCGCCTTGGCGCTCTTGATCCCATACTTCCACGGAATCACCACCCGCAGGGGCGCGCCGTCCTGATTGGGCAGCACCTCGCCGTACATGCCAAAGCAGAGCAGAGCCAGCGGATGATTGGCTTCGTCGAGGCGCAATCCTTCCACGTACGGCCAGTCGAGAATCCGCTGTCGCTGTCCCGGCATTTGCTTGGGATCGTAAAGGGTTGTGAACTCCACAAACTTTGCCTTACCCAGTGGCTGCGCTCGTTTGATCAACTCGCTCAGTGAGAAACCCACCCACGGCACCACGATCGACCATCCCTCAACACAGCGATGACGATAGATGCGCTCCTCGGGGGACGCCATCTTAATGATGGCATCCACATCAAGAACCTGCTTCTTGCTGACCAGGCCGTCGATCGTCACCGTCCACGGGCGCGTCTTGAAATTCCTGGCGAGGCCGGCGGGCTCATACTTGTCAGTCGAGAACTCGTAGTAGTTGTTGTAATTGGTGACATCGTTATAGGGCGTGATCTTCTCGCTGGTGGAAAACGAACTCTTCTTAGTGCCGTTGATCTTCTCATTAGCGGAGGCGGTCAACGCCGGGGCAGTCATGCCCAACAGCCGGTTGCCCACGGCCACAGCTGCCCCGGCCGCTACCGCCCCCGCGAGAAATGTGCGCCGGTTCAAATAAAGGTTCTTGGGCGTGATTTCAGACGACGCAATGCGACCAAATCTCTTACTCTGCATGAATATGATTCCCCAACTAGAAGTACGTTATCTCTGGTCCCTTCGGATGGTGGGTCTATTTAAGTGAGACGCAGGGCCCAGGGAAAAGTTGCATGAAAGGCAAGTAATTGACGGACTTAGATTTTGGGCGTATTTCCCAGCACTTCGCGCACCTTGCGGGAAAGCATTTGCAGGGTAAAGGGTTTCTGCAGGAACGCCGTACCCGGTTCAAGGACGCCGTCCCGCACAATGGCATCTTCTGTATAGCCTGATAGATAGAGAACTTTGGTGTGCGGGTGTGTGGCACAAAGCCTGGCCGACAGCTCGCGGCCGCTCATACCGGGCATCACTACGTCGGTAATCAGCATGTGGATGGGATCGGAATATTCGTGGGAGATGCGCAACGCGGCCTCTCCATTTTCGGCTTCCAGCACGTGGTAGCCGCGGGCTTCCAGCGTCTCCCGCACCAACTGCCGGACAGATTCCTCATCCTCGACCAGCAGCACGGTTTCGCTTCCACCTCCCTGGGGTAGGGCGATGAGCACCGAGGCCATGGGATCGGCAGCTTCTTCGACACGCGGCAGATAGATGCGAAATGTCGTGCCGTGGCCGGGTTCGCTCTGCACCAGTACGTAGCCGCCGCTCTGTTTGATAATTCCGTAGACCGTCGACAGCCCCAGCCCGGTGCCTTTTCCTTTTTCCTTGGTAGTAAAAAAGGGCTCGAAGATTCGCGCCTGGATCTCCTTGTCCATTCCATGTCCGTTGTCACGGACCGATAGCATCACGTAAGCGCCCGGTTGGATGTAGCTGTAGTCGCGGCGCAGGTCGTCGCCGCCCAGGTCGACGTTGGCGGTTTCGATGGCAATCTTGCCTCCGTCGGGCATGGCATCTTTGGCGTTCACCACCAGGTTCATCAGGACCTGCTCGATCTGGCCGGCATCGGCGCGAGTGCGGCCCAGATCGCTGGCCAGCCCCGCCTGCAGTTCGATTCTCTCTCCAATCAGCGGTCGCAGCAGCCGCTCCATCTCCGTGACGATCCGGTTCACATCCACAACCTTCAGCTCGAGCAGCTGCTTACGGCTGAAAGCCAGCAGCTGGCGGGTCAGGTTGGCGGCACGCTCGGTAGCCTGGTGGATGGCCTCGATCTTTGTGAACAGGGGATTTTGCCGGCCGGTCTTTTCCAGCAAGACCTCGGTGTAGCCGCCGATCACCATCAACAGATTGTTGAAGTCGTGGGCGACTCCCCCAGCCAAGCGCCCTACCGCTTCCATCTTCTGGGCCTGACGGAACTGGTTTTCCAGCACGCGCTGTTCGGTTACGTCCTCGGCGATGATTTCCAGGGCATCGGTGCTGTCTTCCGGACGGCTCACGACTCCGCCACTCAGCCGCACCGTGATGATCTTTCCGTCCTTGCGCTTCCAGCGCACTTCCATGTGGCCCTGGCGGCTGCCGGCGCGGAACTCATGCATCAGCCGCTCCATCTCGCGGCGGTCCACAAACACGTCGCGCTGTGGCTCCAGGCGGAGGACTTCCGCCGCAGAGTTGTATCCCAGCATGGAGATCAACGCCGGATTCATATCGAGGAAACGGCCTTCGAGACTGCAGCGGTAAATGCCGTAGACGGCGCTCTGCACCAGCGAACGATAGCGCTCTTCCGAGCGCCGCAGTGCTTCCTCGCTGCGCTTGTGTTCAACCGCGCTCGCCACTTGTTGGGAGACGAAGGTCAGAATGCCCTTCTCCTTCTCTCCGAAGCGCACGTTGCGGCTGTAGCTCTGCACCGCCAGCACACCGAACGTTGTTCCGCCGGCTTTTAACGGGACACCCAGCCAGTCGAGCGACGGGGCGCCAATCAGTTCAACGTCGCCGTGTTGAACCATCGTCTCGAAGACCTCGGGAGTACACAACAGCGGCTCCCCGGTGCGCAAGACGAATTCGGTGAGACCCCTTCCCAGGTGTTTCGGCGCGGGTTGGGAGTCTTGTTCATCGACGAAATAGGGAAAGCTCAGCAGCTGGGTCTCGGCGTCGTGCAGCGCGATGTAGAAATTCCGCGCGTACATCAGCTCCGCGACGATGTTGTGGATGGCAGCGTAGAACTGCTGCAAATCTCCGGCGGAGCTGGCTTTCTCCGCGATGCGCAGCAGGGCAGAATTCAGGGACTCGGTGCGCTTCTGCTCGGAGATGTCGCGATAGAGCGCACACACGCCCACCTGTTTTTCCGAGACCACGGCTGGCGCGCAGGAGATGAGGACGTCCACCAAGGTGCCGTCTTTTCTCTGCCGCTTGGTTTCGAGCACCACTCGTCTTCCCTTGGCCAGCGACTCCTGAATCCAGCGGGTTTCTGCCGTGCGGTCTGGGGGAATGATCAGGGAATCAAGACGGCGGCCGAGAGCCTCCTCGGGGCGGAAGCCAAAAACGTGAGTGAACTCGCTGTTAAGACGGGTGATGCGCTGCTCGGGGTCCAGAATGCTGATGGCTTCGGGGGCGCACTCGATGAGCTGCTCGAGATAAGCCTTTTGCAGCTCGGGGCTTTCCGGACGAAGGCTGCTCACCTCATCCGCGGGTTGAATCTTGGGGGTGGCCAGGGCGGGAGAATTGTTGTGCAGCGCTTCGCGTAAAAACCGCGCGCGGACCTGTTCGGCAGATTGTGCCGGCTGGGTGATTTTGTCACCCATCAAACGCCTCCCCGATTCGAAACCAGAGCCAAATCAGGATGTTAGCCGGGCTAGGTACTCTCTGAAAGTTACCGAGGTAATCCGCCTTTGGGAGATTCTAAACGCTCGATGCCAGCATCTCGCAGGCGCGATGCAGGAGTTCTTTCTGCTGGGCATTAAGGGCCAGAAACTCGAAACCGTGCCGCAGTCCGGTGCGGTACCGCGTCAAGGCCCGGACCTTCAAGGGAGCACTGCCTATCGGCAGGGCCAGTTCCATGGAGACGACTTCTCCCGGCTGCAGTTCACCGGTCAGAGTAGCGCCAACGCCGTCTTCGCCCAATTCCGTGGTGCGTCCCCATAGAGAGGCGGTTCCGCTCGGCCGGAAGACTTGCACGTCCACCCGGATGTCAGCCGGATAGCGGACAAAACGGCGAGGGCTGGGCGCGGAAGCGGATGGTTTGGGAGGAGGCGAGTCGTCCATTACTGACTCCCGTGCAGCAGATATCCGGGTTCAAGCGGCAACTTGCCGCCCACGCGCACGACAGTCACTCCGCCGGTAATGGCGTAAACATCCACCAGGCCCACCGCACCGGGAGTCGATTCGACCTTCTTCACAACCGCTTCATCGGACTCTTCAACCACGACCGCGGGGTGATCGACCCGGGCGTGATTGGCATTGGCAATCAGGACCAGGACCTCCTCCCTGGGCACGCCGTAGATCTTCTCCAGGACCAGCCGCATCTCGGGTGAGGCCGGGTCCCGGGTGATGACACTGACCGGCCGGCCGTCGGCCCAGCGGCGGGTCTGTCCCTTGCATATCTTGACCAATTCGGCCGGGCTCACATCAATCAGATGGTTGGCCTTGTTGGCTATCAGGGCGATGTCCTTGGCCCAGGCAGATGCACTGCAGGCGAGTACTGCAATGATCAGCGTCAGGCGATTTCGGTGACCCAAGGTTCCTCCGTCCTGCTGATTTTCCCCGAAGGCAGCCGAAGGCTCAATGACCGGAAGTGTGATGTACCAGTAGAGACAACAGCCGCTGGCGTCGGGGATTTACCCGAAGGCGACGCGGAAAAGTTGCGAATTTGCCCAACCGAGTGCATCCTTCGCGGTCCTAAGGTCATCTGGCCTAGGAGGAGGAAGATATGGTGCACGAAGTGCCAGCTTTGACCTACGACTATTCCGCCCTTGAACCATTCATTGACTCGCAGACCATGAAGTTGCACCACGACCTGCATCACGGTGCCTACGTGAAGAACCTCAACGCGGCGCTGGAAAAGTACCCCAATCTGCAATCAAAGAAAGTGGAAGAGCTGCTGCGCGACCTGAATGCCATCCCGGAAGACATCCGCACGCCAGTTCGCAACAACGGTGGTGGCCACATGAATCACACCATGTTCTGGAAAATCATGAAGCCCAAAGGAGGAGGCGACCCCATCGGCCAGGCTGCCCAGTTGATCCACGACTCGTTCGGAAGCTTCAACGACTTCAAGACCAAGTTCAACGATGCCGGAGCCAAGCAGTTCGGCAGCGGTTGGGTCTGGCTCGTCGGCAAACCCGATGGCAGCTACCAGATCATCAGCACTCCCAATCAGGACAATCCCATCTCTCAGGGTCTTTTCCCCATCATGGGCAATGACGTGTGGGAGCACGCCTACTACCTGAAGTACAACAATCGCCGTCCAGAATACCTGGCGGCCTGGTGGAACGTGGTCAACTGGGAAGAGATCAACAAGCGGGTGGAGATATTCAAGTCCCATCACGAACCGGCGATGGCCGGCCGCTAGGTTGTTCTCGAGGGTGCCCATCCTAGCGCGCTCTTTGCGCTAGGGTGGGAGGCAGTACGTGCGTCAGAAATTGAAGGTGCTGACTTTGCCTTGCGGGTCGGTCACCGTCGTCTCTACCACGTCGCCCTTCCTGTTATAGAGGTAATCAAAACGATAGACCTGGTCCGGCCCTATCTCCAGCCTCTCCATTCTTCGGCCCTTGTATTGGTTGAACACAATGACTTTTCCCGATCGCTCTACCCGCGTCATATCGATGAGTTCGTAATCGTACCGCCACAGGAGATCACCTATGCCGTCTCGCACTTCGACCAGCCGCCCCGCCGGATCGTAAGCATACTTCCGCGATTCGCCCGCATCATCCTCCGCCACAGCAATTCGATTGCTCGCGTCGTAGGTCAGGTGAATCCAGCGTCCATGTGGGGAGGTCAGGCTGACCAGGTTGCGCGCCGCATCCCGCTGCAGCTTGATCTCGTTCCCCGCGGCGTCACGCATCGCAACCAGCGCGCCCTCGGCTCCTCGCTTGGCCCGGTAAGCGTCGGGAAGTTGATACATCCTCCCGTCCGCGAAAGTGTAGTCCCAATGATCTTCGTTCCAGGCGATACGGGATCTGTCGAAAATAGTTGAGGGCGTGCCGATGTGTTGGGTGACATCGTCTACATAGCTCGTGCCTTCGGAAATTCTTTCGTAGTGAACATAGTTCCCGTCTGCCAGGATTACGTTCTTCCAGACGTAGGGAAATCGTGTTCCCTGTACGAAGATGTCATAGTCGTGATTACTGCCTAAGCCGAAGGCGCGCGGTGTGCTGTCCCACTGTCCGTACTCCCGCGTGAGCGCCAGCGGCATGTCGTCATTCAGAAAGAGGTCCGTCTTGCGAATAATGAACCGTCCAGTGCGCAGGTCCACCTCGTATTGTTCGATGTTTGCGGCGGTGTGCAGCCCCACCAGGCATTGGCGGATTTCACCACGCAGGCCCTTATCCGGCCCATCTTCTACCGCTAGGCAGGGATAGTCGTCTTTGGAAGGCGCGATTTTCGCGAGTTCGGAAGCTGGCTTGTACCGGATCACGACTGGCCGGGACGCTAGCCAGCGCAGGTGTGCCCGGTAGGCTTCCACACAGCCCAGATAAACAACAGCGAGCACGACGCTCCAAACGAGCACCCGCCTGCGAAGGCGATGTGCCGAATAAGTGCGGCGGTCAGTCACATGTGCAGCCTCACTAAGTGTTTCCGTACAACGACAAGATTCATCTCACATCCAACACTGGTACAGGGTGGGCCGTCCCCGTCGGCTTCGCTCGCCGAATCTCAATCGCAATGGAACCTAGCGTCTAACGTTTGCAAGCACCGCGCTCTTTCCACTTGACAGTTCCGTCCGGAGTGATTGTAAGAATACTAATTCGGTGGGCCGACAGTATCAGAGCTAGAATCAATTTCCAATTGGAGAAGTTTTCTCGCGGCTTTTGTTGGTTTCATCCTTGTCCATTCAGGATGTTGGGTTTGATAGGCAATAATGGTTTTACGTTCACCAGCAATTATCAATTTCATGTCGCCGGGAGAATCGTCAGGCAGGGATTCTTCACTGCCGTAGAAGCCAAACGAACGCACGTGATTCTGTGTCCACGTGATCTGAGAACGAGAGATGTCATTGACGCGGTGAGTAATTCTCAAGACTCCCCCCTCCATTGCTACTACGATTATTTCTCCGTAGTTGAGATTGGGATTGGAACGCAGAGCCTCTCTAACAGAATCCCTAGCTTGGGCGAGCGCAACGCTGACCTCGTAGTCAAGATTCAACCTGAAGCTGAACGAATCCGTTTTGTCCTTCAGTTGAGAGAATGTTTTGTCGGCAATACGGCGAATGTCGAAACCACTCAGCGGATAGGAGTAGAGGCCAGCAGCGGCATAGTAGATCGAGCCTTCGTTTCCTATTTTACAAATAGTACTAATAGGCCCACACTGAACTATTTTGCCATCACGGTCCGTACAGGTCGGCTTCCCGTCAGCAGCGATAACGATCAACTTGGGTGTCCAAATTACAACTACCGTCGTGGCCTGAACATTGGAGGCGAATGCCAGAATCAGGAACAAAAAATACACACACTTTTGCAGTTGCCAGCAACAGCCGATCGGGACCAAGAAACTGGCTCGACGACGATTCATACAGAATCCTCAAATAATGATGGTCGCGGGGATGCGGGAATCGGTCTCACTTACTAGACGTGGTGAACTCAAACTGTAACAATCTAACGAATTCGATCGTTGTTCCCCACCCTCCAACGTAAACGCGCTCCGCCCGCCCGATCCGCCAATGTTCTCGAACGTCGGATGCCTTCCCGATGTTCGGCGATAGTAAATCAGTTGGCGAACGTCTGCGCATCACGGCCTCTTGTACACCACCCCGCCCTTCATCACGAAGTTCACATTCTGCAGCGCCGTGATGTCCGCCAGCGGATCGCCCGGCACCGCCACAATGTCGGCCAGTTTGCCAACTTCTATTGTGCCGACTTTATCCTGCATGCCCATCAACTCGGCCGCCGTTATTGTCGCCGAGCGGATGGCCTGTGCCGGCGTCATCCCCCACTTCACCATGTAAGGAAACTCCTTGGCCGGATTGATCGTCCAGGGAAAACCTCCTGCGTCGGTTCCAAACGCAATCTTCAATCCTGCTTTCAATGACCGCCGGAAGGTGTCTTCGTGGATTTGAAGCATCTTTAGCCATACCGGCGCGCCGGCGTCCGCCCGCCCCTGGGCGACATAGTCTCCGACAAAAATCGTCGGCACACTGTAAATTCCTTTGCTGACCATCGTCTTGATGTCTTCGTCGGCGATGTAGTCCCCGTGTTCGATCGAATCGACTCCGGCCTCAACGGAGTTGTGCACTCCGTTCACTCCGATGGCATGTGAGGCGACTTTGCGTCGCTGCCGGTGGGCCTCATCCACAATTGCCCGTAGTTCCTCCATGGTGAAGGTTGGGATGTCGTCGAGCACGCCATCTGGCCTCGCCACATACCCGCGGTCGCTGTAGACCTTGATCCAGTCCGCGCCATACATGATCTGCTCGCGCACCGCCTTGCGCGCCGCGTCCGGTCCATCTACCACCTGAACGCCGTGCGGGACATCGATGCCGGGCGCATACCCCAACAGGGGATACGCCCCGGTGACGTCCAACGCCCGGGTGGCGACCTGCATGCGCGGTCCGGGAATCACTCCGTTGTTGATCGCCTTCTTCACGTCCACGTCGGAGTAGCCCGCCCCTTCGGTCTCCACGTCACGAACTGAAGTGAATCCATACTCCAGCGCCCGCTTTACATTTACCGTGGCCAGAATGGTCCGGTACTGCGGCGACTGCTTGAGTAGTTGTTCATCGTAGTCCTCGTTGGTAATGTCGCCCTGCAAAAGAATGTGCGTATGGGTGTCGATCATCCCGGGCAGGCAGGTCTCCTGTGATAAATCGATGACCTCGGGTGCCGCAGCGCCGATGGCAGTGATCTTGTCTCCCTGGATCTCGATCACGACGTTCTTCTGCACTTTGTCGGACTTTCCATCGAACAGGCTGCCGCAGTGGAGGTAGATCGGTTGCGGCACGGCTTGTCCCCAAGCGAAACCAAGGAACAGGGTCAGCCCTAACAGTGCGCATCGAAGTTCTTTTCGCATAAAGCCTCCTAAGACCAGTTCTGATTACTGGCACCCGACTCCTGACCACTAGCTACTAGCTACTCCCTACTGTCTCTCTGCATTTCCTGTGCTTGACGTGTGGAAATTACGGAGCGCGAGTGTAGCAGATTCTGTCGCGTTCGACGAATGGAGAAAATGGCCCGCACCCAGAGCCACTTCCGGCGCGGCTTTTCCCCTCGGGTTGATCCGCGTGAATCCGCGAAGATCTACGGCGAGTTTTCATTCGTTGCACCACAATTGTGGAATTGACCACTCCGCGCTCCCCGAGTAAATTCTCTTCACCCTCAAAGAAAAAATCAGCGGAGGAAGAGGGATCACGAGAGACGTGATCAAGAGCGAGATTGCAATTCGATAATCGAACCATGATTCTCCCTCCCCCAAAGGGTGAAACTCAGGTGAGTGAAATGACAGGATGGAATATCTATCGCACGCGTTTTCTGGTCAGGGCAAAGCAACTCACTGAACCCTTAGCCTTTGTGGATGTCCTCGGCCGGGAGCATCGCGGACTGCCGGGTGATTACCTGGTGGAATCGTCCGACGGGCGGCGCAGCATCCGGCGCAAAGAGATCTTCGAAGACGTTTATGTGGCCATGGAACCTGCTGCACCCCGGCAAGCGTCCCTTCCCAGCCAATTGCCAGTGCCTCCGATGAACCGGCGACTGTCGACAAACCGCCGCCCAGCAAGTGCTTAGCGACCAGGCCAAACTGCCCTGTGGAAAACCAGGGTCGGAATAGGAGCATCCGCGAGGTTAATTGCTTTGAGATACAATATATAGGGATTATCTCTTGACAGCCACAATGGGCAGGAGTACTGTTTCCATCCCATGGAGCTGTAAACGTCGGCGGAAACGCCGGCGGTGATGCAAGGTTGAGAGTAAGAAACAGGGGCGGACGCTAGGCCAGAGGTGACCCCGCGCCGCCCCGCCAAAAGTTCTTAGCCAGGAGCTAGCGGCTAGGAGCTGGTTTGTGCGGTGGCCGTTCCCCGGTCCGATTTTCTCGGCATCCCCTCGGGGAACGACAACAGTTGACAAGTGCATCTGTGGAAAAAGCCCCGATCTCGGGGCAGGGAGTGCTTTCGCAATTCGGGAACGATTGGACCGAGATTGTGACAACTGGCATCGCCGTTGGTCGGTGCCGCGAGATACTGAGAACAGGGAACTGACATCTGAGAACCGGTTGTACCCCAAGCTTCGCGTGAGTTGGGCCGCGAGGTGAGAAAAGGAAGAACAGAGCCTCTAAATTCTAGACAGGGAGTGCGAGAAATGCCGGAGAGAAATGAAGGAGCCCCCACCCTCGTCGAAGGCGAAACCACGGCGACGAGCGTTGCCACCCCCAAGACCGAGGCAAAGAAGGCCCCGGGCCTGACTTTCCGCCGCTTTTTTACCAAGTCCGGCGTGTCCCCCTACGACGAGATCGAGTGGGAGCGCCGCACGGCGGCCATCACCGACGCCCAGGGCAACGTGATCTTCGAGCAGAAAGATGTCGAAGTCCCCAAAGACTGGTCGATGACGGCGACCAACATCGTCGCCTCGAAGTATCTGCACGGGACGATCGGCACGCCCGAGCGTGAAACTGGCGTCCGCCAACTCGTCAGCCGCGTAGCCGAAACCATCCGCGACTGGGGTCTGTCGCAGGGCTACTTCAAGACGCCAGAAGACGGCGCCACTTTCCACGACGAGCTCGCCCACATCCTGCTTCGCCAGTATGCTGCGTTCAATTCACCGGTTTGGTTCAATGTGGGCTGCGACCGCATCGAGCCCACATCCGATGCCACCAACTGGCACTGGAACTGGGCGCTCGGCCGCGTCGAGTTCAGCGTCACCGGCTACAGGACACCGCAGTGCTCCGCCTGCTTCATCAACTCGGTGAAAGACTCGCTCGACTCGATCCTCACCCTGGCCAAGACCGAGGGCATGCTCTTCAAGTGGGGCTCCGGCACCGGAACCAATCTTTCTCCGCTGCGCTCTTCCACCGAAGGCCTGAGCGGCGGCGGCACGGCCAGCGGTCCGCTCAGCTTCATGAAGGGCTTCGACGCCTTCGCCGGCGTCATCAAATCGGGCGGCAAGACCCGCCGCGCCGCCAAGATGGTCATCCTCAACGTCGACCATCCCGACATCATCGACTTCATCGAGTGCAAGTCAAAGGAAGAGGCTAAGGCGCACGCGCTGGTCTCGATGGGCTACGACGGATCGCATCCCGACTCCGATGCCTACTCGTCCATCTTCTTCCAGAACGCCAATAACTCCGTGCGCGTGACCGACGACTTCATGTACGCCGTGCTGCGCGACACCGACTTCTCTACCCGCGCCGTCAAAGACGGCCGGCCCATGCAGACGTTCAAAGCCAAAGACCTGCTCTTCCGCATCTCCGACGCCACCTGGCGCTGCGGCGATCCCGGCATGCAGTTCGATACCACCGTCAACCGCTGGCACACTTCGAAGAATACCGCCCGCATCAACGCTTCGAACCCCTGCTCCGAGTACATGTTCCTCGACGACTCGGCCTGCAACCTGGCCAGCCTCAACCTGCTGAAGTTCGCGCCCAACGGCACATTTGACGTCGAGGCTTACCGCCACGCCGTCGATATCCTGATTACCGCGCAGGAAATTCTGGTGGACAACGCCGGCTATCCGACGGAGATGATCGGCCGCAATTCGCACGACTATCGTCCCCTGGGACTCGGATACGCCAACCTCGGCGCGCTGCTCATGGCCGCTGGGCTGCCCTACGACTCCGACGCCGGCCGCGACTACGCCGCCTGCGTTACCGCCATCATGTGCGGCGAAGCGTATCTGCAGTCCTCGCGCATCGCCGAACTCTGCCCGCCCCTGGTGCCGGCTACCGAGCCCACCCAGAAGACTCTTGCTGATACCAACTTGACGACTCGTGTAGGCGCGGGCGTCTCGCCCGTGCAGGCCGAGCGAAGCTCGGCAGCGATGCCCGGAGGCGCCTGCCCCGGCTGGTACATCAACCGCGAGCCGTTCCTCGATGTCATCCGCATGCATCGGGCTTCGGTCAACAACATTAACAAGACCAACGTCCCCGGCCCGCTCTACGAAGCCTCCAAAGCCTGCTGGGACGAAGCTCTCGCCTCTGGCGAAAAACACGGCTACCGCAACTCCCAGGTCACCGTGCTCGCGCCCACTGGCACCATCGGCTTCATGATGGACTGCGACACCACCGGGGTGGAGCCGGATCTGGCGCTGGTGAAGTACAAGAAGCTGGTCGGCGGCGGCATGATCAAGATCGTGAACAACACCGTGCCCACGGCGCTGTTCAAGCTCGGCTACTCGCACGACGAAGCCGACAAGATCGTCAGCTACATTGACGCGACCGGCACCATCGAGGGCGCGCCGCACATCAAAGACGAGCATCTCGCCGTGTTCGACTGCTCGTTCAAGCCGGCCAAGGGCACGCGGTCGATTTCCTACATGGGGCACATCAAGATGATGTCGGCGGCGCAGCCGTTCATCTCGGGCGCGATCTCGAAGACCGTCAACCTGCCGGAGAACGCCTCGGTCGAAGACATCATGGAGGCGTACATCCAGTCGTGGAAGCTGGGGATCAAGGCGGTGGCCATCTATCGCGACGGCTGCAAGAAGTCACAGCCGCTGAGCGCGGCAGGAACCAAGACGGCACAGGTTGGCAATGTACCCGCCTTGCCCGTGCCCGAACCCGAAGACATGAACGCGCCGCCGCGCGCCGTGCGCCACAAGCTGCCGGAAGAGCGCATGTCGGTGACGCACAAGTTCAACATCGGCGGACACGAAGGCTACATCACGGTGGGGCTCTATCCCAGCGGCGATCCCGGGGAAATCTTTGTCACCATGGCCAAGGAAGGCTCGACGGTCAGCGGGCTGATGGACAGCTTCGCCCTGGCCGCCTCGATCGCGCTGCAGCACGGCGTGCCGCTGAAGATGCTGTGCGAGAAGTTCGCACACACCCGCTTCGAGCCGAGCGGCTGGAGCGGCAATCCGGACATCGGCTTTGCCAAGTCGATCATGGACTACATCTTCCGCTGGCTGCAGCTGCGCTTTTTGACCGGACAGCAGCAGTTGCTGTTCGAGAACCTGCGGCCGAAGCTGAACGGCGTGAGCGCTCAGCCGTCAGCCGGGGAGTTGGGTGCTGGGCCGACGGCCAACGACCGGGGACCGGCGACGGGGAGTGTCCACGCGGCTGATCAGCTGGCCGGATTGGTCGACCTGGGCGACGCGCCGACCTGCAGCTTCTGCGGGTCAATTATGACGAGAAACGGCAGTTGCTACCGATGCATGAGTTGCGGGAGCACGAGCGGGTGCAGTTAGGGCTTGTGTAGCGCGAGCATTCTTCTGCTGCTGTTCGCGAGATTTTGACCCTTAGGGGGCCCTCTAGCGGGAGTCGCCCCGCTAGGCTATTCCGGATCTTTCAATAAAAATGACTATTTGTCATTTTTCATGTTGACAATCCACAGCTCCACCTTTTAATCTACTTATGGGTCGTCGTTACGGCGATTCGGCAGGTTCTTTGACAATTGTTCTCCAGCAGAGTTCGCTTCCATGATCGAGTCCCTCGCTGATGACGAGGGACGTAAGGCGGTGGGGTTTGTTTTCCCCACGGCGATGGGAAGAAGTTAACCCGTCAGTTGGACGCTGCTCATGTGGACTCTCCATCCAGGGCTGCTGTCTGTTGGTGCGTGAGTGTACGCTCTATTGCTGTTCTGTGTTGGTGTGTACCTGTGGGTAGCTATGTGTGTTCGTTGTCAAGGCTATGCGGCACACGTTGGGTGAGTTTTCCGGTTCGGTCCATTCCCCCTCGGGAGCTGTCTCTGCGGCACCGGCAGTCTTTCGCCGGGGAAAGGAGAATGGTCATGGCTACAGACAAGAATCTGCGGTTCTGCATGGATGTGCTTCAATCTATGCAGAAACGAGATGGGCTTGAACCGGAACAGATGAGCGCATTAGAAAAAGCGAGGGTCGGGCTGAAACGCCTTTGGCGAAATCCGAATCCAAGCAGAAGAGCAATCTTCAATGCTGTTCGGGACATCACAGAAGCGATCACTCAGAACTTCGTCAGCTAAGTAAGCATTTGCTATTTGGCGCTATTGCTCGAGTTCCAAGGGGAAACTCACATCCAAGATGTTTGTGATGCGATGAACTATTCGAAGGCTATACGGGTTGCGCGGGCCCTAACTGACATACCGCAACGTGAACTTGCGAAACGCCTATCGATGGACGCTAGCCTTATATCTTTGCTCGAGAGCGGAAAGCGTACTCCTAGTCTGGAGACCTTGGAGAAGATCGCGGCAGCTCTCCAAATGCCGTTTCATTTGTTCACACTGCTTGCGACGGATCGTGGAGATATTCACGGTGCGGACTCTGAGAGCATTCATCGACTTGCAGTGGGTTTGACCGAGTTGTTGTTGGACGGGGGCGAGAATGGCGAATCAATCCGTCGCAGGCGAGGTCGAGCAATTCCGCATCCTCAGCGTAAACCGGCTCGCCGACATCCTCCAGATTCCAAGAGAGACACTGGCTAAAGTCGCTTCGTCGATCCGATTGCCATCCACACGATAATCGCTGCCTCTCACCAGATTCTCGTAGACATCGGTAAAAAGCGCGGCGCAATTAGCGCACTCAAGAATCCTGTGACAGTGCATGGTGTTGCCTTCAAAGAGTATGTCCGGAACATCAACTTTCCGTTCAATTTCCTGAAGCATGCAGACACAGATGCTGAGTCGAGGGTCAACATTGGCCCCTTGCTGGAATTCAGCAGCGACTTCATCATGGATGCGATCTGGATGCTGCAACAAATCGCCTATGACATCCCCATAGAAGCGAAGGTCTTCTGGTTCTGGTTTGTCTCCAAGTACCCGGAGGGTCTCAATAATCTCCCGCAGGACTCAGAGGTCAGGAAGATGCAGGAAGTGCGACTTGCCGGCTGGGACTTTCCCAGAATCTCGAAGTTTATCGAGTTCGCCTACATCATGAAGGACGTCCATCTGCAAGAAAAGGCGACGGCACGTTAGTCCGCCTTTGGTTGAGTGAGATAGTTCGGTTCCGGGAGCACCCGATGACCTCCAAATCCACCTTTACGGTTGAATATCGCAGAGAAGTATATCTTGCGGTCGCGGTCGCAATACTCTCTTTGCTGGGAAGCGCTACTGGAACATTTTTGACTTTTCGTTTCGAGAGCAGCCGTTGGGAGCGAGAAACACGGTATGCACTCATCAAGGAGCTCTTCGTTAAGCGAATGGAGCTCATGGAGCGCACGATAAAAGCGTTCAATGAACTGCAAGTTCTTGACACCTACAGGGCGACTGGTAATTACGCGTGGGTCGAAGGGTTGGATTCCGTCAAAGCCAGAAAGCCTGCTGTGCCGGATTTGGCGCCCATGATGGCCAGTTTAGCAAAAATCAAGGACGCCCAAGGCGAGCTGTCGACCGTTATGGCCCTCGACGCGGTTTACTTCGGCCCCAAGACGCGGCAAGCAACTTCCGAACTCGATAAATCACTTCGCTTGTCGGACCCGTGGTGGAAGGTGGATGAGTCAAAACTGCAAGCGGTATCAAATGCGATCGGGGAGGAACTCTATTCTAGTCTCAAATCGACGGCCCCTTGAAAGGCGGCAAGCACTCAGACGCGCCGCCGAGAAAAACTAGGGACGGTATCCTATTTCTTCTAGATTCCTGACTTGCCATCAGAGTATCGCTACGATCATCCTGCTCCTAGTAAATTGCGTCGTCGTGAAAACGCGTCTGCGGCTGGTGTTTAGCCGGCCCGAGAGTATTGATAGAGTTCCTCCCCCTCCG
>Ga0335082_10003521_pt1 | contig 17057 bp, 15 predicted proteins | sample Lox_Sample_41_FD_206718 | JGI IMG/M metagenome (GOLD analysis project Ga0335082, IMG submission 206718) | Soil microbial communities from Loxahatchee National Wildlife Refuge, Florida, United States - Lox_Sample_4.1 | ecosystem: Environmental > Terrestrial > Soil > Wetlands | place: USA... | reverse complement strand
GGGCTACCAAACCGACGCGCCCGGCCGGACGGCGTTGAATTGGACCTTGGTCCAATGGTCTGCTCCCGAATCGCCGGACGATACTGATCCCGAACTGGGGAGGTCGGCCGTCAAGAGGCGGCCGATTCAAAGCAAGCCGGGATGCGTCACGGCCGGCAGAATTGCGCAGCCGAGCATTTCGGTCATGCGCCTCGTCGTTGTCACCGCCGGCGGGATCGATATTGACCGACAAGTCGCTGATCCATCGCTATCTCGACCCGGGAGACGCCCTGGGCGAGGTGTTGTTCGGCCTCATCATGGTGCTCAGCTTCACCGTCGGCGCGCGCCTCCTCCTTACAGAAGAACAGTTCGATTCGACCGAGCTGGTCGTGGGCGCTGTCGGATGCAACATCGCCTGGGGCGTGATCGATGCCGTACTCTTCGTCCTCGGCAGCCTGTTCCATCGCAGCCGTCGTGCGCGCTTCTATCGTGCGCTCCAGAATGCGCGCGACGACACGGAGGCGCGGGCCAGGATACAAGACGAGTTCGGATTCGAGGACGAACCCATCGCCATCCTGCCGGAGGATCGCGCCCGTCTCCATGATGCCATCCTGGCTCTGAGCGCGCGCGCCGCTCCGCCGCGCGCGCCTGATGCGCCAGGATTTCTCGGCCGCTCTCGTCGCTTTTCTCCTGGTGTCGGCCGCGGCGCTGCCCGGTGTGATTCCGTTTCTTCTGCTGAGCGATTCCAATCTCGCGCTTCGTGTGTCCAATACGGTGCTTATTCTCCTGCTCTTTTTCGGATACGGATGGGGACACTACACGGATGCGCGGCCCTGGCGCGTCGGGCTGACGGTCATGGTCCTCGGGATCGCGATGGTCCTCATCGCGGTTGTACTGGGAGGCTGAATATCGAGGCTGTTCGCTGATGCCAGATCAGATCGGCTGGATGCGCTGGGTGCCGGGACTGCTGACCCTGCGGAACTACGAAGTGCGCTGGTTGACCCATGACGTCGTCGCCGGCGTGGTGCTGGCGACGATGCTCGTGCCCGTCGGCATCGCCTACGCCGTGGCATCGGGCGTGCCCGGCATCTACGGCCTCTACGCGACGATCGTGCCGCTGCTGGCCTATGCGCTGTTCGGTCCCAGCCGCATCCTCGTCCTGGGACCGGACTCTTCGCTTGCCGCTGTCATCCTCGGCGTCGTGCTTCCGCTGTCGGGCGGAGATCCGCAGCGCGCCGTTGCCTTGGCCAGCATGATGGCCGTCGTTTCCGGAGTCGTGTGCATTCTGGTCGGCTTGGCGCGGCTCGGATTCATAACCGAGCTTCTGTCCAAGCCGATCCGCTACGGCTACATGAACGGGATCGCGCTGACCGTGCTGATCAGTCAGCTGCCCAAGCTGTTCGGTTTTTCCATCGACAGCGATGGGCCGTTGCGAAACCTGTGGCGCATCGTCGAGGCGATCCTGGGCGGCAAGGTCAACTGGACGGCCTTCGCGATCGGCGCCGGCACGCTGGCGGTGATCCTGCTGCTCAAGAACAGCAAGCGCGTTCCGGGCATCCTGGTGGCGGTGATCGGCGCGACCGTGATCGTCGGCGTGCTGGATCTGGGCGCGCGCGCCGGTATCTCGGTCCTGGGACCGCTACCCCAGGGCCTCCCGGCCTTCACGCTTCCCTGGATCAACTATGACGATATCGTGCCGGTCGTGATCGGCGGCGCCGCCGTCGCCATGGTCTCGTTCGCGGACACGAGCGTGCTGTCCCGCTCCTACGCCGCGCGGATGCGCACGCCCGTCGATCCCAATCAGGAGATGGTCGGGCTCGGCGCTGCCAATCTGGCCGCCGGATTCTTCCAGGGCTTTCCGATCAGCAGCAGCTCGTCGCGCACGCCCGTGGCGGAGGCGGCCGGCGCGCGCACGCAGCTGACCGGCGTCGTCGGCGCGCTCGCCGTGGCCCTGCTGCTGCTGGCGGCGCCGAACCTGCTCCAGCACCTGCCGTCCGCCGCCCTGGCGGCGGTCGTCATCGCTGCGGCCATCGGCCTGATCGAGGTCACCGGCCTGATCCGCATCTATCGGATCCAGCGCTGGGAGTTCTGGCTCTCGATCGCCTGTTTCGTCGGCGTCGCCGTCCTCGGCGCCATCCCCGGCATCGGCCTGGCGATCGTGATCGCCGTCATCGAGTTCCTGTGGGACGGCTGGCGTCCGCACTCGGCGGTGCTGGGGCGCGCCGAGGGCGTCAAGGGCTACCACGACATCACGCGCTACCCGGACGCCCGCCGGATACCGGGGCTCGTCCTCTTCCGCTGGGATGCACCGCTGTTCTTCGCCAACGCCGAACTGTTCAAAGAGCGCGTCCTGGATGCGGCGAAGACGGCGCCCACGCCCACGCGCTGGCTGGTCGTCGCGGCAGAGCCGGTCACCAGCGTGGACGTCACGGCGGCCGACGCCCTCGAGGAGCTGGACAAGGCCCTGCACGACGCCGGCATCGAGCTGTGCTTTGCCGAGCTCAAGGATCCCGTGAAGGACAAGCTCAAGCGGTTCGGCCTGTTCGAGCAGATCGGCGAAGGCGCCTTCTTCCCGACCGTCGGCGCCGCGGTCGGCAGCTACCTCGCGATGCACGCCGTCGAGTGGGAGGACTGGGAGGACCGCGGTCCGCCGAGAAGAGGGGAGTAACGCATGAACTGGCTTCTGCTCTTCGTCCCCGTTGCGGTCGGCCTGGAATACCTGGCGCCCGAGCGGCATCTCCTGGTCTTCGCAACCTCCTGTCTCGCCATCCTGCCGCTCGCCGGATGGATGGGGCACGCCACGGAGCAGCTCGCGGAGCGCATGGGCGAAGGCGTCGGCGGGCTTCTCAACGCGACCTTCGGCAACGCCGCCGAGCTGATCATCGCCCTCGCCGCGCTGCGGGCCGGGCTGCACGACGTGGTGAAGGCGTCGATCGCCGGTTCCATCGTCGGCAATATCCTCCTGGTGCTCGGCGCGTCGATGCTGGCCGGAGGGTTGCGCCGTCCGGAGCAGCATTTCAATCCGGCCGGCGCGCGCTCGCAGGCGACGATGCTGACGCTCGCGGCGATCGCGCTCGTCCTCCCCGCCGCCTTCGAGGTGGCGGCGGGCGCGACGCCCGAAGGACTCGGCCGGCTCAGCGTCTCGATCTCGGTCGTGCTGCTACTCGTCTATGCGCTGTTCCTGACGTTCTCGCTGGTGACCCACTCCGCGCTCTTCGCGGGCTCGCACGTGCCGGAGGAGGGGAAGGCGCCGGCATCCGTGGGCCGGGCCGCGCTCGTGCTCGCGGCCGCCACGGCGGCGATCGCGTGGATGAGCGAGATCATGGTGGGGGCGATCGAGCCCACGGCGCACGAGTTCGGCCTCAGCAGCGTCTTCGTCGGCGTCTTCGTCGTGGCGATCGTGGGAAACGCCGCCGAGCACGCCACCGCGATCAGCGCGGCCATGAAGGACCGCATGGACCTCTCGCTCTCGATCGCGATCGGCTCGAGCATGCAGGTGGCGCTGTTCGTCGCGCCCGTCCTGGTGCTCGCAAGTCTTTTCATCGGTCCGGCGCCGATGGATCTGGCGTTCTCCGCGGGCCTCGTCCTGACGGTCCTCCTGTCCGTCCTGATCACGGGCCAGGTGGCGGGCGACGGACGGTCCGACTGGCTCAAAGGCGTGCAGCTGCTGGCCGTCTACCTCGTGCTCGGTCTCGCCTTCTTCTTCCTGCCGGGCGCGCCTCCTTGATGCTCCGCCAGCGTGAATGCGATATAACAGCCGGAGGAGGAGCGGGCCATGTACACCAAGCAGGCGCTGCGGGAGCTCGGCGTCACCGGCAGGGAGATGAGCGAGGCGCAGCGGCGGTCGCTCGACGAGAACGGGTTCTTCATCCAGGAGGGCGTGTTCAGCGCCGAGCAGTGCCGGGTCATGGCGGAGGAGTTCGACCGGCTCCATGCGCGCGAGGGCGACCAGGGCGGGCGCGAGGTGCACGTAGAGCCGGGGGCACCGCGCGTCTCCGACATCTTCAACAAGACCGACGTCTACGACTGCTGCCTTGAGATCAAGCCGTTCCTGGCGGCGTCGCACTATCTGCTCGGCGAGTTCAAGCTGCACGGCGCCAACCTGCGCGATCCCCTGAAGGGGCGCGGGCAGCAGGACCTGCATGTCGACGTGCCCAAGCTGTTCGATGACGACTGGTGGGTGTCCAACGCCATCATCACCTTCGACGACATGACCGCCGACAACGGGCCGACGCGGGTGGTGCCGGGCTCGCATCGCTGGCAGCCGATGAACGTGCCCTACGTCAACATCGGCGACTGGGAGCCGCGGCCGCTGACGCCGGAGGAGCAGGCGCGCGTGCCGAAGGATCTGGCCGCGCCCTACCCCGGCGAGCTCAGGGTGACCGCGCCCAAGGGCAGCGTGATCATCATCAACTCCTCGCTCTGGCACGCCGGCACGACCAATGTGAGCGGCGCACGGCGGCGGGTGCTGCACCTGACCTACACGCGCCGCGACCTGCCGCAGCAGCTGGTGCAGCGCGAATACCTGACGCCCGCGCTCTACGAGCGCATGAGCCCGGCGCACCGCTTCCTCATGGACATCGAGGAGGTGCCGGCGGGCGCGACGGCCATGCGAGCCGCGCGGCGGGCGCATGCCGGCGGCAACTGGTGGAACTGAGAGCTCAGCGCGCGACGAGCCTCACGGCTGCCTGCGCGGCCGCCTCGGCGTAGCGCTTGTCGCCATGGATGAGCATGAGGACCTGACAGCCCTCGAGGAGCAGCGCGATCTGGCGGGCCCGCAGCGCGGCGTCGGCGACGCGCCGGCGTGCGAGCTGCCCGGCGAGCCATGACTCGACGGCCGCCTTGTGGCGACGCGCGATGGCGCGCGCCGGATGCCCGGGCAGATCGGCGAGCTCGACCACGAGGCGGGTAAAGCCGGCGCTCGACCAGCGCGGCTTCGAGGCCCAGACGGCCAGCTCCGCGAACAGCGCGCGCACCATGGCCTCGGCGTCGCCCGCGAGCCGGTCCGACCAGCGGCGGATGCGCTCCAGCGCCAAGTCGTGGTGCGCCTCCAGCATGGCGGCGAGCAGCCGGTCCTTGCTGCCGAAATGGGCGTAGAGCGTGCGCTTGGTGACGCCGGCCTGGGCGGCGACAGCGTCGACGCCGACCCGCGCGAAGCCCTTGCGATAGAACAGCTCATAGGCGGCGTCGATGATGCGCCGCCGCGTAGCGTCTGCCTTGCTGCCCATTCTGGCCTCACGCAAGAGTATACCGGCCAGTGAGTGTACATCGAGTGGCGGCCTGAGTATCCCTGCTCCGATGTAGCGAAGGAGCTGTGGCCATGGGCGATGCGGTCCTTACCATCCGGGACATCAGGGTGCGCGCGGTGAATGCGCCGCTGGCGCGGCCGATCCGCACGGCGGTCGGCGCCATCCCCTCGGCGCCGCTGCTGCTGATCGACATCGGCACCGATGAGGGTGTCGTCGGGCGCAGCTACCTCTTCGCCTACACGCCGGTGGTCCTGGCGCCGCTCGCCCGGCTGGCGGCGGAAATCGCCGGCGAGCTGGCCGGACAGCCGGTCGCGCCGGTGGAGATCATGCGCGGATTCGAGCGCCGGTTCCGGCTGCTCGGCCGGCAAGGGTTGCTGGGCATGCTGCTGTCAGGCGTCGATATGGCGCTGTGGGACGCGCTCGGGCGTGCCGCCGACTGGCCGGTCGTACGCCTGCTCGGGGGCCAGCCGTTGCCGCTGCCGGCCTATGACAGCTTCGGCATCGTCGATCCCGCTGCCGACGAGCGCGCCATCCGGCAGTCGCTGGAGCGCGGCTTCCGCGCCATCAAGATCAAGCTGGGCGACGGCGATGGGGGGAAGGACGTCGAGACGGTGGCCGCCGTGCGGCGCATGATCGGGCCGGGCATTGCGCTGATGGTCGACTACAACCAGTCGCTCGACGCGCCGGAGGCGCTGCGGCGCATCGCCCGCCTCGCCGAGTACGACCTGACCTGGGTGGAGGAGCCGGTGCCGGCCGAGGACATCCATGGCCATGCGCGGGTGCGCGCGGGCTCTCCTATCCGCATCCAGACCGGCGAGAACTGGTGGTTCCCGCGCGACATGGCGAATGCTGTGGCCGCCGGCGCCTCCGACTTCGCCATGCTCGACATCATGAAGATCGGCGGCGTCACCGGCTGGCTACGCGCGGCCGGGCAGGCGGAGGCGGCATCGTTGCCGGTGTCGAGCCACATCTTCGTCGAGGCCAGCGCGCATCTCCTGGCGGTGACGCCGACGGCGCACTGGCTGGAGCATCTCGACAGCGCCGCCGCGATCATGGCCGAGCCGATCGGGGTTAAGGACGGGTGCATCGCGGCAAGGGGCCCTGGCCTCGGCATGACCTGGGACGAGCGGGCGGTGGCACGCTACGCAGCGTAAGGTGTCCCTTTTGCTTGACCGCTCATCCTTCCTCAGCGGCGGGATTCCGCCCGCCATCTTAACGTAGCTGTTGCAATCCGCAGCAGGACGGACGAACTATTACCGCAACGAGAACGCCACCAGCGGCGCGCCGCCCGCCTCTTCCAAGCGTGGGCGTGGTCCAGTGACCAACAAACAGGCACCGCGACCCGACGGGTTCGAAGGAGCCGGGCGAAGGGAGGGACGATGGCGGCGGTCGAAATCCGAGCGGTCGTGAAGCGGTTCGGCGGCACCGAGGTGTTGCACGGCATCGAGACGACGATCGACGACCGCTCCTTCGTCGTGCTGCTGGGACCGTCGGGCTGCGGCAAGTCCACCCTGCTGCGGATGATCGCCGGGCTCGAGGAGATCAGCGCCGGCGAGATCGCCATCGGCGGGCGGGTGGTGAACGACGTGCCGCCGAAGCAGCGCGACGTCGCCATGGTGTTCCAGAACTACGCGCTCTACCCGCACATGAAGGTCTACGACAACATGGCCTTCAGCCTGAAGCTGGCCAAGGTGGACCGCGAGACCGTCGACGCCAAGGTGCGGCGCGCGGCCGATATCCTGGGACTGGCGGAGTATCTCGACCGCTATCCGCGCCAGCTCTCGGGCGGGCAGCGCCAGCGCGTGGCGATGGGGCGGGCGATCGTGCGCGACCCGCAGGTATTCCTGTTCGACGAGCCGCTCTCAAACCTCGACGCCCAGCTGCGCGTGCAGATGCGCACGGAGATCAAGGCGCTGCACCAGGGCCTGGGCTCGACCTCCATCTATGTGACTCACGACCAGATCGAGGCCATGACCATGGCTGACAAGATCGTGGTCATGCGCAGCGGGCGCATCGAGCAGGCGGGCGCGCCGCTCGAGGTCTACGACCATCCGCGCAACCTGTTCGTCGCCGGCTTCATCGGCTCGCCCGCGATGAACCTGATCCCGGGCACGCTGCGTGGCGCCAACGGCCGGCCGCAAGTCGAGACCGCGGACGGCGTGGCGCTGCCGCTGCCGGCAAGCGCGCCCGGACAGGCCGGACAGTCGGTGGTCTACGGCGTACGGCCGGACCATCTCGGCGTCGCCAACGGCGGCGGCTTCGACGCCACCGTCGACGTGGTGGAGCCGACGGGCGCCGACACGCTCGTGTTCGCGCGCATCGGCGGCCAGAAGATCTGCGGCGCCTTCGCCGAACGCTACAGCTTCAAGCCGGGGGAACGCATCGCCCTCGCGCCGCGCCTCGACTGCGTGCATCTGTTCGACGCGCAGTCGGGCGTCAATCTGATGCCGTGACCAGCGGACCAGCAACCGAAGAACAGCCAAGGAGAGGGAGCGATGAAGGACTTTACGAGACGCGATTCGCTGAAGGCCGGCGCCGGCCTGCTCGCCGGCGCGGCGGTAGGCGCGAACCTGGGGCTGCGGCCGGCGCGCGCGGACGAGCCGACGATCGACCTGAAACCGGAGGCAGGCGCGACATTGCGCGTGCTGCGGCCTGCCAAGTTCGTGAAGGGCGACGAGACGCTGTGGTTGGAGAACACGGAGAAATACACGAAGCAGACCGGCGTGACCGTGAAGGTCGAGAGCCAGGGATGGGAGGATCTGCGCCCGAAGGCCGCGGTGGCCGCGAATGTCGGCAAAGGGCCGGACGTGGTCTACGGCTGGTACGACGACGCCCATCAATATCCGGAGAAGCTCGTCGACGTCACCGATCTCGCCGAGTATCTCGGCGCCAAGTACGGCGGCTGGTACGACGTCTGCAAGAAGTTCGGCATGCGCGACGGCAAGTGGATCTCGATCCCCCTGGGAGCGGCCGGGGCCCGCATCGTCTACCGCGTCTCCATGCTGAAGGAGGCCGGCTTCGACTCCTGGCCGACCGATTTTCCGGGCATGCTGAAGGCGACGCAGGCGCTGGCGGCCAAGGGCAAACCCGGCGGCCTCGCCCTCGGCAATGCGGTCGGCGACGCCAACGGATGGTGCCATTGGGTGGTGTGGGCCCATGGCGGCAAGATGGTCGACGAAAACAACCAGGTCGTCATCAACAGCCCGGAGACGATCAAGGCGCTGGAATATGCCGCCGAGCTCTACAAGACCTTCATTCCGGGCACGCTGTCCTGGCTCGACCCCTCCAACAACAAGGCCTTCCTCGACGGCCAGCTCTCCTGGACCATCAACGGCATCTCCATCTACTACGCGGCCAAGAACTCCGACGATCCCAAGATCAAGGCGCTGGCCGACGACATCAACCACGCGGTGCTGCCGGTAGGGCCGGTCGGGCATCCGACCGAGTTGCATCTCACGGTGCCGGCGATGGTCTTCGCCTATACGAAGTATCCGAACGCGGCGAAGGACTACATCCGCTTCATGCTGGAGCGCGAGCAGTATGTGCCGTGGCAGGAGGCCTCGATCGGGTATTTCAGCCAGCCGCTGCGGGAATATGAGAAGAGCAAGATCTGGACCGTCGACCCCAAGCACACGCCCTACCGCGACCTCATGGCCAACATGCTGTGGCCGGGCTATGCGGGCTCGCTCGGCTATGCGTCAGCTGGCGTGATGGCCGACTTCGTGATGGTGAACATGGTGGCGCAGGCCGCCTCCGGCGACAAATCGCCGGCCGACGCCGCCGCCGAGGCGCAGAAGCGCGCCGAGCGGTACTACAAGGTGTAAGCCACCGGTCGATGCAAATTGCCCTTGTAGGGGCGACCGGCAGGTCGCCCGTCTCTGGGCCGGACGGATGGAGCGGGCGACCTGCCGGTCGCCCCTACTCTCATTCTCCTAGAGGGCGGGAGTTGTGAGCATCGCGATCGCCACCCGCAAGCGGGCCCATTCGGCGTCGCTGGCGCGGCTGCTCGACAACCGCACCGTGCTGTCGGTGCTGTTCCTGCTGCCGGCGCTAACGATCCTGCTGCTATTCCTCACTTATCCGCTCGGCCTCGGGATCTGGATGGGGTTCACCGACGCGCGCATCGGTCGGCCCGGCATCTTCATCGGCCTCGAGAACTACGTGTCGCTGTTCGACGACGACGTGTTCTGGCTGTCGGTGTTCAACACGGTCTTCTACACGGTCGTAGCGACGATCGCGAAGTTCGGGCTCGGCCTGTGGCTGGCGCTGCTGCTGAACCATGCGGTGCCGTTCAAGGCCGTCATCCGCGCCGTCGTGTTGTTGCCCTACATCGTACCGACGGTACTCTCGGCGCTGGCCTTCTGGTGGATCTACGACTCGAACTTCGGGATCATCTCCTGGCTGCTCGAGCAGATCGGGCTCGTCAAAGACCGCCAGCATTACATCGATTTCCTCGGCGTGCCCTGGAATGCGCGCTGGTCGCTAATCGTGGCCAACGTCTGGCGCGGGATCCCCTTCGTCGCCATCTGCCTGCTGGCGGGACTGCAGACGATCTCGCCCTCGCTCTACGAGGCGGCCGCGCTCGACGGTGCCAACGCGTGGGAACGCTTCCGCTACGTCACCGTGCCCATGCTGATGCCGATCCTGGCGGTCGTGCTGACCTTCTCGGTGCTGTTCACCTTCACGGATTTCCAACTGGTCTACGCTATCACCCGCGGGGGGCCACTAAACACCACCCACCTGATGGCGACGCTTGCCTTCCAGCGCGCAATCCCCGGTGGCGATCTCGGCCAGGGCGCGGCTATCTCGACGGCGATGATCCCATTCCTGATCGGGGCAACGCTGCTCAGCTACTACGGCCTGCAGCGGCGCAAATGGCAGCAGGGCGGCGCAGATGACTGAGGCGGTCAGCACGGCCCTCGCCGACTCGACGGGGATGAAATATCTGGAGACGCTGCCACGGCGCGTGGTGACGGTCTACGTCCCGCTGGTGCTGTTCGTGATCATCCTGCTGTTCCCGTTCTATTGGATGGGAGTCACGACCTTCAAGCCGAACGACGAGCTCTACAACTACTCCGACCACAACCCCTTCTGGATCAGCAGCCCGACGCTGCAGAACATCCGCAAGCTGCTGTTCGAGACCGACTACCCGCAATGGCTGCTGAACACCATGACCATCGCGGTGTGCGCGACCGCCCTCTCGATCTTCGCCAGCGTGCTCGCGGCCTACGCGATCACGCGGCTGCGCTTCCGTGGTGCCCAGACCATCGGGCTGCTGATCTTCCTCGCCTATCTGGTGCCGCCGAGCATCCTGTTCATCCCGCTCGCTATCCTGGTCTACGGGATGGGCATCTACGATACGAACTGGGCGCTGATCCTCACCTATCCGACGTTCCTGATCCCCTTCTGTACCTGGCTGCTGATGGGCTATTTCCGCAGCATCCCCTACGAGCTCGAGGAATGCGCGCTCATCGACGGCGCCACGCGCATCCAGATTCTCTGGAAGATCACCCTGCCGCTGGCCGTGCCGGGCCTGATCTCGGCCGGCATCTTCGCCTTCACCCTCTCCTGGAATGAATTCATCTACGCGCTCGCCTTCCTCTCCTCGACCGAGCAGAAGACCGTGCCCGTCGGCGTGCTCACCGAGTTGGTCGAGGGCGACGTCTATCACTGGGGCTCGCTGATGGCAGGCGCGCTCCTCGGTTCGCTGCCGGTCGCGATCTTCTACTCGTTCTTCGTGGAGCACTACGTCTCCTCTCTGACCGGCGCGGTCAAGGAGTGACGGCTGACCGGCCGGTCGTCCTTGTGACCTGCGGCAACGCATTCTTCATGGTTTGTTGATAGGTTCCGCTCCCGTTCATAGCGCGGTTTGGGATGGCGGATGACGGTCATTCTCAAGACTATGGATCAGGTCCCCGGCGCCAGCAGCGTGCATGGGCCCGAGCTGTCGTTCCGGGCGTCGACGGTAACGGCCCGCGAGATCGTCCGGGCTCGGGTCGAAGCCGAGGTCGAGCGCTACAACAACGACGCCGCGCAGCAGCGCTTCGTCGGCCTCGTCGCGCCTGCCCAAGTGGAGCGCGAGCTCAACGGACCGCCGCGGCAAGGGCGCCGCCCGATCGACGCCGAGCATCAGATCGAAGTGGCGCTCGAAGCCATCCGCAGGGGCCGCGTGATCCTCATGTTCAACGGCGCGCAGGTCGAGGACATCGACGCGCCCCTGCTGATCACGCCCGTCAGCGAAGCGCGCTTCCTCAAGCTCGTCCCGCTGGTCGGAGGCTGACCATGGCGACCGACCTGCAGCGGCTGTCGGCCGCGCTCGCCGAACGCATGCGCGAGCTCGGCTGTGCGCCGACCGATCCGCGCGTGGCGCCGCTGCTGGCGCAGGTGCAGGCGCTGATGCGCGAGCACTTGGCCAACGTACAAGCGGGGGCCAACGTCGCGATGCTATCGCCTGGCTCCCCGCGCTCCGCGCCGGCGGCATCGACAGATCACTCGAACAGCGCGGTCTCTTACGACCTTCCGGCCGATCTGGTGCGACTGTTGAAGGCCTATCTGGCGATCTGCCCGTCCAACGGCTTCACGCAGGCGCCCGCGCTGTCTCAGTCCGAAGAAGGGCGCCGGATTCTGGAACTCGGGCCCGCGGAGAGGGCCAAGATGGCGGTGCAGGCCTATGCCGCCTTGACCTCGGTCCGCTATGGCGGACCGGATGGCAGCGGCTTGCGCCGCGTGGTCTCCGATCTGCTGCGCGCCAAGCTCGCTCTCGAGGAGGCGCAGGCGATCGCGCTGGTGAAGGCGGCGGTCCGCGACGGCTTCCTCTACACCAGCTACTCGCCGAACCAGATCGTCCTGAGCACGCTCGAGCGCCATGTGCAGTCGCAAGGCCTGAGCCCCGACCTGCGCGGCGCGATCGAGGGCCTGCTCGCGCGCATGAAGCATGGCTATGCCGAGGGCAACGCCCAAGGCCGCAAGCTGCTGAACGGCGTCGAGGCGCTGCTGGCACACCAGGCCGGCGACGGCGCATCGATCCCGGAATTCAAGCCGCGGCCGGATGCGTGGGGCCGGGTCCTGTCCGCGAAGCTGTCGGCGATGCCGGCCGGCGAGCGCGCGCGGCTGATGCCGCTCCTGGCGCTGGCGGCCAAGGGTGGCGACGGCGCCAAGCCCGCGAAGGGCTGGCTCAAGAGCGCCGCGCAGGCGGTCGATCAGCCGGATCGGGCAGGGCTGGCCGAGCTGCTGCTGGCGGCCATCGCATGCGAGGAGGAAGACTTTCAGATCGCGCCCGACAACCAGGACACGGTGCGCGGGCTCGTCTGGCTGGCGGCGTTGGCGGCGCCCGAGGTGGCGGCGCAGCGCCTCGAGGCCTTTGCCCAGACCTGCCTCACCTTCTCGCCGGCTCATTTCACCTACCGCTCGCTCATGCTCGGCAATGCGGCGATCCATGCGTTCTCGCTCCTGCCAGGCTTGCTCGGCGTCGGCAGCCTCATGCGCCTGCGGCGCCGGTTGAAGCGGCCGGGCGAGATCAAGACGGTCGACAAGGCGCTGGCGGCGCTCGCTGAGGCGCGCGGCGTGACGCCGGGCGAGCTCGAGGAGATCGGCCTGCCCGACTATGGCTTCGGCAGCGACGGCGCGCTCGCGATCGCCGTCGGTCCGGCAACGGCCGTGCTCACCATCACCGAGGCGGATGCGCTGGACGTCGCTTGGCACGATGCTGGCGGGCAGCCGCTGAAGGGACCGCCGGCCGAGCTCAAGGCGAACCACGCCGACGCCCTGAAGGCGTTCAAGGCCCAGCTCAAGGAGATCGGCGACACGCTCAAGGCGCAGCGCCTGCGGCTCGAACGGCTCTATCTCGACGAGCGCGAATGGACGCTGGCGGACTGGCAGGCGCGCTATCGCGACGCGCCGCTCGTCGAGTGCATGGTGCAGCGGCTGATCTGGTCGTTCAGGCTCCGCGAGCGCTGGGTGGCGGGATTGCCCGAGGGCGACGCGGTGCGCGATGCGAGCGGAACGAACCTCGACCTCGGCGGGCGCGACGTCCGGGTCCGGCTCTGGCACCCCATGCAGTCGGAGGCCGGCCACGTGCTGGCGTGGCGGCAGCGGCTGGCGAGCCTCGAGGTGACGCAGCCGTTCAAGCAGGCGCACCGCGAGATCTACGTCTTGACCGACGCCGAGCGGCAAGCGGAGAGCTATTCGAACCGCTTCGCCGGGCACATCGTGCAACAGAAGCAATTCCGCGCCCTCTGCCAGGCGCGCGGCTGGAGCTGCCCGGCGTACGGCAGCTGGGATCCGGGCGACGGCCGGCCGGTGAAGCGTCTGCGGGAACTCCAGGTCGAGTTCTGGGTCGAGCCGATCGAGGGCGAGATCGATGCGCAGGACTTCCAGTTCCGCTATCTCTCCACCGACCAGGTGCGCTTTGCCAATGGCGAGGGCGAGCCGATCGCGCTCGAGCGGGTGCCGCCCGTGCTTTTCTCAGAGCTGATGCGCGACGTCGACCTCTTCGTCGGCGTCGCCAGCATCGGCAACGATCCGACCTGGGGCGACCGCGGCGACGGCGCCTACGGCGACTATTGGAACCGGGCCGCGTTCGGTGCCCTCTCGGAAGCCGCCAAGACACGGCGCGCCGTGCTCGAGGACCTGCTGCCGGGCCTCAAGATCGCGAGGCAAAGCCGGCTGGAGGACCGCTTCCTGGTCGTCGAGGGCAAGCTGCGGACCTATCGCATCCACCTCGGCTCGGCCAACGTGCAGATGGAGCCGAACAACCAGTATCTCTGCATCGTGCGCGGCGGCCCGAGCGGCGGCCATGTCCGCCTGCCGTTCGACGGCGACGAGATGCTCTCGCTCGTCCTCTCGAAGGCTTTCCTGCTGGCCGAGGACGACAAGATCAAGGACAGCTCGATCCTTTCGCAGATCCGCCGGGGTTAGTTCCCGCGCTCGCTGCGCCCGCCCGGAAAGTTGGCGCGATACTCCGCCGCCGCCTGCTCCATGGTGACGAACCGCGCGCCGCCCTCGCGCAACTTCCGGATCAGCTTCTCCAGCATGATCAGGCGGTGGCCGCGCCCGATGACGTGGGGATGGAACGTGTAGGTGAGCACGCCCCAGTCGTAGTGGTCCCGCATATAGGCGAAATCGCCGAACCAGTTCTCCAGCACCAGGCCGGCGTTCATGAGGCCCGGTTGGATGAGGTTCTGGTAGCGCATGTATTCGAACACCGGGAAGTCGTCGAGTGACCAGCTGATCGGCAGCTCCACGAGCTTCGTATCCGCGCCGTAGCGGATCGGTGCCTCCAGCTCGGCGACGTCGTTCTCGCGCGCCTGGTAGGGCAGGTAGTCGTGGCCCATGAGGCTGCTGTCGTAGGCGAAGCCGTGCCGGAGCAGCAGCTCGATCGAATGCGGGCTCAGGTCCCAGGCGGGGGAACGGTAGCCGCGGGCGTTACGCCCCGTGAGCTTGCGGATGGCCTCGTTGCCGCGGACGAGCTCGCGCTCCTCCTCCTCGCGGCTGAGGCTGGCCGGCACGCGGTGGGTCCAGCCGTGGTGCCCGATCTCGTGGCCGGCCTTGACCACGTCTGCGCATGACGCGGGATAGGTCTCGATCGTGTGGCCGGGGATGAACCAGGTGCTGGCGATCTCGTGCGCGCGCAGCAGCGCCAGCAGGCGCTCGGTCGCGACCATGCCGAAGTCGCCGCGCGAGATCATCGTCGGCGTGGTCAGCCCGCGCGCGATCATGCCGGAGGTGTTGTCGAGATCGAAGGTGAGACAGACGAAGTGCTGGGGCATGGATGCTGCCTCTCACGCTTGTGCACTGCGAAGCGCACAGCTTGCCGAGCCTTCCCGATTGGTGCAACGCTGGCGCCGGGAGCGGCGGGCGACCGGCGGACCGCGGAGGGGCCAGAATGCCAGAAAGACAAACGAGTGCCGCGGAGGGGTTCGTCGCCGCGCGCGATTTCCTGCTGCGTCATCGCGAGGACTACGCCGCCGCTGCCCGCGATTTCCGCTGGCCGCAGGGCCAGCACTTCAATTGGGCGCTCGACTATTTCGATCGCATGGCCGAGGGCAACGCGCGGCCGGCGCTGTGGATCGTCAACGAGGACGGCAGCGAGTTCAAGGCGACCTTCGCGGAGATGGTCGTGCGCGCAAACCGGGCCGCCAACTTCCTGCGCGCGCTCGGCGTGAAGCGCGGCGACCGCATCCTGCTGATGCTCGGCAACGTGCCGGCGCTGTGGGAGGTGATGCTGGCGGCGATGAAGCTCGGTGCTGTGCTCATTCCCTCGACCACGCTGCTCAATCGCGACGACCTGCTCGATCGGCTCACGCGCGGACGCGTGACGCAGGTGATCGCCGCGGCCGAGGAGACCGGCAAGTTCGCGGACTTGCCGGGCAGCTTCACGCGCATTGTCGTCGGCACCGACACGCCCGGCTGGACCAGCTATCGACAGGCCGAGACGGCCTCGGCGATGTTCGCGCCGGACGGCGTAACCAAGGCCGACGACCCGCTGCTGCTCTACTTCACCTCCGGCACGACCGCGAAGGCGAAGCTCGTGCTGCATACGCATGCGAGCTATCCCATCGGCCATCTCTCGACGATGTACTGGCTGGGGCTGCGGCCGGACGACGTGCATCTCAACATCAGCTCTCCCGGCTGGGCCAAGCACGCCTGGAGCTGCTTCTTCGCGCCCTGGAACGCCGGCGCCACCATTTTCGTCTACGGCTTCAAGCGCTTCAACGCCAAGGCGGTGCTGGATGCGGTCGTGCGCGCCGGCGTGACTTCGCTGTGCGCGCCGCCGACGGTGTGGCGCATGCTCGTGCAGGAGCACCTGCGCGCCTGGAAACCGGCGCTGCGCAACCTGGTCGGTGCCGGCGAGCCGCTCAATCCGGAGGTCATCGAGACCGTGCGCGCCGCCTGGGGCCTCACCATCCGCGACGGCTACGGCCAGACCGAGACCACCGCGCAGGTCGCCAACGCGCCGGGACAGGCGGTGAAGCCCGGCGCCATGGGGCGGCCGCTGCCCGGCTATCGCGTCGCGCTGCTCGACGTGAATGGCCGCGAATGCGACGAGGGCGAGCTGTGCCTCGCCCTGGAGCCGCGGCCGCTCGGCCTGATGCCCGGCTATCAGGACGATGCCGAGCGCACCGACGCGGTCATGGCCGGGGGCTACTACCGAACCGGCGACGTCGCGCGCCGCGATGCCGACGGCTATCTCACCTTCGTCGGCCGCGCCGACGACGTCTTCAAGGCCTCGGACTACCGGATCAGCCCGTTCGAGCTGGAGAGCGTGCTGATCGAGCATGCGGCGGTCGCCGAGGCGGCCGTCGTGCCCAGCCCGGACCCGCTGCGGGCGGCGGTGCCGAAGGCGTTCGTCGTGCTCGCCGCCGGCACGCCGCCGACGCGGGAGACGGCGGCCGCCATCTTCGCCCATGTGCGCGAGCACCTGGCCCCCTTCAAGCGGGTGCGCCGCCTCGAGTTCGCGGAACTGCCGAAGACGATCTCGGGAAAGATCCGCCGCGTCGAGCTGCGCCGCATCGAGGAAGAGCGGCGCGGCACCGGCCATTACGATCCGCAGGCGCGCTTTGCGCAAGAATTCTGGGCGGAGGACTGCGCCGCGCCGGACTGAGCGCGCGCTCTGTGTCATCGATGTCACAGGCTTGATACGGCCGGGCATCATCCCACATGCAATTTCGTCAAGGCAGGCTCTGTGGCCGCGAGATCGCACCCCCGGCAGGTGGGAGGCCCCGCAGCGAGCGGATGCGCTCGCGCGAGTTTCGGTTTGGGGGGCCGCCTATGGCTGTCCATTCCAGCAATTGGAGGTGCAGATGAAACTATCCCCCGCGCAGGTCGAGC
>Ga0335082_10003519_pt1 | contig 17058 bp, 14 predicted proteins | sample Lox_Sample_41_FD_206718 | JGI IMG/M metagenome (GOLD analysis project Ga0335082, IMG submission 206718) | Soil microbial communities from Loxahatchee National Wildlife Refuge, Florida, United States - Lox_Sample_4.1 | ecosystem: Environmental > Terrestrial > Soil > Wetlands | place: USA... | reverse complement strand
ATTTTAAGTCCGCTGCGTCTGCCAGTTCCGCCATCCCGGCTGCGGGAACGGTCATTGCTCAGTCTCGCACAGGCGAACAGGCGTGCACAAACCTCGGCAAGCCATATCGTGTGAGATATGAGCTTCTTTTGCCTTGTGGGTGCTGTTTAGGCAAGGCTCGGGTTGGTTCGCGACTGGGGCGCAATTTCGAGGCCCCGGAAGCTATAGAGTCGCTACTTCATTGATCTTTCCCGCCATACGGATATCGCGCTGGGTGACTCCGCCGGAGTCGTGCGAGACCAGGCCCAGAGTGACCTTGCTGTAACTGATGTGAATATCAGGATGGTGATTCGCTGCCTCCGCGGCTTCGGCGATCTGATTCACAAAGTCCATGGCTTGAACAAAGTTTCCGAACTGAAAGGTCCGTTCGATGGTGTTGCCGTTTTTCGACCAGCCTGGAAGGTCCTGTAATGCCTGCCTGATCTCGGTATCGGAAAGGACAGTGCTCATACCACCTCCTGGGGCACGCCGGTGAAAGACCCGCCGGGGAGCATTCCACGCTCAGTTGCGAGCGACCTTACCCAACCCGTAACGCTTGGTACGCGACTGGGCTTCAATTTCAGTGCGCAGATCCGACCAAATGTGTTCCGGGATGGACTGAAATACCTTAACCACCTCGGGATCAAACTGCTTGTCCGACTGGCGCGCGATCTCCCGGCGGGCTGAGGAGATCGACTGCGCAGCGCGGTATGGTCGGTCTGAAGTCATTGCGTCGAAGGTATCGGCGACCGCAAATATGCGCGCCCCGAGAGGAATCTGGTCGCCCCGCAGGCCGCGGGGATAACCACTGCCGTCGAAGCGCTCCTGGTGAGAATAGACGATATCGGCCGCCTCGTGCAGGAACGGTATTTTCCGAAGCATCTGGTACCCCAACTGGGCATGCTGTTGCATCACAATCTGTTCTTCCGGGCTGAGACGGGACGGCTTTCGCAGAATGGCGTCGGGGATGGCCATCTTGCCCACATCATGCAAGAAAGCGCCACGCGCAATTACTCGGACCCGGTCCTGGGGAAGGCCCATGGCGCGTGCGATCGCTATGGTGAAGGCAGTCACTCGCTTGGAATGGCCTTCGGTTTCGGCGTCTTTCAGGTCAAGTGCGTCGCCGAGGGCCTCCAGCGTGATGTCATAGGAGCGCTCCAGATCTGCCAGGGCTTGGCGAAGCAGCTCGGTGCGGGCTGCTACCAGCGATTCCAGTTTGGTTTGGTAGGCAAGGTTCTCAGCTTTAAGACGCCGATTTTCTACTGCGCGTCTTACGCTTGCCAGCAGCTGTTCACGTTCAAAAGGCTTCAGCAGATAGTCGTAGGCACCATTGCGCATGGCCGCCAGAGCAACAGAGATATCATGCACAGCTGTGACCATGACGACGGGGATGTCGGGATAGTCACGCCTGATTTGGGACAGAAGTGTGAGGCCATCCATTCCGTCCATTACGACGTCGGACACGACGACTGAGTAGGAGCCGTCGGATTGGAGAGTGGTAAGCGCCGCCTCGCCCGAGTTGACGGGACTGCAGACAAACCCGGCCTGATCCAAGACAGAACAGATGATGCCTCGGATCATATCTTCGTCATCCACAACCAGGATGTGTTCGTCGGCCATTAGTTCTGATCGCTCACTGCAGCGGTGAATGAAGCGGCGCACCCCACCGTGACTGGGTAAATTCTATCTATTATCGGGCCGTTGGGTGAAAGAGAAATTTCAAGAAATCCTCAATCGCAGCCGCGAGCACTTATTGTGGCACAGAGATTCGCAGCGACGTTTCTAGCTCCCCGTTATGTGGCTCCCGGCGTCAAAATCCTCTTCTTCATCGCCCTTCAACGGGCGGAGTAATGGGAACAAAATCACGTCCCGGATGGAACGCGAATCAGTCAGCAGCATGGTCAAACGGTCAATGCCGACCCCTTCGCCAGCAGTGGGCGGCAGCCCGTAGGACAGGGCACGAATGTAGTCTTCGTCCATCTGGTGGGCCTCTTCGTCTCCACGCGTGCGTTCGCTCAACTGCTGGTCGAAACGGCGGCGCTGCTCCTCGGGATCGTTCAGCTCACTGAAGGCATTACCGATCTCCAGACCTCCAACGAAGATCTCGAAGCGCTCGACCCACTCGGCATTCTCCTCCGGCTCGCGTTTGTTCTTGGAGAGCGGGGAGATGGCAAGTGGGAAATCATAGATGAATGTCGGTTGAATAAGGTGCGGTTCAGCCACGAACTCGAAGAGCTCGGCGATAGTCTTGCCGTTTGGGGCAGACGGATCGTATGGAATGTGGGGGTTGGCTGCGTTGTAGCGATGCACTACATCAGCAATCTGCTCAGCGCTGGAAAAGTCGCTCATTTGAGGCGCGGGAGCGGCATTTTCCGGCCAGAACCTGATGATGGCCTCCCGCATGGAGAGCCGCTGGAACCGGCTCCAATCAATCTCGTGCCCATTGAAGTGCGTAACGTTTGTGCCGCTTACGTCGCGCGCCACCCGCCCGAGCATTTCGGCCGTGAAGTCCATCATGTCGTGGTAATCGGCGTAGGCCATGTAGAACTCGAGCATGGTGAACTCGGGATTGTGTTGCGTGGAGATGCCCTCGTTACGGAAGTTGCGGTTGATCTCATACACACGGTCCATGCCTCCGACGACCAGCCGCTTGAGGTAAAGCTCCGGTGCGATGCGCAGGTACAAGTCTGTGTCGAGTGTGTTGTGGTGGGTAATGAACGGCTTGGCCACCGCGCCACCGGCGATGGGATGCATCATCGGCGTTTCAACCTCAATAAAGCCATTGGCGTCGAGGAAGCGCCGCAGCGATTGCACGACCTTGGCACGCTTGATGAAGACCTCGCGAACCTCAGGGTTCATTGTCAAGTCAACGTATCGGCGGCGGTAGCGTGTTTCGACGTCCTGCAGGCCGTGCCACTTCTCCGGCAACGGCAGCAGATCCTTGACCAGAAAGGTAAGCTCTTCCACGTGGACGGTGAGCTCGTTGGTTCGGGTGCGGAAGAGATAGCCCTTCACGCCAATGTAGTCGCCGATGTCGAGCAACTTGTAGAGCTGAAATGCCTTCTCTCCGACTTTGTCGAGCCGAACGTAAATCTGCAAGCGCGTGCCGGCCTGTTGAAGATGGGCAAAGCCTGCCTTGCCCTGCCCGCGGATGGACATAATCCGGCCGGCGACACTGACGCTAACCCGTGAGACCTCGAGCTCCGTGCCGGTTTTGGCCGAGTACTCGTCCAGAATTTGCGCGATGGCGTGCGTCGTTTCATAGCGGTAGGGGTACGCGAGCTGCCCCAGCGCTTCGATCTGCCTTAGCTTGTCTCGTCTCAGCTCGTAGATTTTCTGGTCAAGTGCCACAGTGGTTCCTGGGTTGCATCTTAATCGACGGACGGGTAAAGAAACCTGATTATAGAGCGTGACCCGCCGGAACATACTTCTGGAACGGTCTGCTATGATGAAGTGAAACCAGTTCTTCCATGCGGAGAGGTGCGTGAGCGGTTGAAACGAGCCGCCTCGAAAGCGGCCATACCTTAACGGGTATCGGGGGTTCGAATCCCTCCCTCTCCGCCATCTCGGAAAGCTCCGTGCGGTACGCGTCTGAATCGGGCCTAGGTTTCTGTTCCGGTTTCTCGTTTTTCTCTAAAGAAGGCCTGCAACAACTCCATGCAGCGAGCCGCCAAAACTCCTGAGGTCACCTCTACTTTGTGATTGAGCCTGGGGTGGTTGAGCACTTGCAACATGGAGTGCACCGCCCCGGCCTTTGGGTCCTCGGCACCGTAAATCAGCCGCCGGATGCGCGCGTGGGTTATAGCGCCGGCACACATTGCGCAGGGCTCGACGGTCGCGTAGAGGTCGCAGTTTAGCAGGCGATAGTTGCCTAGGGTCTGCCCAGCCTCGCGCAGGGCGAGAATTTCTGCGTGCGCTGTGGGATCACTGGCGGTAAGCGGCCGGTTGCATCCGCGACCAACGATACGGTCATTGCATACAACGACGGCCCCCACGGGCACCTCGCCTAGAGCAAGCGCCCGTTGGGCTTCGCGGAGGGCTTCTTCCATCCAGAGTTCGTCGGAGCGGGACATGGAGATGTGCTGCTCGCACTTAGCAAGTAACATTTAGCTGCTGACAACCCGGGTGTATGGTCGGACGCCAGGCTAACTGCTGGTGCCAAGGCTAATTGCTATTTTCTTTCAACATTATCCTCTGCACTCCGGTCGCCCGCCCGGTGCTCGCGTCACATTCGATGAGCGTGGCACACAGCCGCACATCACCTGTTGCAGGCTCGAAACGCGCTGGCATATTGGAGAGGAAGCGCTGAATGATCTGCTCCTTCTGCACTCCAATAACGCCTTCGAATGGCCCAGTCATGCCGACGTCGGTTTGTACCGCCGTGCCACCGCGGAGCACCTGCTCGTCGGCGGTGGGAACGTGGGTGTGCGTGCCGAGCACCGCAGTCACGCGCCCCTCCAGATACCAGCCCAGGGAAAGCTTCTCGGAAGTGGCTTCGGCGTGCATGTCCACCACAATAATCTTGGCAGTGATCCGCTTCAGCAATTCATCGGCAACGCGAAAAGGGTCATCATTGCTGGCCATGAAGACCCGGCCTTGCAGGTTGATGACTGCGTAATCCACACCGCGGCCGGTACGTCCTTGATACCAGCCGAAGCCCGGCGACCCGGCAGGATAGTTCGCCGGCCGCAATAGCCGGCGAGCCAGAGAAGGCTCGTTGCCGTTGGCCGAATTCAGGTATTCGATGATCTCGCGCTTGTCCCAGACGTGGTTGCCGGTGGTGATGACGTCGATGCCGAACTCGAAGAGTTCCTCGGCGATTTGCGGCGTAATGCCGAAGCCACCGGCGGCATTTTCTCCGTTGGCGATGGTAAGCTCCACGCCGTGCTGTTCCTGCAGATCGTGCAGGCGCTCGTGCACGATGGTGCGCCCGGGGCGGCCAAATATGTCTCCGACAAAAAGTATGCGCAAATGCTCGCAATCCTTTATTCGTGCTGCTTTTCGATGGTACCACGCAGCCACCGACACGCTCAGGGTACGAGTTCCGCGGTTCGCAGGAAATCATAATTTCCTGATGGGCTTATCTCGATGCCCTGCACGCGCCTGGTGTGCACGACCACATTGTCAAGATACCAGAGGTTGATATAGGGCAGGTCCTGGGCAATAATCTGCTGAATTTCATCGTAGATGACCTTGCGCTTCTGCTGGCCGAGAGTGCTGTCGCCTTCGCGGATCAACTCATCCACCTTCGGGTTTGAATAAAACGTGCGATTGGCGCGTCTGGGGGCGAAGCTGCTGGTGCTGAAGATGTGCTCGAAGATGTCAGGGTTGAGATTGCCGCCGACCCATCGCAGGGAATGAAACTGATATGCGCCCTTGGTGATGTCGGCGAAGAAGGTGGCAAACTCGAAGCTGCGAATATCGAGCGCGATGCCGACCTCGCGCAACTGTTGCTGCAACACCGCAGCCAGCAGACGGGTTGATTCCTCGGTTGACGTCTTCATCACGATGTGAAAGCGGATGCCGTTTAATGGGCGATAGCCGGCGTCGTCAAGAATCTGCCTGGCACGCTCGGGGTCGTGTGGGTACTTCTCCACATCGCCGTCGTAGGCCCAGTGCTGCGGTGGCAGAACGCTATAAGCTGGGCGCGCCTGATCCCGCAGCAGGTAATGAATGACGGGCTGCACGTTGATGGCGTAGGCGATGGCACGCCGAACACGGACATCCTTCAGGATGGGGTCGCGCAAGTTCATCGCCAGGTAAGCGTAGATGGTTCCGGGCGACTCCATCACCGTCAGGTCGGGATCACGCCGCAGGGTGACGACGGTATCGGCAGTCAAGGCGTTGATGGCCACGTCTGCGCTCTGCTTGCGTAGCTCCAGCGCGCGCGTGGTGGCATCAGGGATGACTCTGAAGTATACGCGGGCGAGTTTGGCCGGAGCTGCCCAGTAGTTGTCGTTCCGCTCGATGATGACGTTCCGGTCCTGCTGTGCGCTGACGAATCGAAACGGCCCGGAGCCAATGGGGTGCCGATTAAAGTCCTGGCCACTGCCGTAAGGAACGATGCCGATGGCGCCGTCGGACACGTTCCAAAGTAATCCTGCAAAGGGCTGCTTCAGATGAATAATGACGGTGTATTCGTCGGGGGCGTCGATGCGATCGATGGGAACGTAGGTACTGGCCTTAGCGCTGCGCAGCTTGCCGCTGGTAAGCGACTCGAAGGTCCACTTCACGTCACGCGCCGAGAGCGGCTGGCCGTTGTGAAAGCGCACACCATGGTGCAGATGAAAGATGTAGGTCTGCGGATCGGAAATCTCCCAACTGTCGGCCAGCCACGGTTTGAGATTGAAGTGCTCGTCTCGGCGAACCAGAGAATCGAAGAGCAACTCGTCAATGCGCTCCGACTGCGCGTCAACCCCGACGCGGGGATCGAGGTTGGTAGGGCTGCTCTCGATGATCATGACCAGCGTGTTGGGGTCGGGCTTGCTGGAACAGGCGGCGAGCAAAAGCACAAGCGACAACAATACGACTGTCATCCTGAGCGCAGTGAGGTCGCAGCCGCGACCGAACGGAGTCGAAGGACCCCTATACTGTGTTGAGTCCCTTCGATTACCCATGACTCACTTTGCCCAGGATGGCCGGCCGCTCCGCGCCGGTAGCCGACGGGACATTCGACGGCAAGCGCCGCCATGTCTGATACGCCAGCAGTGCGAACGCGGCGGCTTCCTTCGCCTCAGCAGGCAGCCCGAACTCGTCGCTCGTGCGAACGCGCATCTTTAACGGGGCAAGTTCTTCGCGAATCATACGCATCAGAGTTGCGTTCTTCGTTCCGCCACCGGAGACGACGAACTCGCGAAATCGCAAGGGCGGGGCCAGCAGTGGCAGCACAAAGCTGCGCACCGCAATCGCGATGGAGCGCGCCGTAAGCGCGGCCGCGGTAGCGAGGATATCGTGGCTGTCGGCGTGGCCGCAAAGCCGGATGAATTCGCGGACAAACTCGCGGCCAAACTGCTCGCGTCCGGCGGTCTTCGGTGGGTTCTGCAGGAAGAAGGGATGCCGTTGCAATTGTCGCAGCACGCGCTCGATCGGCTCGCCGCGCGCCGCCAGTCTCCCGTGGCGATCGTAAGCGCGGTCGAACAGCCTCTCGGTTGCGGCGTCGATCACCATGTTGCCTGGGCCGGTATCGAAGGCGATGACGTCTTCCGGCTTGGCGCGCGGCGGAATGGCGGTTAGGTTGCCGATTCCTCCGAGGTTCTGCACGATGCGTCCGTAACGGCGATGGCGATAGAGCACGTAATCGAGGAAGGGAACCAGCGGCGCGCCTTTGCCGCCTGCAGCCATGTCAGCGGGACGAAAATCCGAGACCACAGGAACGCCGAGCTTTGCTGCGATGATGGCCGCTTCGCCGGTCTGCCATGTACATGCGATGCGGCGTCCCAGGAACGGCTTGGCATCGCCTTGATGGTAGAGCGTTTGTCCGTGACAACCAACCAGTTCGCACTCCAGCCGCGCACGGCGTTGTGCGGCGCGGACTGCATCGGCGTAGAGGTCACCGAGCAGAAAATTCAGGCGTGAAAAATCGGCCGCGCTGGCCGCCTTCGCGTTCATCATAGCAAGCACAGCGCGACGCACATTATCCGGGTAAGGGAACTGATAGTGTGCCAACAACTCGAGGCGTGAGCGGAAGCCGCGTCCTTGGACGCGCGCCAGCGCGACGTTGATGCCATCGGCGGAGGTGCCGCTCATGACGCCTGCGACAATCACGAGGAGGCCTCGGCGAGCGGCAAAGTGTTTGCACGCACTTCCTCGCTGAACCCCCAGATGTTGCGGCGCAGAAGGTCCACGGTCTTCTGCGAAGGGGCCGGCGACATACGCACTTTCAGCGCCTGCGAGCGCTTCTTCGCTGCCAGGACACTTCGTGATCGTTCCGCGACAAGCCGGGCAAAGCTCCTGTCGCGCTCGGCTTGCCTGTACACCGCCTCGAAGGCCCGCCACACGCTCTCTTCCCTCTGGCAGACCAGGAACATATCTGCGCCGGCGCGAAGCGTCTCGACTGCCGCGCCTTCGATGGATGCAGCGGCCAGCACGCCGCCCATGTCGAGGTCGTCGGCGATGATGAGTCCGCGGTAGCCGATCTTCTTGCGTAAGATGTCGCCCATCCACTTCCTGGACTGCGAAGCAGGCGTGAGGTCGCTGGTTACGTCGGGATAAGCGGCGTGCGCCACCATGACGAAGGGCAAGTCTTGGGGAAGCTCGCGATAGGGCAGCAGGTCTTGGTTCCACAGCCGCTTCCAGGGCGTGTTAATGGCCGGCAGTTCGTTATGCGAATCGAGGTCGGCTTGGCCAAGTCCGGGGAAGTGCTTGCCGGAGCCGAGCACGTTGCAATCCCGCAGTCCGCGCAGGAATTCGCGAGCGTAGGCGATGGTTTTCCGGGGATCAGCCGCCACCGTGCGCGAGCCGAGCACTCGCTTGGAGGCCGCTGACTGCAGATCGAGCACCGGGGCGAAATCGGTGTTGAATCCCAGCGCTCGGACTTCCTGACCGATGATGCGGCCGTGCTTGCGGAAGAGTTTCGTTGAGTCGGCGGCAGCAACTTCTGCGACGGAAGGCACGGGCGCGATCACGTCGCGCAGGCGATCCACGGTCCCGCCCTCCATGTCCACGCAGAGGAACATGTGCATCGAAGCTATCTTTTGCGCGTTGCGCAACAGCTCGTGCGTCTGGCCCGCGTCCTCAACATTGCGCTTGAAGAGGATCACGCCACCCGGGCACAGCGTCGCCAGCATCGTGCGCAGGCGCGACGACAGCTCTATGCCATCGAAGCCCATGATGAGCAACTGGCCAACCTGCCGGCGAAGTTCCAGGCTTGATTTTTGCGGCATGAAGAACAGATGAGTGTAACCCGCACAGCAGGCCTGCGCATTTCAGCAGTCGGTTGGGGCACCTAGAGTATTACTCCATCTGCTTCTTCAATTCGTGCAACAGGGTTAGCGCTTCCAGCGGGCTGAGGCGGTCGAGATCGGTCGCCTTGATGCGGTCCACGATCTTCTGCGAGAGTGGCGTGAAGATGGTCAACTGCATTGGGCCGGGCGGATGCGCTTCGTCGTGCGCCAGATGGCTGACGGCGCTCTGTTCGGCGCTCTCATGCTCGGCCAGGACTTCGCGCGCGCGCGTGACGACATCGGCAGGCAGCCCGGCCAGCTTCGCGACCTCGATGCCGTAGCTCTTGTCGGCTGTGCCCTCCTCGACTTTGCGCAGAAAAACGATTCCGCCGCCGCTCTCCTTCACTGAGACATGGAAGTTTTTCACCCCGCTGAGCCGATCGGCCAACTCGGTAAGCTCGTGATAGTGGGTGGCGAAAAGCGCCTTGGCGCGCGTGTTAGCGTGGATGTACTCGATGGCTGCCCAGGCGATGGCCAACCCGTCGTACGTCGCAGTGCCCCGTCCGACCTCATCAAGCAGAATCAGCGAGCGCGGCGTGGCCGTATTGAGGATGGCGGCGGTCTCGGTCATCTCGACCATAAAGGTGGAGCGTCCGCGTGCCAGATTGTCGGAGGCGCCGATGCGGGTGAAGATGCGGTCCACCAGCCCCAAGCGGGCCGAGCGGGCAGGAACGAAGCAGCCCATCTGCGCCATGAGCCCGATCAGCGCCGCCTGACGAAGGTAAGTGGACTTCCCGCCCATATTGGGGCCGGTGATGATGAGGATGGAGTGCGTGGTGCCGTTGAGGAAGAGGTCATTAGGCACGAAGCGGTCGGCGCCCGTAATCTCCATCCGCTCGATGACCGGATGTCGGCCTTCAACGATCTCGATATCGCTGCTCTGGTCGAGCGCCGGCCGGCAATAGTTGCGCGTGGCGGCGAGGTGCGCGAACGCGGCCAGCACGTCAATCTCGGCCAGTGCCAGCGCGGTCTGGCGAATGCGGCGCGCCTCGGCCCCGATGCCGGAGCGCAACTCGGCGAACAGCCGCCGCTCGAGCTCGACCATCTTCTCCTGCGCGTCGAGAACCTTCGCCTCGTATTCCTTCAGTTCCGGCGTGGTGAAGCGCTCGGCGTTGACCAGCGTCTGTTTGCGCTCGTAGTCGGCGGGCGCGAGGTGCAGGTTGGCCCTGGAGATTTCCAGGTAGTAGCCGAAAACGCTGTTGAACTTGACTTTGAGCGAGCCGATACCGGTACGTTGGCGTTCGCGCTGCTCGATCTGCGCGATGTACTGCTTGCTGTTACGGCTGAGGTCGCGCAGTTCGTCGAGCGCAGGGTCGACGCCTGCCCGGATCACGCCGCCGTCGGCCAGTGTAAGCGGCGGCTCGTCCTCCAGCGAAGAAGCGATGCGCTCGCTCAGATCAGCCAGCTCATCACATTGTCCGTACAGTGCTTGCAGGCGTTCGGCAGGGAAGTGCGATAGAGCTAAGCGCACCGCCGGCAGTTTCGCCAGCGAACACGCCAGCGTGAGCAAGTCGCGCGGGTGGGCGGTCTCCAGCGTGACCCGGCTGAGCAGCCGCTCAAGGTCGAGGATGCCTTCCATCGAACGGCGTAGCTCTTCGCGACCAACAAGGTCCTTGACCAGGCTTTCGACCGCGTCGAGGCGTTGATTGATTTCGTTGATGTCGATCGAGGGCCGCAGCATCCAGGCGCGCAGCAGGCGTTTGCCCATCGGCGTCACCGTGCAATCGAGGCAGCGGAAGAGCGTTGCGCCTTCATCTGTGCCGGAGAACAGCGGCTCGATCACCTCGAGGTTGCGCACCGTGACTGCGTCCAGTACCAGGCAGTGCTGACGCTCGTAGAAGCCGATGCGGTCCACGTGGTCTAGGGAGCCGCGTTGCGTGGTGGTTACGTAGTGCAGAATCACACCAGCGGCGATGGCGGCGGCTGCGCGGTTGGCCAGTCCGAAGCCTTCCAGCGAGAGCACCCCGAAATGGTTCTCCACTTGCGGGATGGCGTAATCGGGACAGAAGACCCAGTCCTCGAGCGGTGTCTCGGCCCAGCTTGCGTTTTCGAGCGACGCAATGCGCGGGATCGCGCCAACCGCTGGAGCGCTGGGACGCTGCTGGTCAAACAACGGAAGTGAGGAAGCGAACAGCACCTCGCGGGGGCGCAGTACGAGCAACTCTTCGCGAATGCGGCGATCGGCATCTTCGCCTTGAAACTCGGTGGCGCGAAATTCACCGGTGGACAGATCGAGCGCCGCAAATCCAACTGCATTTCCTGAGCGACCCACGCAGGCGAGGAAGTTGTTCTCCTCCGACCCGAGCTGGGAGTCGGCGGCGGTGCCGGGCGTCAGCACGCGCGTAACCTCACGCTTCACCAGCTTTTTGGCCAGGCGCGGGTCTTCCATCTGGTCGCAGATGGCGACCTTGAATCCCTTGCGAATGAGCTTGGCGATGTAGTTCTCCGCCGAGTGGTAGGGCACGCCGCACATGGGGATGGCGATGTCTTTTTCCTTATTGCGCGAGGTCAGAGTGATTTGCAGCTCGCGCGCGGCCACCACCGCGTCCTCGAAGAACAGCTCATAGAAGTCACCGAGCCGGAAGAAGAGGAGGGCGTTGGGATGCTCCTTCTTCACCGCGGCATATTGCCGCATCAGGGGGGTGGACGGCTCAGTCATGGCAGGAACTGCGCGGATTATAGCAGCGGAAAAGCAGTAGGTTTTACACGATCCGGTGGGCTCTACTTGACCACCGCGACAGCTTGCTCGATGTCCTTCACGATTTCCTCGGCCGCTTTGGCCCGGTCCGCCGCGTCAAGGACTGGCCGGCCGACGACGAGATAGCTAGCTCCAGCCCCGATCGCATCCGCAGGCGTGACCACCCGCGCCTGATCGGTAGACGCAGACCCGGTGGGCCGAATGCCGGGCGTGACGATGACGAAGCTCTCGCCCATCTGACGCCGTAGCTCGCGAGCTTCCTTCGCGGAAGCGACCACTCCACCGCAGGCCGCAGAGCGAGCCAGTTCGGCCAGGCGCAGCACCTGACCCATGACGTTGCCCGGAATACCCAGTTCGGGCAGGTCGGAATCCGACAAACTCGTCAGAACCGTGACGGCGAGAACGATGGGTCGGCATGGGGACTGGCTGGCCGCCTCGACCGCCGCCTTCAGCATCTTGCTGCCGCCGAAGGCGTGGACGTTCAGCATACTGACGCCCAAGCCTGCCGCGGATTTCACCGCCGCGGCTACCGTGTTCGGGATATCGTGGAACTTGAGGTCGAGAAAAACCTTCCGGCCGGAGGAGACCAGGTCGCGCACAACCTGCGGCCCTTCCGCCGTGAAGAGCTGTTTCCCGACCTTGTATGTAGTGGCCGCCTCGCCGATGGATTGAACGACCTGGCGGGCATGGGCGGCGCTGGGAACATCCAGCGCCACAATGAGCCGATCCCGTGATTGCAGCATCGGCTCCCAGTTTAGCGCATTAAGACGGGATTATTGCGGAGCTCTGTTTTCGGCTACGGTGGTGGTTTCGATCAGGTCCAGTCGTACAGGGTGAACCCCGCGATCGCCGATTTCGAGCATTTTGGCCGCACTGTAGGACAGGTCAATGATCCGATTTGTAGGGACGGGGCCGCGGTCGTTGATGCGAACGACGACCGAGCGTTTCGTCTTTAAATCGGTGACCTTGACCCACGAACCTAGGGGTAGAGTCCGGTGCGCAGCGGTGAATTGGTACATGTCGTACGGCTCGCCGCTAGCAGTTCGCTTATGCTGAAAAATGCGGCCGTACCATGAAGCCTTCCCGACCTGCAGCTTTCGGGTCCTGAAACGCTGAACGGTATCCTGGGTCTGTCCTGGGGTTCCCTGTCGCGATTCCGGTGTGCTATTACCGGGTGCCGCACCCAGCGCGGTGGTAAAAACAAGCACCGCCGCCATCTGGCTGTGTACTCGTAACATTAAACACCTCTCATCGTTTGGTTTGGTCCTCCCTTGGAACGTCTTGTAAGTCTATTTACCGGAGTCAAAAAGAGTCAACCCCCGCAGGCCATGATTTTAATTAAACGTTGTAATATCAATAACTTACACTAGTAAAATAATATGGAATTCGAGGTGATTTCAGGCTTCATGAGACGGCTTTTGGGCTACCGGCAGGGCCGGGTTGATACCGCAGGAAGGCTGTTTTACGTTACAGTCATCTCATGAAAGTGCCGCCAGTGGTGCTCACCATAGCTGGATACGACCCGTCTTCAGGCGCCGGAGTCACCGCCGACATCAAGACTGCCGGGGCATTGGGGTGTTTCGCAGCCAGCTGCATCACGGCGTTGACTGTTCAGTCCACCCAAGGTGTGACAGAGGTGCATGCAGTGGACCCTCATCTGGTGAGGAATACTCTGGCTACCTTGGCGGAGGATCTGAGCATCGTGGCGGTTCGAGTAGGGATGCTGGGCTCGGCGGAAGTTGCCTCGGCTGTAGCTAGCACTTTGAAAACACTTGGCTTACCTAATATCGTGGTCGATCCAGTCCTGCGCTCGTCTTCAGGTGCTCGGTTGCTGGATATGGAGGGTCTTCGGTTGCTGAGGGTCGATCTGCTGCCACTTGCGGACGTTGTCACGCCGAATCTGGAGGAGGCCGCGACACTGGCGGAAACTGAACCGGTGCCGATCAGCGTGCCCTGGGAGGAAGTCTTGCCTTGGCTGTCGAGAACCGCGAGTAAGCTGCGTGGGTTCGGGTGCAGAGCAATTGTGATCACAGGAGGCCATCTTACCGAGGCTAATGATTACCTGAACTACGTTCAGGAAGGAACGGTGAAAGAAGAGATTTTGCCAGGTGCCTATATTCGGTCCAATTCTACCCACGGGACGGGATGCGCCTTCGCCACTGCCATTGCCTGCCAATTGGCGATAGGGAGGGATCTGCAGGAAGCCGTTCGAGCCGCCAAGGATTATGTGAGGAGAGCAATCGCAAGCGCATATCCACTGGGTAAAGGCATTGGGCCGATCAACCACCTGGTATGAGCTCGGCCAAGCTGAAGTATTGCACTCTAGGGCGACCCGCAATTGGCGCACAAGCACGCGGCAATCCGATCACTGTTCCTCGACGGCCCGACGGGGCGTCTGGAAGCCCTGCTAAACGTGGGTTTGGCGACGGCTACCCATGCCGGCTTGGTTTGCCATCCCCATCCTCTGTTCGGGGGAACGATGCACAACAAGGTCGTCTTTCACGCCATGAAGGCGTTGCACTCCTTCGGATTTTCGGTTCTCCGCTTCAACTTTCGCGGAGCCGGACTGAGCGGCGGGCAGCATGACGGTCGCGGGGAGGTCGGGGATGTGCAATCTGCCCTGGCATGGTTGGAAGCTGAATTTGGACTGCCGATCATCTTCGCCGGTTTCTCCTTCGGCGCCGCCATGGGGCTGCAGGCCTGTTGCGCCAACTCCGACGTGCGGGCGCTGATCTCGCTGGGAACTCCGGTGGAAGCCGAGGGGCGACTCTATTCCTATCGCTTCTTGGGCGAGTGCCGCAAACCGAAGCTCTTCCTGAGCGGTGCTCGGGACCAGTTCGGCCCCCATGAGGCGCTGGAGCAGGTGGTCGCCGGCGCCGCCGATCCCAAGGAGCTGGTGTTCATTCCCGGAGACCACTTCTTCGAGGGGCATCTCACCGAAATGCGAGAGATGATGGTGAGCTGGCTGTACGAACAAGGCTTCCAATCTGCAGATTTCACAAAGTAACTTTTCGTTGGCGTCTCAAAACCCCACGGACCAATCGCGGCCGCAGCATATAATCGCCCCAATGGTCCACTCGTCATTGCCGCCCGGCACTCAGGGGACGGAAGCGGCGCAGCGGGAAATGCGCGCTCACGCACGGGAGATGTTCGACCGGGCGCTGCACGAGTGCAGCATTCCCCATGCGTTTTCCCGCCGGATACTGTACGACGGCGAATACTTGCGGGTTGGCAAAGGCCTCTACGACGTGGGATCGTTTGAGCAAGCGTTTGTGGTCTCCGTCGGCAAGGCCGGGCACACCTTGGCGGACGCGCTCAGCAACATCCTCGGCAACGGACTGACGGGAATCGTTGCCTGTCCCAATGCCCCGCCTGAGCAGCTCGCCGGCTTCCGGTATTTTCTCGGCGGGCATCCTTTGCCTAACGAAGAGTCGCTACGGGCGGGCGATGCCATCCTGCATTTGGTGGCGGGATCGTCGTCCCGCACGCTGGCGGTGTTTCTTATTAGTGGGGGAGCCTCGGCCATCGCCGAGAAGCCGATCAGTGCCGACATCTCACTGGACGATGTGGTTCAGACCTATAAGGCTCTGGTACATTCCGGCGCCCCCACCGCCGAAATCAACGCGATACGCAAGCATCTTTCTGCTCTGAAGGGCGGGCGCTTGGCGCGCGCAGCGACGCCTGCGAATCAGGTTTCGGTGCTGGTCTCCGATGTGCCGGAGAACTCGCTGGATGCGCTGGCGTCGGGACCAACCATGCCGGACACGACTACCGTTGCTGACTGCCATGCAATCCTCGATCGCTACCGCTTGCGGGAGCAATTTCCCGCCAGCGTTCGAGCTGTGTTTGAAGGCGGCCTGCTCGAGGAGACCCCGAAGCCAGGCGATCCGGCATTTGAGCGCTCGTGCTACGCCACCGTTCTCTCCAACTCAACTGCCACCAAGGCGGCCGTTGAGAGTGCTTCGATAGCCGGTTTTGCAGTTGAGGTGGACCACAGTTGCGACGATTGGGACTATCGGCGAGCGGCCGATTATCTTCTGGGACGATTGCGTGAGTTGGGCCAGCGGGCGGAGCGCACGTGCCTCATCTCCGGCGGCGAAGTCACAGTGCAGGTGGGCGTGAAGTCAGGCGTTGGCGGACGCAATCAGCAGTTCGCGCTGTATTGTGCGCAGCAGATCGCAGGCGAGCGCGCCACCGTGCTCAGCGCAGGAACCGACGGCATCGATGGTAACAGCCCCGCCGCGGGTGCGGTGGTAGATGGCAGCACAGTGGACCGCGCTAAGCACCGTGGGTTCGATGTGCACACCGCGCTGGCTGACTTCAACGCCTATCCGCTGCTGGATGCTGTCGGGGATGCGATCGTCACCGGGCCCACTGGCAACAATGTTCGGGACCTGAGGATTCTGCTGGCATACTGAATCCATGATTCGCTTTGGCATCGTTGGCTTTGGTCTGCACGCCGTGAAGCGCCTAATGCCGGGATTCCAGCAAGCGTCACATTGCCGCGTTGTCGCCTTATCGCGGCGCGACTTGCAACAAGCTGGAGCCTCCGCACGGCAATTCCACATTGAACATGCCTTCGCATCGGCCGCGGAGCTATGCGCTTGTCCCGAGGTGGATGCCGTGTTCGTGAGCAGTCCCGACGCACTGCACTGTGCGGACGTGCTGACCGCAGTGCAATACCACAAGCCGGTGTTATGCGAGAAGCCAATGGCGATGAACGCGGGCGAGGCGCGGACCATGGTGGAAGGCGCTCGCCAAGCGGGAGTGACTCTCGGCATTGCCCACGTGATGCGCTTCGAGCAGAGCGTGAGGCTGGTTCGCGAGCGTATCGGGCAAGGAGCGATTGGACGGCCGCACATGGCGCGCTGCGACTTCTTCGCGCCGATGCTGACCAGCGCCCGGACCTGGGTTCATGATTCGAAGATGGCGACCGGAGGGCCGCTAGCCGACATCGGAGTGCATTGCATTGACACCCTGCGCTTTGTGCTGGCCGACGAGGTCCAGACGGTTTCGGCGCGTGCCCGCTACGACTCACATTCAGTTCTGGAAGCGTCGGCCTCATTAGTACTGGAATTTGAGGGCGGCACCCTTGCATCGGTTTCGGTTTCGGGGCGTACACCCTATCAGACATTGTTTGAGGTCGCGGGCGAAAACGGAGTGCTGTTAGCGGTGAACGCACTCACCATCGAACGCCCGGTAAACGTGGTGTTACGGCGTCAGTACGACGTTATCGAGAGCAAGGAAGTATCGAACGCGGACGCGTATGCAGACCAGGTGGATGCCTTTGCTGCCGCTATCGAAGAAGGCAGGGATTTCGAGGTTCCCGGCGAAGACGGGCTGAAGAACCAGTTAGTTTTGGATGCTGCATACCGCAGCGTGAAGAGCGGGAAGACGGAA
>Ga0335082_10003518_pt1 | contig 17059 bp, 12 predicted proteins | sample Lox_Sample_41_FD_206718 | JGI IMG/M metagenome (GOLD analysis project Ga0335082, IMG submission 206718) | Soil microbial communities from Loxahatchee National Wildlife Refuge, Florida, United States - Lox_Sample_4.1 | ecosystem: Environmental > Terrestrial > Soil > Wetlands | place: USA... | reverse complement strand
GGCTACGGCGACGGCTCCTGCCCGCAACTCGAATGGCTTGGTCTTGTCGCGGGCACGCGTTTCGGCGACTACCAGGCCGGAATTCTGCTTGGCCAGGTCGGATACGATCTCGTCGAACAGCGTGGGCTGCAGCGCTTTGAAGCCAGGACCTACATGCTGTTCGGTGCCCACGTCATCCCGTGGGCAAGGAACCTCCATAGCAGCCCCGATGTACTGCGTCGTGCGTTCGATGCCGCGAACAAGAGCGGCGACGTCACCTTCGCCCAGTACAGCCTCTTCAATCTGACTTCCGTCCTTCTTGCCACTGGCGAGCATCTGGCCGAAGTGCAGCGGGAGGCGGAGAGCAGTCTCGAGTTTGCGACGAAGGTGCCCTACAATGCCGTGATAGACATCATGAGCACGCAGCTTGCGCTGACGAGGACGCTGCGCGGCCTTACCCGCGAGTTCGGCGCCTTCGACGATCATCAGTTCGACGAAAGTCGAATCGAAGCGCGCTTCGCCGGGCAATCGGATTCGACGCCGTCAGCGATATGCTGGTATTGGATACGCAAGTTGCAGGCCCGTTTCTTCTCCGGTGATTTTGACTCCGCGATCGACGCCCTATCGAACGCTCGCCAGCTGGTTTGGGCGACCATGTCGATGTTCGAGTGGGCGGAGTATCACTTCTATGGCGCGCTGGCGCGAGCGGCTGCCTGCGATCGTATGCCATCCGACGAGCGCCGGCAGGTGCTGGACGATCTCGCGATCGATCACCGCCAGCTGAAGACCTGGGCGGAAAGCTGCTCGGAGAACTTTGAGAATCGCGCAGCACTGGTCGGCGCCGAGATCGCCCGGCTCGAAGGCCGCCCGCTCGAGGCCATGGACCTCTACGAACAGGCCATACGCTCCGCAAAGCGGAACGGCTTCGTCCACAGCGAGGCGCTCGCCTACGAACTTGCCGGGCAGTTCCACGCCGCCCGCGGGTTCGAGACCATTTCCCATGCCTATCTGCGGAACGCCCGTGACGGCTATGCACGGTGGGGAGCAGACGGCAAGGTGCGACAGCTAGAAGAGATATACCCACACCTCATGGAGGAGCGGGGGGCATCGAACGGCGCGAGTGCGCTTGAACGATCGATCGAGCATCTCGACCTCGCGACCGTGACCAAGATGTCGCAAGCACTCTCCGGCGAGATCGTTCTTGATAACCTGCTCGACACGGTGATGCGCACGGCGCTCGAGCAAGCTGGCGCCGAGCGCAGCGTGTTGGTTCTGTCCTCGCGGAATGAGCCGCGGGTCGCGGCGGAGGCGGCGGTCGAGGGCAATTCGATTGTCGTGAGATTGCATGACGGGCCGATGCTCGAGGTGGCCTTGCCGGAATCGGTCCTACACTACGTCGTGCACACGAACGAGAGCGTGATTCTCGACGATGCCGCGGCGCAGAACCCATTTTCCGCCGACCCGTACATACTTCAGCACCGCGCCCGGTCAATTCTGTGCCTGCCGTTGCTCAATCAGGGCCAGCTCAAAGGAGTGCTGTATCTCGAGAACAACCTGGCCCGCGGCGTCTTCGCGCCAAGCCGGATCACGGTGCTGAGACTGCTCGCGTCCCAGGCGGCGGCGGCGCTGGAAAATGTCCAATTATACCGCGATGTCGAACAGCGAGAAGCCATGATCCGGCGCTTAGTCGACGCCAACATCATCGGAATCTTCTTCTGGAGTTCGGACGGCCGCATTCTGGAAGCCAATGACGCGTTTCTCCGAATGGTGGGATTCAATCGTGAGGATCTCTTGACCGGCCGCATTCACTGGACCGAACTGACACCCCCAGACTGGCTTGAACGCGACACGCTCGCCATTGAAGAGGCCAAGGCCACCGGTGCCATTCAGCCATACGAAAAGGAGTATTTCCGAAGAGATGGCAGCCGCGTGCCCGTGCTGCTCGGCGCGGCAACCTTTGAAGAAAACGGAACGCGGGGTGTCGCTTTCGTGCTTGACCTGACCGCGCGCAAGCGTGCGGAGGCGGCGCTCCGCGAGAGCGAGGAGCAATGGAAGGCGGTGTTCGAGAACAATCCAACCATGTACTTCATGGTGGATCCCGGCGGCACTATTCTATCCGTCAATTCGTTTGGTGCGGAACAGCTGGGCTTTCGGGTGGACGAATTGATCGGCCGCCCCGTGCAGATCCTGCTTCACGAGACCGATCGGGAATACGCCGCAAGGAATAAGGCTCTCTGTCTCGAACATGTCGGCCGAACGATAAGTTGGGAATTGCGCAAGCTGAGGAAGGATGGGGAGGCGCTCTGGGTTCGAGAGACAGCGAGAGCAATGTTGATCGAGAATCGACCCGTCGTCTTGATCGTGTCTGAGGATATCACCGAGGGCAAGCGTGCCGCCGACGCCTTGCGTGAGGTGCAGGCGGAGTTGGCGCATGCCAACCGCCTCGCAGCAATGGGGCAACTGACAGCCTCGATCGCCCACGAGGTGAACCAGCCTATCGGAGCGATGGTCACCGATGCGCAGGCTGCGCTGCGCTTTTTGGATGGCCGACCGCCCGACCTGGTGGAAGTGCGGGAGGCACTCGCTTCCGTTGTGAAAGGTGGCTTCCGGGCAAGAGACGTCATCAGCCGGATCCGGGCACTGGTCCAGAAGGCACCACCGCGGACGGAGAGTGTCGACATCAACGAAGCGATCCGCGAAGTGATCGTCGTCACCCGCGGCGAAGCGGCAAAGAACGGCATCTCGGTCGAGGCGCAGCTTGTCGATGGCCTGCCACTCATCCAAGGAGATCGGGTCCAACTCCAGCAGGTCATTTTAAATTTGATCCTGAACGCCATCGAGGCGATGAGCGGCGATGACAGCCGACCACGCAAGCTGTCGATCGGCACGGAGCAGGGTAATCCGGACGGTGTCCTTGTCGCCGTGCGCGATTCCGGGCCCGGCATCGATCCTGAATGCGTCGAATGCCTCTTCGAGTCGTTCTACACGACGAAATCCAATGGTATGGGGATGGGGCTGTCGATTTGCCGATCGATCGTCGAGGCGCATGGCGGACTGCTCTGGGCCGGCTCCAATCGGCCCGACGGCGCGGTCTTTCAGTTCACCCTGCCGAAGGAAGCAGTGACGGCGTCATGAGGGCCCGCGCGCAGGGCTGGGGTCGTTGAGGGCCATTCGAACATAGCGCAACAGGTCGTCGTCGTTGAACGGCTTGTTGAGATAGCCGAGGACGCCGTCTTTCAAGGCGCCGCCTCGGACCGCGTCATCGGGATAGGCGGTGATGAGGATCGTCGGTATCTTGCGCCCAGCTTCGATCAACCGGTGATAGAGTTCGAGACCGGTCATCATCGGCATGTTGATGTCAGCGATCAGGCAGGCGGTCCGGTCGTGTCCGGGGAATGCGAGAAAATCGACCGCCGAAGGGAAAGCCTCGACGGTGTAGCCGAATGACCTCATGAGTCTTCTGAGGGATGCGCGAAGGAACTCATCGTCCTCAACGATCGAAATCAGTGGTGATTCTTTGGACAAGAAACCTCCGGCGTTTCACTTGACGCAAGCAACACGCAGGCGCCCCAAAACGCCACTACGCAAGCATGCCAGCCTCTTAACATGTGTCACCAGACCATAGCTCAGGGGACCCGGCTGCGGCCCCTAAACTTTAGTTTAGCGGCGCCTTTCATAAATTTTAGTTTACGACGCTTCCGGAGGTAAAGGTTGATACTGCATGTCATTTTCGAATAGACTTGACGCCGCTGTCGAGCTTGTATGTCGGGAGAAGGTTCACTCGAATGATTCCTTCGTCGCGCGCAGAAGCCTCGCCTGAACCGCGACCCACCGTTCTGGTCATCGACGACGATCATGATCTCCGTGAGTCGCTCGGTCGCTTGCTGCGTTCGGTAGACCTGAGCACCCAGCTCTTTGCATCCGTTCCGGAGTTCCTCAATGCCGGCCGTCCTAACGGTGCCGCCTGTCTGGTCCTAGATGTGCGGTTGCCGGGAAAGAGCGGGCTCGATTTCCAGCGCGAACTCGCAGAGGCGCACATTCAGCTGCCGATCATCTTCATCACAGGGCACGGCGACATCCCGATGTCGGTCCAGGCGATGAAGGGCGGTGCCGTCGAGTTCCTGACCAAACCGTTCCGGGATCAGGACATGCTCGATGCAATCGCACTCGGTCTTGCTCGTGATCGAGCGCAGCGGGACCACGAACAGGGCTTGGCCGCGCTCAAGAAGCGCTTCGAGGCACTGACCCCGCGCGAGCGCGAGATCATGACCCATGTCGCGCGCGGGCGTCTCAGTAAGCAGATCGCCGCCGATATCGGGGTCAGCGAAGTAACGGTCAAGGTCCATCGCAGCAATCTGATGCGGAAGATGAAAGCGAATTCGCTCCCCGAGCTCGGCCGCATGGCCGACAAGCTCAATATCGTTTCATAGAGCGGCACTGCCCTAGGGTCCGGACTCAATAGATCCACCAGGTAACGGCGGCAGCGAGGAGTATGGCAGAGAGGAAGATGTCGGCCCGCTTGTCGTAGCGGGTTGCGATGCGGCGGAAGTCTTTGAGCCGGCAGAACATGCGTTCGATGACGCTTCTGCCTTTGTATGCTGCCTTTCTGTAGCGATGGGGATGCTTGCGGGTTGGGTATGGCGGGATAACGGCCTTAATCCGCCGCTGTTGCAGGGCCTCGCGAAGGCTCCTGGCGTCATAGGCGCGATCAGCAAGCAGGCTCTTTGGCTGGTGGCCGCGCTCCAACAGGCGGCGCGCGCCTTCAAGATCATGAACGTTGCCGGCCGTAATCAAGATGGCGTGCGGGCGACCAATCTCATCCGTCAGTGCGTGGATTTCGGTGGTTTGCCCGCCCCGTGATCGACCGATCACGTTGTCGAAGGCCCCCTTTTGCGCCGGCGGCTGACCGGTGGGCTTTGATATACGTGGAGTCGACCGCGGCTGCCCCGTACATCCCGGTAGACCCCGTCAGTGCGTAGAAGATGTCAGTCCAGATCCCCTGCCGGCTCCAGCGATTGAAGCGATTGTAGATCGTCGTGTAAGGCCCGTAGACCTCCGGGCAATCGCGCCAACGCGCCCCACACCGCAGCATGTGGACGATCCCGCTGATCACCCGGCGATCGTCCACTCGGTGCGCGCCTCGACGGCCGCGCGGAAGCAAAGGCTCAATCCGCTGCCATTCTGCATCGCTCAGCCAATAGACCTGCTTTGCCATCCAAGCCTCCCTCGTTGGAAAGCTTGAATCACAATCTTGGAGCGGAGGGAATCCTTATTGGGTACAGACCCTAAACCGACGTATTGGTTCCCCATATCTTCCTACAAAGACTTCATCCGCGCGTCCAATATCGCCGGACCTACACGCCTGCCATGCTCTTATCCGACATCGCCCGTCGGCTCCTGCCCTCCCGTGCCGACGCACTTGGGGCTCCTACGTCATGTAGGGGTCCCTTTTTTTCCGCCCCTGAACCAAGGTTAAGTGCGGCTAGACGAAGGACCATTCCATAAGTTCCGACGCACAATAGCCTGGCGCTCCACAATTCCAGAAGATCGGACCCAGTCCAGATGAATCCTCGGAGGCATCGGTCGCCAAGCGCCTGCAACCAGACCCGAGATGGTCCTTTCATGTCGACTGTCGTCCACAAAAACTACCCAAAGGGTGCAGAACGATGAAGACAGTCGCCGACCAATTCGCAGAGATCCTCGCAATCGCAGGCGTCAAGCGTATATACGGCATCGTCGGCGACAGTCTCAACGGCCTCACCGACGCGATTCGGCGCCAAGGAAAGATTGACTGGCTCCATGTTCGGCATGAAGAGGTTGCGGCCTTTGCGGCCGGTGCTGAGGCGCATCTGACGGGCGAGCTCGCGGTTTGCGCCGGCAGCTGCGGGCCGGGCAACCTGCACCTGATCAATGGCCTGTTCGATTGCCACCGCTCGCGCGTGCCCGTCCTTGCCATCGCGGCACACATTCCGTCGGTCGAGATCGGCGCCGACTACTTCCAGGAGACGCATCCGCAGACGCTGTTCCAGGAGTGCAGTCACTACTGCGAGCTGGTCTCGGGCGCCAATCAGATGCCACGCACCCTGGAGGTCGCGATACGCGAGGCGGTCGGCAAGCGCGGCGTGTCCGTCCTGGTGATTCCGGGCGATGTCGCCTTGCAGCGAGCCGCCGAGGCCCCGCCGGTCAAGCTCGCCGGCCTGCTGCCACCTCAACCCGTGATGACTCCGGTGGCCCCGGATCTCGACCGGCTCGCGGCGCTGCTCAACCGTGGCGATCGTGTGACGATCCTGTGCGGTTCCGGCTGCGCCGGCGCTCACAATGAGCTTCTGGCCATCGGTGAGCGCCTGAAGGCACCGATGGTGCATGCGCTGCGCGGCAAGGAGCATGTCGAGTGGGAGAATCCCTACGACGTCGGTATGACCGGGCTCATCGGCTTCTCCTCGGGCTACTACGCGATGTTGGATTGCGACGTCCTGCTCATGCTCGGGACCGACTTCCCCTATCGGCAATTCTATCCGCAGAGCGGCAGCGTGCGCATCGCGCAGGTTGATCTTCGGCCAGAGAATCTGGGGCGCCGTGCCGGCATCGACCTCGGCTTGGTCGGCGACGTCGCTGCCACGATCCGAGCCTTGCTGCCGCTGCTTGAGGAAAAGCACGACGGCTCGCATCTCGCGCAGGCACAACAGCACTACGCGAAAGCGCGCAAGGCGCTGGACGATCTCGCCACCGGAACATCCGGCAAGAAGCTGATCCATCCACAGCAGATCGCCAAGGTGATCAGCGATCAGGCGACACGGGACGCGGTCTTCACCTGCGACGTCGGCCTGCCCACCGTCTGGGCAGCGCGATATCTCGCGATGAACGGGAAGCGGCGTCTGCTCGGCTCTTTCTGGCACGGGTCTATGGCGAATGCAATGGCGCAGGCGATTGGCGCCCAGGCGAGCTTTCCCGGCCGGCAGGTCGTCTCGCTCTCCGGCGACGGCGGCTTCACCATGCTGATGGGCGACTTGATCAGCCTCAAGCAGCTGGACCTGCCGGTCAAGGTGGTCGTCTTCAACAACGGGGCACTTGGCTTCATCGAGCTCGAGCAGAAGTCGACCGGCTTCCTCGACTTCGGCACCGAGCTACAGAACCCGAACTTTGCCGCCATGGCGGAAGCCATCGGTATTCGCGGGATTCGCCTTGAAGACCCGGGCGAGGTGAATGACGGCATTGCCGCCGCTTTTGCGCACGACGGTCCGGTCCTGATCGACGCTGTCGTCAATCGTACCGAGCTCGCGATGCCGCCCTCCGTGACCGCTGAAATGGCCAAAGGCTTCACGCTCTACATGGTGCAGGCGGTCATGAGCGGCCGGGGCGACGAACTCGTCGATCTCGCAAAGACGAACCTCTGGCGTTAGCGGGGCTGCGATGGACATTACGGCTTTACTGCTTTCGCGACTGCAGTTCGCGTTCACGGTTTCGTTCCACATCATCTTTCCATCGTTCACGATCGGACTGGCGGCGTGGCTGACCGTACTCGAGGCGCTCAATCTCGCGACTGGGCGTCCGGCGTACCGTGTCGTCTTCGACTTCTGGCTCAAGATCTTTGGTGTTGCGTTCGGACTGGGCGTCGTCTCAGGCATCGTGATGGCATTCCAGTTCGGGTCCAACTGGAGCGAGCTCGCGCGTATGTCGGGACCGATCCAGGGTCCACTGCTCACGTATGAGACCTTCACCGCGTTTGCACTCGAAGCGAGCTTCTTCGGAATTCTCCTCTTCGGCCGGCAGAGGGTCGCTCCGTGGTTCTATCTGTTCTCCACCGCGATGGTCGCCCTCGGCACGACGTTTTCGGCGTTCTGGATCATGGTCAACAACAGCTGGATGCAGATCCCGGTCGGCTACTCCATCGAATCCGGCATGCTCGTTGCGAACGACTGGAGCAAGATCATCTTCAACCCGGTCGTCTGGGTGCGCTTTCCCCACATGCTCCTCGCCTCGTACTTGACCGGCGCGTTCTGCGTCGCCGCGACCGGTGCTTGGTACTTGCTGCGACGCCGGTTCCATGCCGAGGCGCGCATCATGCTGGGCATGGGCCTGTACCTCGCCGCTGTACTCGTTCCAGTCCAGCTCATCTTTGGTCACCTCACCGGCGACTACGTCCATGATCGTCAGCCGGTCAAGTTCGCTGCGATCGAAGGACGCTGGTACGACGAACAGCCGGCGAGCGAGGTCTTGATTGCCCTCCCCGACGACGTGGCGGAGAAGAACCGCTACGCCATCAGCATTCCAGTCCTGGGCAGTCTGATCGGCAGCATGAGCTTCAATTCGAAAGAGGTTGGCTTGACCGATTTCCTGCCACAAGACCGGCCTCCAGTGCTGATCCCGTTCCTCGCCTTCCGCGTGATGGTAGGGTGTGGCATGGTTATGCTGTTCCTGGCCTGGCTCGGGACCTATCTGAGCGCCAAGGGCCGGCTGGAACAAAATCGCCTGCTGCTGTGGTCCACGTTCCTCAGCTTCCCGCTGCCCTTCGTGGCCATACTCACGGGCTGGTTCACTGCCGAGGTGGGACGCCAACCCTGGACGGTCTACGGGGTCTTGAGGACCGCCGACGCGCTCACTCCCTTTCTGACCGCACACACGGCAGCAATCTCGCTCATCATCTTCTGCGCCGTCTACAGTTTCATCTTCGTCTTCGGGATCTTCTACATCTACCGGCTGCTACGCGCAGGGCCCGCCGGTCGATTGATCGTGTCGCCTGCCGCTGCAGCCCCCAATCGGCCGATGTCGGTCGTCGACGAGCCCGTCGCATCGGGTCAGCACCACCTTTCTGTGGGAGAGTAACCATGGCGCTGTTCTGGACCTTCGTCTTGGCGACGAGCGTGCTGCTCTATGTGCTGCTGGACGGCTTCGATCTCGGCGTCGGCATCCTCTTCGGGCTGACCTCGGACGAAGCGAAGCGGCGCGCAATGTTGAGCGCCGTCGCGCCGGTCTGGGACGGTAACGAGACCTGGCTGGTCGCCGCCGGAGTCGTCCTCTGGGGCGCCTTTCCCATCGTCTACTCTACGCTGTTTTCCGCGTTCTACCTTCCGCTGCTGGTTATGCTGGCCGGCCTCATCCTCCGCGGCGTCGCTTTCGAGTTTCGCTACAAGACTAAGCGCCTCCGATGGGTCTGGGACGCGAGCTTCGCCGGCGGGTCGCTTGTTGCGACGTTCATTCAAGGCCTGACCGTGGGCGCCCTCGTAGAGGGGCTTGCCGTCAGCAACGGCCGCTACATCGGCGGCGAGCTTGGCTGGCTCAGCCCCTTCGCGCTGCTTTGCGGCGTCGGCCTCTGCCTCGGCTATGCGCTGCTCGGTGCCTGCTGGCTGGTGAAGAAATGCGAGGGTGACGTGCGGCGTGCCGCCTATGGCATCATTCCGCGCCTCTCCCTGGGGCTGCTGGCGTTCCTGGTCGTCGTCTTTGCCTATGCCCTGGTCGAAAACCTGGCAGTCATAGGGCGCTGGCTCGAGCGGCCCTATCTGTTCATCTTCCCCGCGATCGGCGTCGTCGGGTCGATTGGGCTTGCGGCAAGTATGCACGGTCGCCGCGATGGAACGCCTTTCTACATGGTGGCGCTCATCTTCGCAGCGGCGTTCGGCACCCTCGCGATCTCGTTTTGGCCGTACATGATCCCGTTCTCGATCACCATCGAAGAGGCTGCGGCGCCGCATTCCAGTCTGGCCTTCATGTTCTGGGGCGCAGGCCTGTTCATATTCCCTGTCATGATCGCCTACACGGTGGTCAGCTACATCGTCTTCAGGGGGAAGATCAGATCGACATCACAGCACTACTGAGAAAGTGACGGGCAAAAGGAGCACAGTATGCGCATCGGACTATTCATCCCCTGTTATATCGATGCCTTCTATCCAGAGGTCGGCATCGCCACCCTCGAGCTGCTCGAGCGCTTCGGGCACCAGGTCGTCTATCCGCCAGACCAGACCTGTTGCGGTCAGCCTATGGCGAATAGCGGGTTCAACGCCGAGTGCGCCGATACCGAGACTCTGTTTGTGCGAAACTTCTCGGGCTTCGACTGCATCGTGGCGCCCTCCGGGAGCTGCGTCCACCACGTCCGCGACAACTTCGATGCCATTGAGCAGACCGCCCAAGTGAAGGAGGCTCGCGCTCGGACCTTCGAGCTGGTCGAATTCCTGCACGACATTGAAAAGGTAGACGCATTTCCCTGGGCGAAGTTCCCGCACCGCGTCGGTCTCCACAACAGTTGCGGCACGCTTCGCCGTTTGGGACACGCCAAACCTTCGGAGCTGCACGAGCCATTCTTCTCGAAGCCGGCGGACCTGCTCTCCAAGGTCGAGGGCATTGAATTCGTGACCCCGGCACGGCCTGACGAGTGCTGCGGGTTCGGCGGCACCTTCTCGGTCTTCGAGGAGAACGTCTCCAGCAAGATGGGATACGACAAGGTGAGCGATCACGCCGGCGCCGGCGCCGAATACATTGTCTCCGCCGACAGCTCCTGCCTGATGCACCAGCGCGGCTGCGCCGAGCGCATCGGCGTGCCGATAAAGTTCATCCATATCGCACAGATTCTGAATGGAGCGGTTGAATGAGCACCCCTCATGCAATGCTGCATCCGGAGCTGCTTGCCCGCGACGACGCCGACGGCATTGTCCGCGACGGCTACCGGCTCGATCACGCCGAAGCTGCCTCGAAATCACTGCGGCGGCCGCGCGAGAAGCAACCGCGCGGCGCCAAGGTGCGCGGCAACCGGCCGATCGACCAGACGGAAGCGGCCGGGCGCTTCATCGCTGCTCCGCTGCACGAGAAGATGCACGACGAGCGTTTGTGGGACCTGCGGCAGAAGCGCGACCGCGAGATGCACGTGATTCCCGAGTGGGAGGAACTGCGGGCGCTCGCCTCGGCGATCAAGGAGCACACGCTCACTCATCTTGCCGACTACCTCGACGAGTTCGAGGTCAACGCACGAAAGAACGGCATCCACGTGCACTGGGCACGTGACGCTGCGGAGCACAACCGGATCGTCCACGACATTCTCAAGGACCACGGCGCCAAGTCGCTCATCAAGAGCAAGTCGATGCTGACCGAGGAATGCGGCTTCCGCAACTACATGGCGTCGGTGGGCATTGAGGTCATCGAGACCGATCTTGGCGAGCGCATCCAGCAGCTCGACAACGAGGACCCGAGCCATGTCGTGGTGCCGGCCGTGCATAAACTGCGCACCGATGTGGCCAAGGTGTTCGCCGAGACGATCGGCACCGACCCAGACAACAGCGACGTGCACTATCTCGCGGAAGCGCAGCGCCAGGCGACGCGGCCGCTGATCCTCGCGGCCGATGCAGGGATGACCGGCGCCAATTTCGTGGTGGCTGAGACCGGCACCTTCGTGGTCTGCACCAACGAGGGCAACGCCGATCTGTCGGCCAACGTACCGAAGCTGCATATTGCCTCGATCGGCATCGAGAAGATCATTCCGCGCCTCGAGCATCTCGCGGTGTTTGTCCGACTGTTGTCGCGCAGTGCTCTGGGCTCGCCGATGACGCAATACACCTCACATTTCCGCGGTCCGCGCGCCGGCGGCGAGATGCACGTCGTGCTGGTCGACAACGGCCGGTCCGAACGACTCGGTCTCGAGGAGTTCTGGACCTCGCTCAAATGCATCCGCTGCGGAGCCTGCATGAATACCTGCCCGGTCTACCGGCGCAGCGGCGGCCTCAGCTACGGCGCCACATATTCCGGGCCGATCGGCCTCATCATCGATCCGACCTTCAACAAGCGAAAATACAGCAACTTGCCCTTCGCTTCGTCGCTCAACGGCAGCTGCACCAATGTTTGCCCGGTGAAGATCAACATTCATGAGCAGATCTACGCCTGGCGGCGCGTGCTGGTGGAGGAGCATGAGGTGCCCTTCGTCAAGAAGGCAGCGATGAAGGCCGCAGGCGCACTGCTGTCGCGACCGACCGCCTACCGTGCCGCGATCGCCACGGCCGACACCGCGCTCGCGCATCTGCCGCGCTTCGCCGTCTACAACGGACTCAACGCCTGGGGAAAGCACCGCGAGGTGCCGCATCCGCCCAAGCGAACCTTTCACAGCTGGTATCTCGCTAGCCGGGGAGAGAAGTGATGAGCAGCCGCGACGATGTCCTGGCGTCGATCCGGGCCAACCTGCCTCGCGTCGATCGACCACTTCCACGCGTGCCGTTGTTCGACGATGACCCGCCGGCGTCGCTGCTCGATGCCTTCAAGGTCAATCTACACCGCATGGGCGGCCTGTTCCTTGATCCGTCGGCCTCCGGCGACGTCCTGGCACCGGTCCGGGAGAAGATCGGGGATGCCAAGATCGTGTGTTCAACCGTGCCGGAACTTCCCGGCAATCGAGACATCGCCGCCGTGGCAACACCGCATGGCCTGGCAGATGTGGACTACGCCATTGTCCGGGCTTCCTTCGCCGTCGCGGAGACGGGTTCCGTCCTGCTGAGCGATGCCGACCTCCAGCTCAACGCAGTTGCCTATCTCGCGCAGCACCTTGTCGTGCTCCTTGATCCCGCCGACGTCGTCCTCAATCTGCACCACGCTTATCTGCGCTCTGAATTTCGCGACCGGCACTACGCCTCCTTCCACACCGGCCCGTCCGCGACGGCGGACATTGAAGGCGTACTCATTCACGGCGCACAAGGAGTGCGCTCGCTCTCCGTCATTCTCGTCGGAAGAGCGGAGAACCCATCCACCCACTAACGCAAAGGAAGAGATCTATGCCTAAGAATGCTGCACGTGATACGGCGACAGTCGCCCCGCGGGGACTCGCGCTGCTCAACAATCCTGTCCTCAACAAGGGCACGGCTTTCACTCACGAAGAACGCAAGCGGCTTGGGCTCGAGGGCCTGCTGCCCGCGTCGGCTGACAGCCTCGACAGGCAGGTCGAGCGGGTGCTGGGGCACCTCGATGCCAAGTCTGACGATCTCGAGCGCTACATCTATCTTATCGGCCTCTCGGACCGGAACGAGACGCTCTTCTACCGCACGGTGATGTCCGATCCGGCGCGTTTCATCCCTATCCTCTACGACCCGACCGTCGCCGACGCCTGCTTGGCCTTCGGCCACATCTACCGGCGCGCCCGCGGCATGTATATCAGCCGCGACATGAAGGGCCGCATTGCCGAGGTGCTCCGTAACTGGCCGGAGCGCGATGTGCGCTTCATCTGTGTCTCGACGGGCGGGCGCATCCTCGGCCTCGGCGATATCGGCGCCAACGGCATGGGAATTCCGATCGGCAAGCTGCAACTCTATACCGCCTGCGCTGCCGTGCCTCCATCGTCCCTCCTTCCGGTGCTCCTCGACATCGGCACGACCAATGATGTGCTGCGCGCCGATCCTCTCTATCTGGGACTGCGCGAGAAGCCGCTTTCCGACGTTGAGCTCGACGCGCTCACCGAGGAGTTCGTTGACGCGGTCCAGAAGGTGTTCCCAGGCTGCTGCATCCATTTCGAGGACTGGAAGGGTACCGACGCGATCCGCATGCTGAACCGGTATCGCGACAAGGTGCTTTGCTACAACGACGACATCCAGGGCACCGCTTCGATCGGGCTTGCGGGCCTGATCACCGCCATCAAGACCACCGGAGCGCCCCTCACCACCCAGCGCATCCTGTTCGCCGGTGCGGGTTCTGCGGCGACCGGAATCGCCGGTCTCATCGTCAAGGCGATGACGGCGCAAGGGCTCTCCGAGGCGGAAGCCCGCAGCCGGATCGCGTTGTTCGACGATCAGGGCCTCATCGTCAAGGGGCGTCCAGGCCTCGCTACGTCCACGCAGCCCTACGCGCAGAAGCTGCCGGCCAGCCAGCCCTTCGATCCTCGCGATCTGGCGACCGAGCACCCTGTGCTCGTCGCGGCCATCGAGGCCTTCAAGCCCACCGCTCTGATTGGCGTCAGCACCAGGGGAGGCCTCTTCAATCAAAAGGTGGTTCAGACGATGAGCCAGCTGAATGACCGGCCGATCATTTTTGCCTTGTCGAACCCTACCAGCAAGGCGGAGTGCACGGCGGAGCAGGCCTATACCTGGTCGCAGGGCAAGGCGCTGTACGCATCAGGTGTCCAATTCCCGGACGTGACGATGTACGGGCAGACCTTCCACCCTGGTCAGGCCAACAATTTCTATATCTATCCAGCGATCGGGCTGGCCACCTATGTGGCGCGACCGAAGCGATTGACCGACGAGTGCTTCATCGTCGCGGCGCAGGCGACCGCCGATCAGGTCGACGCGGGTCTCCGCGCGAAAGGACGCATGTACCCCAGCCAGTCGAATATTCTCGAGACTGAGGTCACTACCGCGACCCGGATCGCCGAGTTCATGTTCGACACGTGCCTGGCTCAAGTCGAGCGTCCCAAAGACATCCGCTCGTGGATCGAGGGGCAGCTCTACGCCCCGCAATACAGCAACTAGCTGAGTACAACAGACCTACCGCGCGTGACCTGGGAGACCAAGAAGGTCTCCCGGACTCAGGTACGCGTTCACCAGGAGCGAGATTTCCATGGAATACTTTCCGGATACGTTGCGGCACTACCCCGAGATCGCGATGTTCCTCACACTGGCCATCGGCTTCTGGTTCGGCGGCCTCAAATTTGGTTCATTCAGCTTGGGTGCGGTGACGAGCACTCTGATTGCAGGCCTGTTGATCGGGCAGTTGGACATCCCGATCGCGCCAGTGATGCAATCGACGTTCTTTCTGATGTTCTTGTTCGCGGTTGGCTATGGTGTCGGTCCGCAATTCTTTCACGCTTTGAAGAAAGACGGACTGCCGCAAGTCGCCTTCGCCATCCTCGTAGCGGCCAGCGGTCTCCTTTGTACCTACGTGCTGGGGAAGGTTCTTGGGTTCGACCCCGGCCTCACGGCTGGGCTGCTCTCCGGCGGGTACACCAACTCCGGCACCCTGGGTGTCGCGACCGGCTATCTCAGCCAAATCGGTTTAAGCACCGATCAGGCAAAGACCATGGCGAGCAACGCCGCAATTGCCTATGCGGTCACCTACCCGTTCGGGGCGGCCGGTGCCTGTTGGTTCCTCGCGTCGGTTGCGCCAAAGCTCCTCAAGATAGACCTCGCCGCTGCTGCCAAGGAACTCGAGCGCACGATGGGGGTTAGCAGGACCGCGGCAGGTGTCGGATCGGCCTATCGCCCCGTCACCGCGCGCGCGTATCGGGTAGAGAACGGCGCCCTCGTCGGACGAAATGTACCCGACGTGGCTGCGGCGCTCGGTATGACCGACGCCTTCATCATGCGCCTTCGACAGGGTGGCGCGCTTGTCGATGCCGGCAACGGCACCCGCGTTCAAGACGACGCCACACTAGTCATCGCGGGTTCTCCGGGAGCCGTGATGGCCGCCGGAAAGACCGTAGGCCCGGAGGTGGACGATGCCGAGCTGTTGGGCTTCCCGACCGAGCAACTGGACATCGTTATCACAAAGAGTGAAGCGGCCCGCCAAACGATTAGGCAGTTGCAGGACGCCGAACTGGCCCGGGTTGGGCGCGGCGTCTTCCTGTCAAAGCTCGCGCGCGATGGTCGCGAGGTTAAACCGACTCCAGATCTGCGGCTGCAGCGTCATGATGTGTTGACGCTGCTCGGCGCCCGAAACGACATCGAGGATGCCGCCAAACTCCTTGGCTATGCGGATCGCGCCACCCCCAAGTCGGACATAGCGTTCATGAGCGTGGCCGTGGTCATCGGTGCCCTTGTCGGCGCGGTGACGATCCATGTTGCCGGTATCCCGCTGAGCTTGAGCACGAGCGTAGGTACGCTGTTGGCCGGCCTGATCTGCGGCTACTTGCGATCTTCCTATCGCACCTTCGGCCGGATTCCTGAGCCGGCGCTCTGGGTCTTGAACAATGTTGGCCTCAACGGCTTCATCGCCGTCGTCGGCCTGGATGCAGCCTCAGGCCTGATGGCCGGGCTGAGAGCCTATGGGTTCGGACTGTTCTTGGCCGGTATCGTGGTGTCGATTGTGCCGCTCCTCGTCGCACTGTATGCCGGCAAATACATATTCAAATTCCAGCCGGCGATCCTCCTGGGTGCCTGCGCCGGCGCGCGCTCGACGACAGCGGCCCTGGGCGCCCTGCAGGAAGCCGCGCATAGCCCCACGCCTGCCGTCGGATACACGATTCCGTACGCCGTCGGCCGAATCGTGCTGGCCCTGTGCGGCGTGATCATTGTCCTTTTGATGAAGTGACCGTCTGTGGCGATGTCAGACCCTCTACGGCACCCGATCTTCGACGATCACAAGCTCGAGGAGCCATCGGCACGTGGCGCACACCCCGACTGGCTGCGCGCGGAGGTCACCTTCGCGACAGTAGTGGTTCTGGTCGGGGTGACGGCAGCGTTCGGCGGCATGCTGCTCACCATGCTTCTGCACCTCGTCCAACACCTTGCCTACGGCTATGACCTTGGTCACGTCGCCAGCCCGGAAAGCTTCCTGCAGGGCGTGGTCGCCGCGTCGCCGTTCCGTCGCGTCGTCGCTTTCACGCTGTGCGGTGCTGTCGCGGGTGTCGGATGGTGGGCCGTTCATCGCTTCGGGCGACCGCTCGTGAGCGTCAAGACGGCCGTCGGGACGGAAAAAGCTGGACCGCGCATGCCCTTGCTTCCGACCATCGCGCACGCCTTGCTGCAGGTCGTTACGGTTGCGCTTGGATCGCCGCTGGGCCGCGAGGTGGCGCCCCGGGAGATCGGCGCGCTGCTCGCGACGCGACTTTCTTCCCTCGCCGCCTTGACCGATGGGGCGACGCGCATCGCCATCGCGTGCGGCGCCGGCGCTGGACTTGCCGCGGTGTACAACGTGCCGCTGGGCGGCGCGATGTTTGTGCTCGAGGTGCTGCTGAACACCATGGCGCCGCGGGCCGTCGCCGCGGCCCTGACCGCATCCGTCACCGCCTCGACCGTCGCCTGGATCGGCCTGGGCGATGTCTCGCAATACACGGTTCCCCCGCTCGCGATCACGCCACGGCTGGTTGCCGCCTCCATCGTCGCCGGACCGCTCTTCGGGATGGCTGCTTACGCCTTCAAGCTCATCACCGACACCGCGACCGCCCGTGCCGCGCATGGCTGGA
>Ga0335082_10003517_pt1 | contig 17060 bp, 15 predicted proteins | sample Lox_Sample_41_FD_206718 | JGI IMG/M metagenome (GOLD analysis project Ga0335082, IMG submission 206718) | Soil microbial communities from Loxahatchee National Wildlife Refuge, Florida, United States - Lox_Sample_4.1 | ecosystem: Environmental > Terrestrial > Soil > Wetlands | place: USA... | reverse complement strand
CTTACGTTGACCAAGATGGTTCTTTCAGGTAAGCTTGATGCATACAAACATAGTGGGGAAGTGTACCCTGACAGGAACCTTATCGTGTCCCATAGCAACGGCAAGACGCTGCTTTTATTGAAACCCCGGGGTTTCTGCGCCGGAGTGGTTCGAGCGATTGATATCGTACGGATTGCCCTGGAGGCCTTTGGTCCCCCCATTTACGTGCGCAAGGAGATCGTGCACAACCGCTTTGTAGTCGAGGAGCTCCAGGGCAAGGGCGCCATTTTTGTCGACAGTGTCGACGAAGTACCTAACGGCGAACGGGTTATCTACAGCGCCCACGGCGTCTCTCCCGAGGTGAGGGAAGCGAGCGAAACCCGCGGGTTGCGTGTCATTGACGCCACTTGCCCCCTCGTGACCAAGGTTCACGTGGAAGCGGTCAAGTTTGCCAAGGAAGGCTATTCCCTGGTCTTGATCGGCCACCGTGACCACGACGAAGTCATAGGGACCCTGGGCGAGGCGCCCCTGGTAACTCAGGTGGTTGGTTCGCCGGAGCAGGTAGAGGCGCTCACCGTGCCGGATCCGAACCGGGTCGCCTACCTTACCCAAACCACGTTGAGTTTGGACGAGACCAAGGACATCATTGCGGCCCTTCGCCAGAAGTTTCCCAACATCCAGGGGCCGGCAGCGCAGGACATCTGCTATGCCACCGAGAACCGGCAAACCGCCGTCAAGGATGTGGCTTCGGAGGCTGATCTGCTGCTGGTTGTCGGTTCGGACAACAGCTCCAACTCCAACCGCCTGGTGGAAGTGGCGCGCAATCTGGGGACGAGTTCCCACCTGATCGACAGCTTCCGCAACATCAAGCCGGATTGGCTCGAGGGCGTCAAGACGATCGCGCTAACCGCAGGGGCGTCGGCGCCGGAGTGCCTGGTGGAGGAAGTGGTGAAGTTCCTCGCTACCCGAGGTTTCGATAACGTGCGCGAGGTGGAAGTCATGCCCGAGAACGTACGTTTTGGTTTGCCGCCTGAGATCGTGGAAGCGATTGCCAGCGCCCCGGCCGGAGTCACTGCGGAGTAACCAACTGCATGGACGATACCTCCTCCACCTCTGCTTCCGCACCGCAAATGCGCTTTGGCAAGATCGATGATCTGGCCAGCCGGGTGGCGGCTGCCATCGACGGCGCCCGCAAATATCTCTTTGCCCAGCAGCATGAAGAAGGCTACTGGTGCGGCGAACTGGAAGCCGACACCAGTCTCGAATCGGATTATCTCTTGCTGCATACCCTGCTGGGTACCGCGGATCCTGTCCGGTTTCAGAAGTGCGCCAATTACATCCTCCGGCATCAGAATGAGGACGGTGGGTGGAGCGCCTATCCCGACGGTCCTTCGAACATCAGTCTTTCGGTCAAGGCTTATTTCGGGCTAAAACTGTGCGGTTACAAGCCCGATCACCCGGCTCTGCAACGGGCGAGAAAAAAGATTTTGGAATTGGGCGGCGTAACCGAAGTCAACACCTTCACCAAGATATACCTCTGCTTTTTGGGGCAATACGACTACGACGCGGTTCCCGCTATCCCGCCGGAGATTGTACTTTTTCCCAGCTGGTTCTGGTTCAATATCTACGAGATTTCCTCCTGGTCTCGAGCCATTCTGGTGCCGTTGTCCATCTGCTACGCCAAGAAGCCCTTCAAGAGGATTCCTGATGAGATGGGGATTGAAGAGCTGTTCGTCGGCGGACGCGACAAGTCGCGCATGCACCTGCACTGGTCGAAGAAGCTGATTTCGTGGCGCAATTTCTTTCTGTGTCTTGACCGCATGGTGCATTGGTTCGAGGCCGTGCACATCCGGCCGCTGCGCTCTATCGCCCTGAAGAAGGCGGAGAAGTGGATGCTGGAGCGCTTCGAGATGAGTGATGGCGTGGGCGCGATCTATCCCTCGATCGTGAACTCGGCGGTCGCCCTGCGTTGCCTAGGGTACTCGGTAGACGACCCCCAGGTCATCCGCGCCATGGATGAGTTTGAGAAGCTGGGCATTGAAGAGGGCGACACTTTCCGCATGCAGCCTTGCAAGTCTCCGGTCTGGGACACAGCGTATGCCCTGTTCGCGCTGGGTGACAGCGGCGTGCCCCGCAACGATGCCCGCATGGTCAAGTGTGCAGACTGGGTTCTGCAGAAGCAGGTGCGCACGCCGGGAGATTGGAAGATCAAGAACAAGAAGGGACAGCCGGGCGGCTGGTATTTCGAATTCAACAACGAGTTCTATCCCGACGTGGACGATACTGCTATGGTTTGCCTGGGCCTCGGTCAGGTGGAACATCCCAACGGACGCTACCAGCGCGAGTCAGTGCAGCGGGCCATCGATTGGGTTCTTTCCATGCAGTGCAGGAATGGCGGCTGGGCGTCGTTCGACAAGAACAACGACCGCATGGTCTTCCAGTACGTTCCCTTCGCGGACCACAATGCGATGCTGGATCCGGCGACCGTGGACATCACCGGGCGGGTCCTGGAGATGCTGGCGGCGTACGGATACGACAAGAGCCACCCTGCGGTCAAGAAGGCCATCGAGTTCACACGCCGCGAACAGGAGCCGGACGGTGCCTGGTTCGGCCGCTGGGGCGTGAACTACATTTACGGGACCATGCTGGTGCTCCGCGGGCTGGAGGCGATCGGCGTGGACCACCACGAGCCTTACGTGCAACAGGCGGCGGAGTGGCTCCGCATGGTACAGAATCCCGACGGAGGCTGGGGAGAGAGTTGCGCATCGTACGACGATGCCTCCGTCAAAGGCGTAGGACCCAGTACGCCCTCGCAGACCGCCTGGGCAGTCATGGGACTGCTGGCGGCGCAGGACACGCGCAGTGATTGTGTGGCGCGGGGCATCGCCTATTTGTTACGCACCCAGCTCAAGGATGGGTCCTGGGACGAGCCTCATTACACCGGAACCGGCTTTCCGCGAGTGTTTTACTTGATGTATCACATGTATCGGCAGTACTTCCCGCTCATCGCTTTAACGACGTACAAAAAGGTGATGGCGGGGAATGGGAGAACGTAGCTGTTAGCGCTTGGCACCTATTCGAACCGTCATTGGCCAAGTGCTAATTGCTAAATGCTAAGTGCTGGAACGCTTCGGCATTTTTGGAGCTCATCGAAGAATGGCAGTTCCGATTTCACAGATGTGGACGGTGGCAACCTACGTACTTGGGCAGAAGCTCAAGGGGCGCAAGCAGTATCCGCTCGTGCTGATGCTTGAGCCGCTGTTCCGCTGCAACCTGGCCTGTGCCGGCTGCGGAAAAATCCAATATCCGGCGCACGTGCTGAAGATGCAGCTCACGCCCGAGGAGTGCTTCCGGGCGGTGGATGAGTGCGGCGCACCCACCGTGGCTATCCCCGGCGGCGAACCGCTGTTGCATCCCCAGATCGGCGAAATCGTGAAAGGTCTGGTTGCGCGCAAGAAGTACATCTATCTGTGCACCAACGCCCTGCTGCTCAAGCAGAAGATTGATCTGTTCCAGCCCAGCAAGTACCTGACTTTTTCCGTCCACATGGATGGTCAGCGCGAACACCACGACTTTTCTGTCTGCCTCGAAGGTGGATACGATAAAGCGTTCGAAGGGATCAAAGAAGCGCTGGGCCGGGGCTTCCGGGTTACGACGAATACGACGTTGTTCGATGGCGCCGATCCCAAAAGCGTCCGCGCCTTCTTCGACGAAATGATGGAACTGGGCGTGGAAGGGATGATGCTCTCTCCCGGCTACTCGTACGAAAAGGCGCCCGATCAGAGTCATTTTTTGGGGCGGGCGCGCACCCGGCGGCTGTTCCGTGGGATTCTCTCCAATCGCAAGCCGAACTGGCGCTTCAATATGTCTCCGCTGTTCCTGGAATTTCTCATGGGTAAGCGGGACTATCCCTGCACGCCCTGGGGTATGCCGACTTTCAATGTGTTTGGCTGGCAAAAACCCTGCTACTTGCTGCAGGACGGGTATGCCGACACGTTTGCCGAACTGATGGAAAGCACCGAGTGGGCGCGCTACGGCACCGAGTCCGGCAATCCCAAGTGCGCCAATTGCATGGTGCACAGCGGATATGAGGCCTCGGCGGTCAACCATACCTTCAGCTCCCTTGGCGGTTTGTGGCAGACGATCAAAGCCATGACGAACCGCTATCAGGATCCCGCCGCCCTGCGGTTGCTCGATGAGCCGGTACGGCCGGTGCACTCGTTCAATCCGCTGGTTCAGATCCAAAATCAACCCGAGGAGACGGCGGTTTGAGCGGCAGAGAAGCAGGCCATCCTCCGGCGGATCCCGACTCTCTGGAAGTCGCGCCGGGAGCAGCGCGCACGAAGCTGGAAGGCTGGGTGCCTGATGTCGCCGGGCCTGAGGAGCTGCGCCAGGCCCTGGAGGAAGCCTTTGATTACCGCGGAGACGTAGAGCTCACCTGTAAAGACGGCAGCAAGGTGGAAGGCTACGTCTTCGACCGCCGCCGCGGCAGTGGGCTGTCGGACAGCATGGTCCGTCTGCTGCCCAAGAACGGTGGGGCGAAGATGACGATCCGTTATGATCAGATCGCCGCATTAGCATTTTCCGGCCGTGACATGGCCGCGGGCAAGAGCTGGGAAGCCTGGGTGCAGCATTATTGGGAGAAGAAAGCTGCGGGGGAAAGTAACATCTCGCTGCAGCCGGAGAAATTGGAGTAGCGGCAATTTGCGGTTAGCACTTAGCATTTGGCCGTTGAGGCGCAATCAAGCTGGCATGGCTAAATGCTAAATGCTGGCTTTCGTCACAGGCGCAACCGGATTTGTCGGCAGCCACGTGGCCCGGGTTTTGGCGGAACAGGGCGCCGATCTTCGATTGCTGGTTCGTGCCGGCAGTGATCCCCGGAACATTGCATCACTGAAGGCAGACCGCGCAGTCGGAGATTTGCGTGATCCCGGCTCGCTTGAGAAGGCCATGGCGGGCTGCGAGGTGGTGTTTCACGTGGCCGCGGACTACCGGCTGTGGGTGCGCGATCCGGAGCAGATGTACCGCGCCAATGTTTACGGAACGCGCAGCATCCTGGACGCGGCGCGCAGGAACGCCGTCCGCCGGGTGGTCTACACCTCGAGCGTGGCCACCATGGGATTCTCCGGGAATGGCCATCCGGCAGATGAGGAGTCTCCGGTCTCGCTTCAGGCGATGATTGGGCCATATAAGCGGTCCAAGTTCATGGCGGAGCAGGTAGCGATCGAAGCCGGGCGCGGCGGCATGGATGTGGTTGTGGTGAACCCGACTACTCCGGTGGGAGAGCAGGATATCAAGCCTACCCCCACCGGAAGAATTGTCGTGGATTTCTTGAAGAAGAAATTCCCGGCCTACGTCGACACCGGGTTGAACCTGGTGGACGTCAGGGAATGCGCACGTGGACACCTCGCCGCTCTTGAAAAAGGGAAGAGCGGTGAGCGGTACATCCTCGGCGGACAGAATCTTACGCTGAAACAGATCCTCGACAAGCTGGGCGCAATCACCGGCTTGCCGTCGCCGAAAGTAAGGGTGCCCTACGTGATGGCACTGGCCACTGGCGTGGTCGACGAGGTGGTGACGGGACGGATGCTTGGGCGGGAGCCCCGAGCCACGATTGATGCCGTGCGCATGGGACGAAAGAAGATGTTCGTCTCCTCCGCCAAGGCCGAGCGGGAGCTAGACTGGCTGGGCGGTCCCGTGGATGATGCCCTGCGTCGCGCCGTGGAGTGGTTCCGCAGGAACGGATACGTATAGACGAAAAATTTGTCAGACACTTGCAAAGTCGCGATAGTCGCTGCCCTGGAGCGCGAAATCTGGCCTCTGGTGAAAGACTGGTCATTTTCCGACAAGGAGCACGACGGGCATCGCTTCAGGTTCTATGAACAGGGCAGCATGGTGCTGGTGTGCGGAGGAATCGGCGCGGAAGCAGCGCGCCGGGCGGCCCAGGCCGTGATCTGCCTCTACCACCCGGACTTGGTGGTCTCGGCTGGTTTCGCCGGCGCTCTCGATTCGACCTTACGGGTTGGAGACATTCTCATTCCACGCCATGTGGTTGACGCAGGAGACGGCAGCCGCGCCGAGCATTCGCACGGAGAGGGCGTGCTGCTGACGATCAGCCAAGTGGCAGGTCCGGAGCAGAAAGCCAAGCTGAGCAATGCATTCGGGGCGGATGTTGTGGACATGGAGGCTGCCGCTGTGGCGCGTTGCGCCGAGGCTCATGGAGTAAAATTCCTGGCCTGCAAGGTTGTCTCCGATGCCAGTGACACGTCCATGTTGTCCTTGATGAGTTTTGTTGGAGGCGATGGGCGCTTCCATGTCGGGCGGTTCTTGTTACACATTGCAATGCGGCCCTGGCTTTGGGGCAAGGTGTGGCGAATCGCACGAGACACGGCCGCGGCTTCGGCCAGGCTCAGCGCAGCTCTGGTTGGCACAGACGTCTTGCAACACGCGCCGTCGGAGCGGCAACTGACTGCCCAGTAAGAATCGATGAGCATCGCGGGACAAGTCGCAATCGAAGAGCAGCGGGGCAAAGTCCCTGCCACGATGCAGGCCGCAGTGTATCGGGGCGTGAACGACGTGCGAGTGGAATCGGTCGCCGTTCCGGAGATCGGCCCCGGCGAGTTGCTGGTGCGGGTGCACACCTGCGGCATTTGCGGAACGGATTTGAAGAAGATCGCCACTGGCTCGCATTCTGCGCCTCGCATCTTCGGACATGAAACCGCCGGCGTGATTGCAAAAGTGGGGCGTGGCATCAGCAACTTTCGCGAACGCGACCGGGTTGTGGTCTTTCATCACATTCCCTGCGGAGAGTGTTTCTACTGCCAGCACAAAACCTTCGCGCAGTGCGACACCTACAAAAGGGTGGGTTGCACGGCGGGGTTTGAGCCGTCCGGTGGAGGTTTTGCGGAGTACGTCCGCGTCATGGATTGGATCGTCCGCCAGGGCACCGTGAAGATCCCCGACCAGGTTTCTTTTGAGCAAGCGTGTTTTGTCGAGCCGGTGAACACTTGCATGAAAGGTATCGAACGTCTGCAACTTTCTGCAGGTGAGAGTGTTCTAGTGATAGGTCAGGGCCCTATCGGCATCATATTGAGTACATTAGCCAAACGGGCAGGAGCTACGGTAATCACTTCCGATTTGTATCCCCAGAGGCTTACAATATCTGCATCATTCGGCTTAGCGAACAGGATTGACGCCTCGCGCACCGACACCGTGAAAGAGGTGCGGGGGATGACCCAAGGCCGGGGTGCAGACGCAGCCATCCTTGCAGTGGGAGGAAATGGCCTGATCCGGACGGCCATGGATGCGGTGCGTCCAGGGGGGAGAGTTCTGTTGTTTGCGCAGACTGCGCATGGTGAGGCGAGTATCGACCCCGCCGCAGTTTGCGTCGATGAGAAGACGCTGGTGGGATCTTACAGTGCTTCCGTCGAGCTTCAGCAGCAATCGGTGCGGTTCGTGATGGGCCGTGAAATGAACCTGGAAAAACTGATCAGCCACCGCTTTCCGCTCTCCCGCAGCGTGGAAGCCCTGCACCTGGCAGCCCATCCCCAACCAAATTCGATGAAGATCGTGATACAAGCGGGCAGTAGCTGGGGAGGAAGTACCTAGTGAACGGAAAGATGACAGCAGCCGTCCTCTACGGTAAGGAGGACGTAAAGATTGAAAGAGTGCCCATCCCTCGTCTCGGGGACGGAGAAGTTCTGGTCAAGGTGCAGGTCGCTCTGACCTGCGGTACCGATCTCAAGGTTTACCAGCGCGGCTATCACGCGCGGATGATCGTGCCTCCGGCTCTATTTGGGCACGAATTGGCTGGCGTGATTGAAGAAGTCGGCCCCGGCGTCCGCACCTTCCGCAGGGGGATGCGAGTGGTGGCGTTAAACTCCGCTCCCTGCCAGATGTGTTTTTACTGCTCGCGCCACCAGGAAAACCTGTGCGAAGACCTGCTCTTCAACAATGGCGCCTATGCCGAGTACATCCGTATTCCGCGGCGTATCGTCGAGAGCAATATGCTGGCGATTCCTCCGGACGTGAGCTTTGAAGAGGCCGCTATGGCGGAGCCGCTGGCCTGCGTGCTGCGCGGCCTGCACGAAACGGGAGTCGAAATTGGCGACACAGTGACCGTGATTGGGGGCGGGCCTATCGGTCTGATGTTTGTGCAGGTGGCCCACGCTGTCGGCTGCAAGGTGATCTCGGTGGTCAAACGCGATTCGCAAGTGAGCGCAGCCAAACAGATGGGCGCAAATGAGGTCGTGCAGATCACCAAGGTCAAAGACCCGGTGGAAGCGGTGCGCATGCTCTCCCCGGAAAAGCGCGGCGGCGATGTGGTTATCGAAGCCGTGGGACGCCCCGAAGCCTGGGAGTGGGCCATTGACATGGTGCGCAAGGGCGGCACCGTAAACTTCTTTGGGGGATGCGCGAGCGGCACCAAGGTCCAGTTGGACACCAACCGGCTGCACTACTCCGAGATTACGCTCAAGGCGACTTTCCATCACACCCCGGAGACGGTGCGCAAGGCCTTTGCCTTGATCGCAGAGAAGAAGATTCGTTCCACAGACTACATTACCGGCGAGGCGCCGCTTTCCCGGCTGCAGCAGGTCCTTCGCCACATGCTAAACCGCAACGGCGATATCAAGACCGCCATTATTCCCGGGCACTAGCGAACTCCCGGGGAAGACGGAATCTGAACATGCCATCCACCGCCTGCAACCAGTTGAGGAATACTATTTCCAGCGCCACGGATGCTTGGCGGAGTCTTCCCCCTGAGTACGCGATTCCAGAGCAGGCGCCCAGCACGACGGAAGCAGAGGAATACTGCCGCCACTTGGCCCGCGCCCACTACGAGAACTTCTCGGTCGCTACCTGGTTCTTGCCCCAAAGATTGCGGCAACATTTCTTCAATATCTACGCCTACTGCCGGATTTCGGATGACCTCGGCGACGAAGTGGGAAATCCGGAGGCCTCGCTCTGTCTGCTCGATCAATGGGAGGCTGAACTGGAGGCATGTTATGCCGGAAGCCCGCGACATCCGGTATTTGTCGCACTTGCCGAGACTGTACGCCGTTGTGAGATTCCCAAGCAGACCTTTGCTGACCTGTTGGCGGCGTTCCGCCAGGACCAGACGGTCACGCGTTACCCCACGTTTGCCGGCTTGCTGGGCTACTGCCGCTATTCGGCCAACCCGGTGGGCCATCTGGTGCTCTATGTATGCGGGTATCGGGATTCGGAGCGTCAGGCTCTCTCAGACTTCACCTGCACCGCCTTGCAGTTGGCGAATTTCTGGCAGGACGTCAGCGTCGACCTGGCTAAGGGCCGCATTTATCTTCCCGTGGAAGACTTGCAACGCTTTGGTGTCACCGAGGATGACCTTACTGCCGAAAGCAACACGCCTGCCTTCCGCGACCTGATGCGCTTCGAGGTAGAAAGAGCGCGGGAATGGTTCAAGCGTGGTTTGCCTCTGGTGGACAAGGTGGATCGCGAGTTAGCCATTGATATTGAGCTGTTCAGCCGGGGAGGGCAGGAGATTCTGAACGCGATCGAGCGCCAAGACTACTGCGTCCTGGGCCACAGACCATCCATTTCCAAGTCGCGCAAACTTGCCCTGATCGCGCGGGCGGCGTGGGGTAAGTTGAGATGAGTGCCGCCGTGCAGCCTGCCCCTGTCCGATTTACGCCGACTGATTCGCAACTCGCGGTCGCGTATTCCGTATGCCGCGGCATTGCGCGCCGGGCGGCCAAGAACTTCTACTACTCGTTTCTTGTCCTCCCCAAACCGAAGGCCCAGGCCTTGTGTGCCGTGTATGCTTTCATGCGGCGCTGTGACGATATTACGGATGACGCGTCCCTGGCGCTTCACGAGCGGCACCAGAAGCTGCTGGCATGGTTGGATGCTGTTCACCGCACCCTAGCGGGCTATCCCACGGACGACCCCATCCTGCTGGCGTTGGGGGACGCCCAACGCCGTTACAACATTCCAGTCGAACTGTTGGACCAGTTGGCATACGGAACGGAGATGGATGTCAGCGTGGACACGGACGACCTGCTGCTCTGCGAGACCGAACAGCCGGGAACCTTGCTGGTACGCTACCGGACCTTTGATGACCTCCGCCTGTATTGTTATCGCGTGGCATCCGTCGTAGGACTAGTGTGCATCCGGATCTTCGGCTACCGGGACCCTGCGGCCGAGTCGCTTGCGGAGCGTTGCGGGCTGGCTTTTCAGCTGACCAACATCATTCGAGACGTGAAAGAAGATGCAGGCCTGGGCCGGGTTTACCTCCCGCAGGAGGATCTGGAGAAATTTGGCGTGTCGGCGGCCGAACTGCAATCGGCGCCGGACCCGGCGAAAGTGCGTCCCCTGCTCGCCAAGGTAGCCGACCGGGCGCGGGAGAACTACCGGGCTGGCGGAGAGTTGATCGAGTTGATCGATGAAGACAGCCAACCGGCGCTCTGGGTGCTGGTTTCCATTTATCGGCGTCTGCTGGAGAAGATTGCGATACGCCAATACGATGTCTTCAGCAGCAAGATCAGGCTGACCGTCAGCGAGAAGCTTGGCATTTTGGCCAAGGGCTTCCTGAAGCGTCTCACCTGATGGCCGGCCTATCCCCACAAGCTCCTACGGTCGCGGTCGTGGGCGGAGGTCTGGCTGGACTCTCGGCGGGATGTGCGCTGGCTGATGCCGGCTTCCGCGTGACCCTGTTTGAGCGCCGCCCCTTTCTCGGCGGACGCGCCTCGTCTTACGAGCATCCCGGAACCGGTGAAGTGGTGGACAACTGCCAGCATGTGCTGCTTGGCTGCTGCACGAACCTGATCCAGCTTTATAGCCGCCTTGGAGTGGAAGGGAAAATTCGCTGGTTTGATCGGCTGACCTTTCTCGAACCCGGCGGCCGGGCCTCGACCATAGGAGCATCGGCATTGCCTGCACCACTGCACAGTGGCCCGTCGTTCTTGCGCTCTGCGTGCCTGCAATTGCGTGACAAGGTTGCTATCGCCGCGGCCATGGCCAAACTGGCTCCCGCGACCCCAACTGACTCAGGACAGACGTTTCTCAACTGGCTCCGCCATCACCGCCAAACCGAGCAGGCTATCGAGCGCTTCTGGAAGACCATACTGGTAAGCGCGCTGAACGAGGACCTGGATCGTATGTCCGTGCCCTATGCGGCCCAGGTTATTCGCGAATCCTTCCTGAAATCGGCTCCCGCCGGCCGGATGGGAGTGCCCACCGTGCCATTGACCGAACTCTATGGCGCCGCGGGCGATTACGTGACGGCCCACGGCGGCGACGTCCGGCTCCGCAGCTCCGTCGAGTGCTTCCGCGCGGATCCTGCGGGGGTAAAGTTGTTGGTCGGCGGGCGAGAGATGGCGTTTGATTTCGCGGTGCTGGCCATCCCTTTCGACGCTTTGTCGCGTATCCTGCCGCAGACCTCCGCCGCAGATCCCCTGCGAGAAACGCTGTCGCGGTTCGAGACATCTCCTATCACTGGCATTCATCTTTGGTTCGACCGTCAGATCACCGAATTCGAACATGCCGTCCTGTTGGATCGCACGATCCAGTGGATGTTCCACAAATCGAAACTGCTGGATTCGAGGCAGGCGGATAGGCAACGCCGGAATGGCGACTCCCCCGCAGGCAGCTACGTAGAGTTAGTCGTCAGTTCATCCAAGACGCTGGTGGACAAATCAAAGACCGACATCGTGGAACTGGCCTTGAAGGAACTCCGCGAATTTTTTCCGGAAGCCCGTGACGCACAGTTGGTGAAATCCACGGTGATTAAAGAGGTCCACGCGACCTATTCGCCGCGCCCGGGAGTGGATGCCTTCCGGCCGCGGTCCGAGACGCCCTGGCCCCGAGTCTTTCTTGCTGGAGATTGGGTCATGACCGGGTGGCCTGCAACTATGGAGGGAGCGGTGCGGAGCGGCTATATGGCTGCCGAGCAAGTGGCGCGCCTGGCAGGGCGAAAGACGTTTTTCCTGGTGCCGAATCTGCCGGCTAAGGGTTTCATGCGGCTGTTCGGATAAAGAGATCAGGCCGCCAGCAGCACGACCCCGCCCGCAACCAGCAACGCCGCCAGCCAGCGGCGTTGGTCCACCCGCTCACGCAAGAAAATCTTGGCCGCAACCGCGTTGGTCACAAAAGTAAGAGAAGTCGAAGCCGGCACGATCAGGCTTACATCGCCCCAGGACAATCCGAACAGCAGGCTGTAAAAGGCTACCGCCATCGCCGCGATGCCGAGCATGAAACTCGGAGTGCGCAGCACCCGTCCGACGGCCGAGAGAAAGCCGGAGCGGCGGACCAGTTGCCCAAGATCCCCGACCTGCTTCATGGCGTGGGAGAGAAGAATGTCGCCGGCGGTAGAGGCAAATACGATAATTGCTACCGCTCCCCAGGTGTGGAGATGCCTCACGGCTCCACCCCCGATGACAGCCGTACCACCAGACCGCCGTCCTTAGCTTCGCCAGCTTGCTTCTTGTGCGTCAGCTCAGGTCCCTGAGTCACAAATCCCACGCCGACCGAAATCAGGAGGATACCCAACCACCGGTTCATGCTGATGCTCTCGTGCAGGAAGAACTTGGCGATAAGCGCCAGGAGAATGTAACTCACCGAGGTTGCGGGGAGTACATAGGTCAGGTCTGCCCAGGACAAGGCGGTCATGTAGCAGGCGAGAAAGCCAAGCAGCAAGACCACGCCGGCGGCAACCATGGGGTTGAGGACGGTCAGGATGATGGCGGAAACGTGATTCAGGGAGACGCTCCCAATCTGCTTCATTCCAGCAGAGAGGAGGGAATCGCCGGCAGCTGCGAACACCGCCACCCCGCCGAGCACCAGATACTTGCGGAACGTCACGCAGCTTTCCTTAGGCCTTGGCCGGAGCAGTGGCGGCAGTGGAGTCGTTCTTCTCGCGCTTTTCCTTGACCCACTTGTGGCGGTTCGCCCGCAGCTTCATGAAGGATTTCGCTTCCTTGTACAGGCGTTTGCGCTCGACGCCATCGAACGCGGCCTTACGCAGGATGCGGAATACCGCCTTCGGGCGGAAGTAGTACTCGTCGTAGAAACGGTGTACCGATTCCAGAATGTCATCTGCCGGGAGACCCGGGTACTGGATATGCGCCAACTGGTGCCCGCCCTCGTCGACCATCTTAGTATCCGCCACCATAAAGCCGTTCTTGGTCGCGTACTCGTAGAGTTCGGTCCCGGGATAGGCATGGGCAACGGAGACCTGAATGGTCTCCACATCCAGTTCTTTGGCGAAGTTGATGGTGGTTCGGATGGTTTCGCGAGTCTCGCCGGGCAGCCCGAGGATGAAATCTCCATGAACCACCAGGCCCAGCTTATGGCAGTCCTTGGTGAATTGGCGGGCCCGTTCGACAGTAGCGCCCTTCTTGATGTTCTTCAGGATCTGCTGGTCCCCGGACTCGTAGCCGACGATCAGGAGTCTGCACCCGGCCTCTTTCATCGCCTTCAAGGTTTCGTAGTCGGTGGTGACGCGGGAGGTGCAGGACCACGTGAGATTCAGCGGCTTGAGCTTGGAGCAGAGTTCGATGGTCCGCGCCTTCTGGATGTTGAACGTGTCATCATCGAAGAAAAACTCGCGCACGTTGGGCCAGTACTCCTTGGCCTTCGCCATCTCGCGGGCGACGTCGTCGGTAGAGCGTTTCCGCCAGGGATGCCCGCTCAAGGTTTGGGGCCACAGGCAGAACGTGCACTGCGCCGGGCAGCCCCGCGTCGTATAGAGCGACACGAATGGATAGAGCAGGAAGGGCACGGTGTAGCGGGTCACATCCAGGTCGCGTTTGTAGATGTCGGTGACGTGCGGCATGGAGTCCAGGTCTTGCACGTCGGCACGGTCGGCGGTGTGCACGACCGAGCCATTCTTCCGGTAGGAAATACCCAGAATTTCCTCTAACGGCTTTCCATTGGCGAATTCAACAGTGGCGTAGTCGAACTCCTTGCGCACCACGAAGTCGATGGCCGGGCAGTCGCGCAGGGAGCGCTCCGGCAGAACCGTCACGTGCGGTCCGACAAAGGCGATCTTGATCCCGGGGTTTACCTCCTTGATCTTCTGCGCCAGCCGGATATCGCCGGGAAAGCCGGGGGTACTGGTGAACAGAACCAGAAACTCATAGTCACGCGCAATCTGAATGGTTTCTTCAGCAGAAACGTGGTGGGGCGGGGCGTCTAAGAGACGGGAGCCCTCCAACATGCCAGCGGGGTAGGCCAGCCAAACCGGGTACCAATAGGATTCAATTTCACGGGTGGCAGGCCACCGGGACCCCGCGCCTCCGTCAAAATTCTCAAACGAGGGCGGATTCAAAAATAGGGTTTTTAGGGGCATATTTATGGGTTCTCTAATACTAACATCTTTTGCCTGGCCCACTCATACCGCCGGTACACTTCCAGTACACGCACTGCCGGATAAGCGTTTGCCTAGTTGCTGATGCCCAGCCAACCGGTAAGATCGCCGGTCGCCCGCAAAAGCCCGATGCGGGCCCTCTGCAGGTCGAAATTGGCGTCTTGCAGTGCGTTATAACGATCGTTGGCCTGGCTTTCCGCGTCGTCCTCGTCGTGTAGAGTGGCGGTACCGGAGTCCACGCGGACCTCGACCGCGTCCAGGTTGGACTTCGAGACCTGATACTCGAGATCCGCCACTTCCCGAGCGGCCGCCAATTGCTCCACGGAGCGTTGCAGGGTCAGGGTCTGCTCCGAGACCCGGTTGCGGGCGCCTTCGGCGTCCTTGCGTGCCCGCACCACCTCCGCGTCAGCGCCCTGGGCCCGAGCACGCTGGGTCGGATTGAAGAAGGGAAACCGAATGACCACGCCGATGGTGGCGTTGTGCCTTTGGAAGCTCCCTTTTTGAAAGAAGTCCTGGTAATGGTTGTAAGTGCTGAGCAAAGCATATTGCGCCGCGAAGTCGAACGTCGGCCACATCGAGCGATGCTCGCCACGTGCGCGGAACGCCAGCGCTGTCGAGTGGAGAGACGCGACTTGAATCGCCGGACTTGACTGTAGCGCTTTGTTCACGAGGCTATCGTTCTGTTGGATCTCTGGGAGCGCGGGAATCGAATCGGGGATGGTCTCGATCGAGGCCGCTGGCAGCCCAGTCATCTGAGAGAGACGTTGCCTCAGCACGTCAATGGATCCCTGGGCTTGGGATATACGAAGATAAACTCTTGCCGTGCTGAGACGCGCCTGGGTCCTGGCCAACGGGCTGTCGATCCCTTCCTGGATGCGTTGATTGACCTTCTCCTCCATTTTGAGCGAACGCGCGTAAGCCTCGGTGAGATGGGACATCAGGGCTTCCCACTTTGAGAGTTCGGCATAGCTTAGAACGGCATCCTGTAATACCTGGTTTCGCTGATCCTTGGTCTGGATCTCGCTGGCCTGCCACTCTGTCTTGGCCGCCCGCACAAACTCGCGCAGCGCCGGATTGAGCACCGCCGATTGTGCCGTCGTGTTCACGATCGAAGGCGCCGATCCCTCCAGGCTTAGCGGGTAACCCCAGGTCGCGCCCAGACCGGAACCCACCGTCAGGGTGGGCAGATACTGGTCGTGGATCTCACGGTAGGAAGCCAGTGCATGCTGCTGACTGGCATCGGCCGCGGCTGCTGCCGTGGCATGGCCGAGCGCAAGTTCCACTATGCGCTTGAGGGGAACGGCTTCAGCCGAGAGCGTTGCGGAAGATGGCACGACGACACAAAGACAGGACAGGATGAAAAGCCGAATGCCACAGCGAGCAGATTTCATCGGTGCACCTCAGATTTTGAGAGTCGATTGTAAACCGGGATCGAGGCCAACTCCTGCGGCAGGCTTCGATGTTATGTGCCCTGATGTTGCAGGCGATTCAGTGCGCTCTGGGCCGGAGAGTAGCTGCTGACCAAAGCCAGGGCAGCGCGGTATTCCTGCACCGCGGCCGCCCTGTCCCCGTTCTTTTCCAGTAGAGTACCGAGCAGGTAATGGGCCTTGAAGGCAGGGGCCTCCTCGACGGTGGCGCCCGCCAGGTAGCGTCGCAGCAATCGCTCCGCGTCGGGCAGGTCACGTTTGACGCGGATCAGGAACTCCGCTGTGGGCAACAGCACATGCTGGTTCCGGTCCGCGGCCATGACATGCTGGATTGCATCCTCCATGGCCTCGTACTGCTGCCGACGCTGAAAGAATTGGGCGAGACTCAACCAGTTGCCGGCCTTTCCTCCGCTGACCTGAAGGGCCTCGCGGTACTGTTTCTCGGCGGCGGCAACGTCGCCTCGTTTCTCGGCCAACTTGGCTCGCAACAGGGAGGCTCCCGCGGGATCAATCGGCGCCATTTGCTCGGCTTGGTTTTCCGCCTTGTCTTTTCCTCCGCCCACAATGCCGGGAGCCTCGATGTAGAAGTCGGCGAGGTCGGAGCGCGCCTCAGAACTCTTGGGGTCGAGCCGCACAGCCGTCTCAAACTCGTCGCGCACCTTGCCCGCCAGGCTGGCGGCGCTGAAGAAGTTGGAATGGTCCGCCTTCTCTCCGTAGATGCGGCCCAGCCAGAGGTGGTACTGGCTGTTTCCCGGCTGCAGGGAGACCGCTTTTTGGCAGGCGGCGATGCCGGCGTCCCAGTTGCCCGCCAACAGGTAGGCGCGACACAGGAGGTTGTGCGACTCGGCGTCATCGGGCGCCCCCGCAAGCTTGCTGCGCAGGGTTGAGATCGCATCGTCGGCGCGGCCTTCATCCAACAACTTTCCGGGAGAAGGGTCGGCTGCGGCCCGCAACGGTGTAAGCCATAATCCGATGACACACGCCAGGAGAATCCAGTTCAACATTCGCATCGTTAATGCACCACCCTTACGGCCAGACCGTTGCGCAACGGCTTTCCATTCAACGGTGACAACGCCACCACCGCGTTGTCTGAGAGCCCGGCGGTAACTTCCACCTGCGTGAGATTCGAGATCGAAGTCTGCACATCGCGCCGGCGCAGCTCGTCATTCTCGATCTGATAGACATAGGTCTTGCTGTCTTCCTGGTGGACCGCTTCACGCGGTACCGTCAGCACGTTCTGATGTTCAGCAGTCACGATGGTGACCCCGACGTTGACGTTGGGAAGCAGCCGGTAGTCGTGATTATCGAGC
>Ga0335082_10003516_pt1 | contig 17060 bp, 17 predicted proteins | sample Lox_Sample_41_FD_206718 | JGI IMG/M metagenome (GOLD analysis project Ga0335082, IMG submission 206718) | Soil microbial communities from Loxahatchee National Wildlife Refuge, Florida, United States - Lox_Sample_4.1 | ecosystem: Environmental > Terrestrial > Soil > Wetlands | place: USA... | reverse complement strand
CGAAGAATTTGAGGGAGTCGTGGACTCCATCGCCGGCGCCACCGGTTCCCGTCAGGCCTTGCTCCCGCCCCAAAATGCCACGGGAAATTTCATCAAGGTTGTCCAGCGCATCCCTGTCAAGATCCACGTCACATCGCCTGGCAACCCCCGCCTCGTGCTTCGGCCCGGCATGAACGTCGAAGCCACGATCTACCTCCGGTGACCGGGAGCAGCGCATGAGCTTTCTGAGCGGCACATTTCCTGGCAGCCTCGAGCAGTGGGAGTTGGTGGAAGGCCGCTACATCAGCAAAGCGCTTGCCGAACTCAGCTTCGCCCGCCGCTTGACCATTCTTCTCAGCATCGGCGTTGTGACCGCAATCGAGATCTCCAATCGCATTTCGATCAACGTCCTTCTCCCCGATATGCAAGGCAACGTTGCCGCCAGCTCCGACGAAATCAGCTGGGTGGTGATCCTCTATAACCTCGGATTCCTCTGTTCCGTCGCCATCGCCGCTTGGATGAATCGCGTCTTTGGCGCGCGCCGTCACCTTCTTCTCAGCATTGGTCTTTACTCCATTGGCGCTATCGGCTGCTTCCTCAGCGAACGCAGCCTCGCTTCGCTCCTCGTTTTTCGCCTGATCATGGGCTTCGGTGGCGGCGCCTTTTTGGTGCGCACCGCGATCCTCGCCGGTTTGTTGTTTCCCGGAGCGGCCCGCACGCAAGCGGTGACGTGGCTCTATGTTGTCCTTTTCGTGTTTCAGATCCCCTATCCGATTGCCATGGGATGGATCAACGATCATTTTCACTGGAACTATGCGTTCCTCATCGATTTTCCGTTCCTCGCCCTAGGCACTTTTCTCGTATGGAAATACATTCCTCGTGGCCACCTGTTTCGCCGGAGGCAGGAAACGCAGGTGGATATTCGAGGCGCGTCGCTCCTGATCGCCTCGCTTGCCTGTCTTCAACTGGCTTCCAGCCGGGGCGAACGCGACTTGTGGCTCGATTCCGCTTGGATCGTCGGTGCTCTGTTTCTTTCTCTGGTCTGTTTTATCGTTTTCTTGCGTTGGGAGACGCGCCCAGAGAACCTGAGCCCCGTTTTTCACTTGCGTATTATCTGGCGGCAGAAAGCCCTGCGCGCCTCGCTCAGCCTCGTCTTGATCGTCGGCGGCATCCTGGGCGCCGGTCTCTTCGTCGTGCCACAGTACTTGCGTTCCGTCCAGAACTACAGCGCCACGCAGACGGGAGAGTTCATCTCTCTCTATGCCGGCGGTCTCGGAGTCGGGTGCATCCTCACTCTGCGCCTGCTCCTCGCCCGCGTCGGCGGACCGGCCACCCTCGCCACCGGTTTGGGTTTGCTCAGCGCCACCTGTGCATCGTTCATCTACGTCTGGACGCCCACTTCTCCCACGCCCGTTCTTGCCCTTTTTATCTTTCTCCAGGGACTCACCCTGGCTCCCGCGTTACTCGGCGCCGCCAATGTCGCCACATCCAACGCGCCTCTACCTGATCTCGATGACATTTCCACCAGCTATTACTTCCTGCGCCAGCTCGGCAATACCATGGGTGTCACCGCGGTCACCGTCTTGTTTGACCATCGCATGACTTTCCACTCTTCCCGTCTGTTGGATGTCGCCAATCGCATCGATCCCATCACGCGCAGGACCCTGGCCGAATACGCCGCCGTGATTCACCGCAACGGTGGCGGCGACACCAATCCCTCGCTCGGCGCACTTCAACTTTTTCAACTCGACGTCATCACGCAGAGCAGGCTGCTTTCTTACATCGACATTTACTTCGGTCTGGCTGTGCTTGCGGCGGCTGGGCTGCTCCTGCTGGCCTTCTGCCGCGTCCGAGAGAAACGCGCTCATCGCCACTTTCATCCGTGGTAGCGAAGCCTTCCGCGCGATTTGAGAAAACAGATAGCTTTCTACTTGTCGTATTTGACCAGCGAGAACACATCCAACCCCGGCAGCTTTGTTCGCCCACTCAGGAAACTTAACTCCACCGCGAAGGCGGCGCCATCCACCATCCCGCCTAACGAGCGGATCAATTCCACCGCCGCCGCCGCCGTGCCGCCGGTCGCCAGCAGATCGTCGCACAGCAACACGCGCTGGCCCTTCTGCACCGCGTCTTCATGAATCTCCAGCGTGTCTGTGCCGTATTCGAGAGCGTAGGAGACGCGCGCGGTTTTCGCTGGAAGCTTTTTCGGCTTGCGCACCGGGACGAAGCCCGCCCCCAACCGGTAGGCGAGCGCCGGTGCCAAGATGAATCCGCGCGCTTCGATCCCCACGACCACGTCGATCTTATGATTCGTGTAGTGGGCGCAGAACCGGTCGATCAGGTCGTGAAACCCTTTCTTGTCTTTCAGCAGGGTGGTCAAGTCATAGAACAAGATCCCCGGCTTCGGATAGTCCGGCACTTCACGAATCAGCTTCTTCAAGTCGTCCATTCAGGCGAGCTCCTCATTCCACGGTGATTTCAATTACGAAATTTCCGAGATAGTTCGCGTCCACCGCATCCGGCTCTTCCGCGACACCGTCCACGCGGGACATCATCGGGCCCCGCTCCAACGCGCCGCGCAACTGCTTGAGCTGTTCGGGCCCGCCCATGGCGAATACTTCCACACGGCCGTCCCGCCGGTTACGAACGTAACCGTGCACGCCGATCTTTGCCGCGGCATGTTCGACATAGTTGCGGAAACCCACGCCTTGCACACGTCCAGACACGTTGTATCGTCGCGCCACCACGTCTTTCTTCTCGATGGTTCCAGTGTAACAAACGGTCCGGCGTTTTCGCTCATGGCGGTTTGCGCTACACTGGCTGCATCCGGCCCGGGGCGGCGTTTCGCGCGCTTGTGCATCTAAACGGACATGATCCGAAAATCTCCTCGCCTACGATGCTCACGCTTTCTGGCCGCCGCAATTCTCTGCGGCGCGTCGCTCTCTCTTCTCCCGCAGGGCGCTGACGCGCAGGAGAACCCCGCCGGGCCGCTCACTCCGCCGCCCGAGCACGAAGTGAAGCGCGTCATTGGCGTTGCCAAGCCCGAAGCGCCGCCCTCCCTGCCGCCGGCCGAGATTATTCAGGGTTTCTCGAAGAAAGAGGAAACCTATCAGACGGCCCGGCCGCAATTCGCGTATCGCAAGACGATTCGCATCCAGGAATTCGGCCCCGACGGCCGGCCCAGCGGCGAGTTCATCGCCACCTACGAAGCAGCGCGATCGAGCGACGGCAAGCTGTACGAGAGAGCGGTGGAGGCTCCCCGCACCTCTTTGCAGTATCTGCAGTTCGAGCCGGAAGACGCGCAGTTCCTCACGCGCATTCCTTCGTTTCCGGTGACCGCGAGCCAGCTCCCCAAGTACAACCTGCAGTATCTGAACACCGAGAAGATCGATGAGGTGGACTGTTACATCTTCCAGGTTTCGCCGAAATCGCTGGACCGGCAGCACCCGCTGTTTGACGGCGTGATCTGGGTCGACCAGAAATATCTGGAAGTGGTCAAGACCTACGGCAAATGGATCACCGATCTGGGTCCGGTGAAGCCGCCGACGCTGCCGTTCGACATGTTCGAGACGTACCGCGAAAACGTCGAGGGCAAGTACTGGTTCCCGGACTATGCGCGGGCCGAGGGCGTCTTCAAGACCCAAGATCGCGAGATCCCGATTCGCGTGACAATCAAGTGGAGCAACTTCAAGCCGTTCCCGGCTGCATCGCCCGGGACACCGCCCGCGGCGACGCCGGGCGGCCAGCCGACGGGGGCGCCTCCGCCCACTGCCGCGAAACCCTGAGTGAAGGCGATTCTCTGCCTCTTGGACCGCGTTCTGAGACGACTCGCTTATGATCATTCTACTCGCACAAGTCCTAATTAACGGGGAAACCGTCCACTGAGGTACCAGAACCTCAGTTCGGCAAGCCGACTTACCAGGAGTTGAGCGCGCGGGTGGCCGTTAGTATTGAACTTTCGATTGGAGACTGTGCGCCACGGCCCATCGGAAGAGGTGAAGAACCAGCAGGGCCGCGAAGACAAAAAACGCAAATGCAATGACCGGCACAAATATGTTCCATGTGGCCGCTGACAGAGACACTACTGAGTTCTGAATCGCTCGCAGCGTGTTGAAGACTTCGTTGGCACAGCAGAGACCGAATAACAGCAAAAGCATGGCGTGGAACTCGTGCAAGGTTTGTACCTTTTGGTTCGTTTTGGCCAGCACACCCATGTCAGTCTTCTTCCATTTTCCCATCTGTCGAATACGAACCGTAGCACGGGTAAGGCTATACGCCGAGTAGGTGAACACTGCGAGCAGGCAAATTATGTAGAGCTTGGCTGTGAGGCTGAGACAAATCCAAAGCAACCACGGCGCAGAGTGTATTAGCATGTGTGCATTATGACACCGCAATGTCCTGCTTTGTTCCCGGACTGCAAAGCACCTCGGTTCTGATTAACGGGTAGACCGTCTATTGAGGCACTGGCAGCAATAGGCTACGCAGCCCCCAGTAGATGAGTAAGGTTCCCGCGCCAACAAACCATAGGCGACCAAGCCAACGGGGGACCGGCTTCCGGACGATTCCGCGTAGGGTCAGAAATTCAAAGAAGAAATCCGCGCCTGGCAGCAATCCAAACACGATAACGGCTGCACCGAGACTCAGCAGAAACGCGCCGGAAGCCTTGAAACCATTTCCGCCTATCATGGCCAACAATGAACACAAGTGTTTCATCGCTTCGCTCGGCCTTGAAAGTATCACGGACTCCGCGACAGATCCCGATTAACGGGCAAACCCTCCATTGAGGTATCAGGACCCAAATTGCCGGTAAGGCGACTAATCGGGCGCTTGGATCATTTCCAAGTTACGTTAGCATTATGGTATGGAAACTTTCCTGCGAGCGGTCTTCGCGTTTCTAGGCGTTTTCGTTAGCTTCTCTGCACAAACGCAAAGAAGTGCCCCGGTCAAAGCAACCCTTTGCGACGTGGCAGAACATCCAGAACAATACGCTGGAAGAATGGTTATGGTCCACGCCGCTTCGATGGGGAAGGATTTTTGGATTGAAGACTTCACAAATAAAGCCTGTTCCTCTTGGACGTCAGTAATTGTTGTTTATCCAGGCCAGGTAAAGCCCTCGCCGGGCTTTGACTTGATACGCGACGATGCTTTTGCCAAATTCTTTGGCGACATCCGAAAAGGTATGAGCGTAGAGGCAACTTACGAGGGCCGTTTCGATGTGTCATACGTGTGGCGTGACCACAAGCGGGTTGTGGTGGGGACAGAAAAAGGCTACGGAAAGAAGGGCGAGTACGGCGCTCGTATCGTACTTCACAGCATATCTGAGGTTATAGCAAGGCCGATGCCCCACAAGTAGCGCCTGGTAAACGCGCTAACCAGAGACTAGCCTCTGTTTTTGGTCTGTCGTGCTTTGCGCCGTCGCACCCAAACCCAGGACGACCAACGAAAAACAGAGCAGTAGGGCGCATGCAACTGCGAAGAAAATATTGCCGCGAGCCTTATAAATCTCCGGATGCTCCACAGGAGGGCCGCCGATCGCTCGGTAGTTGAACATTGTTAGGTTGAGGGCCCGTCAAAAGCTAAGAGCAGGACGATGGCGAGCAACCACAGAATCAGGCAATTCGGCTTGGCGGACATTATGGCAAATATATCAGCCGAGCATTTATGTTGAAAACTGCTAGCTCCTGATTAACGGGCTAATCGGACATTCACTTCTGTCGGCCCCAAGCAACGACAAGAGCGATGACATAGATGATATCGAATAGAAATCCTCGCGGATGATAGTAATCAAACCAACCATTCAGGACTACAACCAAAGGGACGAGAACCCAGGGAAGCCGTGAACGCTCGGGTTTATCGAATAACCTAACCCTGCTGGTACCGGCCCGCTTATCGTCGGGAATTTTCAAGAGCTCCGAACGGTCGCTCATCGGCCTGATTCTAGCATCTGCCTGTGCTGGCTCCGTGAGTTGTGCGTGATTAACGGGGTTCCCGGCAAAGTGGGTACCGGGACCTTGGCCGCTTCAACGCTGTAGAATGTAGCGTTTTTCTTCGTCTTCAAAATAAGCCAGTTTGCCAGGCACGCAGGACAGAAACGTGCCCATCTGCATTCCAACCGTCTCTTTTAGCGCGGCCTCCAAATCCATCTCACGTCCGTCCGTCTCCGAGTTTTCAGATATGACCCAGCAGTTGAGGCCTGCTCCCTTTGCTGAGAGGAGCCTCAGAAGTGACGCAGGGTTTTGCTGATTGCCGGGAATGCTAATTGCAAACTGCGGATTCAAGTGCTTGAAATGCGCTAACTGGTCAACGAATTTGGTTCTGTTCTTGGGAGTCTTGAGAAACTCCAGATAGCGTTCTTGGCGAACAGGGAGTATGAACGCTTTGACGAGCTCTTCTTCATGGTTCATAAATCGTGATGTTAAAAGCGCATGAGGACCCTAGTCAAATCGACACAATGTTGCGCCTGGTAAACGGGGTCACCGTCCACTGAGGCATCAGGACCCAAGTTGCGGGTATTCCGACGAACCAGGAGTTACGAGCAAAATCGCTGCTTTACGACCCGTGCTAGACTAACGAAAATCGCCCATCGAGGGAACAGATGACAGCTAGCCCAGCATTGATGGCCCGACGGCGGGACCGCCGTTTTTATTTCATTGTTGCGGCATTGGTCGCCGCGCTGGTGTGCGCGGGGTTTGCGCGGACTTTTTATCTCAATGGTTTCTTCGCCAAGCTGCACTTGCCTTCACTGTTTGTAGTGCATGGCGTCGTGTTTTCGAGCTGGCTGGCGGTGCTGGTGACGCAATCCGTCTTGATTTCGGCCAGACAAATCAAGGTTCATCAGAGGCTAGGCTATGCGAGCCTCGCGATCTTTACCGGCATGGTGGTGTTAGGTTGGATCATGTCGGTGGATGCCGCGCAGCGCGGCTTTACTCCGCCGGGTGGTCCTCCGCCGCTGGCATTTTTAGGGTTTCAACTGCTTGGCCTTTTTATTTTTGCCGCGATTATTGCAGCGGGGTTTCTCTACCGGAACCGCCCGGAAACTCACAAACGGCTGATGATCGCGGGAACGGTGACGCTCATCACGCCGGCGGTGGCACGAATTTTCCTGCTGTTCACAACAAGCATGATTATTTTCAAGGCGTTCGCAGTGCAACTTGCGATTCTGATCGGGTGCATGGTCTACGACTATGTGAATCGAAAACAGGTACATCGCTCCTATATCTGGAGCACGCTGGCATTTGTCGCGTGGATACCAACGAGCATATGGATCGGCAACACGCGGGCGTGGCTGGCTGTGGCGCACTGGCTCACTGGAGCTTGAATTCCGCCGGCAAGAATCCCGGCCAGGAAAGAATCGGAATTGCGCCGCCTGAGCTCCAGCCTTCGTTCCGTTACTCAAGTTACCGATTACCCAGGTGCATTCGACAGGTCGATACAACACCATGCGATGTAAATCTGCGTCGTAAAGGCAGTGCTATGAGACCGGACGAGCCTGCGGCAAGCGAATATATCGCGCCCGCCTTCGCGGAATGGAGTCAGCTGTCTAGGTTGAAGCAACCGCTTGGCTGCTGACCTGCTTCAGCAGAGCAGGCAAATCCTCCAACCGGTCCAACAGATATTCGGGATTCGCCGCGCGGAGCCGCTTTTCGGTGGGAAAGGGGCCGAGTACAGCAATAGCGGTCATACCGACGGCGCGCGACATCTGCAGATCCTCGGGCGTGTCTCCGACATAGACGCACTGTTCGGGCCGCAGCTTCAGCTGCTGCAGAGCCATCTGAAGCGGCGCGGGGTGCGGCTTTTTCTGTTCAGTATCGCCGCCGCAAACGCGCGCCGCGAACGCGCGAGTGAGCGCGAACTTGCGCAACTGCTGCATCACGCGAGGGCGGTCTCCGCTGGTGACGAGCCCGAGCTTATGCCGCCGCCCGAGCGAGCGCAGAACACGGCGTGTGCCGGGCATGAGCTTGGACGGATGTTTCGCATAATACACGCGCCAGAGGCGGTCGGCTTCGTGCCATTGATCCCTGGGGATTCCCGCGGCACGGTAGACGGTGTACCAGTCCGGAGAGTAGTGGGCGTCGAGCTCCGCCATGCCCCAGGTCAGTCCCAGCTCGCGAAACATGGCCAGGTATGCCTGCGAGTCCGCGTGATAGGAATCGATCAGTGTGCCGTCCCAATCGAACAGGACTCCCGCCAGCTTCTTCCGTGATTGCATGTCAGCCAGAGTAGCAGAATCGTTCCGCGGCGTTATGTGCGGAGGCGGAAATGTGGCAGCGAGTGGGGGGAGGGACTAGTCGACGGCCGGGAACCAACCGGGAATCTGGTCGTCGCGATCGAAGGCAAAGTCGTCGAAACTGGCTGCAATTCCATACCAGCCGGGCATATTGGCGGCTTCCGAGCGGCGGACATGGGCTTTCGAAGAGACAACCACATTGCCGTAACCCAAGGGCCGGCTGACCAAGACAATGTCCAACTCGATGGCGGTGCCGGCCGCCAGCGGCTTGGGGCAAAGAAAGTAGACGCCGGACGAGCTGATGTCGCGGGTGACCAGGGTAATCGGGAACTCTTCCATGAGTCCTTCCACGCTGCGGAGCTTCAAGGGGAGCTTCAGCGAAGCGCGGGGCCGCTCGCGGTGCTCGGTGTGGACACCGACGGCGTGGGTGGGCACGCGAACAAATCGATTCGGCTGAGGGCTGCGGAGCAGGGGCATGACGCGCAAGGAAGGCACGCGGGGTGCTTGCGGCTGCGGTTCCGGAACCAGCGCCGGCTTAACAGCAGCGCTTGCCGTGGTTTCCGGCTGCGGTGACAGGTTTTCCCAAGCTACTGCGCGGTTTGTAGCACTCATCTCGCCCCTCAGAGAGATGACACAACTACCAAGCCAACAGAGCGATGCACATACTTTGTCTTGCGGAAAATCCCCGAAAGATGTTGGGCAGCCAAAATGCCATTCTGTAGGAGAGAAGTCAATCTGTGGAAAACGGAGGAAGTGTTCTATCTCCAACTAAGTACGTATAGTACTCCCTTCGGCTTTTGTTCCGCCCGGGGGCGGGAGGTGAAATCGGATAGATCGGTGGACTCTGTTGGTCTAGCCTCCGTTCCATTATGGTTCTCGACTCCACCGGGATTCCTGCTAATTTCCTCCTCCAAGGATTTCGAGGATGAGCACCCTACCATCACGCAGTGGATCACAGACGCTCCCCCTCTCCCCCTCTTCTGTTCCCGCCAACCGCGCCCTTGTGCTGCTGTCTTTCGCGTCGGTCTACATCCTGTGGGGCTCGACGTACTTTGCGATCCGGGTGGGGGTCGAGTCGATTCCGCCGTATTTGCTGGCGGGAATGAGGCATTTGGCGGTCGGGCTGGTCTTTTATCCCGTGGTGCGCTTCACAACAAGGGAAAAGCCCACGCTGGCCCAATGGCGCACGGCCTTCATTGTCGGGTGCCTGCTGCTGGGAGTAGGGAATGGCACCGTGTCCTGGGCAGAACAGACCGTCCCCTCGGGGATTGCCGCGCTGCTGGTGGCCACCGTATCCCTGTGGATGGTGCTGGTGGACTGGCTGCGGCCCGGAGGCTTGCGCCCCGCACTCCGGGTGATTGGCGGCTTCCTGCTGGGATTTGCGGGGATGGCGTTGCTGATCGGGCCAAAACATCTGGGCGGAGCGGAGAGGGTTGACCCGCTGGGCGCACTGGCGCTGATTGGCGCGTCGTTCGCGTGGGCGACGGGGTCCATCTATTCGCGGCACCACCCCCTCCCCCGGTCCCCCCTGCTGAGCATGGCCATGCAGACGGTGAGCGGAGGTGCGGCGCTGTGCTTGTTTGCGATGGCGCGGGGCGAGGTGCGGAATTTCCACTTCGCGCAGGTGACGACGCGGTCGTGGATGGGGCTGGTCTACCTGGTGATCTTCGGGTCGGCGCTGGGCTTCAGTGCGTACGTCTATATCTTGAAACACAGCACGGCGGCGCACGTGGCGACATACGCGTTCGTCAATCCCGTGGTCGCGCTGTTTCTGGGCTGGTTTTTCGCGGCTGAACCCGTGTCGGCGCGCACGCTGGTGGCCAGCGCGGTGATCCTGACGGCGGTGATCCTGGTGATCACGGCGCCGCACAAAACGGTTCACGAAGTGGAGGAAGCCATGCCCGCTCCGGGCGAAGCGTGAGATGGAGGGAATACCGCGTTCAATTTGCGGGACGAAATCGGATAGATAGGATTTTCCGCCCGCGCTACTCTAAGGCCATGAAGTCACACGAAATATCCGGATCGCAGGCTGTGGAGATCACTTCGCGTGCTGCGGACCGCTACTGGGAGGCGACACTGCACCGTGACACGCAGGCAGACGGCTCCTTTGTTTTCGCGGTTCGTTCGACGCGAATCTATTGCCGGCCATCGTGCCCGGCGAGGCGGCCGCTGCGCCGCAACACGTTGTTCTTTCGAACTCCGCAAGACGCTGAAGAGCAGGGATTCCGGGCATGCCAGCGGTGCCGTCCGAAGCACCAGGATTCCGCGGCGATGCTGGTGCGGCAGGCCGCGGCGCTGCTGGCAGCACCGGGGGAAGATTCGTTTCGACTGAGCGAACTTGCCGCAAAACTGGCTTCGTCACCCGGGCAACTGCGCCGCGCGTTTCATCGCGTCGCCGGGCTCTCGCCGAAGGATTTCGAGCAAGCGCTGCGCCTCAGCCGGCTCAAGCGCATGCTGCGCGACGGCAGTACGATTACCGACGCTCTGTACGCGTGCGGGTACGGGTCGTCGAGCCGGCTGTATGAAAAGACGAACGCGCACCTGGGCATGACACCAGCTTCGTATCGCAAAGGAGGAGAAGGCATGAAAATCGGATTCACGATTGGGCAGACGACTCTCGGCAAAGTGCTGGTCGCATCCACGGAGCGCGGGATTTCCGCAGTGTACCTGGGAGAGAGCGAAAGATCTCTGGTCGGCGCGCTGCAGGACGAATATCCCAGGGCGGAGATTGTACGCGCCGGCGGCAACGAGGGATGGCTGAACGAAATTCTGCAACGGGTGGAAGGCAACGCGCCGAACATGGACCTGCCCCTCGACGTGCAGGCCACCGCGTTTCAGCGGCGCGTCTGGAACGAACTGCAGAAAATCCCGCGGGGCAGCACAAAGACGTACACGCAAGTTGCGCGAGCGTTGGGCAAGCCGCGTTCGGTACGCGCCGTGGCCCGTGCCTGCGCGACGAACCCGGTTTCGATCGTGGTGCCCTGCCATCGCGTGATTCGAACGGACGGAACGCTTGCCGGTTATCGCTGGGGATTGCAGCGGAAAGAGAAGCTTCTCGAAAGGGAAGGGGCATCGCGGCAGGAGACTAATCGCGCGGCTTCTCTACCTTAGTGCCTTTGGGCCAGTCCGGTTTGAACTTGCCGTCGCCGAGTTTCAGGTTCTTCATCACTTTCGAGTAGTGCGAGATGAAGTAGTCGCCGGTGCCGGCTTCGAAGAATTTCTGCTGGACCGGCAGCCACGAAGATTCGTCGACCCACATCTGGATCTTGCTGATCTGCTTGCGCACGTCGTCCGACTTCGGAACCAGTTCGATCACGGCGGCCTTGTGGCCGTCGAGTTCCTCTTCGCCGACGAGCGCAATCGCATAGTTCTTGCGCAGCGCATCGGTGCGCATCCCAAACCCCAGGGCGAGATACTGGTCGGCCATGGCGCGATTCTTTCCGATGTTGTATTCCTCGACGCGGTTGATCTTCGGCGTGTAGATGTAGAGGTTGTCGCCGTTGCGGAGGATGGTGCGCGGGTCCGGCGCCTGGAAGTCGATGCGCATCTTGGAATCCTTGCGCACAAAAATCTCGCCGGATTCTGTGGACGTGTCCTTTACCACGGCGGTGTATTTGACGTGCTCGATCGCGGCGGTGAGGCTCTTAAAATCCTGCGCGGAGCGGTCCATCATCGATAGAACGAAGTCAAGGTTGACTTTGCCGCCGCCCTGGCCCGGGTAAGTTGGGAAACCTGCGAGAGTCACCGCTAGAACCAAGGGTAGCAACACGCGAGATGGTCTCAATGCAACCTCGGATATGGATAATTCGCTGTTTCCAGAATACCCGAGAATCCTAGCACACCTGGGCAGACTTCTTGTTGTGGGCTACTGGCAGGAGCCGTCGTCCACGAAGGTGTTGGAAGAGACCATGGAGGCGAGGGAGCGTCCGCAGGTAAGCAGTTTTTGCTCGAGAGGATCGTTTTCGAGCGAGTTGGGGGCGATGTAGTCCAAGTTCTTGGTCATCTTCATGTAGTTGTCGGAGAGCGCGCTCATATTGTTGAACTCATTTTGAAGGAGCGGGAACACTTTCTGATCCATGTCGGTGCTGGCGGCGACACCTGCCAGCCGCAATCCCTGCTGTGCGTTCCGGCGAAAAGCATCCAGCCATTCGGAAGAAAGCGGATAGCCCCGTTCGATCGCATTCTTCAGCGCGGCGTGCCATTCGCGCACTTGAGCCATGGCCTCGATGCCGGCATTCAGGAATTGCTTCGAGACGCCCGGAGGGGCAGTGGATTGAGCGGCGGGCGCAGGGGCGCTCCCAGCGGCGCCCGGCAAGCTCAGCACGATCTGGTTCCCGACAAAGCGGATCGCGCCACCAGTAATACGAGCGAGTCCGTCGACGTCGACGTAGTTCTTGCCCTGGACTTGGACGACCTTGGCCTGGCCCTGCTGGCCGTCGATGGTCAGTGAACTCGTTTGCTGGGCGACCAGCATCACTACCGGTAAAAAGAGGACTGCCGCCAGCAGTACCCATGTCCGCCTTCCGTTCGCACGCATCTTGCGCTCCTTTTTGATGACGGCTCGCTCTGCCGGGGACCAAATGCTCCGCGCGGAAGGTTTCCGCCGGTGGCGGGACAGCGCGAACCTGCAGGGCATGATAGCAGAGCCCGGCTGAGCCGTCCCTCCACAGTTCTCAGGAGGAGTAGCGGGAGTTGGCTGCACCGATTGCAGGAGCAGACGCTGTTGCGAGGCTGGATTCTGCCCGCGAATCCACCTGAGACAGTGTGGGCCCGGAAAGAACCGTGCTATTTTGACGGATGCGTTCTTGGGGATGCCCCGCTCGCCTCCCCGCGATGGCGTGAGCCGTTCCGCAGCCGTCGCCGCAGACCGACAAGGAGACCGCAATGCCAAGACTCAAACACCTTGCAGTAGCGATGACTCTGACTCTGCTTATAGCCGTTTCCGCGCACGCTCAAGAGCCCAAACCTCCTGTTCCTGCCCAATATGCCGCAACGGCGTTCGCGCAATCCGGCGCCGCGGCGGGGAAGAGTTTTGGGCTGACGATTTACGTGGATGCGCTGACTTCCAACGGGGAGCGCGACGAGTTGCTGGGCATCCTGAAACAGAAAGGCCAGAGCGGTCTGGTCGATAAATTCGCCGACATGAAAGATGTTGGCCGGGTTGCCCCGATTGGCGGAGTGGGAACGGGCATGCGCTTTGCGCGGATGTTCCCCAACAAGAATGGGGGCACGCGCATTATCATGGCCACCGACCGGCCGATCTCGTTTCCCGAACTTTATCAGGGCACGCGGTCGCGGGATTACCCGATCGGCATCATCGTGCTGGACGTGGACAAGGATGGGAAGGGAACCGGCAACTTTGCTCCCCTCTGCAAGGTGAAGTTCAACAAAAAAGGGGAACTGGAGATCGAGAACTACGGCCAGAAGCCGTTCCGCCTGGCGAACGTTTACCGCGAGAAGTAAAGGCGACAGAGCGAGCCGAGAGGCGGGCAGGGCACAGCCGCGCTTTATTTTGCGCTGTCGTTGCGAACGACTTCACCGCCCTTCATCACGAAGCTGACGGATTCCAGGATTTTCACGTCGGCCAGCGGATCGCCTTTCACGCCCACGATGTCCGCATAGAATCCGGGCTCCAGCGAACCGACCTTGTCCTTCCAACCGATTAAGTCCGCGGCGTTGATGGTGGCTGCTTGAATGGCATCAAGGGGCTTCATACCCCACTCCACCATTTTGGCGAACTGTCTGGCGTTGTCGCCGTGCGGGTAGACGCCCGAGTCGGTGCCGTAGGCGATCCTGGCGCCCGACTGGAAGGCGTGCCGGAAATTCTCGCGCTGAAGGCGGCCCAGTTTCCGCTCTTTCTCAACAGACTCCGGCAGCATCCCGGCCTTCTCGCCCTGAGACAGGATGTAGTCGTCGTTGTAGATATCGAACACGAGATAGGTCCCGTGTTGTTTGGCGAGCGCGATCCCTTCATCGTCGATGAGGCTGGAATGCTCAATGGAGTCGATTCCCGCGTGAATCGCGTCTTTGATTGACTGCGTCCCGTGGGCGTGGGCCGCGACCTTCCGACCCAGCTTGTGCGCCTCTTCCGCGATGGCCGTCAATTCTTCGAGCGTGTATTGCGGCGTGCCCGGCAGATCACCTTTGCTCAACACTCCGCCTGACGCGCAGACTTTGATGACGTCCGCGCCGTACTTCACGACTTCGCGCACCTTCGCCCGCACGGCCCAGGGGCCATCCGCGACTCCCCCTTCGCGGTAGTGAAATTCGTAGGGCAGCAGGTTGTTGTCGCAATGCCCGCCGGTAATTCCCAGGGGTGGACCCGAAACGATCATGCGTGGACCGGGGATGCCGCCCTCATTGATGCCGTCGCGCAGAGCCACATCGGTAAAACTGCTGGCGCCGACGTTGCGCACCGTGGTGAATCCGGCGCGCACGGTCTTCGCCGCATTCTTCGCTCCGGTGATGGCCTCACGCGGTACCGAAACGCCCAGTCCTTTGTAGCCGCTGTCTTCCGGGTCGCCGGTGAGATGGGTGTGAACATCGATCAAGCCGGGCAGGCAGGTCATGCCGGAAAGGTCGACGGCGCTGACGCTTTGCGGGACGATGGACGACGCTCCGATCGCCGTGATGGTTCCATGCTCGTCGAATACCACGTACTGATCGACCAGCAGTTTCCCAGCACGCACATCCAGCAACTTGCCGCAATGCACTGCGCCCGGCGCCGCGGCCAGACTGGTGGCAACGATCACAAACAGGCAACACAAACGGAGCAGAAGGCGCATTGGATCCCCTCGGATGAAAAGTGAATGCCCACAGCATACAGGAAAGAAAAGGGGTAACACAAAACAAAAGGCCTCCCCGGAAGGATGCCGGAGAGGCCTTGCTTCGCCTATTTAGGTACAGCCACCGATCTCACTGCAAGGGGACTTTCAAGCCTCCCGAGCGGGCCTGCATGCCTGGACCGAACAGGTCTCCCGAATTGGCGATGCAGTAGCCGGAGGTGGACGAATAGCCCGTGGCGCCGGTCGCGGGGAACACCGAAAGGTTGTCGATGGCAAAGCCTCCAATGCCAAAAACATTGGAGTGCCCGTCGTTGACGATCAGGGCCGGGTGATCGAAAGGAGCGGCGTCGCATTGCACGCGGGGGTCGGTCAGCGACTCCATGAATCGCACGACCGCAGCGAGATCATCGTTGGTCGCGTCTTTCCCGGCATCCACGCACGCCTGCACGACCTGCCCGTTAGGGTCGCAGTCGAGCAGCCGGAGTTGCTGTAGAGCGCCGGTGACGTTGGAGCCGCAGTCTGCCCCGAGGTTGGGGTAAAGCTGCATGCCGTCCACTCCCGATCCGGTATCGTCACCGGAGGTGCAGGTGCTGCCGTAAGCGTCGGCAAACGCGTTCGCGGCAGTGATGGTGCGACGGTTCATGCCGCGGTTGTACACCTTCATCACATGCCGCAGGTCTTGATAGCCGCCCCAACTGAAATAAGGCGGTGTGAGGCCAACGTTGCGGAGCGAGGGAACCTTTGTCGCGCCATCGACTTCGTACTCGGTTGCCGCGGGGTTGAAGGCGCGGCCGACGGCGCGGTTGGCGAAGTTGACCACCGGCGCAGTCATATTGGCTTGCAGGAACGGGTCGATCAGCAAAGCGGCATTCGGACTGCCGGCCGCCACGGAATCCTGGTACGCCTTGTACTGGCGCAGGAACGACAGGGGATTTCCGTAAGGATCGGTCCTGCCTCCCATCTGGTCGCTTACCATCGGGCGCAGGCCGATGTTGATGAAGCCGAGGTCGTGGGTGCCGAGCGAGCCTGTGACGCTTCCGGCTTGCAGGAAAGGCAGATAGACTTGCCCGCTTTCCACGAACTGTTGCGCCTCACTGAATGTCGGCGCACCGTGGCAGGTTGAGCAGCCGCCTCCACCGCGATTCCCGGCGGTGAAGAAGATCTGGCAGCCGCGCGCCAGTAATGGGTCGACCCCCGGTCCCGCCGCACAACCCGCGGCGCCGCCGACGGTCAGCGACCCGTTGGCCACCAATTTGTCGTACTCGCTCTGGTTGGAGATCAGCGTTTGCTCGTACATCATGATGGCCAATCCCCAGAACATGGAGAAATTCAATTCCATCTGCGAGTAGCCCGCTTTGCTGTCCTTCACCAGCGTGCCGTTGTTGATCCGGTACTTCCCGCTCGCCGACCAGTATTTCGGATCGAAGGCCTGTTGGATTAGGTATGTGTATGAGTATTTTGGAGCGAGACCGAAGCCCAGCGGCGAGCGCAATCCGCCGAGGACGCTGTCGGTCTTGCTGACTTGCTGGATGATCAGCGGAACCGTGTTGAGCATTTTGCGGCCAACGTCGGGAAATGACCGCCCGTTGCATGACATCTCCACCGGGCTCGTCGTGGGACCAACCGCTTGCGACGCCAGGCTGGCGTTTTCAATTGCCAAATACCCGAGTTGCAGCTGATTAGCATTCAGAATCGCCAGTCGCTTGTTCGGATCGCCCTGAATATCGCGCATGCCGAACGGTCCGACACCGTTGAACAGATTGTTCGCCCGGCCATCCCAGAAATTGCGGTGGTTGAACGCCGCGTTGATCACTGTCGGGGTGTTACGCGGCTCCACTTGCCGTGCCGCATTGACCCCCGCATGGAAGGTGCTGGCGTTGAGGTTGCCGCAGGCGTCGGGGAGCCCAAGCACGCGTACCGCGCCGAAGATCTGGTCAAAGGCGCCCTGCGAGGAGATGCGGTCGTTCGTCGTCGTGACAACGGGCGAATTCCGGTTCGTTTCATCCTGCAGCCTGTGCAGAGGGAAATCCTGTGGCGTCAGCGTATAGTTCGAGTCTGCCCAGGCCTTC
>Ga0335082_10003515_pt1 | contig 17061 bp, 13 predicted proteins | sample Lox_Sample_41_FD_206718 | JGI IMG/M metagenome (GOLD analysis project Ga0335082, IMG submission 206718) | Soil microbial communities from Loxahatchee National Wildlife Refuge, Florida, United States - Lox_Sample_4.1 | ecosystem: Environmental > Terrestrial > Soil > Wetlands | place: USA... | reverse complement strand
GAGGACGAGCCGGCGTTCCGCGATTTCCTCACCCAGCTCGGCTACCCGTACCACGAGGAGACCCACAACCCCGCCTACGAGTTCTACCTGGCCGGCCGCTGAGCCGCTGCCGTTCCCGCTGCGGCGAGCCATTCCGCGCGGTTGCCAGCGCGGCCGGTTCGTGCGTTGGTGCCGCGAGCCGGAGGAGGATGATGACCGACGTGGAGCGGACGAAGGCGCTGGACGCGCGTCGCCTCTTCTCCGTGCGCGCCTGGTGGCGCCAGGCGGTGTGGGCGCTGGCAGCCGTCGCGGCCGGGGGCAGCGCGCTCTACTTCATCTACGCGGAGCGCCAGGCGACCGAGTTCACGCGCCAGGCGATGCAGCGCTCGCCGTATCTGGCGGCGGTGATCGTCGCGGTGGGCATGATCGTCATCTGTCGCTTGCGCGACCGCGTCTTCCCCGGCACCCAGGGCACCGGCATCCCGCAGGTCATCGCGGCGCTGGCGATGGGCGAGCAGCCGGCCCGAGCGCGCGTGCTGTCGCTGCGCATCGCGCTCGGCAAGCTCGTCCTGCTCACGCTCGGCCTGTTCTCCGGCACCACCATCGGCCGCGAGGGGCCCAGCGTCCACGTCGCGGCCTGTTGCATGTACGTCAGCCGCCGGTGGGCGCCCTTCCCCGCCCACCTGATCGAGCGCGGGCTCATCCTCGCCGGCGGCGCCGCCGGCATCGCGGCGGCGTTCAATGCGCCGGTCGCCGGCGTGGTGTTCGCGTTCGAAGAGATCGGACGCGCGTTCGACAAGCGCAACCTCGGCACCATGGTGCGGACGGTCGTGGTCGCCTGTCTGGTGTGCATCGCGGTGCTGTCGAACTATCTCTACTACGGTCAGGTCGACGTTCAGCTGCGCAGCCTGCGCGACTGGCTGGCGGCGCCGGCGCTCGGCCTGGCCGGCGGCCTGCTCGGCGGCTGCTTCGCGCAGGCGGTCGCCAGCACGACGCCGCGCGTCGCTCGCCTGGCGCAGCGGCGCCCGTACGCCGTGGCCGGATCGCTCGGCTTGACGCTGGCCGTGCTCGGGCTCCTCAGCGACGGCGCCACGTACGGGAGCGGCGATCAGCAGGCCGCAGCGATCCTGCTGCACGGCCAGGTGCTGTCGAGCACCTACCCGCTGGTGAAGGCGGCCGGCAGCTTCGTGACCCTGATCAGCGGCATCCCCGGCGGGTTGTTCGCTCCCAGCCTGTCGGTCGGCGCCGGCCTCGGCCAGCTCGCGGCCGGGTTGCTCCCGGAGATGAACCGCCAGGCAGTCGTGCTGCTGGCGATGGGGGCGTACTTCTCCGGCGTGGTGCAGAGCCCGGTGACTGCGGCGGTGATCATGATCGAGATGACGGCGGCACGCGGCATGGTGCTGCCACTGCTGACGGCCACGGTCCTCGCCTATGGCGCGTCGCGTCTGGTCTGCCCGGTGTCGCTCTACGAATCGCTCGCCGACAGCTTCCTGCGCGCCGGGGTGCCGGAGGCGCCCGCCTCGATCAGCTCGGCAGCAGCAGGTTGAGGATCAGGCCGAGGACGAAGAACCCGCCAGCGGTGCGGATGAAGCTCATCGCGAAGGCGACGTACCACAACGGCCACACCGGGTAGCCTTCGGGCGGACGGGTGGGACGTTCGTTCGCGTAGGCCACGTGCAGCAGGCGCAGCCGCGGCAGGCCGAGGAGTGCCAGTAACACCCACGGACCGGTGGTGCGGGTGATCACCAGCGCGGCGACGGCGATCAGGAAGAGATGTGCCAGACGGACGACGAGCTGGCGCGACGGCCCGGCGCCGATTCGCACCGGCAGCGTGCCGACGCCCTTGGCGGCGTCCTGCGGCAGCTTGTCGAGGTGCTTGCCCACCAGCACCGCGCCGACCAGGATCCCGTACGGCAGCGACAGCAGCCACACGGCCGGCGGCGCAGCGCCGCGCAGCGCGTAGTAGGCTCCGCAGATCATCAGCGGACCCCAGACCACCGCCGCGGTGAGCTCACCCAGGCCGCGCCGCTTGAAGGAGAACGGCGGCGCCACATAGGCGATCGAGAGAAAGAGGCCGGCGAGCGCGAACCCCGCGATGCCCCAGCCGACCATGGAGATCAGGACGACGAGGATGACCAGATCGATGGCGTGCAGCACCGCGGCGGCCGACAGCACCTGGTTCTTGGTGAGCTGGCCGGAGAGGATCGGGTGCGGGGCATACTCGGTGCGGAAGTATCCCTCGCGGTCGATGCCCTCGTGCACGTCGATGTAGTCGTTCAGCAGGTTGTTGCCGGCGTGCGCGGCGAGCGACCCGAGCAGCACCAGCAGCGCCAGCCCGGCACTTGCGAACCCGAACGGGCCCGCCCCGGCCGCGAGCAGAATGCCGATGAGCACCGCGATGGCGGTCATCGGGAACACGCAGGGGCGCACGGCCATCCACCACAAGGCCGCGCCGGTGAGCCGATCCGACCCCTCGCAGTCGCAGGTCCGCAGCAGCTCGACGTAGACGTTCTGCCGGCTGGCGGCACTCGACACCTGCGTTTCCGCGATCGCGCTCATCGTGATCTCCTCTCCGGGGAAGCGGTTCACCGGCATTCTTCCAGATCGCGGCACCGCTGGGTAGGTGGGGCGGGGGGCAGCGCGGCGGGGCGCCGCGCGTTGTCCGTTTACCGTTGTCCGTTCGGCGTAACGCTCTGCTTCGGGGCGGTCGGCGCGGCGGGAATCGCGGGTAGGGGGTCGACGCGGGCGATCTGTTGCGCGAACACAGTGGGGTCCGAAGTGGGAAGGTCGCAGACGCGCTGCGCGCAGACGTAGGCGGTCGGCTTGCCGTCGCGCGCGACCTTGTCGGCGACGAGCGGGACGGTCGCGGCGAGGGCGCTCTTGTCGGCCTCGCTCACCACGACCACGACGCGATTGGGCAGAAACGTCTCCCGCAGCCGGGCCAGGAACGGCTCCGCCTCCGCGGCGGAGCCGGCCGTCACGATGACGATCTGCTTGGGCCGGTCGAGCCAGAAGTCGACGCCGCTCAGCATGCGCGGCAGGGCGAGCGGATCCGACGCGAAGCGCGGCTGGAAGGCGCGCAGCGTTGCCTCGGCGCGGACGCGGTAGCGGTCGTCGCCGGTCAGCTCGTACAGACGCAGCAGGTCGAGCAGCATCACGGCGTTGCCGGTCGGCTCGGCCCCGTCGTAGTCCGGCTTGGCGCGGGCGAGCAACGCCTCGGCGTCATCGGAGGTGAGGAAGTAGCCGCCCTGCGCGCTGTCGCGATAGTGCCGATCGACCACCGGCTCGAGGGCGATCGCGCTGCGTAGCCAGCGCGGATCGAACGTCGCCTCGTAGAGATCGAGCAGGCCGGCGATGACGAACGCATAGTCGTCGAGGTAGCCGTCGCCGCCGGCCTGGCCGTCGAGCGCGCTGTGCTGCAAACGGCCGGCCGCGGTCCTCTTCGCCAGCACGGCGTCGGCGGCGCGCTCGGCGGCGCGCGTGTAGGACGGGTCGCCGAGCACCTGGCCGGCGCGGGCGAAGGCGGAGATCATCAGCCCGTTCCAGGCGGCGAGGATCTTCCGGTCGGTCTGCGGCGCCGGGCGCAGTTGGCGCGCCGCGTAGAGCTTGGCGCGCGCGCTGTCGATCTGCGCCTGCGCCGTCGCCGGCGGCAGCCCGAGCTCGCGCGCGACCGCGTCCAGCGGCCGCGGCGTCGACAGCACGGTCTCGCCGTGGAAGTTCCCCTCATCGCCGACCCCGTAGTACGCCCGCGCCACACGCAACTCGTCGGCGCTCAACACTGCCTGTATCTCGGCCGGCGTCCACACGAAGAAGGCCCCTTCCCCGCCGTCGCTGTCGGCGTCGCTGGCGGAGTAGAAGGCGCCGTCGGGCGCGGTCATCTCGCGCTCGACGTAGGCGAGGATCTCGCGCGCCACGCGGGCGAAGTCGGCGCGTTGGGTCACCTGGTACGCCTCCAGGTAGGCGACGGCGAGCAGCGCGTTATCGTAGAGCATCTTCTCGAAGTGCGGCACCCGCCAGTGCGCATCGGTCGCGTAGCGGTGGAAGCCGCCGCCGACCTGGTCGTACACCCCGCCCGCCGCCATGGCGGCGAGCGTGCGCTCGGCCATCTGCAGCGCCTCGGCGTCGCCGGTGCGGCGGTGGTAGCGCAGCAAGAGCTCGAGCTGGACGCTGCGTGGGAACTTCGGGGCGTCGCCGAACCCGCCGTTGGCGGCGTCGAACTCGCGGCGCAGGCCGGCGACCGCGCGGTCGAGCGCGGAGCGGTCGGGCAACCCGGCAGCGGGCGCAACCGCCAGGCTGGTCTGGATCTGGCGGACGAGGTCGGCGGCCGCCGCGGTGACCTCCGCCGGCCGTTCGTCGTACACCGCGCGCAGCTTGCGCAGCAGGGTGAGGAAGCCGACGCCGGCGCCGCGCTCGCCGTCGTGCGGCGGGAAGTATGTGCCGCCGTAGAACGGCTGGCGATCGGGGGTGAGCCACAAGGTCATCGGCCAGCCGCCGCCGCCGGTCATCTGCTCGACGGCCTCCATGTACACCGCGTCGACGTCGGGACGGCGCTCGCGGTCGACCTTGATCGCGATGTAGTTGCGGTTCAGGTACTCGGCGATCTCCGGATCCTCGAACGACTCCTCCTCCATCACGTGGCACCAGTGGCAGGTGGAGTAGCCGACGCTGAGCAGCACCGGCCGGCCCTCGGCACGCGCCCGCGCGAACGCCTCGTCGCCCCACGGGTACCAGTCGACCGGGTTGTGCGCGTGCTGTTGCAGGTAGGGGCTGGGCTCGAGGATCAGCCGGTTGGTGTAGGTGGGCGAGCCGTCGGGGTTGCGATGGCGCGTGCGCGGCGGTCCGCTCTCCGTGCTCCGCGCAGCGCGCAGGCGCTCCTGCAGCGCCGGCGGATACGGCGCCGCTCCCGGCGGCGCAGCGATCGTTGCCGATGTCGTCTGCGCGGCGATGGCCCGTGCCAGCACCAGAGCCACGGCGACGACGGCGCCGGCCGACGCGCTGCTCCGGCGGGATTCCGCACGGCAATGGAGAGGTTGGTACACGTAGGGGCGGTCCGCGCGGACGGACATAACGAGGCGATCGAGTCGCTGCACCCGGCTCGAGGAGAGCCGGGTCGAGAGCAACTCGATATCCGGCGGGCGCCGCTCGTTCAAACGGCGCGCGGCTCGCCGCTAGGGCTCGATGCGCAGGTTCGGATGGCGGCGCCGGAAGTAGATGCCCATCGCCGCGGCGGCCAGCAGGTTGCCGACCAGCACCGCCGGCCAGGCGAGTGAGCTGAGCACCACCTGGGCGAAGATCGTCGTCACCGCGACGAAGCCGAACTCGAACACGACGAACAACAGCACGATGCCGAAGCCGACGTTGGCGGTGCGCTCGGCGAAGGCGAGCAGGCGCGCGGCGAGGCCGCCGATGGCGGCGAAGACGAGCGCATGTACGAAGGTGAACTGCATCACCATCTCGAGAGACACCGGTAGGGCCGCGGGCTGATCGAGCCCCGCGCCACCGCGAAACAGCGCCGTGCCGAGCACCGTGGGCGTGTACAGCGGCCGGCCGTTCACCGTGTCGACGATCAGAAACCAGAGCGCGATCGTCGCCGCACCGAGTATTCCGGCGACGATGCCCTCGCCATAGACCCCCGAGAGCTCGCTTTCGCGGGCGGTGGGGCCGTGTGCCGCCACTGCTGGTTGAGCCATTCCGCTCTCCTTTCCGGACCACAGGTCCGAGCAGCAGACGTTCTGATCCACAGCATAAGCCCGGCTGCCCGGCCAGCCAAGGGGGATGTGGTACTTCCTGGGTCCATGTCCGGTAGGGCCGGCTGTGCCGGCCGTAACGCGCGCTCGCGCTGTTCGTGAAAGCACGCACGCGCGGGGTTCGGCCGGTTGCTCGCCCGCTGCCTGGGGCGTTAGGCTTTGCCGCATGCACATCACCATGGTGAAGAAGCGGCTGCGCGACGGCCGCGAGTGCCGCAAGTGCGCGCAGGCGACCGCCCAGCTCGAGCAGCGCGGCCTCCTGCAGCGCATCGACGAAATCATCGAGGCCCAGGAGGGCGACCCGATCAGCCCCGGCACCCAGCTCGCCGCCCGCGTCGGCATCGACACGGCCCCCTTCTTCATCGTGCGCGACGACAGCGGCGAGCACGTCTACACCAGCGTCATGCGCCTGATTCAGGACCGCCTGGGCACGGCCGTGTCGGATCAAGATCGGGCGCGCGCAATCGATCCCGATGACGTCGGCGGAATCTGAGAGGCCCGGGGGGCTGAGGGGGACCCTAACCACCTAACCCCCAACCCCCTAACCCCTCCACCTCTTCAAAATCACCCGCCGGCTGCCGTCGCTTGTTGCGCGGCCGCACGACTACAGCGGTACTGCCGCATCGTGTTCGTCCGGCCAGCGCTCCTGCTCAGCCTGAGAGGGAGACACGCAGCTACAGCGGTTGGTTCGGCACGCCTTCGAACAATTGCTCGGTCGGCCCAACGGTCTGTAGATGCAACACTTTGGTGATGAGATGGGGGGCGAAGACCGAGAGATACACCGCGTGGCCGATGACGACGACAGCCGCAATCGAGAGGAAGGAGGAAGCGAGACGGCTGTTCGACTTCGAATCGGCCCACGCTTCGATGAGGGTGCGCCCCTGTGAGTCGGTTCGTCCGAGGATATACGTGAAGACCATCATCTGCACCCCCATCGCGAGCGAGTCGTAGAGCGGATACTGGTGCTTCGTGCCTGGCCACAGCGCGAGCCCCTCGATCACGCGGCCGTAGTAGACCACGCCGAGCTGCGCCCCGAGGATCGCGTTGAACGCGAAGGCCCAGAGGGAGCCGACGACGAGGCCTGCGATCAGCAGCGTGATCGGTGCACGCCACTGGAATCTCGCGCTCAGCCGGCGCCCGAGCGCGGCACCGATCACGGCGGGAAGCGCGAAGTAGGCGATGTAGCCGGGCGGAACCGATGCCGGCAGGCCGCCCCAGGTCAGGTTCAACGGCCACCAAGACGGCATCCGCGGGATAGCGGGCGGGAACTGTGCGTACACCGCCCAATCATAGGGCGCCTCGATCCAAGAGAACGAGATGGCGGATATGCACACGAGCAAGAGCGGGTGCAGGCGCCCTCGGCGGTAACTCAAGACGACGCCGGCGACCACAAAAGCTACCCCGCCGATGTAGGCGAAACTGATGGCCACCTTCAGCAGCGGGGTTGGTTCAGACATCGTCGAGCCCAGGACGCTCCGAAGGTCCGCGTGCCTCAGGATCGTAGCGAAGCACCAGTGCGAAGATGAGGACGATCAGGCCGCACAGCGTACCGAGCATGATCAACGCGCCCAAAGTCACGCCCTCCGGGGTCTGACGAAAATTCCCTCACCGCGGAGATGCGGAGACACGGAGAAATAGATGGGAATGCGTCTCGCGGACCTCCACGCAAGCGAACCAGCAAGAGTGTTGTGTAGAAGCTTCGCCAATATGTGGCAAGCACTGGATCTCCGCGCCTCCGCGTCTCCGCGGTGAAGAACCTATCTCCTAACGTTGGAGTTCAGCCGTGCGCGACAGGCGCAGCCGGGCACACGTCGGGTGCGGCGGCTTCAATGCGTGCCCTTCCGCTCGAGCAGGCAGAAGCCATTGCCAAATGGATCGCTGCAGAAGGCAGCGGACCCGTGCTCTGGGTTCTCGAAGACTTGCTCGCGCGTGCCACCGTGTGCCTCGACCCGTTGAAGGGCAAGCTGCAGGTCCTCGATATGAAAGTCGAGGTGAACGGGAGTCCAGTGGCGCTCGTACCGACGCCGGTCGGTCGCCGGCTTTAGGGGGGGTTAGGTTGCTAGGGGTTAGGGTCAAACACCCCTAACAGCCTACCCCCTGACCCCCCTAGTCCTCTCACCCCCACACTCCCGGCCGCCTGCCTGCCCACGGCGCGGCTTGCTCGAGCTGCGCGGCGACGCGGATCAGGACGTCCTCGCGGCCGATGGCGGCGACGAGCTGCACGCCAACCGGCAATCCGTCGGGGGTCGAGTGCAGGGGCAGCGAGACGGCGGGTTGCCCCGTGACGTTCCACGGCATGGTGAACGCGGCGATGCGGCCAAAGCGGCGCCCGATGCGCAGGGGCTTGGCCGGATCGGGGCGCAGCTCGTCGAGCAGGGGCGGCGGCTCGGTGGAGGTCGGCGTCAGGAGCAGATCGTAGCCGCGCGTCCACCAGCGCGCGACGCGCCCGGCGTACTCCTGCTGCACCGAGCACGCCAAGGCGTAGTCGGCGGCGCTGTAGCGCTTGGCGTATTCGGCCGTCGCCCACGTGTACGGCTCGACGTCGGCGGCGGTGACCGGACGGCCGAGGAGCTCGGCAACCTCGAGCAGATCCTTCGCCGTCATAACCGACCAGATCGCCTGTGTCCGGCGCGCGATCTGCTCGTCGAACAGCGCCTCGGGCCAGGCCGGCTCGACTGCATGGCCGAGCGATTCGAGCAGACGGGCGGCGGCATCGGCGGCGCGCACGCACTCGGCGTGCACGTCGCCGAGCGGCGAACGGGTGAGCAAGCCGACGCGCAATCGACCCGGCGCGACCCCGACCTCGACAGCGTAGGGCCGGGCCGGCGGAGCCAGGACGTACAGGTCGCCCGGCTCGTTGCCGTGCACGGCGTCGAGCGCGACGGCGGCGTCGCGCACCGAGCGCGCGACGACGTGCTCGACCTCGTTGCGTCCCACCCAGCGCGGCGGCGGCGCCGTCCGCCCGCGCGACGGCTTGAGCCCGACCAGCCCGCACCAGCCCGCCGGCAGCCGGATCGATCCGCCGCCGTCGTTGGCGTGCGCGATCGGCACCAGCCCGGCCGCCACGGCGGCGCACGAGCCTCCGCTCGAGCCACCCGGCGAGCGCCGCAGGTCCCACGGATTGTGCGTGTCGCCGAAGGCGAGCGGCTGCGTGGTCGGCTGCGGGCCGAGCTCGGGCAGGTTGGTCTTGCCGAGGGTGATCAACCCGGCGGCGCGAAAGCGCGCCCCGAGCGCGGTGTCGGCCGGCGAGCGCTGCCCGTGGTCGCGCAGCGCCTTGTTGCCCCGCCAGCACGGCTGTCCCTGCTGCTCGGCGCCGAGGTCCTTGACCAGAAACGGCACGCCGCGCAGCGGCCCGTCGGGCAGCGACGGCGAGCGCGCCCACTTACGCGCCGCGTCGAACAGCGGCGCGATCACGGCGTTCAACGCGGTGTGGTGGCGCTCGATGCGCGCGATCGCCGCGTCGACCAGCTCGAGCGGTGTGACCTGACGCCGGCGGACCAGCTCCGCCTGCCCCACCGCATCGAGCGCCGCGATCTCGTCCATACCGACCCTCCCGTTCGGCCGCGGACGATAGCCCACCGCCGCGGGGGGTGGATAGCGGCGCGCGGCCTATCGACACCGTCGCGTCTCGGCGCGCTTGGCGTTTCCATTTTCCTCAAAACATCGGCTGTGGCAGTGTCGACGGACTCACTACAGGGGGACTCGGATGCACAGAATCGGAATGGTTGGCGCCACGCGCTACCTGGCGCTGGCAGCGGCCCTGTTTGGGCTCGCGGGACGCACCGTTGCACCGGCTGCCGCGGCGACGCCGAACGAGTGCGTCGGCGATGCCGACGGCGACGGCGTGGTCAAGATCAACGAGCTCATCATCGCGGTCAATAACGCGTTGGAGGGCTGCCCACAGCCCGGCGGGGCGCTGGGCACGCGCTCGTTCACCATCGCGCCGGTGTCGGCGGCTCTGCGCACGGCGCTGTTCAGCAGCGGGCTGAACGGACAGAACGTCGCCAGCGTGATCGCCGGCGGACCGCTCCAGCTGGTGGGCGGCACGCCGGACGCCAACGGCGTGGCGCCGCTCAGCCTCGGCGCCGACGCGGAGTTCACCGTCAAGATCATCGACACCAGCATCGTGTGCTTCCGCCTCCTGGCCGCGGGCAGCAGCGGCAGCATCGACTGCGACGGCGGCACCGCCTACGACGTCGAGGTGACCCAGGACGCCGGTGCCAATACGACGGAGACCCTCGAGACGGGCCTCGGCACGGACGCCGGCGCCGGCGCGGCGACGCTCGAGGTCATGCAACAGAGCGCGCAGCTTCCGGCGGGCTCCAATGCCAGCGCCTGTGCGACGGCGACGTACGACCCACCGGTGCAGGCGGTCTACACCACCGCCATGGCGACCGCGATCAAGGGCACACTCATGTTGTCGCAAAGCGGCGAAAATTTCTCCTGCGCGAGCTTCGCGACCACCGACGGCCCCGGCATGCTGGTGTCGCCGTCGGCGGCGAACGACCCGCGCGCCGGGGGAGACGTCGTCAACGCGCTGCGGCTAGCCGACTCGCCGACCGCCCCGGCGCAATAGCCTGCTCGAACACCGGTGCCCATCGCGTCATGATCCGCCGCTTCGCAACATTGCTCGCCGCGTGTCTCGCCGTGACCACGACGAGCTGCGCTGGCAGCGGCGGCGGGCCCCCGTCGCCGTCGGCCACACCGACGGCGACGCGCACCGCGGCGTCCACGGCGACGGCGACGCCGCCCGACACCGCAACCGCGACGAGCACGGCCACCCGCACCGCGACCACGACCGCCAGCGCGACGGCGTCGCTCACGGCGACCCCGGAGCCGTCGTCCACGCCGACCGTCTCGCCGACGGTGACGGCGACGCAGAACCTCCTGCGCCTGCCCGACCTGCACGCCGCGCCCGACCCGGATGCCGGCGGGCGACTGGTCGACGCCGAGGGGCGCGAGGTCCTGCTGCGCGGCGTCAACGTCAACGCGCTGGTGGAGTACTGGCAGGGCGGCCAGTTCCCCACCGTCTTCCCGTTCGCGGACGGCGACGCCGACCTGATCGCCGCCATCGGCTGGAACAGCGTCCGCCTGCTCTTGTCGTGGTCGCGCGTCGAGCCCGAGCCCGGCGTGTACGACGACGCGTACCTCGAGCAGGCACGCGGCATCGTACGACAGCTCGCCGGCCGCGGCGTGTACTCGATCCTCGACCTGCACCAGGACGCCTGGAGTGCCACGCTGGCGGCGCGCCCGAACGAGGCCTGCACCCCGCCGGCGGAGCCGGCGCTCGGTTGGGACGGCGCACCGGCGTGGGCGACGCTCGACGGCAACAAGCCGCGCTGCGCGTCGCTCGGCGTGCGCGAGCTCAACCCCGCGGTGTCCACCGCCTTCGCCAACTTCTTCGACGACGCCCCGGGGCCGGGCGGCGTCGGGATCCGCACCCGCTACGTCGCCATGCTCGCCCACGTCGCGCAGGTGCTCGCCGTCGAGCCCGGCGTCGCCGGCTACGATCTCATGAACGAGCCCAACACGTTCGACGATTCGCAAAACGCGAAGCTGTCGGCGATGTACAGCGCCGCGGTGCCGGCGATCCGCGCCGCCGAAGGCGCCGCGGGCAGCCCGCCACGCCTGATCCTGTTCGAACCGTCGGCGCTGTGGACGACCCTCGGCGGCGGCGCACCCCCCGACTTCGCGCGCGACCGCGACGTCGTCTACGCGCCGCACATCTACACCGGCGGCCTGACGTCCGACCCGCTCACTTCCGACCCGTTCACGGTGGCGGGCAACGAGGCGGCGGGCTTCGGCGGGGCGCCAGTCCTGTCGGGTGAGTGGGGCGGCGATCCGCACCGCGCCGCCGATCCGACCGACACCTACTTCATCGACTTCCAGAGCCTGGCGGATCAGTTCTTCTTCAGCGCCACGCTGTGGACCTGGCGCGAGTCGTGCGGCGATCCGCACAAACAGGCCGACTACCGAGCGGGGAACATCCCCAGCGTCTGGGGCGAGTTCGAGGTCGACTGCACCTCGAACACCATCACCGGCGTGCGCCAGGACGTCGTCAACCAGCTCACCCGCGCCTGGGTGCGCGCGGCGCCCGGACGGCTGGTGCAGAACGTCTACGTCTATTCCACCGGTTCCTTCATCGCCCGCGGCACCGCGGCGCCGGCCGGCGCCGAGCTGCTCGCCTTCTACCCGGCGTCACACGCCGGGGAGCGCACGCTGGCAACCACCGGATTGACCGACGTACAGCAGCTCCCCGCCCCGGGCGCCAACCGCTACATCGTCGCCCACGCCGCCGGCGGCGATTGGTCGATCGCCACCCAATAGACGCGCGAGGGTAGGGCCGGCTGTGGCGGCCGGAACCGTCGCTTGCATAGTGCCGGAAGGCTGCGCGGGTTACGGCCGGCGCAGCCGGCCCTACTCACCCCCAACAATCCTCTGAAGTGGCGGCGGGCGTCCCCGCCCGCCGTGCCCGCCGGAATATGGAGCCCCGCCGCCCACCATGGGCCACACGCTTGCGGCCGTGCTACGCTCGCCGCGATGCCGGCGAGCGCGGTTCCACCCTCCGTCACGGGACGCGCCGTGCGCGCGTGGTTGATCGTCCTCAACCTCGGGCTCATGGCGAGCGGCGCGCTGCTCGCCGCGTCGGGCACACGGCGCGCGCTCTTCCTACTGCTGTTGGTACCGGTCGCTTTCGCGCCGTTCGCCTATGCGCGCCTGCGCCTGTTCCGCACCCTGACGCGCAGCATCGGCGAGCGGCGCTCCGTGCCCCTCGCGGTGCTGGGCGTGGGACTCGACCTCATCATGGTCGCGCAGCTGCTCAGCGCGCGCTCGGCCGACAGCGGCGGCTGGCTGAACGCCTCGGTCGTCGGCTGGATCGGGCCGGTGTGGTTCAGCGCCCACGCCCTGCTCTTCCTCGGCTATGCCTTCGTCGGGGCGGGTCGCATGCTGCGGCGCGTGCTGCGCCTGGCGCTGGTGCGACCGCGCCGGGACCCGCCGCCGGCCGGCGAGCCGGTGCTCGGCCGGCGCGCGGCGCTGCAGCAGCTCGGCCTCGTCGGCGCCGCGGCGCCGTTCGCCATCTCGCTGTCGGGCGTGCCGCTGTCGTACGACTTCCGCGTCGACGAGCACGAGATCGAGCTGCCGCACTGGCCCGCGGCGCTCGACGGCCTGCGCGTCGCGCACCTCTCCGACATCCACGTGGGCGGCGGGATGAACCGCCAGCGCCTGCACAAGGTCGTGGCGCTCACCAACGCGGCGCGGCCCGATCTCGTGCTGCACACCGGGGACTTCCTCACCCATCGCGGCGGTGACTTCGATGCCCCGCTCTACGAAGCGCTGGCGCGCGTGCAGGCACCGTACGGACAGTGGGCCTGTCTCGGCAACCACGACTTCGACGACCCGGACCGACTGGAGCGCAAGTTGCGCGACGCCGGCGTGACGCTGCTGCGCAATCGCGTCGTCACCATTGCCGTCGGCGGCCGGCCGCTCGAGCTCGCCGGCCTCGACTTCCTCGGGCGCGACGCGGGCCCGGCGGTATACCACCAGATCATGGCCGCCTGGCCGCCGCCGCGCGCGGCGCGGCTGCTGCTCAACCACGATCCGAGCGCCTTCGCGGCGCTGCCCGACGGCTGCGCCGACCTCGTCCTCTCCGGCCACACGCACGGTGGACACATCGGCATCCAGCTCGGATCGGGGCACGCGATCACCGTCATCGGCCTCGCCGGGATTCCGGATCAGGGCGTGTTCCGCCGCGGTGACCTGCGCTTGTTCGTCACCCGCTGCGTCGGCTTCTACGGATACCCAATGCGGGTGGGCATTCCGCCGGAGATCGCGCTGCTGGTCTTGCGTGCGCCGCGGGGGCAGGCGCAGGCGCTGTAAGACGGTCGCTGAAGGACAGTCGCTGGTCGCTAGTCGCTGGTCGCTTGCAACCTGACAACTTTGAGGAGGTGAGGGCATGCGCAGGTCGAACGGCGGTAGGCTTTCGAGGCGGGATTTCCTGGGGGGCTCGGCGGCGCTCGGGGCCGGGGCATTCGCGGCGGGGCTGCTGCGGCCGGGCGCGGTGTGTGCCGACGAGCCGGCTGCCGAAGGACAACCGGCGACGCCGGCGGCCGCGCTCGAGCGTCTGCGCACCGGAAACCAGCGCTTCGCCGCGGGGCAGCCGATCAACCCGCAGCGCGACCTCGCCCGTTTGCGCGAGGTCGCGCCCGGACAGACACCGTTCGCCGCCCTGCTCGGCTGCGCCGATTCGCGCGTGCCGATCGAGCTCGTCTTCGACCAGGGCTTCGGCGACATCTTCGTCGTCCGCGTCGCCGGCAACATCGCCACGTCGGTCGAGATCGCCAGCCTCGAGTACGGCACCCGCGTCCTCGGCGCATCGGCGCTGATCGTGCTCGGTCACAGCAACTGCGGCGCGGTCAAGGCGGCGCTGCAGGGCGGCGAGGTGCCGGGGCAGATCAGCACCTTGTACCAACACATCGCGCCGGCCCTGAACCGTAAGACGATGGATCTCGACACGGCGATCGTCGCCAACGTCCGCTATCAGGCACGCAAGCTGAAGAAGGGCTCGACCGTGATCGCGCGGCTGCTGGCGGAGGGAAAGCTGACGATGGCGGGCGGCGTGTTCGACCTCGCGACCGGCACGGTGAAGCCGGTCGAGCTGTAAGCGCGCTGAGCGGCTCGGGCCAACGCCTCTGAAGTGGGAGCGGGCGTCCCTCGCGCATTGCCGCGCAGCCATTTCATCAGAGCGCCAAGGGGCGCTCCCTACGGGGCTTTGGCGATGCGGGCGTCGCAGTGCAGGAAGCGCGAGCTCTGCAGCCAGCGCGGGTCCGGATAGTAGGCAAAGACGGCGGAGCCGTCGCGGATGCGGTCGATGACTTGCGCGTGGACCCCGCTCGGCAGCGCCGGGCAGCCCCAGCTCCGGCCGAGGCGGCCGCGCTCGGCGGCGAAGCCCTCGCTGACGTAAGCGGCGCCGTGCATGACGATGCGCCGATCGCGCGCCCGGTCGTTGACGCCGGCTTCGAGGCCGGTGAGGCGGAGCGACAGGCCGTGCTCGCCTTCGTACGTGTCGTCGGCGCGGAACAGGCCGAGGCTCGACTGCCGCGACCCGGGCCGGTTGGAGAACGCGACGGCGAGGTTCTCTCCGCTGCGCTCGCCGTGCGCGACCAGCTCGTTGAAGAGGACGCGCCGGTTGGCGACGTCGATGACCCACAGCCGGCGCTCCGTCGAGGGCAGCGAGTAGTCGATCACCGTGAGCAGCGGCCGATCGATGTACCCGAGCGTCCGCCCGCACCGATAGGCTTGCAGCGCCAGGTCGAGCACCTCGCGGCGCGGCCAGGGCGCGACGGACGACGCGGCCGGCGCGGCGACCGGGCCTGCGAGCTGCTGATCGCGCGCCCTCGGAGCGGTCGCACAGGAGCCGAGGATCATTCCCGCCGCCAGACCGGCAGCGATCGCCCGCAATCCTCCAACCACCTTCACGTTCGACCCTCGAGCACGCTGTCGTCAGGAGCGCGGATGCCCCTTTGCCAGCAGCGTCTCCAGGGTAGCATCGTGACCGTAGATGTCATCAAAAAAGGCGATCTGGCCGTCGCGGTCGACTCCGGCGGTGCTGTAGAACACGTACACCGGCACCGGCGATCGCAGGTCGACGCGGTGGTTGTCCGGGCCGCTCTTCATCGCATCCTCGATGCGCTGGCGGTCCCACCCGGTCTGCCCCTCCAGGACGAACTCGGCCAGCGCGGGCGGATCGGCGACGCGAATGCAGCCATGGCTGAAATCGCGCCGGCTGCGCCGGAACAGCGCCTTGCTCGGCGTGTCGTGCAGGTAGACGTGGTAGGGGTTCGGCAGGATGAACTTCAGCAGCCCGAGCGAGTTGTTCGGCCCTGGCTTCTGGCGCAGGCGGCCGTTGACCAGCTCCATGTTCTGGCGCGTCAGGTAGCTCGGATCGCGATCAGCCTTGGGCAGGATCTCCTTCTTCGCGATGCTGCTCGGCACCAGCCACGAGGGCCGAAAGATGAGGTAGCGCATGTCGGCCTGCAACACCGGCGTCTCGGTCTTGTCGGCCGACGAGCCGACGACCACGCCCATGTCGACGCGCGGCGCGGCGTCGGCAAAGCCGCGCAGGCGGAACTCCGGGATGTTGACCAGCACGAAGCGCTCGGGGAGCTGCGACGGCAACCAGCGCAGCCGCTCCATGGCGAGCTCGATCTGGCGGACCCGTTGCGACGGCGGAATCTGCAGCGCGTGCAGGGTCGACGCGCCGATGACACCGTCGGGGTCGAGCCCGTGCCGGTGCTGGAACTGCTTCATCGCCGCGACCAACGCCGGATCGTAGCGCTTGGCATCGCCGGGCACGCGCGCGCCTTCCGGCAGATCGCCGTATGCCTTCAGCCAGACGCGCAGCGCCGGCACGCCGGGATCGGCCTCGCCCGGGTGCAGCTTCGGCAGGGTCGGGACCGGCGGCAGATCGCTGCGCCCGGCGAGCGCGCGATAGCGGGTCAGCGCCTGCTGCAGGATCCCATACACGGGCACCGGAGGATCGAGGCCGGCGAGCCGCTGCGCCGGGTTGTCGCTGCGGGACAGCTCCAGCACCAGCGCGGGGAGGTCGATCTTCTTCGGCTCGAAGTCGAGCTGATAGCCCAGCAGTCGGGGATTGACCCGGCCGGCAGAGGAGTCCGAGATGTAACGCATCAGCGCGACGGTGAGGGCGACGTCGAAGCGGGCGACGCGCTCAGCCGATGGCTCGCCCGCGGTACGCAGCTGCTCGCCCTCGGTTGCGAACAGCGCCGCGTCGTAGTCGGCCGCGTCCAATCCATCGGCGTCGGCGTTGGCGAGAACCGCCACCACCGCCGCGGCCTGCGCCGTCGGCGCGCCGTCGCAGACCCACAGCGGCGCAAACCCCTCCGGCTCATAGAGGCTGCGCAGCTGGTCCTGGTCTTCGGCGAAGCTCGGCCGGCGCAGATCGGGGTGGATGCCGGCGTTGATCAGGCTTTGGACCGCCGCCGCCTGGCCCTGTTGAGCGGCCGCCGGGGTGGGGATGCCGAGAGCGATGAGCGCGGCGAACGCGATCGCCGCGCCGGACGCGCTGCAGACCTTTGCCCGACCCGCTCCGCACCAACCCTGCCGCACTGCCGTGTTCCTCAGAGCGATATGGTTATCGCAAACGGCGCGGTGTGGCTACGGGGACGTGCTGGTCCGGCGGCGCGCCAGCAGGACGACGAACCCGGCGCTGCTGGCCAGGAAGCCGAGGGCGGCCACCCCGAGGAGATCCAGGCGCCAGGCATCGAGGGCGCCCGGCGCGGCGCGGGCGCGCGCGACGGCGCCAGAGAGCTCCGCG
>Ga0335082_10003514_pt1 | contig 17061 bp, 11 predicted proteins | sample Lox_Sample_41_FD_206718 | JGI IMG/M metagenome (GOLD analysis project Ga0335082, IMG submission 206718) | Soil microbial communities from Loxahatchee National Wildlife Refuge, Florida, United States - Lox_Sample_4.1 | ecosystem: Environmental > Terrestrial > Soil > Wetlands | place: USA... | reverse complement strand
CGCGCGGCTGCGCGAGCAACGCGTGCTGCGCCCCGGCTTCGGCACCGACGTCGCGCACTTTTTCGCGAGCCATCTGCTCGTGCAGGTGACGGTATTGCTGACGATGGCGCCGGCCTCGCTGCTCTTCCGCGGCGCGGCGCTCGATGGGCTCCACGCCGCCGTGCGCGCGCAGCCCGTCGCGCTCCAGGCGCTCGAGGCCGTCTTCCTGGCCGACCTCTTCCAGTACTTCGCGCACCGCGCGATGCACGTCGTGCCCTTCCTCTGGCGCTTCCACGCCGTCCACCACTCGAGCCGCGCGATGGACTGGCTGGCCGGCTCGCGGCTCCATCTCGTCGACATCGTGGTCGTGCGCGCGATCTCGTTCCTGCCGCTCTACGCCGCGGGCTTCGACGAGTCCGCGCTGCTCGCCTACGTGCTCTTCGTCTCCTTCCACGCGGTGTGGATCCACGCGAACTGGCGCTACGAGCTGCGCGCGCTGGCGCCCTGGCTCGTGACGCCGGTCTTCCACCACTGGCACCACACCGCCGACAGAGAGGCCATCGACCGGAACTTCGCCGTGCACCTGCCGTGCTTCGACCGCTGGTTCGGGACGCTCTACCTGCCGCCCGGCCGCTGGCCCGAGGCCTACGGCATCGCGGGCGACCCGGTGCCCGAGGGCTGGGCCGCGCAGGTGATGTGGCCGTTCGAACGAAGTTAGTTCGAGACGTCGAGCACGAGCCGCCCCGTGATCCCGCCCGCGGCCAACATCTCGAGACCTTCCGGCAGATTCTCGAATGCGAAGCGCCGCGCGATCGGAACGCGCAGCGCGCCCTGTCGCCACCATGCGAGCAGCCGCGCCTGCGCCGCCTCCTTGAAGGTGCGGTCGTAGGCGGAGGGGATCATCCCCATCAGCGTGTAGTTGTGCGTCACGAGGTGCGCCACGTCGGGACGCCCCCAGCGCCCGCTCGCGAAGCCGACGGCGAGGATCCGCCCCTCGTGCGCGACGGCGTGCGTCGCCTGCTCGAAGGCGTCGCCGCCGACCGGGTCGTAGATCACGTCGGCGCCGCGCCCGCCGGTCAGCTCGCGCACGCGCGCGACGAGGTCCTCGCTGCGCGGGTCGATCACCGCATCCGCTCCCTGCTCGAGGCAGAAGGCCGCGCGCTCGGGCCCGCGCGCCGACGCCAGCACGCGCGCGCCAATCGCGCGCCCGAGCTGGAGCGCCGCGACGCCGGTGCCACCCGCCGCACCGAGCACGAGCAAGGTCTCGCCCGGCTGGAGCGCGGCGCGGCGCACGAGCCCGACATAGGCCGTGTGGAAGGGGATCAGGAAGGCCGCGGCCTCGGGGATGTCGAGGCCATCCGGCACCGGGAAGCAGAACTCGTCGATCGCGAGGGCCTCCTCGGCGAAGGCGCCGTGTCCCACGAAGAAGCCCGAGACCGCCATCACGCGCGTTCCGACGGCCGCGCGCGCGCCCGCACCCGCGGCCGTCACGACGCCCGCCAGCTCCTGGCCCGGCGTGAAGGGGAGCTTCGGCGCGAGCAGATAGCTGCCTCGACACATGAGCGCGTCGGGGAGCCCGAGCGCCGCGGCGGAGACCCGCACGCGCAGGAAGCCGGGGCCCGGCGAGGGCCGCGGCGCCTCGCGCAGCTCGAGCGCGTCCTTCGGCGCACCGTGGCGCACGATCTGCCAGGCGCGCACCTACCAGACCACCTTCAGGCCGGCCGACACGCCCTGCTGGAGCATCGAGCTCGAGAGCGTCACGTCGTAGTCGGCGAAGACATGGAGGCGGCCCGCCGACACGACCGTCCAGCGCATGCCGAAGACGCCGGCGTCGGCGGCCGGCTTCGCGCCGCGCACCGTGTAGACGGCGCCCGGCGTGCCGCCGATGCGCGCGTCGAGCTCGCGCTCGCGGTCGCCGAACTCGTGCTGCCAGCTCGCGGTCAGCTCCGGGTGGAACCAGAGCTTCTCTTCGAGCTGGATCAGCCCGTGGATGCGCGCGCCGAGCCCGGTCTGCGCCGAGTCGATCGTCTGCTCCTGGACGTCGAGGTTCAGCGAGTTCGCGCCGGACTCCTCGAACGAGTCCTGCTCGATGTGCGTGTAGCCGATGGAGGCGAGCGGCTGGATCTCGACGCCGCGGAGCTTCACGAGATCGAGCGCGGCCTCGGCGCGCGCGCCGGCGTCCCAGCCCGAGAAGTCGCCGTCTGCCTGACGGCTCATGAAGTCGATGTCGCGCTGCGTCTTCATCGCGCTGTAGCCGAAGCGTCCGGACAGGCCGAGCCGCAGCCAGTCGGTGATGTAGCCGGCGTAGAGGCCGCCCTGCCCCGTGTTCGACGTCGAATCGCCCGGGAGACCATCGAAGTCGAGGGTGCTGTAGGCGTAGCCGCCGGCCGCGCCGATGAGCACGTGCTTCGCGAGCAGGTAGTCGACGCCGAGCGAGAAGCCGCCGATCGTGTAGTCGAGATCGGCGCTGTCGGAGTCGCCGTTCATCTTTCCGAACAGCCCGTAGCCATCGATCCAGCCGCCGAGGCCGTTCTCGCCCTGGAGCGGCTGGAAGTTCGTCGACGAGTCGAGCACCGAGGCCATGCTCTGCTGTCCCGCGAGCGCGATCGGCGCCGGTGCCGGCGCGAAGCCCTGACCGAGGCCCGGCAGCGTGCGGTCGAGCACCGGGTCCGCCGCGAGCACCGGGCCGCCCGCGTCGCGCGTCTGCCGCGCGAGCAGCGCCTGGCGGTCGCTCCAGGCGACGCCGCGGATGCGGTCCTGGAGGCTCGTCTGGAAGCGGTCGCTGATCGCGAGGCGCGTGGTCGCGAACTCGGTGAGCTGCTCGCCGGCCATCTGATCGAGCGCTCGCGAGATCTGCTGCGGCGAGAGCCCGCCGAGCGCGCCGAAGACCGTGTCGAGGTCGGGGTCGTGCACCGGGGCAGCGACCGCGGTTTCGAGCGCGGTGCCGACCGCGAGCTGGTTGCGCGTGGTGGCGAAGCTCTCGAGGGTTTTGTCGTTGTGCGTCAACAGCAGGTGGATGTCGTTGTTCGCGTCAGCGCCGAGCGACGCGTCGAAGAACGCGAATTCCTGGTCGAGCGTGAAAAGATTGGAGGAGCCGTTCGTCAGCGACCCGGCCGAAAGAATCACCAGGTCGAAGTCCTTCGCGCGGTCGAGGCTTCCGAGCGCGGCGTCGAGACCCACGGCCGAGCTGAGCGTCGCCGCGCCGGTCACCGCGAGCCGGTCCGCGCCGGCGTTGCTGGCGTCGACCTGGAAGCGCGAGCCCGGCTGGAAGTCGATCGATCCGACGCTGAGCGTGCTACCGGCCGCGCCGCCGGGCGCGACGCGGCTCCCGCTCGTCACGCTGACGTTGCCGGCGACGGACCCGACGCCCGCAAGCGTCGAGTTGCCCTGGAGGACGAGGTCGCCGGGGAGCGTCGTGGCCGTGCCGGCACCGGTGCCGGCAACGCCGATCACGAGGCGACCGCCAGAGAGCTGCGTCGCGGCCTCTGGTGTGAAGCCGAGGCTCTGCGTGAAGGTGAGCGCGCCGCTCCCGCCCTTCGCGAGAATGCCTGCGCCCGTGATGTCACCCGAGAACGTGCCGTCGAAGTTCTGCGAGAATGTGAGCCGGCTTCCCGACGTGAGCTGGATCGCGCCCTGGAGGCTCTGCGTCGTGCCTTGCAGGATGCCCGCTTCGACGAGCGTGCCGCCGGCGTAGCTGTTCGTGCCGGTCAGATTCAGCATGCCGGCGCCGCGCTTGATCAAGGTGAAGCCGTCGGGCGGCGTGCCGCCGCCGCCGGTGATGTTGCCCGAGTGTGTGCCGTCGGCCGCCTGGTCGAAGATGAGCTCCGAGGATGCCGCGATGTCGACGTTGCCGGGAATCGAGCTGGTGTTCCCGATCACGATGCCCGCGTTGATCTTCAGCGACCCCGAGAAGGAGTTGGTGCCCGAGAGCGTGAGCGTCCCGGCGCCGTCCTTCTCGACGCTGCCGCTGCCCGAGATGTTGTCGGGGAACTCGCCGGCAGTGTCCTGCTGGAAGACGAGCTTCGCGTTGTCGACGATGTTGCCCTGGAGGCTGCCGGCCGTGCCGGCCGCGAAGCCGATCAAGGTGCCGGCCGTGATCGTCGTGCCACCGCTGTAGCTGTTCGGTGTGCGAAGGAAGAGCGTGCCGGTGCCGATCTTCTCGAGGCTGCCCGTGCCGTCGATTGCGCCGAAGAAGTCCTGCGCATCGGTGTCGGCCTGGTTGAACACCAGCTTCGCGTCGTCGTGGACGCTCCCCGGAGCGATCTGCGTGCCGCCGGGGATGCTCGCGGTGTTGCCCTGCAAGGTTCCCTGCGTGATCTGCGTTCCCCCCGTGAAGCCGTTCGTGCCGGTCAGGATCAGGGTCCCGCCGCCGTCCTTCGTCAGGGCGCCGGCGCCGTTCACGTCCTCGGCGAACGTGCTCGTGCCGGTGCTCCGGAAGAAGGTGACGCGCGCACCGGTCGGGTCGACGACGACGTTCGCGCTGGCGAGATCGATGTCGCGGAGCTGGGTCGTGCCCGCCGTCACCTTGATCAGATCGGTGACGGAGGGCAGCGCGTCGATCACGAGGCTCGTCAGCAGCGCACCGCCCGGCACGCCGACGATCGGCGGCGCGTTGACGGAGACGCCTTCGTTCACCACGAGCGTCGCGGCGAGCGTGATGCGCTGCGCGCCCGGCAGGTTGATCACGATCTCGTCGTCGCCGCTGAGGGCATTGGCGGCGGCCACCGCGTCGCGCAGCGTGCAGCCGACGCCGGGTAGCGTCGCGGGCGGATTGTTGCGGTCGATGGCCGGGCAGTTGGCCGGGTTCCCGACACCAACATCGGTCGCGGTGCTGTTCACGACGAAGACCGCGGCGTCGGCGGGCGCGACGGTGGCGAGGCCGAGGAGGAGCGTCGCGAGCCGCGGCGCTCGCGGAAGGAGCCCCCGCCTCATGGCCGGATCAGCCCTGCGCGTCCCGGAAGCGGGGCGCGCGCTTCTCGAGGCTCGACTTCACCGCCTCGACCTGGTTCGGCGTGCCGATCAGTCCGCTCTGGAGCGCCGCCTCGAGCGCGAGGCCACGCGCGGGCTCCGCGCGCCACGCCTCCTCGAGCAGGCGCTTGCCGGCGCGTACCGCGTCGGGCGAGCGGCCGGCGATCTCGCGCGCGAGCGAGAGCGCCGCCGCCAGCGGATCGTCGGCCAGCTTCGTCACGATCCCGAGCGAGAGCGCCTCGCGGCCGTCGACCACGCGACCGGTCCACGTGAGCTCCTTCACCACGTCGAGCCGCAGCACGTCGCGCGCGGTCTGCGTCAGCGCGACGTCCGGCACGAGGCCCCACTGGATCTCGAGGATCGAGAAGCGCGCGTCGGGCTTCGAGATGCGGATGTCCGCGCCGAGCGCGATCTGGAAGCCGCCGCCGTACGCGACGCCGTGCACGGCCGCGATCACGGGCATCGGCAGGCGCTTCCAGACGTAGGCCGAGCGCTGGAAGAAGTTCGCAGGATCGTCGCTGCACCTCTCGAGAGCCGGCTCGGGCAACGCGCGCCGCGCCGCCGGCGCCGCGCCCTCGCTCGCCATCGCGCGGAAGCTGTCGAAGTCGAGGCCCGAGCAGAAGCCGCGCCCGTTGCCCGAGAGCACGACGGCGCGCACGCCGCGGTCGTCGGCCAGGCGCGTGCCCGCATCGCCGAGCGCCGCGAACATCTCGCGCGAGAGCGCGTTGTACTTCTCGGGCCGGTTCAGCCGCACGTCGGCCACGCCGCCCGCGATCTCGATCGTCACCAGGTCGCCCAATGGAGTCTCCTCGTCGGCGGGCCCGCTGCAGGGGATCGTGACATACTGCCACGACTCGCGCGCCGCGGGTGAGGAGGCCCCCCATGAAGCTCGGACTGAACGCCGTCGCCTTCGGCTCGAAGCTGGCCCTGCCGATGGACCTGATCCTGCACGCCGAGCGGCTCGGCTTCGACTCGGTCTGGACCGCCGAGGCCTACGGCAACGACGCGGTGACCGCGGCCACCTGGATCGCCGCGAAGACGGAGCGCATCAAGGTCGGCACCGCGATCATGCAGATGCCCGCGCGCACCCCCGCGATGACCGCGATGACGGCGATGAGCCTCGACCATCTGACGGGCGGCCGATTCATCCTCGGCCTCGGTCCGTCGGGGCCGCAGGTCGTCGAGGGCTGGCACGGCGTGCCCTACGGGCGTCCGCTCACGCGCACGAAGGAGTACATCGAGATCATCCGCAAGATCCTCGAGCGCAAGGAAGCGCTCGTGCACGAGGGCTTCCACTATCACATTCCTGCGACGGGCCCGGAGACGACCGGCCACGGCAAGCCGCTGAAGAGCATCCTGCACGGGAATCCGTCGCTGCCGATCTACACCGCCTCGATCGGACCGGCGGGACTCCGCTGCGCCGGCGAGGTCGCCGACGGCGTCTTCCCGATGATGATGAACCCCTCGCGCTTCGACGAGCTCCAGCGGCCGTATCTCGAGGAGGGCTTCGCGAAGTCGGAGCGGCCGAAGAGCCTCGCGAACTTCGCCGTCTGCCCCGGCGTCTCCGTCGCGATCTCGAACGACCTCGAGAAGGCGCGCATCCCGGTGAAGATGCACCTCGCGCTCTACATCGGCGGCATGGGCGCGCGCGACAAGAACTTCTACAACGACTACGCGAAGCGCCTCGGCTACGAGGAGGCGGCCGAGCAGATCCAGGACCTCTATCTCGCGGGCAAGAAGATGGAGGCGGTCGCGGCGGTGCCCGACGCGCTCGTCGACGACGTGCACCTCGTCGGTCCGCGCGAGCACATCCGCGAGCGACTCGGCGCGTGGCGCGAGGCCGGCAGCAAGCGCCACGTCGACACCATGATGATCGGCACGGGCCAGCGCGAGGCGCTCGAGCTGCTCGCCGAAGAGCTGCTCTAGACCCGCGCGCGTCGATGGAAGCGACCTATCCCGGCGCCGTCGCGCCGGAGCGCCACCGCATGCTGTCGTCGCTCGGGCTGCGCCTGCACGTCGCCGAGTGGGGCGATCCCGCGGCCGAGCCGGTGCTCCTGCTGCACGGCTTCTACGACCAGGTGCACGCCTTCGACCTGCTGGCGCCGCTGCTGGCGACGCGTTTCCGCGTCGTCTCCTACGACGCGCGCGGCCACGGCCAGTCCGACTGGCCCGACGCCTACGCCTGGGAGACCGACGTGCTCGACGCGGTCCACGTGCTGCGCGACCTCGGGCGTCCGGCGCACGTGGTGGGCCACAGCCGGGGGGGCGGGCTCGCGACGGACGCGGCGCAGCAGGATCCGGACTCGGTGCGCCGGCTCGTCGTGCTCGACGGCTTCGGCCCGCCGCCGGAGGGCTTCACGCACTCGTCCTTCCAGCGACACCGCGGCACGCCACCCGAGATGCTCTCGTCCTGGCTCGACTGGCGGCGCGGTGTCGCATCGCGGCGGAGCTTCCAGCCTGCGGCCTCGCTCGACGAGCTCGCCGCGCGCCGCCGCGTCCAGAACCCGCGCCTCTCGCTCGAGTGGCTGCGCTACTTCGCCGCGCACGGCTCGCGCCGCGTCGGCGAGGGCTTCGCCTGGAGTTTCGACCCGATGGCCTCGCGCGGCGCCGGGCCCTTCCGGCCCGAGTGGGTCGCGCCCGGCTGGAGCCGCATCCGCGCGCCGATGCTCGCGGTGATCGGCAGCGAGCCCGACACCTGGGGACCGCTGCCCGAGGCGATGCTGGCCCAGCGCCTCTCGAACGTCCCGGTGCTGACGCGCGCGACCGTGCAGGGCGCCGGTCACTTCATGCACATCGAGAGGCCGCGCGAGACCGCCGAGGTCGTGCTGCGCTTCCTGGAGGCAGCGTGATGCGGATCCGCAGCGGCCGCATCGAGGTCGCGCTCCACACGCTTCGCGACGCGCCGGGCCCGACGCTTCTCTGCCTGCACGCGCTGCGCGGTCGCGGCGCGGACTTCGCGGAGCTGGCGAGCGAGTGGCCGGGCCGCGTGCTGGCGCTCGACTTCGCGGGTCACGGCGACTCGGATCGCCCGCGCGGCGCCTCCTACACGCCGGAGCTGCTGGCCGGCGACGCGGACGCCGCGCTCGCGCACCTTGGAACCGCGTGCCTCGCCGGCGTCGGCGTCGGCGCCTACGTCGCAATGCTGCTCGCGGGCGCGCGTCCTGCGAGCGTGCCGGCGGCGGTCCTGCTGCCAGGCGCGGGATTGGAAGGAAGCCGCACCTTGCCGCACACGCTCGTCCCCGGCGACGTCCTTCGCAAGGAAGTGTCGGAGCGGATCGAAGCGGCGCGCCACCGCGACGCGTCCGGCTTCGACCCGATGGTCCGCCTGCTCGATACCGACCCGCGGCCGCCCGACTACGCGCGCGCGCACGCCGACCGGGCGAACCGGCTGCTGCTGGCCGAGGACGGCGAGCTCCGTCCGATCTGGTGGGAGGCGGTCCGCGAATCGGCGGCGGCGCTGCGGGCGCCGGCCGATCCGCGCGCGGCTCTCGCCGTTCTCGCGGGCAGCGAAGGCCTGGAGGCGTAGACTGGGGTGATGGCCGAGCGCGAAGACCTCGAGCAGTTGACCGACGAGAAGCTGCCCTTCACCGAGCGCTGGATCATGCCCTTCGTGCGCGAGCCGCTCCTCTGGCCCGTCACGGCGGTGCTCGTCGCACACGGCGTCGCCTTTCTCGCGCCGATCCAGATCCTCGCGGTGCGCGATCGCCGCATCGCCGCGCTCGCCGCGCTGGCGGGACTGCTCGTGCTCTCCGGCACTGCCGTGCGCAAGGAGCTCGCGCGGCTCCACCGCCCGGGCGTCGTGTGCGCGCTGCTGGGCGTGACCTGGGTGTTCGCGGCCGTGCTCGCCGTCGTCGCGGACCGCACGGGGATCTTCTGATGCCGGGACCGCTGGCTGGCGTCCGGATCATCGACTGCTCCGCGATCGTGTCGGGCCCCTTCGCGACCATGATGCTCGCAGACCAAGGCGCCGACGTAGTGAAGATCGAGCCGCCGGGCCTCGGCGACTTCATGCGCATCGGTCCCTTCCGACGCGGCAACCTCTCCGCCTTCTTCATGAACTGCAACCGCGGCAAGCGCGCGGTCTGCATCGACCTGCGCAAGCCCGAGGCGCGCGAGGTGCTCTACGACCTCGTGCGCGGTGCCGACGTCTTCGTGCAGAACTTCCGCCCCGGCGCGGTCGACCGTATCGGCATCGGCGAGGCCGATCTACGCGAGGTGAACCCCGATCTCGTCTACGTCTCGATCAGCGGCTACGGCGAGACGGGCCCCTACGCGAAGCGCCGCGTCTACGACCCGATCATCCAGGGGCTCACCGGACACGTGGCGGTGCAGAAGCATCCGGAGTTCCCGATCCCCGACCTCGTGCGCAACGTGGTCGCCGACAAGGCGTCCGCGATGTGGGTGGCGCAGGCCATCACCGCGGCGCTCTTCGCGCGCGAGCGCGGCGCGGGCGGACAGCACGTGCGCCTGCCGATGCTCGACGCGTCGCTCTACTTCTTCTGGCCCGACGGCATGATGGGTCACACCTTGATCGGCGGGGACATCGGGCTGCCCGGACCCGCGCTCTACGACCTCTATCGCCTCACCGAGACCGCCGACGGACAGCTCGTCTACTGGGCCGCGAGCGACGCTGAGCTGCACGCGCTCTACCGCGCGCTCGCGCACCCCGAGTGGGTCGAGGACCCGCGCTTCGGGACCTTGCAGGGGCGTACCGTGCCGGCGAACCGCGAGGCGCTCGGCGCGCTGCTCGTCAACGAGTTCCGCAAGTGGAACACCGCCGAGATCCTCGCGCGCATGGCGGAGCAGGGCGTGCCGGCGGGACCCGTGCTGACGCTCGAGCAGATTCCCGATGACCCGCAAGTACGTCACAACGAGACGATCGTCGTACGCGAGCATCCAGCCGCCGGCCCGATGCAGGAGCCGCGTCAGCCGGTCCGCTACGAGCGCACCCCGGCAGAGCTCGCGCGCTCCGCGCCACTGCACGCGCAGCACACCGACGAGGTGCTGGCCGAGATCGGCTACGACGCGGCGCGCCGGGCGTCGCTGCGCGAGCGCGGCATCATCGTTTGAAGGCGGAGTGCGACGAGGCCGGCCGTCAAAAGCAGCGCGGTGCCCGGCTCCGGGCGCGGAGGCGGGCGCGGCTGCGAAGAGCAGCGCGAGCGCGGCGACGGCTCGCTGCATGCCGAGGGTCTCCCGGTCGATCCCTCATCGAGTGGCGCGCGGGCCGCGAATGTGGCGGCGTTGGACCTGTTATTCGAGGTCTTTCTTCGCGAAGGGAGTTCCGGAGAAGTCGGCGCGGAGATGGAAGCCGTCCCAGCGCGTGGTCCCGGCGTGGCCGCCGATCGGGAGCAGGCGGGCCTTGTGGAAGCGCGCGCCGCCGTCGACCCGGAGCGTCTCGCCGGTGATGTAGGCCGCGGCCGGCGAGAGCAGGAAGACGATCCCGGCCGAGACCTCGCTCTCCGTCCCGAGCCGCGCGGGCGGCGAGGCGGCGGCCTCCTTCGCGGTGAACTCCTGCACCTCGCGCGGGTAGGTCAGCATGCCGGACGAGAGGATCGTGCCGGGCGCGATGCAGTTGATGCGGATGTCGTTGCGCGCCCACTCCATCGCGAGGGTCCAGCAGAGGTTCTCGATACCGGCGCGCGCCGCCGACATGTGCGCCATCGCCGGGTAGCCCGTCCAGATGTCGGCCAGCATGCAGACGATCGCGCCGCCGTGGTCGCGCATCCAATGTCGGTAGGCGGCGGTCAGCACCAGGAAGGTCGAGTTCAGGTTCAGGTCGATCACGGCGCGCCAGCCGTTCGGCGTCATCTTCGACACCGGCGCGACGAACTGCCCGCCCGCGTTGTGCACTACGCCGTCGAGGCGGCCGTGCTTCTCGACGATGCTGCCGACCACGCGCTCGACCGCGGCCTCGTCGCGCACGTTCAGCGTCTCGACGTCGCAGCGGCCGCCGGACTCGGCGATCTCCGCGGCGGTCTGCTCGAGCGGCTCGCTCCGGCGCGCCGCGACCACGACGTGCGCGCCGAGCGCGGCGAGCTCGTGCGCGGTGCAGCGCCCGATCCCGGTGCCGCCGCCGGTGACGAGCACCACCTTTCCGTCGAAGAGTCCCGGTCGGAACACGCTATCGAAGCGCTTCTCGGCCACCGCCGCTGTCTCCCGCGAGGCGCCGATTCTATCCGGCTCTGGAGTAGGCTGGCGCCCGTGTCGCTCGCGGGGCGGCCGCGAAGCAGACGGTCGCGGGGATCGAGGCGCTCGGGCGCCGTGCCACGCTCACGCGGCGCACCGCGAGCCGGGCTCGGCGAGATCCCCGGGCTCGATGGCGACGTCGCCCGAGCGGTAGCGAGCCAGCGCCACGCGGCCCGGGCGCACCGCGAGCTCGAACACGAGAGCGTCGGGTGCCCGGCCGCGAATCCGCATACGCCCCGCGTGCAGGCAACGCTGGTGGTGGAAGGCGCAGAGCGCAATGCGGTTGGCCGGGTCGTCCGAGCCGCCGGCCGAGCGGAATACGACGTGATGGTCGTGCAGGTTACGCCGCGATGTGCATCCCGGGACGACGCAGCGATAGCCATCGCGCTCGATCACGGGGTCCGGGCGACCGGCAGTGGGATCGCGAAGCAGCCACGTCACCAGCGCGTGATCGAGCATCGCTTCGAACGAGAGCTTCCTTCGGAGCGCAGAGAACAGCGCCGCCAGGTCGTGCGGGACGCGCCATTCGAGCTGCTCGGTCGCCTCGGGATCGACGTCGTGCGCACACAAGTGCTGCTCGTTCTGCGGGATCGGATCCCGCGCACGTTCCGGGTCGAACTTGCAGCGATGCCAGGCCCGGTCGTGACCCGCCCGCAGCAGCAGCGCGCGCTCGACGTCGCGCTCGAGTCGCCGCACGGTGACGCGCTCGGCCCACGCGACCCAGATCGCCCGCCACTCGCCGGGGAGATCGAGCAGCAGGAGGGGGAGCAGGCACCGAGCCTTCACCCAGGACAGCCGACCGCTGCGATACGCGTCACGCAGCTCCGGGCACAGCTCGCCTCCGCGCTCGAGGCGCAGCAGAGCGCGTGCCTTGCTGGCCGACATGCCGAGCTCGTCGCGCGCGTAACCCGGCAGGGAGCGGTAGTCGCCGCGCCACTCGTACTCCGCGGAACAGACGCGACGCAGCAACGGGGCGATCGCCGCGTCGAGCGTTTGCTCGAGCCGCACCGCGCGGCACAGGCGACGGTCGAGCTCGAAGGCATCGGCGCCGTCGAGGTTCGCAGCAAGAGCCGCGATCGGGAGCGGAAGGTCCTGCGCGAGTGCGCGGCCGGCGCCGGGCGCGCCGCAGCCAGCCGCGCACGGCTCGAGGGACGTCCGCGGGTCCGGCCCGGCGATGGGCTCGAGCTCGACTGCGAACTGCGAGCACGCTTCGGCGACGACGAGCTCGAGCACGTCACGCCCGGGCAGGCATGACCCCGCGACGCGCTCGGCCAGCTCGCGAACGAGATCCCACTTTGCGCGCACGGCAGGTGTGCAGCGCAGCGCGATCCGCGTGGTCGACCCCTCGTCCTCGACTCCATCGGCCTCGGGCCGCGCGCTCCGGCGCACCTCCTGTTCGAGCCCGCGCGTCGACTGCCGGGCGGCGAGCGCGATCCACGCCTCCTCGTCCGCCCGCGTCGCCACCCGCGCCACGAGACGGACCTTGCTCCACGGAAGCCGGTTCGCGACCAGCGCGCGTTCGAGAGCGGGAAGCCCCGCGAGCGCGCGGTGCACGCGCGCGAGCTCGTGGAGCTGGCGCGCCGAGAGACCCGGCCGCTCGCGCGCGTAATCCGAGAGCCGCGCGTAGCACAGGCGCTCGTGCGCCCGGCAGGCGATGAGATGCTCGGCGACCGCCGCCATCACGCGCCGCAACGGACCCACAGCGGCAGCGAGCTGCGCGAGGCGCGCCTCGGCCGCGTCCTCGCTCGCGCCGACAACGCTCCAGCCGCCTATGCCGCGCGACGCAGCTCTCTCTGGTGCGTGCGCATGCGCGTTCGGATGCTCCGCTCCTCTCGCCCTCACTCCAGCCGTCGCCACGACACCGCCTCGTGCAGGGACCGCATCCACTCGAACGATTCGCAGCCTACGCGAATAACAAGCGAAGATCCACGCTCGCGGAAGAATCTTTCATTCACCCGAGCCGACAGAAGGTGGTGGCAGTCGACGGGTTGCGATGGATCGCGTCGGAAAACGACGGAAGGCATCCGCGCGATCGCGCTTTGTTTGCGCGCGGGAGAGGTCGCCGTCGCCAGCGCGTACCCGAGCGCGATTTCGTCGAACATCACCGGGGTGAAATCTACCGGCCTGTTCACGGCTGAAAGGGCGCCGCCGTAGAAGCGAGCTCGAGCCTCCAGCCGCCTGCTTCCCTAGGCTCGATCGAAGGCGGCCTGGCTTCCGTCGATCGCTGCGCGCGGTGAGGCTCGTCGCCGGCGCGCGAGCAGGGCGAGCAGCGCGGCGCCGCTCCCGAGCGAGAGCAGCATCTCCGGCTCCGGCAGCAGGCGCACGTCGGCCTCCAGCGCCTGCGCGCCGGGCCGCCGCCACGGGCCGTGCGCTGGCTTCGAAGGCAAGGGGCCCGTCGCCGGCGCGCGGAGCACGCGCGCGCGCCAGCGGTAGAGGGTCTGCGCCGCGAGACCCGAGAACGTGTGCGAGATCAGCACATCCGGAGTCGCGCCGCCGACACTGATCCATGTCGGAGTCGTTGCGCTCGAGCAGCTCGCGTGGCCGAACGCGACACCCGGCGGACACGCCTGGAGCGCGAGCTTCACGCGGCCGCGTCCCGCCGGGTGGCTCGCCCGGAGCTCCACGGCGAATTCGCTGGTCGACTGCGCGCTGCCCCACGGCTGCACCGCGATGCCACTGCCGTCGCCACGCCGCTGGCGCGCGAGCACTGGACGGCCCTCGCCATTGCCGAGGAAGACGAACGCCGCTCCCTCGCTCGGATTGAATGCGGTGTAGAAGGGAGCACCCACGATCACGTCGGCAAATCCGTCGCCGTTCACGTCTCCCGCGCCCGCCACGCTCGAGCCCAGACTCGCGTCCCTCTGACTCGACTCGAGCACCGCCGCCGCCGTCGCCGGATTGCCACTCGCGATTCCCGACGCGCTGCCCAGGAACACGAACGCCGCCCCTTCGCCGATCTGGAATAAGTCGACCCCATCGGCGCCCACGATCACGTCGGCGTAGCCGTCTCCGTTCACGTCCCCGGCTCCGGCCACGCTCCCGCCGAGATGCGCGTCCGCCTGGTTCGACTCGAGCTGCGCCGCCGCCGTCGCGGGGTTTCCGCTCGCGATCCCCGACGCGCTACCGAGGAACACGAACGCCGCGCCCTCCCCGCTCTCACCCGCGCTGTACAGATATGCGCCCACGATGACGTCGGCGTAGCCATCTCCGTTCACGTCGCCCGCGCCCGCCACGCTCCAGCCGAGCTCTGCGAACAGCTGATTCGACTCGAGCCGCGCCGACGCCGTCGCGGGGTTTCCGCTCGCGATCCCCGACGCGCTGCCGAGGAACACGAACGCCGCCCCCTCGGCCGGCTGGCCGGACTCGTAGAACCGAGCGCCGACGATCACGTCCGCGTAGCCGTCGCCGTTGACGTCTCCCGCGCCCGACACGCTGAAGCCGAAATAGACGCTCTCCTGGTTCGACTCGAGCTGCGTCGCCGCGGTCGCCGGATTCCCGCTCGCGATCCCCGACGCGCTCCCCAGGAACACGAACGCCGCCCCCTCGTCCGTCTGGCCGGCGTCGTACTGATGAGCGCCCACGATCACATCGGCGTAGCCATCCCCGTTCACGTCGCCCGCGCCCGCCACGCTGTTGCCGAGCTGTCCGAACATCTGGTTCGACTCGAGCCGCGCCGCCGCCGTCGCGGGGTTACCGTTGGCTATTCCCGAGGCACTGCCGAGAAACACGAACGCCGCCCCCTCGTCCGTCTGGCCCGCGTCGTAGAAAGGCGCGCCCACGATCACGTCGGCATAGCCGTCCCCGTTCACGTCGCCCGCGCCCGCCACGCTCCAGCCCAGTGCCGCGTTCGCCTGATTCGACTCGAGCTACGTCGCCGCCGTCGCGGGCTCGCCGTTCGCGATCCCCGACGCGCTGCCGAGGAACACGAACGCCGCCCCCTCGTCCGTCTGCCCCGCGTCGTAGTCCCGCGCGCCGACGATCACGTCGGCATAGCCATCCCCGTTCACGTCGCCCGCTCCCGCGACGCTCCAGCCGAGGAACGCGGCGTTCTGGCTCGACTCGAGATGCGCTGCCGCCGTCGAGCGATCGCCGTCGACGACCCCCGACGCGCCCCCGAGGTAGACGAACGCCGCTCCCTCGTCCGACTGCCCTGCGTCGTATCCCGTGGCGCCGACGATCACATCTGCGTAGCCGTCCCCGTTCACGTCCCCCGCACCGGCGACGTAGCCGAAGGCCGCGCTCGCCTGATTCGACTCGAGCTGTGCCGCCGCGGTCAACGGGTTGCCGTACGCGATCCCCGACGCGCCGCCGAGGAATACGAACGCCGCCCCCTCGTCCGCCTGGCCGAAGTCGTAGGAGAACGTGCCCACGATCACGTCGGCGTAGCCGTCTCCGTTCACGTCTCCCGCGCCCGCCACGCTGCTGCCGAAGAAAGCGAACGCCTGGTTCGACTCGAGCTGCGTCGCCGCGGTCAGCGGGTTGCTGTCCGCGATCCCCGACGCGCTGCCGAGGAACACGAACACCGCTCCCTCGTCCGTCAGGCCGGCGTCGTACGCGTCGGCGCCGACGATCACGTCGGCATAGCCGTCGCCGTTGACGTCTCCCGCGCCCGACACGCTGCGGCCGAGATTCGCGCTCGCCTGATCCGACTCGAGCTGCGCTGCCGCCGTCGAGGGGTTGCCGCTCGCGATCCCGGATGCGCTACCGAGGAACACGAACGCCGCCCCCTCGTCCGTCTCCCCGGCGTCGTACTGCGGCGCGCCCACGATCACGTCGGCGTAGCCGTCCCCGTTCACGTCCCCTGCGCCCGCGACGCCGTAGCCGAGCTGCGCGAACTCCTGATTCGACTCGAGCCGCGCGGCCGTCGTCGCGGGGTTGCCGTTCGCGACTCCAGAAGCGCTGCCGAGGAACACGAATACGGCCCCCTCGTACATCTCCCCCGCGCTGTAGAACGGCACGCCGACGATCACGTCGGCGTAGCCGTCTCCGTTCACGTCGCCCGCGCCGGCCACGCTCCAGCCGAGCTGTGCGAACGCCTGGTTCGACTCGAGCCGCGCCGCCGCCGTCGCGGGATTGCCGCTCGCGACTCCGGAGGGACCGCCGAGGAACACGAACGCCGCGCCCTCGTCCGTCTCGCCCGCGTCGTAGCGATAGGCGCCCACGATCACGTCGGCGTAGCCGTCGCCGTTCACGTCGCCGGCGCCCGCCACGCTGCTGCCGAAGAAGGCGCTCATCTGGTTCGACTCGAGCTGCGCCGCCGCGGTCAGCGGGTTGCCGTCCGCGATCCCCGACGCGCTGCCGAGGAAGACGAACGCCGCTCCCTCATCGAGCTGCCCGTTGTCGTAGTGGCTCGCGCCGACGATCACGTCGGAGTAGCCGTCGCCGTTGACGTCGCCGGCCTCCGCGACGCTGCTGCCGAAGAAGGCGGTCGCCTGGTTCGACTCGAGCTGGGTATCCGGCGCCTCCGTCAGCAGCGGATCGATCGCGAGCGGGTACGCCGCGTTCGCATCCTCGACGACGATCCGCACTCGCTGCGCGGCAGTGATCTCGAGACGCGCCGGAACGGCGCGCCCTGCCGCGTCCGCCACCTGGAGCGCGCCGTAGCGGAGCTTGCGCTGCGCTCCGGTCTGGAGCTCGATCTCCCCGTCACCGCGCAGCGACGGCCTCACCCCGGAGAGAGAGAGCTCCATCACCAGCGGCCCGGCGCCCGGCGATCGCTCGGCGAGTGTGAAGCCCTGCTCGAGACCGGCCGGAGAGTTCACGTACCACTCCACCAGCCCCGGACGCCGGATCTCGACCCGATTCTCGTGGACGATGACGTCTTCACCCGGCGTTGCCGCGGCGAGCTTCGCTCCGCGACCCACACCCGCGAGCGACAGCCGGAGCAGCTCCGGGCTGCCTCCTGCCGTGCGGTCGTGGACCCGGATC